>ENA-OQLB01000052-OQLB01000052.1-human-gut-metagenome-genome-assembly--contig:-NODE-52-length-62628-cov-5.222748_pt1 | contig 62628 bp, 70 predicted proteins | sample MGYA00242656_ERZ504813 | MGnify/ENA primary metagenome ERZ504813 (study PRJEB26092, sample SAMD00036388) | human gut metagenome | host: Homo sapiens | study: EMG produced TPA metagenomics assembly of... | reverse complement strand
GCAACGTGCCTTACACCAATCTTACCTACTACAAACCGGCAGCAAAGTGAACGGTGAAGAACGCTTCAATCCTACTTCTCCGTCAACGTCAACAAGCAGTTGCATTGGTCTTAACATCGACTATCTGTACGGACGCGGTTATTACCAGAACCAGTCCACCTCGCACTTCAATGCAGGTCTGTTCGGTAGCTATATCGGCGAGAAATACCAGGTACAAGCAGTCTACAACAACTTTTCCTGAAGATGAACGAGAACGGCGGTATTGCAGACGACCAATACATCACCCGTCCCGAAAACATGTCCGGAGGAAAGAAAGAGTACGAGTCCACCACTATTCCGGTCAAATTGGAACAGAGTTCCAACCGTAACAAGGATTTTTATATCTATCTGACACAGCGCTATCGTCTTGGTTTTACGCGGAGAGTACGGAACACACAAGAAGGCAAACCGACGGTATCCGCACCCAAAGCCTCATCCTCCCCGTCCTCTGAAGCCGAAATATCCGCTTCGAACAACGACATAGCATTGCCAAACGACAGCATAGCATCAAAATCGGTCAGCACACTTGCAGCTGCCAATGACAGCCTGCCGTCTGTTTCTACCGCAGACAACGACTCACTTTTCGAAGAAGAGTTCGTCCCCGTCACCAGCTTTATCCATACCTTGAAAGTAGAGCGGTCGCGACACCAATTCCGTTCGGGAAGCGAGCCCGAAGGATTCTTCCCGGAAGACTACAAGCTTTACAAGAATTACAGCAACGACTCCACCACGGCATTCAGTGTAAAGAACGTGTTCGGAATAGCCTTGCTGGAAGGTTTCAACAAATACGCCAAAGCCGGACTTACGGCTTATATCTCCCACAAGTTCAGCCGGTACGACCTGATGAATACGGACACACTTACCGACATGCGCCGCATCCGCTACACCGAGCAGGAAATCTTCCTGGGTGGCGAACTCGCCAAGCGCGAAGGCAAACTGCTGCACTACAACGTAAACGGTGAAGTGGGGTTGGTAGACAAAGCCATCGGGCAGTTCCGCGTCAACGCCAATCTGGACCTGAACTTCCGTCTATGGAAAGATACGGTGAACTTCTACGCCCGCGGTTATGTGAGCAACACGCTTCCTTCCTTCTACATGCGCCATTACCACTCCAACCACTACAACTGGGACAACGACAACATGGACAAGGAATTCCGTACGCGTGTGGAAGGCGAGCTGAACATTTCCCGTTGGGGAACCAATCTCCGTGCCGGCGTAGAGAATATCAAGAACTACACCTACTTCAACCAAAGCGCCCTGCCCGAACAGAACGGAGGCAACATACAAGTGCTGTCCGCCACACTGAAACAAGACTTCCGCCTCGGTGTCTTCCACCTGGACAATGAGGTGACCTGGCAGAAGACGAGCAATGAAACAGTACTTCCATTGCCCCAACTCTCGCTCTACCATAACTTCTACATACTGGCTAAACTCGCAAGAAGGTGCTGACCGTTCAGTTGGGTGCCGATGTCCGTTACTTCACCAAGTACAACGCACCTGCCTATGCACCCGGCGTCCAGCAGTTCCATCTGCAACCTACGGACGATTTGGTGGAAATAGGCGGTTACCCCATCGTAAACGTATATGCCAACCTGCACTTGAAGCGGACGCGTATCTTTGCCATGATGTATCACGTCAACGCGGGTATGGGAAGCGCCAATTCCTTCCTGGTGCCGCACTACCCCATCAATCCGCGCTTGTTCAAAATTGGCGTCTCATGGAATTTCTATGATTAACAGATGACTGTATGACGAAAAGCAGACTGCTCAAATACGCACTTCTGGGAATTGCAGCGGCTCTCATTGCCCACTATCTCATCGAGAAAGAAGAGAAACCGAAAGGTCATCCGCGCGATTATGCCGAGATAGCTGCCGAAGGCATCATACATGCTTCGACGGAATACAACTCCATCAGTTTCTATGTGGATGATGACACCTTGTCCGGTTTCCACTACGAGCTGATAGAAGCTTTTGCACGCGACCACGGGCTGCAAGCGGCCATATCACCGGAAATGAGCTTCAACAAGCGGCTGGAAGGCCTGGCCGACGGGCAATATGACGTGATTGCCTACGGCATCCTCGCCACCAGTGAGCTGAAAGACTCCTTGCTGCTTACCACCCCTATTGTGCTGAACAAGCAAGTGCTGGTGCAACGCAAGCTTGAGAATATTTCCGACTCGTCATTATTCATCAAAAGCCAACTGGACCTGGCTGGAAAGACACTGCACGTAGTGAAAGGCTCCCCTTCCATACTACGCATCCGCAACCTGGGAAATGAGATAGGCGACACCATCTACGTTGAGGAAATAGAGAAGTACGGTTCCGAACAACTGATTGCCTTGGTAGCCCATGGAGACATCGACTATGCCGTATGCGACGAAAGCATTGCCCGTACCGCAGCCGACAGCATTCCTCAAATAGACATCAATACCGCCATCAGCTTCACGCAATTCTATTCCTGGGGAGTAAGCAAACAGTCCCCTATCCTGCTGGACAGCCTCAACACATGGCTGGATAGTTTCAAAAAGGGAAAGGAATACAAAAAAATCTACAAACGATACTACGGGAAACGAAACTAAGCTGCACTTTTCCATACACGCAGCATATCCCTACTTTTACAACTAGTTATTAATCAACAGCTTATTACTGCAAAATGTATGCAGTGGCACTGCACACCGATATGCAGTACGACTGCAACAGTTATGCAGTGATACTGCAACACGTTTGCAGTCGCACTGCAAAATACATGCAGCAAGAATGCAAACAAGATGCAGTCATCAAATACCCATATCGATATTACGGAATACCCGAAGTAAAGAATTAGAGTCCTTCCACCTCCCTTAGCCACATCTCCGACGAAGCATCGCTCGGCATTCTCCAATCACCGCGCGGACTCAGAGAGATACTGCCCACCTTCGGACCATCCGGCAAACAGGAACGCTTGAACTGCTGGTTGAAGAAACGACGGCAGAAAGTCTGCAACCATTTTTTGATGGTTTCTTCATCATACATCCCCTTGAATGTGCGTGCTGCCAGGAAAAATATCTTGGAAGGACGGAAACCGCAGCGCAGGAAGTAATAAAGGAAGAAGTCGTGAAGCTCATACGGCCCCACCAAATCCTCGGTAATCTGCTGGATATTACCGTTCTCATCTGCCGGAATCAGTTCCGGCTGATGGGAGTATCCACAATATCGAGCAAGGTAGCACGTGAAGCATCGTCCATATCATGCTCTGCCACCCATTTCACCAAGTGCTTCACCAGAGTCTTGGGGACGCTGGCATTCACACCGTACATCGACATGTGATCGCCGTTGTAAGTGGCCCATCCTAAAGCAAGTTCCGAAAGGTCGCCCGTACCGATAACCATTCCCCAGGTCTGGTTGGCAATATCCATCAAGATTTGGGTACGCTCCCGTGCCTGCGCATTCTCGTAAACCACGTCGTGCACATGGACATCATGGTCTATGTCTTTGAAATGCTGTATGCAGGCCTCCTTGATACTGACTTCGCGGACAGTCACACCGAGGGAGTTCATCAGGTCGATGGCATTCGTGTAAGTACGGTCGGTCGTTCCGAATCCCGGCATGGTGACACCGACAATACTGGCGGGACCATCCCAACTTATCGAAAGTCTTTACGCAAACCAGCAGCGCCAGCGTAGAATCCAGTCCACCCGAAATGCCGATAACGGCACTCTTCGCTTTAGTATGCACCAGACGTTGCGCCAGTCCGGACACCTGGATGGAGAATACCTCCTCACAGCGTTCGTCCAACGCTATCCCCTGCGGAACAAATGGATGCGGTTCAAAAGTACGTGTTAGGTTCAAATCCCTGCTGTTGACATACTCCGTAGAGATTCGTACCGGAAGGGCCGAAACACAATTTGCATGGCAAGCCGCGAAGGTCGTATTCACCCGGCGCTCCGTACGCAAGTGTTCCACATCAATTTCACTGATGACCACCTGCCCTTCGAAAGAGAAGCGTTCGTTTGCCGCCAGCAGAGTCCCGTTCTCATAAATCAGTCCGTTGCCGGCAAACACCACATCCGTAGTGGATTCTCCGAAACCGCATGAGCTGAATACATAACCGGCAATGCATCGTGCCGACTGCTGGCTGATGAGCGAGCGCAGATAATTGTGCTTGCCGATACCTTCATTGTCGGCCGAAAGATTGAACAAGATTTCCGCACCTTGCAGCGCCAGCGTGGAGCTGGGCGGTATGGGTGCCCACAAGTCCTCGCATATCTCCACTCCGAAAGTGGTATCCGCCGTTTCGAACAGCAGGTCTCTCCCCATCGGAATAATCTGCCCGCAAAGGCGCACACTGTTTTCTGCCACATCACATGCGGAAGTAAACCAGCGCTTCTCATAAAACTCCTTATAATTGGGAAGATAAGTCTTCGGGACAACGCCCAGCACTCTCCCCTTCTGAATGACAACCGCCGCATTCAGCAACACGCCGTTCAGTGCGACGGGCATGCCCAATATCGAGATAATATCCATCTGGCGCGTATTGTTCAGAATCTGTATCAATCCCATTTCTGCCTCTTCGAGCAGAAGTTGTTGGGCAAAGAGGTCGCCACAGGTATATCCGGTAATGCACAACTCGGGGAAAGCAATGATTTGCACACCTTTCCCGTCGGCTATAATAATCTCTTTTTCAATCTCTGAGGCATTGAACTTACAGTCAGCCACCTTGACACGGGGCACAGCCGCCGCTACTTTTACATATCCGTAATTCATAAGGATGCTATATTATTTATTCGGTGCAAAGATACGGCAAAATTCTGATTAAGAGAGATAAGAGAAAAACGTTTTCTCTATATCGGCACGAGAAACCGACTGAAGCCGGGTGCATCCTGCCTTCGCTTTTATGGCAAAAATACGGCAACCTGCCTACAAGAAGAGGAACATATATAAACAATTTTAATGACCGCAACTAAAAATTTTCCAAAAATCTTTTGGAGAATTATAGGAACTTCCTATCTTTGCAAGTGAATTAAAAATGTAATAATTACAAGTTTGAAACTTTAGATTATATGGATGTAGTAAAACGATTGCAGAATCATAATATCAAGCCTTCAGTACAGCGCATAGCCATCATGAATTACTTGATAGAGCATCGTACGCATCCCACGGTGGATGAAATCTATACGGCACTGTCTCCCTCCATACCGACACTGTCTAAAACAACGGTATACAATACCTTGAAACTACTGAGCGAGCAAGGTGCCGCACAAACCCTGACTATCGACGAGCGTAACACATGTTATGATGCCGATACCAGCCCGCACGGCCATTTCTTGTGCAAGCGTTGCGGAAAGATTTATGACTTGATGTGCAATAACAACGTCAAGAAGGTGGTCGACATGGATATGGACGGGCACGATGTGCAGGAAATCCACTACTATTATAAAGGAATCTGTAAACATTGCATAGAAGAAGAACGTTTAAGAACAACAAAGAATAACTAATTCAACTAATTAAAATCTGAGAGAAAATGAAAAAATTTAGATGTACTGTATGCGGTTACGTATACGAAGGAGATGCAGCTCCCGAAAAGTGCCCATTGTGTAAAGCTCCCGCAAGCAAGTTCGTAGAAGTTGAAGAAGCAACAGCTGACGGCCCGCTGGTATTTGCCGACGAACACGTAATCGGCGTAGCCAAAGGTTGCGACGACGAAATGATTAAAGACCTGAACAACCACTTCATGGGCGAATGTACAGAAGTTGGTATGTACTTGGCAATGAGCCGCCAGGCAGACCGTGAAGGCTATCCTGAAGTTGCAGAAGCTTTCAAGCGTTACGCTTGGGAAGAAGCAGAACACGCTGCTAAATTCGCTGAACTGCTGGGTGACTGCGTATGGGACACCAAGACAAACCTCGAAAAGAGAATGAACGCAGAATCAGGTGCATGCGAAGACAAGAAGCGTATCGCTACCCGTGCCAAAGCATTGACCTCGACGCTATCCATGATACCGTTCACGAAATGGCTAAGGACGAAGCCCGTCACGGTAAAGGTTTCGAAGGTCTGTACAACCGCTATTTCAAGAAATAATCCTATACTTTTATAGTAATGTGAAGAAAAGGGACTGCTAATGTTAGTAAGTCCCTTTTTTTATTCCAACTTTTTTCACTTTACAATGTCACGTTTGTATTTCCCATTCGTCTTATCTGTGTAAATGGAACTCAAAGAATTCAAAATAACCGTTCTTCCACTCCGTGCCAAGCTGTTGAACTATGCACGGAAGTTGACCGACGAACCGGAGGATGCAGAAGATGCCGTCCAGGAGGTACTGCTCAAGCTATGGAACAAAAGGCTTGAACTGGAGCAATACCGGAGCATCGAAGCATTTGCCATGACGTTGACGCACAACATCTGTATAGATATGTGGCGCTGCAAACGCAACGACACCCTATCTCTCGACATAGTGCAGGCGGCATCCCCCACCGGAACACCGGAACGGCTGTTGGAAATCAAAGATGAAATCCGTCTGATGCACGAAATCATCGACTCGCTGCCCAATCTTCAACGCACCATCATGCGGATGAAGGACATCGAAGGATACGAAACGGACGAAATCGCCGAAATCACGGGATGCGGACCGGAAGCCATCCGCAGCAATCTGTCAAGAGCCCGGAAGAAAGTGAGAGACGTTACTGCGAACCATACAAGAAGAAAAGAAAGGAGAATGAGCCATGAAGATAGATGAACTGCTGGATAAATATTTCGAAGGGGAAACTTCCTGCGAAGAAGAGCGTGAACTGCGCCGTTTCTTTACCGAAGAGGAAGTGCCGGAGCACCTGCAAACGTACCGCCCGCTATTCGCTTATCTGAACCGGGAAGCAACTTCAATGGCAGAACCGACAGAGGAAAAATCCGTAACAACAGAATCGGCAAAGGAAGTACCCACACAGCGAAAGCCTTCCCGCCTCTATCGCACATTCTATGCTGTCAGCGGCATTGCCGCCGGATTGCTCCTGCTTCTCGGGGTAGCTAAGATTATATTTCCGCTTTCCGGTGTTCCCGAAAATTATGTCGTCATCGACGGCCAGCGGTATACAGACGAGAAACTGGTGGAAGCCAAAGCACTAGAAGCCCTGCAGAACGCCAGCTTCACGGATGAAGATTTAAGCAACTTACTGTTTCAACACTAATATAACAAGGTTATGAAAACATCTATACTGATTTGCATACGTAGTCTGTGCCTCTTTTCCCTGCTGATTTGCCTGCCAGCCTTTGTACATGCACAAGAGAGACTGCAAATAGCCGACCTATTCAGCAAGTATGGCGAGCAAAAGGACGTGACCAGGGTAGAACTGAACGGCAGTATCCTGAAATCTTACCGCATGACTACCTACAAGAGCCTTGTGTTCAAGAATGTATCCCCCTATCGCCGGGAAATTCAGCAGGCCATTGTACACGACAAGCAAGATAACGCAAAGAAGGCGCAGGAGGTAATGGAAAGCGGTGTGCTGCGCAGCGCTTATTACCAACTGAAAGAGGTGGAACGCAATGGAAAGAAGCTGAACCGCTACATCATTTTCAAGATAGGAAAAGACTCCATGGGCACTTTGATTTACATAGAGGGTCTGCTCAGTGAAAAGGAAATGATGGATATGCTTTACAAATCGGAATAACACTAAAAACAATATACGATATGAAAACCAGAATTATGATTTTGGCCTGCCTGCTTGCTGTGCCGGCCGGCCGCATGGCAGCACAACAACAGACTGACCCTGAACAGAAAGCTACAGTACAGACACAAGGCGACTCCATCATCATCCGGAAAGGAAAAGGAGACATGCGCATCAAGGTGTACGAAGAGCAGTTGGAAGACGGAGAAAAGAAAGAAGTACAAATTTATGAAGGAGTCTATCTCGAGAAAGTGGATGCAGACAAGCGCACTTTCCTCGACGCCCTGCCATTCATCCCCAAAAAGAGAAGATACAATGCTTACGAACCGCACTGTTCCGGTCTGTATATTGGCTACAGCCGGCTGGCTAACGACTTCCTTTCCTTCGGAGCAAGCGACAAGATGGGACTCGACTTATCCAAGTCATGGGAATTCGGCTTCAACATCCTCTCCGTATATCACAACTTCAAGAAGAACCCGCATTGGGGAATCAACCTGGGAGTCAGCTGGGGATACCGTTCTTTCAATATCGACGGTAACTATGCCTTGCTGAAGGAAAACGGAACCAGCATCTTCACCGCAGGCAACGAAGACACCAGTTACAATAAAAGCCGTCTGCGCCATTTCTTCTTCCGTGTACCCGTATTGATGGAATGGCAGCAAAGAGTGGGAAGAAACAAAGTGTTCTTCAATGCCGGTCCCGAATTTGAGATACGTCACAGCGTGAAGTCATTCTCACACATCAACGGAGGCAAGAAGAAAACCGTAGGCAAAGGTATGTATGTGCAGCCCGTCGGCATAAACCTGCTGGCACAAGCCGGTTATGGTAATATCGGCATTTACCTGCGCTACTCCACATACGGATTATTCCAGAAAGACAAGGGACCGGAAGTATCTCCCTATTCATTTGGCGTGGCATGGTATCTGTAATCCCTCCCCTATAACACAAGACTCCCCGAAATGTATTTGTACATTCCGGGGAGTTCTTTTATACCCTAAGGTATTGACAATGAAAGGTTATCTGCAATGAAAATTGTTCTTCTAAAAACGCATGCCCAATGTAAATAGCACTTTACTGCGAGTGTTGGTAACTTCCGTTGTTGGCGGTGTTACCAAGCCGTTTATATCATTATAAAACGGATAGAAATCAGATTTATAAGTATCGAATTTATAAGCCAAATCCGCATAAAACGAAGAAAAGCGATAACCGATACCTAAAGTGAAAGTATTCATCGATTTGCTATTGGCAAAATCCGTATCTGTATTTATAGAATTGGAAGGCAATGCCTTAATAGCATCCTTTTTATAGGCTGCAGTACTGTAATTGTAACCGGCACGCAGAGAGAAAGCAGGTATCGGCTTGTATTCTGCTCCTAAACGAAGCGTACTTACCCCCTTCATACAGAGTCAGCCTCACCCGTTTCCCATGCCATCTCGTCACCTTCAGGATATTTGAACTTCATGCTTGAGTAGTCCTCATATTCATATTCAGCTCCCAAAGCCAGATTATTACCGACTGTATAGCCCAAACTTGCATTAAATACCCACGGGGTTTGCAGCTTAAAATCACGGTCCATATCTCTACCGCCTAATGCAGAATAAGTATCCACAGTGGTACGAGTAAGAGTTTCATCCCCAGCCTCATTCGGTAAAAACAAATCCGAAGTCAGCAACGCTCCCGTAGTATAAGTCAGTTTGTAATAAGTAGGAGTATGCACAGCCAAACCTATACGAAGCGGAGAATCCTCAATCGGCCGGAAGATGGCACCGAATTTGAAGTCGAAACCCGAACCGTGTATACGGTTAAAGCTCTCCAAAGAGTAGCCTTCCTCATAAATCTGCCCGTCGCCCTCCCATTTGTAGGCATACATTTCATTATAGAGAGAATATTTGTTGTAATCCACATCGTAAGCACCCAGAGTAACACCAAAGTAAAAACGGTCATTTATATTGAAGGAGATATTGAAATCATATTGGTCAATACCGCCACGCTCACGCGACAAGAAATAAGCATCCGCTTCGGAAGGAATATAAGGAAGATAAGTATTATAGTCCTCACTTTCTATATCCTCAAGAACAAGTGCACCTTGATACCCCATAGTCCCCAGCCATCCAGCATAATTATGTTGATAAATATCCTTGCGACCATAGTCCAAATAAGCTCCTTGATCCGGGTAATCATATTGAGGACGATGATAGAACGCATAAGCTGCATCCGTAGCCTGCTGCGCCATACTCCGCACTTGAGATACATATTGATTATCTATGCTTCCCATCACCCCCTGCATCGTCATATTCTTATAGAATGACTTTGATTTGTGGTAATTAAAACCAAAATTCACATACCGCAAAGGAGTATGATTGCCTATCTTCGAAGCTATCACAAAACCGGCATTATCAAACTCCAGCGGTTCTTGTTCGTTTCAAATTTATTACCTACATAATTGCTTTCTGTGCCCGTCATTGAATAGCCAAAGGTAAGCATAGCATCATTGCTACGATAAATACCGATACCGGCAGGATTGGTTCCTATGGTAGAAATATCACCACCCAATGCTCCCATAGCTCCGCCCATTCCGACAAAACGGGCGGTTCCATTCAATTCCTTCTGTGCAATATTCGTTGCATCATATATTGTCTGTGCCCCTGCGCCTACAGCTGTAAACATAGCAAGGCTATCATGGTTATCTTCTTCATAATTCTTAGTCTTGTTAGATTAAAACATACTTATACTTACCGTCTTCTGGAACCACCGCCGCCACTGGAACGACTGGCACCACCGCCACCACCACTGGAGTAACTGGAACGTGAGCTACTGCCTGAAGAGAAGCTGGAAGAAGAACGGGTGCTACTGGATGAACGTACTGGAGCAGAATATGAACGATTGCTGCTACGATTGTTGTCATTGGAGTAGCTGCGTGCCGGTGCGGCGCTTGAACCTCTGTTATAAGTCGATGAAGTCCTGCTACGAGTGGAAGTTCCAACAGAAGAGCGTACACCGGAAGAACGACTGCTACGAACTCCTTCTACGCTACTATTATATGAGCTACTACGCGTACTGCTTGGACGGGTGTAAGTGGAACGGCGGGTAGAAGCCGCACTCGAACGGTTTACACTTGAGCGAGTTGCAGAAGAACTTGAACGAACTGTAGACGAACTTCTTGTGCCTACCACCCGACGGGTTGACGTACCGGTACTGCTACGTCTCACTTGACCGGAAGTAGTACTGCTACGACGTACAGTCTGCCCTCCATTTACAGTAGAAGAACGGCGGGAAGTAGAGGACGATACTCTGTTTCCGGCATAAGAAGAACGGCTCGGACCATAAGAACGTCTATTGGTATATGCATTTCCCCAATGGCCGCCTCCCCAATGACCACCGCCACCGGGATAATATCCGGGATGATAGTGATGGTGATGATGATGTCCCCACCAGCCACCGCCGTACCAGCCGCCCCAGCCAAAGCTCCAGCTCGGACCGTACCAGCTGTTCCATCCCCAGCCATAGTAAGGATAGCCGCCCCAACCATAAGAGTTATAGCGCCAATCCCACCACAAGCGGTTGGTGAATGTAGGGAAAGCATATGCATATAATCCGTCGGTATACACGTTCCAATCCCAGGAATTCAAGCCATAGACCACATCCCAATATAGCGGGCTGCTGATGCTGATGGCATAACGGGGATTACGGAAACGGATGATACGGGTAGCATACTCGTAATCATCCTGCGAACCTTCAAATTCACCGTTCACCCATTCGCCGTCCAGGCCGTCATCTTCTTTTTCATTGATGTAAAGGGTATCGTTCTCCATCACGAAATCATTGTCGCGGGAGTCATAACGGCGGTTATATTCGTCCACATCGCGGGTGTTTCCCTTACGGTCTTTTACTACAACAGTAGTGCTTCCCGGCGATGAATAGACAGTGGTCGGTACATTCGACTTTACTACAATCTCTTCTACGGGAGCAGCGACTTTCTTCTCCTGCTTCACCTCTTCTTTTTTCTCTTCCTTATTCTTGGAAGGAGTGTAGTAAAGGTCGTCATCTATACTTTGTGCCACCAGTGTCCATGGGAGGCACAAGGCAAAAAGCGATAAAAAAACAATCTTTTTCATATTAGTTTGGTTTATGGATTTTACGTTTATCTATTTCTTCACGTCACAAAGATAACGCCGGATTTTATCCCATGCAGCAGATTTTCCCCAAAGATTTATAGGGAATTCCCTAAATACCCCGCCTTTTGACGAGGCAAGCGGCACTTCCGCATAAAAAATGAACAAGTTCATTTTATTCTGCCCTCGGTTTACATTACCTTTGCAGTGTGAAAACAAAGATACGCAGAAATAGATTTGTTCTTTAAAATCTTCTTCTGCATTTAACAAACAATCATATTCCGATGAAATATTTAGAATTTACATTCCGCACTGTTCCGTGCACAGAAATAGTCAACGATGTACTTTCCGGAGTCTTGGGTGAAGCTGGCTTTGAAAGTTTTGTTGAGCAGACCGACGGTATCACTGCCTATATACAGAAAGAGCTGTATAACGAATCTCTACTCAAAGAAGCACTTGCAGACTTCCCTCTGCCCGATACACAGATAGAATATAATTTCGTAGAAGCCGAAGACAAAGACTGGAACGAGGAATGGGAGAAGAACTTCTTCCAGCCCATCGTTATCGGAGACCGTTGTGTCATTCACAGCACTTTTCACAACGATGTCCCACAAGCAGAATATGACATCGTCATCAATCCGCAAATGGCATTCGGCACAGGGCACCACGAGACAACAAGCCTCATCATAGGCGAACTGCTGGATAGTGACCTGCAAGGCAAAGCATTGCTCGATATGGGTTGTGGGACTTCCATCCTTGCCATACTGGCACGCATGCGTGGAGCCTCCCCTTGTACAGCTATCGACATAGATGAATGGTGTGTGCGCAACTCCCTCGAAAATATAGAATTGAATGGAGTGGACAATATTGCCGTATCCCAAGGCGATGCCTCCTCTCTGGAAAGCAAAGGTCCTTTTGATATGGTTATCGCCAACATCAACCGCAATATCCTCCTGGCAGATATGAAGCACTACATAGCCCGCATGAATCCCGGAGCGGAATTGTTGATGAGCGGTTTCTACATAGATGACATTCCCGTCATCCGCGAAGAAGCCGAACGCAACGGGCTGCACTTTGTCCACCATCGTGAGAAGAACCGGTGGGCGGCAGTGAAATTCCAAAAATAATAAAGGTCAATACTAAAAAGCTAAAGGTCAATATCAGGAAGCTAAAGTTGACCTTTAGCGTTCTATACAAGGAGTTTTCAACGTAAGCTCCAAAAGTTCCTCCATTGTACCATTAAAGACGTTCAAATCCACCTCTTCTTCAATACCGGGCACAGTGCCTACATCCGTGTGCTGCCAAAAGTGCCACTTGCCCTCATAACGCACGGAATCTACATAATAATGGGCTATCCAATAAGGATAAGCATTGAAAATGGAATCGCTGAGATAGCGTTTCTTGAATTTATAGGAAGTATAAAGAATAGGCTTTACGCCGTAATGCGCCTCTACCCTATCCAGCCAAGTCTTGACTGCCGTTTTAAGTTCCTGCGGTGACTGCTTGCCGGTAGTCTCCACATCAAGTACGGGAGGCAGGTCTCCCTTTGCCAGCTGCACGGTACGGATAAAGAAATCGGCTTGCTTGCGGGCATCGGTCTTAGGGATAAAATAATGATAGGCACCACGGATAAAACCGTATTTACGCGCCTGGCCGAAGTTCTGCGTAAACGTATCGTCACCATGATCGCCGCCTTCGGTAGCTTTCAGAAAAATAAAGTGAATGGGAAATTGGGCTTCTCTATTATGTGTCAGGAGTTCCCAATCTATCTTTCCCTGATAGTGGGATATGTCTATGCCATGCACCTCATAGTTGCAAGGCATACATACACCGTAACCTTTCTGACCATAACAAGGCTTCCAGCGATAAGCATAAGGACGAATGAAAAACCAGTAAAAGCCGGTAGAAAAAACAAGAATGATACAGACCGCCAAAAGATTGCGCAACCATACGGGCATGGTACGTGGCTGCATTTTCTTCTTGCTCCGCGGAGAGGAAGAACGACGGGCGGCAGTAGTTTTACGCCGGATATTTGTGGAGGTCTTGGTTGCCATGAGCAAAGGAAAAGAAAGGGCGGAATGAACCGCCCCTCCGTTTTATTGTCAACTTGTTGATGCATCAACTTATTTAGCCTGCTCCAGCTGCAAAGTCTTCGTAGCCTGGTCGCAAACTTCTGTCGGACCGAAGTACTGGATAGGGCCTGGATAAACGTAGTCTGTTTCCATAGCCCAACGGTCACGCTGAGCAGCGAATGCCTTGAACGGAGCACCGTCCAGCTTCACCAGAGCCTTCTGGATTACTGGCTTCATTTCACCGTGGCGACGTTCCATGTTCATCATCATAGTGATGGGCACACCGCCTGCAATCCATTCTTCGGCAGGAGCAGTAGTGTTGCGTACAGAAGACATGTAACCGGTCTTTCCGTTAGCAATCAATGCAGATGCTGCATAACCCAAAGAGTAGCAGTAGTCAGCGTCGAAGTTAGACGGAGCAGCGCAACGTCCTTCGTAACCGAAGAAGTGGTGCTGTGCAGCAAACTTGCCTACGAACTTGCCCTCTTCTTTCCACTGAGCCAGCTTAGTGCCAACCATTTCGGACAGCAACTTTTCTGTTTCAATCAGAGATACCTGTACGTTTCCGTGCGGGTCGCGGTCCAGAGACAACTGGCGAGCCACGCCTTCGGGCAAGCTTGCGTAGATGGCCGCATTCTCCGGAGAGAGTTTACGGATGATATAATCGCGTTGGTGAGATTTCTTAATTTGAGCAAACTCTTCTGCATTGGCAGCAAGGAAGTCGTTCAACTCAGCAATCAGACGCTTCATGGCCGGGATGAATTCAACCAATCCTTCGGGGATAAGAACCGTACCGAAGTTGTTACCCTGGGCTGCACGTTCAGCAACGACCTTGGCAATGCTGGTCACGATGTCGTCCAAAGACATATCCTTAGCTTCAACCTCTTCAGAGATGATACACATATTGGTTGAACCTGCAATGCACATTCCAAAGCGATATGAGAAGCGGAACGTCCCATCAACTTGATGAAGTGCCAGTATTTACGAGCAGAGTTACAGTCACGTTGGATGTTGCCGATTACTTCAGAGTAAGTCTTGCAAGCAGTATCGAAACCGAAAGAAGTTTCAATCATATCATTCTTCAAGTCACCGTCGATGGTCTTGGGGCAACCTATTACCTGCACGCCATAATTCTTGGCAGCATAGTATTCAGCCAGTACGCAAGCATTAGTGTTGGAGTCATCGCCACCGATGATAACCAATGCCTTGATGCCGAGTTCTTTCAGGATTTCATAACCTTTCTCAAACTGTTCTTCCTTTTCCAGCTTGGTACGGCCCGAACCGATGATGTCAAAACCACCCGTATTGCGGTATTCATCAATGATGTCAGCAGTCAGTTCCATATAATTATGGTCAACCAAGCCGCCAGGACCCAGAATAAAGCCATACAATTTGCTGTCTTTGTTCAGCTTCTTGATACCGTCGAAAATACCGGAAATCACATTGTGACCGCCAGGAGCCTGTCCACCGGAAAGGATAACACCCACGTTCATTGCGGGGAAGTTAACCACCTCATCGGTAGTTTCAAACTTAATCAAAGGCATTCCGTACGTATTGGGGAACAATTTCTTGATTTCTTCCTGGTCAGCAACAGACTGAGTAGCTGCGCCTTCTGCAGCCTTAACAGTTCCTTTCAGCGCTTTCGGAAGTTTGGCTGATAGGCAGCCCTTGCAATTTGCAATGCACTTTTAGTCATTTCTCTTAATTATTTAAAGGTGTTAGTAAAGTTCCGTTTAAAAGCGTCGCAAATTTCGCTTTTTTTCGTAAGATATGCAAACGAGAGGCCGAAATAATGTATAAAATGACATTTATCGTTTTTTATCCTAAAATAAAAAGGAGAAGAAAGCAATTAACTGATTTATTGTGTTATCTTTGCCGCAAAGTTTGAGTTACGAGTCGTTATCGCATTGTTCTTCTTTTAATATACAACTATTATTAGGCGGTCTCTTCCATAATTATTCTCCATACTCCAATTTAATAATTACAATTAATTAAAATTTCAAATGAACATTTACATTTCAGTTTAAATTTCAGCACAACAGACGCTGACTTAAACGATTTATTTTCAGAGTACGGAGAAGTTTCTTCTGCAAGAATCATTACAGACAGAGAAACAAGAAGATCCAGAGGTTTCGGTTTCGTAGAAATGCCGGACGATGCAGCAGGCCAAAAAGCCATTGACGAATTGAACGGTGCTGAATTTGACCACAAACAAATCTCGGTAAACGTGGCACGCCCCCGCGAAGAAAGACCTTCCAATGGCGGCAATCGCGACAGAAGAGGCGGTTACAACTCTAGAAGATATTAATATTCTTAACTACTGACAAAAGCAGGAGGTGTTGTAGCAATACCCCCTGCTTTTTTATAACTCAATAAATAAAAAATACATGGCCAAATCCATCTCCGCAGACAAGCGTGAAAATGAAAAGAAAAGACTCGCCCGACGAGCTGAAAACAAAAAAGAAAGAAGAAAAAAACTAATCCAACAAAGCCAATAGCTTTGAAGATATGATTGCCTATGTTGACGAAAACGGCATGATAACCTCTACTCCTCCGGCAGAAAACACTCCCAAAGAAGAAATAAAGCTGGAAGAAATCGTCATATCAACTCCCAAAAAAGACAAGGAAGAACCGGTCATCCGCAGAGGACGTATCGAGTTTTTCAATGAATCGAAAGGCTTCGGCTTCATCAAGGACTTATCCGGGGTCGAAAAATACTTTTTCCACATTAACAATGTGCTGACAGATATAGCAGAAAACAATATTGTGACGTTCGACCTCGAACGTGGCCTTAAAGGCATGAATGCTGTAAACGTAGCTCTTGAAGTAGAAAAGGCAAAGGAAAAGAAAGAAAACAAGGAGACTCTAAATACAGAATCCTAGATGAAATAAGCCAATTATAGAACAAGGGCGTGTATATACCATCAAATATTTCGGTACATACACGCCCTTGCTGTCTTCTTTAATCACACGTCATTCGGTTTGCCAGCCACCCCCCAATGCCTTATAGACATTTACCATGGCAATAAGTTCGTCGCGGATGGCATTGCTCACCCCTATTTGGGCATCGAAATAACCACGCTGGGCATCGAGCACATCCATATAATTGATGACACCGTTGATGTATTGCAACTGTGCCAAATCCACATATCCCTTGGCAGAACGTTCAAGTTTGGCACGCAGTTGGTAGACCTCCTTTATCTTATTGAAATCTACAATGGCATTCTTCGCTTCCTTAAAAGCATTCAGCACTGTCTTTTCATAGCTATGCACTTCGGCTTCAAAAGAAGCTTCTGTGCATTCAATGCAGCACGGTTCTTTCCCCAACCGAAAAGTGGTGCCAAGACTGCCCCATTCAATAAGGAATAGGGAGATTCCAGGAAATTGGATAACACATCACTTTCCAATCCAAATTGTCCGGTCAGGGCCAAACGGGGGAACATATTGGTATAAGCAACTTTCACTCTGGCATGTTCAGCCTCAACTGCTGCTCCGCCACACGGACATCGGGGCGACGTTCCAACAAATCGGAAGGCAGACCTACCGGTAAGGACTCCGGCACATCCAGTTCCTGCAGAAAATTGACACGCTTGATACGGGTAGGAATTCCCCCACAAGGAAGGATATATCATTTTCTTTCAGAGAGATACGGCGTTCCAAATCCGGAACAAGAGTAGCCGTACGAGCCAACTCCACTTGAGCCTGTTGATAAGAGGTCTCCGAGGTCAGCCCTCCTTCAAAACGGATACGCGCCAAGCGCACTCCCTCTTCACGCGCCTTTTGTGTCTGGCGCACAATCTCCAGTTCCGTATCAAGGGCTACCAGCTCATAATAAGCCTGCGCCACTTCGGCAACGATGGTCATGCGCAACGCACGCTGCGCCTCCACACTTTGCAAATATTCGGCCACAGCAGCCACTTTTTTCCATCTCAAGTTTCCCCAAAGGTCCAGTTCCCAAGAGAGCAACGCCTTGGCTTCGTAAGTATTGCCTACATCACGGCTATGACCACCGTAATTCTCCACCTCGCGCTCAGCCTCCACCTTTCCGGTGAGCTGCGGCAGAAGGTTGGCAACACTGATACGTTTTTGGGCAGCCATCTCCTTGACACGGGAAGCTGCAATCAGCATGTCTTTGTTATATTCCAGAGCACGGTCTATCAAAGCACGCAGCGTGCTGTCCGTATAAACTGCCTGCCACTGTTCATCGGCTATGCTCATGCTATCCTGCTGCTGTGCCAGGCTATCCGGCAATGCCATCTCCGGACGCACATAGCTCTTGCCCACCTTGCATGAGGTAAGGGCAAACATACTCAGCAACAAAATAATATATATGTTCTTTCTTTTCATAAACGTTGTCTTTAAAATCAGTCTTTCTTAATCTTATGCTGCACTTTGGCTTTTGTCTTGTATACCAGGACAAAGAAGAACGGTACAAGCACAATACCGAATACAATGGCAAATATCATTCCGAAGAAAACACCCGTACCGATGGCCTGACGGCTCGCCGAGCCCGGTCCGCTTGCCAACACCATAGGAAGCATTCCCAATACAAAGGCGAGGGAAGTCATCAGGATAGGCCGGAAACGGAGTTGGGCAGCATGGATGGCAGACTGTATCAAGTCTCCTCCCTTGTCAACCTGCACCTTGGCAAACTCCACAATCAAAATGGCATTCTTTGCCGCAAGCCCCACCAGCATCACCAAGCCGATCTGGAAATAAATATCATTCTCCAATCCGCATATCACAACGCCCAGATAGGCACCCAAAGCGGCAACCGGCAGTGAAAGCAATACAGCGATAGGCACCGTCCAACTTTCATATTGCGCAGCCAAAAAGAGGAATACGAAAAGGAATACCAGCGTAAGCACAAGACCCGTCTGTCCTCCCGCCTTCTTTTCCTGATAGGAAAGGCCACTCCACTCCAGACCGATATTGTCCGGCAAGTGGTTACGTGCAATCTGCTCCATAATCTCCATTGCCTGGCCGGAACTGTAGCCTTGTGCCGCAGAACCGCGGATGACGGCAGTGGTAAACATATTGAAACGCTTGATACTGCCCGGACCGGTGGTATAAGAGGCATTTCCCAAGGAAGTAAGCGGCACCATCACTCCGTCTTTTGCCTTTACAAAGAACAAGTTGATATTGTCCTTATGCTCACGATAAGGAGCCTCGGCCTGGATATACACCTTATATATACGGTTGAACATATTGAAGTCATTCACATATACTGAACCGGTATAGGCCTTCATGGTAGAGAATACATCCGCCAGGGGCACACCCAGCATTTTCACCTTATCACGGTCCACATCAAAATAAAGTTGCGGTATTTCAGACTGCAAGGATGATGAAAGCCCCGTCAGCTCCTTATGCTTCTGGCATAATACATCAGCGTATCTGCGCCTGCACCAAGTTGTCAAACGTCGCCTCTCCACGCGCCTCAAGCTGCATTTCGAAACCTCCCGAGGTACCCAATCCCGGAATGACCGGAGGCGTGGAAAGATAGACCTTGCATTCGGGATATTCCTTCAAATCCTTCTCCACATTCTCCATTATCTTATCGATGGAATCCCCTTACGCTCTTCCCACGGTTTCAGAATAACCGTCAGCTCACTGCGTGCCTGGTTGCTACCCACACGGGGGCTGCTACCCGTCACGTTCTGCACATAGGCCACATAGGGATTCTTCTCCAAGTATTGCACGGCACGGTCGGTCACCACACGGGTTCGCTCCAAAGTAGCACCTTCCGGCAACTCCAACTCTATCTTAAAATAGCCCTGGTCTTCTACCGGCAGGAAGCTGGTAGGCACCAACCGGTGGATAATGAAAATGGCAACCAGTACCAGGCCGAACGCACTCATCAAGCGGCGGGGATTCCTGATGACCCGGTTAATGACAGCCACGTATTTGTGATTGCCCAAGTTCAGCCATTCATTGATTTTGCGGAAAACTATGTTCTTTTTCTTTCCACTGTCGGGCTTCAATATGAGCGAACACATGACGGGACTAAGCGTCAGGGCCACTACCGTAGAAAGCAATACGGAAACGGCGATAGTAATGGTAAACTGACGGTATAACTGTCCGGTGATTCCGCTCAAGAAACTTACCGGCACAAACACGGCACAGAGCACCAACGATGTGGCAATCAAGGCACTTGCCAATCCGTTCATCGCCTTTTTGGTAGCTTCATACGGGCTCAATTTCTCCGTCTCCATAAGATGTTCTACATTCTCCACCACCACAATGGCATCATCCACCACAATACCGATGGCGAGAATCAATCCAAGCAAAGTCAGTATGTTCAGAGAGAAACCGAAAATAAGCATGAAACCGAAGGTACCAATCAGGGAAATAGGTACCGCAACAATCGGTATCACCGTCGCACGCCAACTTTGCAAGGATAGAAATACAACCAGCACCACCAGAATCAGCGCTTCGAACAACGTCTTGTACACTTCGTGAATGGATTCGGAAATATAAGTCGTCATGTCGAAGGGAATCTCATAACTCATCCCCTCAGGGAAATTTGCACTGATTTCCTCCATAGCAGCCTTTACGCTCTTTGCAACTTCCATTGCATTGGCCCCGGGAAGCATATAGATACCGAGAACGGCAGCATTCTCACCGTTGATGCCACTCTCCGTGCTATATGAAGATGCTTCCAATGAAACACGCGCCACATCGCGCAGACGGATAATGGAACCGTTGGCATTGGCACGGACCACAATGTCCTCAAACTGCTTTGCCGAACTTAAGCGTCCCTGGGTAGTGATAGGGATAGTAATGTCGAGTCCCTTCACCGGCTGTTGTCCCAAAACACCCGCAGCAGACTCACGGTTCTGGTCCTTCAGGGCATTCTGCAAATCCTGCACCGTCAGTCCGAAGTTGGCAAGTTTGTCGGGCAACGCCCATATCTGCATGGCATAGTAGCGGCTACCGATGTTGGAAACACGTCCCACACCGGGGATACGGCGCAACAAGTCGAGTACATTGATAGTAGCAAAGTTACTCAAATAAATTTCGTCGAACTTCGGGTCACTGGAAGTCACACAGATAGTCATCAATTGGCTGGGAGCCTGCTTTTCCACAGAAATACCGTTCTGAATCACTTCGGCTGGCAAACGGCTCTCCGCCAGTTTCACACGGTTCTGTATTTCTACGGCAGCCAAATCCGGGTCGGCAGACACGTCGAAAGTGACCGTAGCTGAAAATCCTCCGGAATTAGAACTGTTGGACTCCATGTACAGCATACCGGGAGTACCGTTTATCTCTTGCTCGATAGGGGTTGCCACCGCCTGCGAAACAGTCAATGCACTGGCTCCCGGATAGGAAGCACTGATTTTCACTACGGGAGGCGTTATCTGCGGATATTGGTCTACCGGCAGCATGGTCAGGCCAATGATACCGACAATTACAATCACAATCGATATCACCGCCGAGAATACCGGGCGGTCTATAAAGAAACTTACTTTCATAACATCATTACTTTGAAGGGTTGTTGTCCTTTGATTTATTCTCAGCCGGAGTAGTCTGCTTCGTTTCGGAAACAACCTGCTTGTTCAGAGAATCACTCGTCTGCTCTTCCTCCTTTTTAGGAACGGCAGCCTGGGCACGTACTTTCATACCCGGAGTCAGCTTGTGGAAACCTTCAGTCACAATTTGTTCTCCGGCAACCAGACCACGCTCAACCACCCAATTGTTGCCAAATTCAGGTCCCAGTTCAATGAAACGCTTTTCAACCGTAGAGTCCCGGCGCATCACAAAAATATATGCACCACCTTTCTCAATGGTAACCGCCTTTTGAGGAACGGCGACAGCACCCTCACGTACATCCAGCAATAGCTTAACCTTTGTAAACTGCCCCGGTAACAACACTTTGTTAGGGTTCGGCATTTCGGCACGCACGGAGAATGTTCCGGTCTGAGGGTCCACCTGAGGTTCGGCAAAATCCACATAGCCCTTATAAGGATAGACGGTATTATCCGCCAAAGTAATCGTAATGTTCGGCTGCCAGGAACGTGTAGAGTCCTGACGCCCTATATCGATATTCCGTTCCTTGCTTTTCAGGTAATCCAATGCCGTCATGCTGAAATCTACCAGAACCGTATCACTTTCACAACCGTAGCCAGCAAGGACTTGCCTCCCGGTCCGACCAATGTTCCCAAATCCACATTTCTTTCACTGATATGTCCCGATAGCGGAGAACGGACCAACGTATATCCCAATTCCAATTCAGCCTGGTCCAAATCGGCCTGGCTCATCGCTACTGAGGCTTCTGCAGTCTCGTAAGCAGCCTGGGCATTGTCCAAATCCAGCTGGCTGGCAGCGTTCTGCGCATAGAGGGGGCGGATACGCTCCAAATCGCGCTTTGCCTTCAATGCCTGCGCTTCATCCTTCTTTAACTGTGCACGAGCTTTGTCAGCCTTTGCCCTATACTGGTCCTGGTTTATCACAAAAAGTACCTGGTTCTTGGTGACATATGTTCCTTCTGCGAAAAGCATATTCTCCAAATACCCTTCCACACGCGCACGTACCTCTACAAACTGCTGAGCGCGAATACGTCCCACGTACTCGCCATATATCTCCACATCTCCTTTTTCCGCAGATTCCACAATCACGGTAGGAGCTTCCGATTCCACCTTCTTAGGCCAAGTCAGAATAACGTAACCTGCCAACAATACCGCCATGCAGGCAACCATCATCAGCAACCTCTTCTTCTTTAGTTTCAATTCTTTTTTCGTAAAAAACTGTCTCATGCTTGTTTGTATATTAAATTTAACCCTGTTTCTTTCTATTAAAGCAAATCCGATGCCAATCTATCACCATCTCATCCATTACGTCTAACAAACTATATATCAAGCAGAAAAGCAGACGGCAGTTCTTTATTCATGGTGGCATCCTCCATTTTTCCCTGTGGAATGTGTCCACAGTTTGTGGAATAATTCCACAAAACTACTAAATTAAAAACACATAAAAACCCTTTTTTGCTCTACACTAACAAAGAAAAACATTATCTTTACCGAAAATAATTCAGATTATTCATTTTAAACGTAAAGATTATGGCAAGTAGAAAAGAACTAAAGAAGAATATAAACTATATTGCAGGTGAATTGTTCACAGAGTGTCTTGTAAACAGCTTATATGTGCCTGGAACAGACAAACAAAAAAGCCGATGAACTGATGGCTGAAATTCTGAAAATGCAAGATGAATTCATAAGCCGCATCAGCCACACCGAGCCAGGAAATGTAAAAGGTTTCTACAAAAAACTTCGTGCTGACTTCAATGCAAAAGTAGACGAAATTATTGACGCAATGGGCAAACTGAAATAAGATGAAGAAAGCCTTTTATAGCTTCATTTATTATCGCCTGCTGGGCTGGAAGACAAACGTGACGGTGCCCGACTACGACAAATGTGTAATTTGTGCGGCACCCCATACTTCCAATTGGGACTTATTTATCGGTAAATTGTTTTATGGTGCCATCGGCCGCAAGACCAGTTTCATGATGAAAAAGGAATGGTTCTTTTTTCCTCTGGGACTGATATTCAAAGCCGTTGGCGGCATTCCGGTGAACCGGGGACGTAAATCTTCCTTAGTGGACCAAATGACCGAAAAGTTTGCAAACAGCAAGCATTTCCACCTGGCTATTACACCGGAAGGAACCCGTAAAGCCAATCCCAACTGGAAGAAAGGTTTTTATTACATAGCACTTAAAGCACAAGTGCCCATCATGCTTATCGGGATTGATTATCCTTCCAAGACCATCTCCTCTACCAAGGCTGTCATGCCTACCGGAGACATCGAAAAGGATATGCGCGAGATAAAACTGTACTTCAAGAACTTTAAAGGAAAAAATCCCGAAAATTTTGATTTAGGAAATATCTAATCAGGTATTAAGCATTAATGCCATGCGAATAAGCATCTTGCAAACAGACATCGTCTGGGAAAATAAACAAGAAAATCTCCGTCGTCTCCGCGAGAAGTTAGAAACTCTTCGTGGAACAACGGAGATTGTTGTTTTACCGGAAACATTCTCCACCGGCTTTAGTATGGACACCGCCAGCTTGGCCGAACCCACAACGGGAGAAACCATCGCAACACTGCGCCAATGGTCCGAAGAGTACCGGCTTGCTCTTGCCGGCAGCTATATTGCCTGCGAAACAGCCTCGGAAGGCGGAAAGCCATCCTACTACAACCGCGCATTCTTCCTTACGCCCGAAGGCAATGCTTACTATTACGACAAACGCCACCTCTTCCGGATGGGGCACGAGACAGAACATTTCACCCCCGGCAACCGGCGTCCCATCATCCGATATCGCGGCTGGAATATACTGCTGCTTGTATGCTATGACCTTCGTTTCCCGGTCTGGAGCCGCAATACGAGCAATGAATACGACCTCCTGATTTACGTCGCCAACTGGCCCATTCCCCGCCGGAAAGTCTGGGACATCCTGCTGCAAGCGCGCGCGCTGGAAAACATCAGTTATGTCTGCGGTGTCAACCGTATCGGCAAGGACGGCAGAGACATTCCACACAGCGGCGGCAGTGTGGTCTACTCTCCGAAGGGGGAAGTGCTTGCCACTGTGCCCGACAACGAAGAGGCGATTGCCACCGCCTCCCTCAACCTTTCCTCCCTGCAGGAGTTCAGGCTAAAGTTTCCCGCTTGGAAAGATGCGGACGAGTTCGTTATTTCTTCAAATAATAGTTCACAGTAGTCACTACACGTACGCTTTTTATATAAGGAGTATAGGCATCGCGGTCACTTATGGAGAACTGCCCTTGCGAGGCATTGCGGATTTTCCCCAGTTCACTGTCCGAATCCTTGGCAAACTTCTCGGCTGCAGCACGAGCGTTCTTCGTGGCCTCCTCTATCATTCTGGGCTTCACTTCGTTGAGACCGGTGAATTCATAAGACACATTATATTTATAATCCCCTCCCGTGATGGCAATACCCTGCTTCAAGAGTTCAGCCTGCCCCGACATGAGCTTACGCACCCTATCCACATTCTTGGAAGTGACAGTGATGACAGACGTGGCATTATAACGATAGGCCACGTTGCGGTCAACGTAACGTTCGGCCTGCATGTCAATCACTTCGGGCGGTGCAATACTGATTTCCTCCTTCTCAATACCGTTGTTTTCAAGGAAACTCACGACGGCAGCGTTTTTCTTCTCCATATTGGCATAAAGCAGTGCAGGGTCATTACCTATGTCTTTGTAGACAAGAGGCCAGACTACCTTGTCGGCAGGCACTTCCATTTCGGCCAGCCCTTTCACACTGACCACACGGTCCTTATTCACAAAATTGTTGATACCGCCTTTTACCATGATTCCCAACAAAAGCAGCCCCACGGCTATGATGGCTGCTTCTACTTTCCAGCTTTTCATACATTGATATTTTAGAGTTTATAAACACACACAAATATAACAAACCCAAACGACAAAAAGTGCGATGAATGGTCTATTTTTATATGATTATCCTCACTTATACCCCAAACGAACGAGACATTATACAAAATGCACCAAATCCTCTTTTTTAGAGTATTTAATGAAAATACCCAAAAGAAGGAGTACATCTTCTCCAAAAAGTACCTATTTTTGTCCTTCGAAACAATGTCAAAGCGACAACATGATTAATTTAATAATTCTAACCCCTAAATCCTATGTTGACCCAACGTAAAATCCATACTCACGGTGGCGGTTGGCCGTGACTTTATGGAATGACCGAAGACACTTTCCGTACAACCGTCAAAACCCATATGAGATATGGGACGACCAGTATTTCTTAATTAATCTTCAGCAATATGCGGATGAACATTGTTTTTCGTATATTTGTTGATTGAAAGAACAGTTCAATACTTAATCATTTATTAATAATAAATTTTATGAAAACCAATCTAAGCTCTCAAATCACTCTCAACAGAGTCTCCCCCAGGTACTATAGACCTGAGAATGCATTTGAACGTCGGTATTGACCCGACTGGAAAAAATCCCGACAGATATTTATGAGTCTGCGGAAGAAGGCGCCAACCAGATTGCCCTTGACATTGCACAGTTAATCCGTGACAAGCAAAAGGCGGGACGTTTCTGTGTCTTGGCACTGGCAGGCGGTAACTCTCCGCGCAATGTATATGCAGACTTGGTACGTATGCACCAGGAAGAGGGATTAAGTTTCCGCAACGTAGTCATATTCAACCTCTACGAATATTATCCATTAGCTCCCAATGCCATCAACAGCAACTTCAACGCATTGAAGGAAATGCTGATAGACCATGTGGACATTGACAAACAGAATGTTTTCACCCCCGACAGCACCATCGCCAAAGACGCCATCTTTGAATATTGCCGTCTTTACGAGCAGCGCATTGAAAGTTTCGGTGGCTTAGATATCGCTTTGCTGGGCATTGGTCGTGTAGGTAACATCGGTTTCAACGAACCGGGTTCACGCCAGAACTCTACCACCCGTCTGATATTGCTGGACAGCGATTCCCGCAATGAAGCTTCCAAAATGTTCGGTAGCATTGAAAATACCCCCATCAGCTCCATCACCATGGGAGTAGCCACCATCCTCTCGGCAAAGAAAATATATCTACTGGCATGGGGTGAGGAGAAAGCACAAAAGGTGAAAGAATGCGTTGAAGGTCCGGTAACAGATACTATCCCTGCATCTTATCTACAGACCCACAACAATGCACATGTAGCTATCGACTTGTCTGCCGCCGCCAACTTGACACGTATCCAACGCCCCTGGCTGGTAACTTCCTGCGAATGGAACGACAAGCTCATCCGCAGCGCCATCGTCTGGCTATGCCAACTCACCGGAAAACCCATTCTGAAGCTGACCAACAAGGACTACAATGAAAACGGTTTGAGTGAACTGCTGGCATTGTTCGGCTCAGCCTATAACGTGAACATCAAGATATTCAATGACCTGCAGCATACCATCACCGGATGGCCGGGCGGCAAGCCGAACGCAGACGACACCTATCGCCCTGAACGTGCAAAGCCCTATCCCAAACGCGTGGTCGTATTCTCTCCGCATCCCGATGATGACGTTATCTCCATGGGAGGCACCATCCGTCGTCTGGTAGAGCAGAAACATGACGTGCATGTGGCTTACGAAACTTCCGGTAACATTGCCGTAGGCGATGAAGAAGTTATCCGCTTCCTGCACTTCATCAACGGGTTCAACCAAATCTTCAACAACAGCGAAGACCAGGTCATCAATGACAAATATACTGAAATCCGTAAATACTTGAAGGAGAAGAAAGACGGTGACATGGATACACGCGACATCTTGACCATCAAGGGACTGATTCGCCGTGGCGAGGCACGCACTGCATGTACATACAATAATATCCCTCTGGATCACTGTCATTTCCTTGACCTGCCATTCTACGAAACGGGCAAGATACAGAAGAATCCTATCAGCGAAGCAGACGTGGAAATTGTACGCAACCTATTGCGTGAAGTGAAACCCCATCAGATTTTCGTTGCCGGCGACCTGGCCGACCCGCACGGCACACACCGTGTTTGTACGGACGCCGTATTTGCCGCCATTGACTTGGAAAAAGAAGAAGGTGCCAAATGGTTGAAGGAATGCCGCATCTGGATGTACCGCGGTGCATGGGCCGAATGGGAAATCGAAAACATCGAGATGGCTGTGCCCATCAGCCCGGAAGAACTGCGTGCCAAGCGTAACTCTATCCTGAAGCATCAATCGCAGATGGAAAGCGCACCGTTCCTGGGCAATGACGAACGTCTGTTCTGGCAACGCAGCGAGGACCGTAACCGCGGAACAGCTGCCTTGTATGACAGCCTCGGACTTGCTTCCTATGAGGCGATGGAAGCCTTTGTGGAATACATTCCGCTATAAACGGATAAAATATTAACAATAGGATGAGATGTATTGCTCCGGCAATGCATCTCATTTTTCATGTCTCAGCCTTCTTATATTCCCAAGGAATATTTGCAGATATAAAAACAATCAAATAATTTTGTTACTTATTTATCGAAACGACAAAACTTAAAAACAAACACCATTATGAAAAAGTATGCTATCAACATCCTTGTCATTTTATTCCTACTCACGCCATTTACATTGTTTGCAAATGGATGCCATGCCAATAACGACACCATCAAAGTATTGGCAATAGGCAACAGCTTTTCACAAGATGCAGTAGAGCAATATTTGCACGAACTGGGAGAAGCTGAAGGTATCACCATGATTATCGGCAATATGTTTATCGGAGGATGTTCACTGGAACGGCACGTGCAAAACATACGCAACAACGCTCCGGCCTATGCCTATCGCAAAGTAGAGAAAGACGGGGAAAAAACAGAAACCCGGTCAATGACTATTGAGAAAGCACTGGCCGATGAGAAATGGGACTATATCAGTGTTCAGCAGGCCAGCCCTTTGTCTGGTATCTATGACAGCTACAAAGCTTCCCTACCTGAATTGGTTAACTATATCAGGGAACGAATTGGAAAGGAAACCGTATTAATGATGCACCAGACATGGGCTTATGCTACCAATGCCAACCACACCGGATTCAAAAACTATGACCAGAACCAAATGAAAATGTACACCAGCATTGTGGATGCAGTAAAGAAAGCCGCCAACCTGGTGGGTATCAAGAAAATTATCCCTTCGGGAACCGCCATACAAAATGCACGTACCTCCTTTATCGGCGACCATATGAATAGGGACGGATACCACCTTGACTTAACCATAGGCAGATATACAGCTGCCTGCACATGGTTTGAGGCATTGACCCATCAGAATGTAACAGAAAACCCATATTCTCCCGAAGGAATGGACCCAATCCATAAGAAAGCAGCTCAAATGGCTGCGCACAACGCCATCCTCTATCCGGACAAAGTTACGGAACTGACAGAACTGAAAAAGATTGCCGATTAATGCTTTTTAATTCTTAAGACTTACTTATATGTCTGCAAAATAATAAAAAGAAAGTAACCCGCTCATCAGTGAAGCTTTCTTTTATGTACTTTTGCACGCACCACCGTCTGGTAAAAGCAGATATTGGCAACTTCAATATTTCATCAGTATGAAAAAACTTATCCTAACCGGCATATGGCTCTTGTGTGGATTCCTCCTTCCGGCACAAGAACTAGAGCAGAATGTGGAAGAACGCCTCCAGACATTCTTTAGGGAATACACCACCCATACGGCCAACATCGGTACCTGCAAGCTGGATAGTTTCCGCATTGACTTCCGGAAGAAGAAATTGCTTGTCTATACAAACGAGCGCTTTGCCTACCAGCCTCTACGGCCTGAAACCGTTGATGCCATTTACCGCCATCTGGGACAAATCCTGCCAGGACCGGTGAACTATTTCGACCTCACCGTCTTTGCTGACGGGAAGAGCATCGAAGAGCTTATCCCCAACCTCTACCGGAAAGGGAAGAAAGACAAGGCACGTCTGTTCAGCCACCTGGAATACAAAGGTACCCCCTGGGTAACCCGTACCTCGCGCCCCTACGACATCACCCGCGGACTGGAAGGACGCCACATCGCCCTTTGGCAAAGCCACGGGAAATATTATATCAATGACAAGGACAAATGGGGATGGCAACGCCCGAGGCTGTTCTGCACTACAGAAGACCAGTTCACCCAATCCTTCATCCTGCCCTACCTCCTGCCCATGCTAGAGAATGCAGGAGCCAATGTATTCACTCCCCGCGAAAGGGACACGCAGAAGCAGGAAGTCATCGTAGACAATGACGGTAGCCTGAGCGGACATGGAGGACAAGGTTCCCTTTATCTGGACGTGAAAAGCCGGAAAGCACGTTGGGAACAGACCTTCCGACCCGGATTTGCCCAACGGAAACGAATCTATCAGGACAATGAAAACCCTTTCCTCTCCGGCACGGCACGCTTTGCCAAAACTGAAAAGAAGAAAGACAAGGCTTTTGCCGAATGGGTACCCGATATTCCGGAAACGGGAGAATATGCTGTATACGTATCTTACCAAACACTGCCGGGCAGCGTAAGCGATGCCAAATATCTTGTATTTCACAATGGAGGCGTCACGGAGTTCAAGGTGAACCAGCAAATAGGAGGCGGCACATGGGTGTACCTCGGCACATTCACTTTCGACAAAGGCCGGAATGACTATGGCATGGTGGTATTGAGCAACGAAAGCAAAGAGAAAGGCGTGGTCTGTGCCGATGCCGTCCGCTTTGGAGGAGGCATGGGCAACATTGCCCGCGGAGGACAAACCAGCGGCTTGCCCAGATACCTGGAAGGCGCACGCTACTTTGCCCAATGGGCAGGCATGCCCTATCCCGTCTATGGAGGCTATGAGGGAAAGAATGATATGAACGACGACATCAACGTACGTTCCCGTACAGTGAATTACCTTGCAGGAAAATCACTATTCAACCCGACGGAAGAAGGTTTGGGCATCCCCTTTGAAATGAGTATGGCCCTGCATAGCGATGCCGGTTTCAGTAAGGAAGATGAGATTATAGGCACTCTCGGCATTTATACCACCAACTTCAACAACGGCCGACTGCATGCCGGTACAGACCGCCATGCCTCCCGTGACCTTTCGGACATTCTGCTAACGCAGTTGCAGCGTGATATCCGCTCTACCTTCAACGTAGACTGGACACGCCGCAGCCTATGGAACCGCAACTACAGTGAAACACGCCTGCCCGCCGTCCCTTCCACCATCGTAGAACTGTTGTCGCACCAGAACTTCGCAGATATGCGCTTGGGACATGACCCTAACTTCAAGTTCACCGTCGGGCGTGCGCTCTATAAAGCCATTCTGCAATACATATGCAGCCAGCACGGCAGAGACTACGTTGTCCAACCCCTTCCCGTCAGCCACTTTGCCATCCGCTTCGGTCAAAAGAAGAATACTTTAGAGCTTTCCTGGCAAGGAGAGGAAGACCCGTTGGAGCCGACTGCCAAACCACGTGAATACATTGTATATACACGTATCGGTCGTGGAGGATTTGACAATGGCGTACGCGTCAGCTCCTCATCCCACACCGTAAAAATAGAACCGGGCATCGTCTATTCCTTTAAAGTAACCGCCGTAAACCGGGGTGGCGAAAGCTTCCCTTCGGAAATTCTTGCCGCCTACAAGGCAAAGCGTGAAAAAGGACAGATACTTATCGTCAACGGATTCGACCGCATCAGCGGGCCTGCCGTTATAGACACCCCCGATGCGGCAGGCTTCGACTTGTCACAAGATCCCGGCGTACCCTATCTCTATGACATCTCCCTCTGCGCGCCCAGCAGAATTTTAGCCGGAAGGAAGCAGGACGACGTCTGGGAGAGAGCAGTGACGAATACGAAGGCATGAAAATCATCGGAAACACTTTCGATTACCCCTTCGTACATGGCAAAGCCATCCAGCAGCCGGAAATTACAGCTTCGTCTCATGCAGCGACGAGGCTGTGGAAAAGGGCATCCTCTCATTAGAGGATTATCCGATAGTGGACTATATCCTCGGACTTGAGAAAGAAGACAATTCCAGCAATCCGGCACGCAATACCTACTACAAAACATTCTCCTCGCCCATGCAGCGCATACTGACTTCCTATTGCCAGTCGGGAGGTCATCTCCTGGTCAGCGGTGCCTATGTAGGCAGCGATATGGACAGCTCGCAGGGCAATAAAGAATTTATTCAGAATATCTTGAAGTACCGGCATGGCAACTCTCTGAAAACAGACGGGGACAAAATCGCTGTCCGGGGACTGGGGCATACCTTCACCCTTCCCCGCCTGCCGAATGAGCAAAGCTATCCGGTCACTTCCCCTGATTGCATCCTGCCCATGTCTCCCGCTTTTCCAGTCATGACCTATGCCATCGGCAACACACCCGCCGCCGTAGCCTATCAAGGCAGTGATTATCGCACTTTTGTCATGGGATTCCCTTTTGAAAGCATCCGGGAAGAAACATCCAGAAATGTAATTATGGCATCCATACTCCGCTTTCTCACCACAGATTACACAGATTAACACAGACAAAATAGCAATCCCTATAAATAATCTGTGAAAATCTGTGTAATCTGTAGTGAAAAAACTATCTTTGCTTCCATTAATCATTAAACATCAACCACTAAACATTAAACATCATGTACACTATACAAGCCAACCCCAGCGGAACCCGTAGTTTAGAAGTTTCTGAAGAGAATCTTGCCACCATCGAGAAATACGGCCTCTTCCGCCATCTCATCGACAGCAACGGTATTGTGGACGAAACCGTGCTCGACAAGTTGAAACTGAACATCCGCTCCCTCATCGCCGCGCAAGAGGAAGACAGCAAAGACCTGCTCGACCTCTGTATCGACGTTATCTATCACAACAACATGAAGGCCTTCGGACTACAACAGCTCATCAAGCTCTATCTGCAATGGCTTTCCCAACAAGACACCATAGAAGAAGAATAAATGAAAACCATCGACACCTGCGGACAACAGCATTACAGCCCTTTAATCCCTGCCATCAAAGCCATGTGCGAGCCGGAAAAGGCGAGAAGCTGGAAATCATCATGGACGACGCTGCTGCCTTCAATGACATGAAAGAGTATCTTTCCGAGCAGCAGATAGGCTTCCGTGAGATTTACGACGGAGAACGGATGACATTACAGTTTTTAATGTGCAAATGAAAGAATATCGCCTTACAGACTGGCTTCCTACTACCAAGAAAGAAGTGGAACTGCGTGGTTGGGACGAATTGGATGTAATACTTTTCAGCGGTGACGCCTACGTGGATCACCCTTCTTTTGGAGCCGCCGTCATAGGCGCATCCTCGAAGCAGAAGGATTGCGCGTAGCCATCATCCCCCAACCCAACTGGCGCGACGACTTGCGCGACTTCAAAAAACTGGGACGTCCCCGTCTGTTCTTCGGCATCAGTCCCGGCTGTATGGATTCGATGGTCAACAAATATACTGCCAACAAACGCTTGCGCAGTGATGACGCCTATACCCCGGATGCACGTCCGGATATGCGTCCGGAGTACCCTTCCATTGTATATACCCAGATATTAAAGAAGCTATTCCCCGATGTCCCCGTCGTACTGGGCGGCATCGAGGCAAGCATGCGCCGCCTGACGCACTATGACTATTGGCAGGACCGTGTACGCCCCAGCATCCTCTCGACAGCGGAGCCGACTCACTCATCTACGGTATGGGAGAGAAACCGGTGGTGGAACTTGCGGAAAGCTGAAACGCCAACAGACACAGATGGACGCCCCAAGCTTCAAAAAGCTCATCGCCGATATTCCCCAAATGGTTTACCTTGACAAGGAAGTAGTGTACAAGAAGGGATATCACCCTCTTTTCCCATGAAGAATGTCTGAAAGATAAAAAGAAAGAAGCTGCCAACTTCCGTCATATCGAGGAGGAAAGCAACAAATATACAGCATCCCGCATCTTGCAAAAGAGCGGCAAGCTGACGGTAGTAGTCAATCCTCCCTATCCCCCTTTGACGGAAGCTGAACTCGACCGTTCTTTCGACTTGCCATACACGCGCCTGCCCCATCCCAAATACAAGGGAAAACGTATTCCGGCATACGACATGATAAAGTTCTCCGTCAACCTGCATCGCGGATGTTTCGGAGGATGTGCCTTCTGCACCATCTCCGCACACCAGGGCAAATTCATCGTAAGCCGCAGCAAGGAGAGCATTCTGAAAGAGGTGAAAGCCATCACGGAGCTGCCAGACTTCAAGGGTTATTTGAGCGATTTGGGAGGCCCGTCGGCCAATATGTACCGCATGAAGGGACGGGATGAGGCCGTCTGCAGGAAATGCAAACGCCCGTCGTGCATCTACCCCAAGGTATGCCCCAACCTGAATACGGACCACCGTCCGCTGCTCGACATCTATCATGCCGTAGATGCCCTGCCCGGCATCAAGAAGTCCTTCATTGGCAGCGGTGTACGCTATGACCTGCTGCTGCACCAGAGCAAGGACCCGAACACTAACAAAAGTACGCAGGAATATACCCGCGAGCTCATTGCCCGCCATGTCAGCGGTCGCCTGAAGGTAGCACCGGAGCATACGTCAGACCGCGTGCTCAACATCATGCGCAAGCCTCCGTTCAGCCAGTTCGGTGAGTTCAAGAAGATATTCGACAGGATTAACCATGAAGAAGGACTACGCCAGCAGCTTATTCCTTATTTCATCAGCAGCCATCCCGGATGCAAGGAGGAAGATATGGCAGAACTTGCCGTCATCACCAAGCGACTGGACTTCCATCTGGAACAAGTGCAAGACTTTACCCCTACTCCCATGACCGTTGCCACCGAAGCATGGTACACGGGCTTCCATCCTTATACGCTGGAACCGGTATTCAGTGCCAAAACGCAGCGCGAGAAACTGGCTCAACGCCAATTCTTCTTCTGGTACAAACCCGAAGAGCGCAGGAACATCATAAACGAACTGCGCCGGATAGGACGGACGGATTTGATAGACAAGCTATACGGGAAACGATAAAAATACGATATTTCCAAGAAACTCACAGCAACTGCATGAAACGATTCCTCCTCCTCTGCCTATCCCTACTCCCCATTGGAGCGACAGGTCTGCTGGCACAAAGCGAATGCCTGCCGCAAAATTACAGTATCATCTTCGGTGGCGGTGTATCCTTACCTCATGTAGAGGGAAACCGTAACGACTTCTTCAGCAAGAATGGCAACCGGGTGGGATATGACCTGATGACAGAAGGCCGCTACTACATCACGCCCCTATTTGCCGCAGGACTTCAATATGACTATCTACGCATGGCACGCCTGCCGGATAAGGCACATCTGCACTGCATACGCCCCAACATCACATACCGGCTTGTGGAGCAACGGGAATCAAGGACTGTTCCTCTCGTTCGGCATCGGGTATATGAACTATCAGGAACGGACATATAAACGCGGTGAACGGAACGGACACCTTTTCCATAAAGGATATTGTGGAATAACTTTCGCAGCAGGCTATGAGTTCCGCATCAGCCGTAAACTCTCGGGCATGATTCGCTGTGATTTCCTGACAGCAGACTGGTTTGCCAACCCCGATGCACGACTTTATAACACAGACGGGTATGATGACGGAGTAGACCATAGCTGGTTCAAAAACAACATCACTTTCTTCAATTTGGGATTCGCCTTGCAGTTCGGACGTTAGTGGCAGGAGTGGCAACAGTTTACTCTTCCACCTGCATTGCCACTACCTCCTGCAACACACAGACAGCTTCTTCTACCGTCTTGACATCCTTCACCAACATACTCCGTTTGTTGTTCTGTTCGCGCAGGTCACAACGCCGGGTGTACTTCATCATGTAGGCAATGACCTTACCGAAAGCCTGGCTCTGATAGTACGGGCTGTCCGGATTGGAGACGAAGAACAGGGACATGCGCCCACCTTTCAGAAAGACTTTCTCCACGCCGAGGCGGGCAGCCAGGCGTCGCAAGGGAACGATGCGCAGCAGTTCTTCCGTTTCGGGAGGAATCGGGCCGAAGCGGTCTTCGAGGCGGGAACGGAAAGCATCCACATCCTTGTCGAGTGTCAATCCGTCCAACTCGCGATAGAGCAACATACGCTCGCTGCTGCCAGTCACGTAATCGGCAGGCAACAGAAGTTCGAGGTCGCTTTCCACCTGGCATTCGTCCACAAACTGCTCGCCACTGATGACGCTCCGTCTGCTTTCAGTTCTTCGGCATAAAGGTCGGCAAACTCGTCGGTCTTCAGTTCGTGCACAGCTTCGGAGAGAATCTTTTGATACGTCTCGTAGCCTAGGTCGGCAATGAAACCACTCTGTTCGGCACCGAGCATATTGCCTGCGCCACGGATGTCAAGGTCCTGCATGGCAATGTGGATGCCACTGCCCAGGTCGGAGAAGTTCTCGATGGCTTGCAGGCGTCGTTTTGCTTCGGGAGTAAGGGAGGACAAAGGCGGTGCCAGCAGGTAACAGAAAGCTTTTTTATTGCTCCGCCCCACACGTCCGCGCATCTGGTGCAAGTCACTGAGGCCGAAGTTCTGCGCCTGGTTGATGATAATGGTATTGGCATTGGGTATGTCGATGCCACTTTCGATGATGGTAGTGGCAAGCAGCACGTCGTAATCGTAATTGACGAAATCAAAGATTATCTTCTCCAGTTCGGCAGGCTCCATCTGTCCGTGTCCGATACAGACACGGCAGTCGGGAATGTGCCGCTCTATCATGGCCTTCAACTCAAACAGATTGGAAATACGGTTATTCACGAAGAATACCTGCCCGTTACGGCTCATCTCAAAATTGACGGCGTCGGCAATGATTTCCTCGTTGAAGGTGTGCACTTCCGTCTGGATGGGATAGCGGTTAGGCGGCGGTGTCTGGATGACGCTCAAGTCGCGCGCACCCATCAGCGAAAACTGCAAGGTACGGGGAATGGGTGTAGCGTCATGGTCAGCGTATCCACATTCACCTTCAATTGGCGGAGTTTCTCCTTGACGGAGACGCCGAACTTCTGCTCCTCATCAATAATCAACAAACCAAGGTCTTTGAACTTAACGTCTTTTCCCAGGATACGGTGGGTACCGATAAGAATATTCACTTCCCCTTCGGCAAGCCCTTTCACTACAGCCTTTGCCTGAGCAGCGGTGCGGGCACGACTCAGATACTCCACCCGGCAAGGCAAGCCTTTCAAGCGCTCCTTGAAGGTCTGGAAATGCTGATAGGCAAGTACGGTAGTGGGCACCAGTACAGCCACCTGCTTATTGTCCGCCACAGCCTTGAAAGCGGCACGAACAGCCACCTCCGTCTTGCCGAAGCCCACGTCACCGCACACCAGGCGGTCCATCGGACGGGCACTCTCCATGTCGGCCTTCACGTCGGAAGTAGCCTTGCTTTGGTCGGGGGTATCCTCATAAATGAAGGAGGCTTCCAACTCCCGTTGCAGGAAGCTGTCGGAACTGTATTGGAACCCTTTCTCCTCGCGGCGTTGCGAGTAGAGTTTTATCAAGTCGCGGGCAATATCCTTTATCTTCGTCTTGGTGCGGTCTTTCAGCTTCTCCCAGGCTCCGGTGCCGAGCTTGTTGAGGCGGGGCGCTTCACCCTCCTTTCCCTTGTACTTGGAAACCTTGTGCAGAGAGTGGATGGAGACAAACACCACATCTTCGTTCTGATAGACAATCTTCATCACCTCCTGCGTGGTGTCACCGTTGGGGATACGTACCAGTCCGGCAAAACGCCCCACACCGTGGTCGGTATGCACCACATAGTCGCCGGGGGTGAATTGGTTCAGCTCCTTCAGGCTCAAGGCCACCTTGCCGCTGCGTGCCTTGTCGCTCTTCAAGTTATACTTGTGAAAGCGGTCGAACAGCTGATGGTCGGTAAAAATACAGATACGTAAAGTGTCGTCGGCAAAGCTTCGTGCAGTGTCCGTTCCACGGCGGTAAAGGATATGTTGTCTCCACGGTCCTCAAAGATGGCACGGATGCGGTCGGTCTGTTTCAGGCTGTCGCTGCATATGTAGATGGTGTAGTGACGGGAGAGGTATTCGCGGAAACTCTCCGCCACCATGTCGAAGTTTTTATGGAAGATAGGCTGTACCGTAGTATGGAACGAGATGGTAGCATCCGGCGTTCCGGTGGGCTTGTTGCCGAACTCCATCCGGCGGAAATCGAGGGCGCGCAGGGTGAACTCGCCACCATCAATCAGCTTGCCTTCCAGCGTGATGGCTCCATTCTCCTCCGACTCACGGGCGGCGATGGCCTGTGGGGTAAGCGATTCGTCGTGCACGGTCTGGATGCGTTCGCGTAGCCAGAGAAAATCGCGCATGGCAAGCAAGCTGTCCGACGGAAGGAAATCGAGGAACGACACCATGCCGCCGCTTCCCTTTTTTCCAGGCTATGGCTCAAGTCGGGAACTATCACGATGCTTTCTTTCTTCTCTTTCGAGAGCTGTGTTTCCACCTCGAAGGTACGGACGCTTTCCACCTCATCGCCGAAAAAGTCTATACGGAAGGGATATTCGGAAGAGAAGGAAAAGACGTCGATAATACTGCCACGAACGGCATACTGCCCCGGCTCGTAGACGTAGTCCACATATTCGAAACCGTAGCTGCGCAATACGTCCGTCACGAAGTTCATATCCACCTCTCGCCTGCATGCAGTTTCAGTGTATTGTCTCCAAGTTCTTTACGCGAGACAACCTTTTCGGCCAGCGCATCCGGATAGGTTACCACGCAAAGCCCCTCTTCTCCTTTTTGCAGGCGACTCAGCACTTCTGTACGGAGAATTTCGTTTGCCGCATCCTTCTGCCCGTACTTGATGGCGCGGCGGAATGAAGAAGGAAAAAACAATACCTGCTCCGTCCCCAATATCTGCGTCAAATCATGATAGAAATAACCGGCTTCCTCCATATCACCCAGAATGAAAACGAGCGGACAAGTAGCCCGCTGAACCAATACAGACGAAAACAAAGAAGCGGCAGAGGCATATAAACCTCCGCAATATAGGTGACGGACAGAGTTATCTTTCAGAAGCCTGCACACCCCCTCTACATTGGGATGGGAAGCATAAGATTGTTGCAGTTCAGTTATATTCATTGCTTTGCGCTTTTTCCCCCGGTATTGCCCCTCATAAGGTATCCTACCGAAATAAATTCGGTACAAAAATACACAAATAATCTTTAGCTTTGACCTGTCGGCAACTATGTTCTCTGAAATAATCTTTCTGCTGTCAGCCTGCACATCCTTCACCTTTTTTCTGTATCGCCCTATTTATCGGGGAAGGCAATGAAACTTCTTTTCCTCCAATTATGAATAACACAGCCTGCACAATCCCTATTCAGGAGTTATATTACACAAAGTTTATCCCCAGCCTGCGGACATGTATCCCAGGGTTTGGTCTGTCTATCCCAAGGCTTGGGATAGACAGACCAAGACTGAAGAGCACTTTTTTCTCCCTATATCTACCCACTTTATCCTTTATACTTCGAAAGTTTTTCTTTAATAGTTTGAATGTTTTCTGTTAATGATTGAAACGGGAATAGCTAAAGATTGAGGCTAAAGTTCAAAGTCAAGCATACGGTTCTTTGATTTAACCTGCATTCCTTATAGTCAGGAGTTAGAAGGAGCTACATAAATGAAAGAGTCGTGGTGCCAGAACTTTGCAAAATCAAGATTTGTGTGAAAATGCTGCCAGATAAAAAAGAAATGTATTACATTTGTTCCCAGTTATAACCCCCATTACCTATAAGTATGCAAACATCAGACAGCATTGTCATCATCCCACCTACAATGAACGGGAGAATATAGAAAATATCATCCGTGCCGTTTTTGCTCTGAAACATGGTTTTCACATCCTTGTCATTGAAGACGGTTCGCCCGACGGAACGGCTGCCATTGTAAAGACCTTGCAGCAGGAGTTTCCTGAACGCCTCTTCATGGTGGAGCGCAAAGGAAAGCTGGGATTGGGAACAGCCTATATAGCCGGCTTTAAGTGGGCATTGCAACGAGGTTATGAGTATATCTTCGAAATGGATGCCGACTTCAGCCACAATCCCCAAGACCTGCCGCGACTCTACCGCGCCTGCTCCGAAGAGGGTGCCGATGTAGCCATCGGTTCACGTTATGTGAGTGGTGTGAACGTAGTGAACTGGCCCATGGGACGTGTACTGATGTCTTATTTTGCCTCCAAGTATGTGCGCTTCATCACCGGGCTGCCATCCACGACACTACAGCCGGATTTGTATGTTACCGCCGCCGGGTATTGGAGACCATCAATCTGGACGGTATCCGCTTCAAAGGATACGCCTTCCAGATAGAAATGAAATTCACCGCCTACAAATGTGGCTTCAAGGTAAAGGAAGTGCCTGTCATCTTCATTAATCGCGAACTGGGCACCTCCAAAATGAACAGCAGTATTTTTGGTGAAGCCGTATTCGGAGTGATTCGGTTGAAATGGAACAGTTGGTTCCATAAATATCCTACCGTAGATAAGGAGATGAAGTGACGGGTGATAGAGTGATAGGGGTTTACTACAAATATTAGGAAGATATGAAAAGAACATTGATACATAACGCTACGATTGTCAACGAAGGACAATCCGTGAAAGGTTCCATAGTGATAGAAGACGGGCGCATTGCAGAGGTACTGACCAACTGGAAACCGCTCTCCGCCCCTTGTGACGAGACCATAGATGCCACCGGATGCTATCTGTTGCCTGGCATCATCGACGACCATGTACATTTTCGCGATCCCGGGCTGACCCACAAAGCGGACATCCTCACCGAAAGCCGTGCGGCTGCCGCAGGTGGTGTGACCTCCATCATGGATATGCCCAATACAAATCCGGTGACCACTACGCTGGATGCCTTGAACGCCAAACTTGATTTGCTGAACGAGAAGTGTATCGTAAACCATTCCTGCTACTTCGGCGCAACAAACGACAATTACAGCGAATTCGGCAAGCTGGACAAGCACCGCGTCTGCGGCATCAAGCTATTCATGGGCTCCAGTACCGGAAACATGCTGGTAGACAAGATGAACAGCCTGCTGAACATCTTCAACGGTACAGACATGCTGATTGCCGCCCACTGCGAAGACCAGGAAACCATCAAGAACAATATTGCCAAGTATAAGGAAATGTTTGCCGGAGAGAATGATATTCCCATAGGCAAGCATCCCTACATCCGCTCCTCGGCAGCATGCTATGCATCTTCTGAGCTGGCAGTACGGCTGGCAAGGATTGCCGGTGCACGGCTGCATATTCTGCATGTGTCCACAGCCAAGGAACTGCAACTGTTCAATGACTATTCACTTTCCGAGAAGCATATCACCGCCGAAGCATGCGTTGCCCATCTCCTCTTCACGCTCAGTGACTATCGCACGTTGGGCACACGTATCAAGTGCAATCCTGCCATTAAGAAGCAAGCCGACCGCGATGCCCTGCGTGCAGCCGTCAACTCCGGCTGATAGACGTTATAGCCACCGACCATGCGCCCCATCTGCTCTCCGAAAAAGAAGGAGGTGCCTTGAAGGCCATGTCCGGCATGCCGATGATACAGTTCTCACTTGTCAGCATGCTGCAACTGGTGGATGAGGGAGTATTCACACTCGAGACCATCGTTGAAAAAATGTGCCATGCTCCCGCACAAATTTACCGCATCAACGAGCGCGGCTATATCCGTGAAGGTTACCGGGCAGACCTTGTGCTGGTACGCCCCGATACCCCGTGGGAAGTGACAGCCGACAAAGTTTTGAGCAAATGCGGCTGGAGCCCATTGGAAGGACATACCTTCAACTGGAAAGTGGAAAGGACTTTTGCCAACGGACATCCCGTTTATAGCGACGGCATGGTGGACGATGCTTATCGTGGCGAGGAACTGAGATTTGGGGAGTGAAGGCTAGGGATTAAGGATTAGGGATGAAATGGGATGAAAAGGACAATATTGGCACTGGGGCATGAATTGCTTTCGTATCGGATTCATGAAGTAACCCCTTACATCAACTGGATTTATTTCTTCCATGCCTGGGGCTTCCAGCCTCGCTTTGCAGCTATCGCAAACATCCATGGCTGCGATTCTTGCCGTGCACTTTGGCTGACGACCTTTCCCGAAGAGGAACGCACCAAGGCTTCCGAAGCCATGCAGCTCTTCAAGGAGGCCAATAGAATGCTCGACCGACTGGACGAAACAATCTCCATCCATTGCATCTTCAGGCTTTGCCAGGCAAATGCAGACGGAGATAACCTCTTGATAGAAGGAACAACCTTCCCACTGCTCCGCCAGCAGACACCCCAACCCGATGGCGGTCCATTTCTCTGTCTGAGCGATTTTGTACGTCCCCTCTCTTCAGGCACGCCCGACATCGTAGGACTTTTCGCCTCCACCATCAGTGAAGAGGCCGAAGAGACTTATAAAAGCGACCCTTACAAACATCTCCTTGTACAGACTCTGAACGACCGCCTTGCCGAAGCCGCCACAGAAAAGATGCACGAATATGTCCGCAAGGAGGCTTGGGGGTATGCCCCCGACGAATCCTTGTCCATTCCGGATCTGCTGGTCGAGAAATACCAAGGCATCCGCCCCGCTGTGGGATACCCCTCCCTACCCGACCAATCCGTGAATTTCCTGCTGGACGAACTGCTCGGCATGAAGCAGATAGGCATCACGCTGACTGAACATGGAGCCATGCACCCTCACTCCTCCGTCTGCGGCATGATGCTGGCACATCCCGCATCCCGATACTTTTCAGTGGGCAAGATTGGAGAAGACCAGCTGGACGACTACGCCGCCGCCGGGGAATGCCAATAGGGTATATGCGGAAGTTTTTAGCCACTACAATATGAATAATGTGCTAATGTGCTATATGTAATGTGCCAATTGGCTGCGCTATATGTATATTGTGCTACCATGCCGCAGGTCATTGGCACATTAGCATATAGCACATTAGCATATAGGCACATTAACACATTAAAATAATCCTTTTGAACTGTGATTTATCGCCACACAATGCGACTAACAGTGCAAAAAGCAATTCGAAAGAAGCTAAAAGATGGAAAATGCAGAACAAGAGTTTGTATCCGTGGTACGGGAGTATGAGCGCGTGATATATAAGGTGTGCTATCTGTACACCACGCCCAATGCTACCCTCAACGACCTGTATCAGGAAGTGGTGCTCAACTTATGGAAAGCATTTCCCAAGTTCCGGCGGGAGTGTAAGATTTCCACATGGATTTACCGCATCGCACTGAACACGTGCATCAGCTTTATCCGCAAAGAAAAGAACATCCCCGAAATCGTCACCCTCACCCAGGAAGCCGACCGGACTGAAGAAACCGACGAGACACAAGCCATGCTACGGCAGCTCTACCGGATGATAAACCGACTGGGACAATTGGAAAAGTCCATCATACTGCTCTATCTGGAAGAGAAAAGCTACGAAGAAATTGCCGAAATCACCGGGCTGACCTTGACAAACGTTGCCACCAAACTCAGCCGCATCAAGGACAAATTGAAAAAAATGAATAAGGAGGAATAAATATATGGAACTGGATGAACTGAAGAAATCATGGAACGCACTGAATGAACAGTTGCAGAAAGAACCGATTGCTGACGAACAGCAGATTACCGAACTGATTGCCGGCTACAAGGCCAATACCCGCAAAAGTCTGGGACGACTCGTAGTCATACAGCGTTTCTCTATCGGAATGGGAGCGGTAGGTCTGGCAGCCTTCTGCTTATATGGCTGTTGCTGCCCACCTTCGGCTTCAATGAGCAGCTGCAAGGCAAGATTGTCGCTTTACTGGGATTCATCGCTATAAGCATCCTCATAGGCATGTGGTGGGACTGGAAAACATACCGCTGGAACAAGGACACGCGTATTGATGAAATGGGGGTTGCCGAAGTCAGTCGCCGTATGACCACCTTCCGCCAATGGACCAGATATGAAGTGATGGGCATCTCCATTTGGATTATCCTTTTCAATATCCTCAACTATTGGGTGATGGAATATCATCTGGCACCAGCCAGCGTACAAGCCCTACTGATTACCCTTTTCGTAGTATTTGACGCGCTAATTATCTATATTCTCTACAAAAAAGTGATTTACAAACATCTGGACAATATTAAAAAGAACATTGAAGAATTGAAAGATATATGCACCGAGTAACTCTTGTTTTCATCCTTTTCCTTCTCATCCCCGACCTTTACATTTACTTGGTTTATGTAGTAAGAAAAACCAGAAAGGCAGTCCTTCACTGCCTTTATTGGCTTCCCACCTTGCTATTAGCGGCAGGCTATGTTTACTTCATATTCCTTACGGGCGACAATGCGATGTCAAACCATACGCAGGCCATAGGCAGACTGGCAATTACCATCATGCTGTTTGTCTTTCCAAAAACCATATTCATGCTTTGCTCGCTGGTGGGAGTACTGGCACACTTCATCATCCGTCGTTGTCCCCGCAGCCCGTTCACCGCTATAGGACTGGTTTTGGCTGTCGTCAGCTTCTTCAATATCCTTTACGGTACCCTGGCAGGCATCACCCGTTTCGATACAAAAGAAGTGGAATACCGTTCTGCCAATATTCCGGAAGGTTTCGACGGCTACCGCATCGTGCAAATATCGGACATACACATCGGCAGTTGGCAAGGCAATCCGGAACCCATCAAACAGTTGGTCGATTTAGTCAACGGACAGAAGCCGGACCTGATTGTCTTCACCGGTGACTCGTGAACCAGCAGAGCCACGAACTGGATGGTTTCCAAGAAATACTCTCCCAACTATATGCACCGGACGGAGTATACTCCATCCTCGGCAATCATGACTATGGCTCATACTATCACTGGCAAAGCCCGAAAGCAGAAATCGCCAATCTGGACTATTTAATCCGGCAGCAGAAAGCAATGGGATGGAAACTGCTGAACAATGAGCATGACATCCTTCATCACAAAGGTGACAGCATAGCCTCATCGGTGTGGAAAACGACGGGGAGCCTCCTTTCTCCCAATTTGCAGACTTGCCGCAAGCCATGCAGGGCACGGAGGGAATGTTCCAAATATTGCTCAGCCATAACCCTACCCACTGGAGGCGCGAGGTACTGCCCCGATCGGATATTTCACTGATGCTTGCAGGACACACCCACGCCATGCAAGGCATCTTGTTCGGACATTCCCTTGCCGAACTTATCTATCCGGAGTGGAGAGGAATGTACTACGAAGGCAAGAGGGCTTTGTACGTAAATATTGGCATCGGCTATGTAGGACTGCCGTTCCGGTTCGGGGCATGGCCGGAAATTACGGTACTAAAATTAGTAAGAGAGAAAGAGTGACGAAATAAGAAAAAGGTATATCTTTGTAGCAATAAAAAATCCGACACCTATGAAGATACTTTATATTATTTATCAGGTTTGCTTTGCGTTGCCCATTTTATTGGTACTGACTATCCTTACAGCATTGGTCACCATCATCGGTTCGCTGATAGGAGGAGCGCATATCTGGGGTTACTATCCCGGTAAAATCTGGTCACAGCTCATCTGCTATATACTGCTTATTCCGGTGGAGGTACATGGAAGGGAGAAAATACACAAACGTACTTCCTACGTGTTTGTGCCCAATCACCAAGGTGCCTTCGACATATTCCTGATATACGGATTCCTGGGACGGAACTTCAAATGGATGATGAAGAAGAGCCTGCGCAAAATCCCGTTTGTTGGCAAGGCATGCGAGAGCGCAGGACATATCTTCGTCGACCGTTCCAGCCCCAAGAAGGTGCTTGCCACCATGCGGCAGGCAGAATCATCTTTGAAAGACGGCGTGTCACTGGTAGTATTTCCCGAAGGGGCACGTACCTTCACGGGACACATGGGGTACTTCAAGAGAGGTGCTTTCCAGTTGGCAGATGAACTGCAACTGGAAGTGGTGCCCGTCACTATAGACGGCTCGTTCGAGATTCTTCCACGCACCGGAAAGTGGATACACCGTCACCGGATGATACTGACCATCCATGAACCTATTCCTCCCAAAGGGAAAGGGGCAGAAAACATCAAGGCAAGCATGAACGAGGCTTATGCGGCGGTGGAGAGTGCATTGCCGGAAAAGTATAAAGGGATGGTGAAGAACGAAGACCAGGACAGATAAAGACATAATGACAAACGGAATGCCTGAATATCCTATCAAGATATTCAGGCATTCCCGTTTATCATTATCAACTCATTCCTGTTTATTTCTGTCCTCCTACAGAAGCATTTTGCTTCATGCGCTTCTGCTCTTCAATCAGCTGCATGTTCTCCTTCGCCTTTGTAAGGAAATCCTTCACCAAAGTATTCTCTTTAAAAGACAAGGGAGCAGTCCTCATGATGTCCTCAATCTGCGGAGTCATCACCGGATAGGGCAGTGTGCTGCACATCATCATGAATACACTGGGGCCCAGCACATTCTCAAAGTTATCTACAATGAACTGCCGGACGTAGTCGTTCATCTCCTTCACAAGTACTTCGCCTTCCTTTGCCAACTGCCCATGCACGTCATCCAGATTGGCACCGTCCAGCACCATACGCGCCTCTTTCCGTTCCAGCTCCTCTATCTTCACTTCCAGGGAATTGCGCTTGTCTATGAACTCGTACAGTTTGTCATTCAAAGGAGTCCCTTTGGCAATCAACTGAGTATTGGAGATGGAAACCACGATTTTGCCGTCTTCCAGCACCAAAGGCATAATGCCTCGTGGTCCATATAAAGAGTCACCATCATCACGGAATCGGCCCGGCCTTTCATCTTGAAATGCCCATGGATAACCTCTGCCGAGTCAACGTTCACCCATTGCCCGTCCCGAAGCGTCTTGAGGAACAACATCTTTCCGTCAAGGCTGGTTACCGAGGAACTGCCCTCTATCTTATACTTGCGGTTGCAAGAAGTAAAGAGCACAAGCAGGAGCAAAAAGGGTAAAATGCGGTTCACACTCATTCTAATCATGCAAGAAACGATTTTTGAATTACACCCAGCAAAGGTATTAATATTCCTTATAAACCGAATAGAAAGAAAGGATTTTTCATTCGGTTTACGTATTTTTGCACAATTATAAATCATAAAAATAGAGAAAATATACATGTCAACCTATGCACCTTTTGCCAAACCGCTCTATGTAATGCTGAAACCGGTAGGTGCGGTATGCAATCTGGCATGCGATTATTGCTATTATCTGGAGAAATCCAAACTATATAGAGACAACCCCAAGCATGTGATGAGCGAGGAACTGCTGGAAAAGTTCATCGAGGAGTACATCAACTCGCAGACCATGCCCCAGGTTCTGTTCACCTGGCATGGCGGAGAGACGCTGATGCGTCCGCTCTCTTTCTACAAACGTGCCATGGAGCTGCAAAAGAAATATGCCAACGGACGCACCATAGACAACTGCATACAGACCAACGGCACGTTGCTGACCGATGAATGGTGCCGGTTTTTCAAAGAAAACAACTGGCTGGTGGGTGTCTCCATAGACGGGCCTCAGGAGTTCCATGACGAATACCGGAAGAACAAGCAGGGCAAGCCCTCTTTCGTCAAGGTGATGCAGGGCATCAACCTGCTGAAAAAGCACGGTGTGGAATGGAACGGAATGGCAGTGGTCAATGACTACAACGCCGACTATCCGCTGGACTTCTATAATTTCTTCAAGGAGATAGGATGCCATTACATCCAGTTTGCCCCCATCGTGGAGCGCATTGCCCCTCATGGGGACGGACGCCATCTTGCCTCCCTGCAGACAAGGAAAAGAGCACGCAGCTGGCAGACTTTTCCGTCACGCCGGAACAATGGGGAGACTTCCTATGCGCCTTGTTCGACGAATGGGTAAAGCAGGACGTGGTACTTACTACATACAGTTATTCGACTCTACCCTTGCCAACTGGATAGGCGAACAACCGGTGTATGTTCCATGGCAAAGACTTGCGGCCATGCAGGCGTCATGGAGTTCAACGGAGACGTATATGCGTGCGACCATTTTGTTTTCCCCGAATATAAACTGGGCAACATCCATCAGAATACACTGGTGGAGATGATGTACGGAGAACGGCAACAAGCCTTCGGACTGATGAAGCAACAATCTCTCCCCACCAATGCAGGGAGTGCGAATGGCTGTTTGCCTGCAACGGCGAATGTCCAAAGAACCGTTTTGCACGTACAGCCGACGGAGAGCCGGGACTGAATTACCTTTGTGCAGGATATCATAAGTTCTTCAGTCACGCAGCCCCATACATGGACTTTATGAAGAACGAACTGATGAACCGGCGTCCGCCTGCAAACATTATGGAAGCAATAAGAAACAATGCCATAAAGCCATAAGCCACAAGCGATGACAATGAAATTCAAAGACATTACTTAATAATTGATTATATGAAGATTACATTTAAGAAAGGTTTGCTTGCGGCCATTGCCGCACTGACAGTCTGCTCTGCGCGTGCAGACGAAGGAATGTGGTTGTTGCAACTGATGAAGCAGCAGAACTCCATCGACATGATGAAAAAGCAAGGACTGAAGCTGGAGGCTGACGACCTTTACAATCCCAACGGCGTGTCACTGAAAGATGCTGTAGGTATCTTTGGCGGTGGCTGTACCGGCGAAATCATCTCTCCGGAAGGACTGATTCTGACCAATCACCATTGCGGATACGGTGCCATACAGCAGCACAGCAGCGTGGAACACGATTATCTGACAGATGGTTTCTGGGCCATGAACCGCAGTGAAGAACTGCCCACCCCGGGATTGAAATTCCGTTTCGTGCACCGCATTGTAGACATCACCGACCTTGTCAACGCTAAAATAAAGGCAGGCGAAGTGACGGAAATCGATGCACTGACTTCCCCGTTCCTCAACAAACTGGCAAAAGAGGAACTGGAGAAGAGCGATTTGAAGGGTAAACCGGGCATTGAAGTGCGCGCACTCCCCTTCTATGCAGGAAACAAATTCTATATGTTCTATTATAAGGTATACAGCGACGTGCGTATGGTTGCCGCTCCTCCCTCCTCGGTAGGTAAGTTTGGCGGTGAGACCGACAACTGGATGTGGCCGCGCCACACGGGCGACTTCTCCATGTTCCGTATCTATGCCGATGCCAACGGAGAGCCGGCTGAATACAGTGAAAGCAATGTACCCCTGAAAACGCCGAAGTTCCTGCCCATCTCCATCAAAGGTCTGAACGAAGGTGACTACGCCATGATTATGGGCTTCCCCGGCAGCACAGAACGTTACCTCACCCAGAGCGAAGTGAAGCAACGCATGAACGCCGTGAATCAGGCAATGATTGATATGCGCGGCGTACGCCTCGAAGTGCTGCGCAAGTATATGGATGCCAGTGACAAGACCCGCATCCAGTATGCCAGCAAGTTTGCCGGAAGCAGTAACTACTGGAAGAACTCCATTGGTATGAACAAGGCAATCATCGACAATGACGTGTTGGGCGCCAAAGCCGAAATCGAGAAAAAGTATGCCGCCTTTGCCCAAGGAAACCCGAATACGAGGGTGTGGTAGAGAAAATTGATGCCATCATCGAGAAAAGCACCCCCACGCTGCGCCAGCTCTACTATACCAACGAAGCATTGCGCGGTGCCATCGAATTCGGCAGTACCTACCTTATTATGGATAACATAAAGAAAGCGCTCGAAGAGAAGAACGACTCATTGCTGCAAGCTTCGAAGAAGCAGTTGGAAAATGCATACGATGGTATCCACAATAAAGACTACGACCACGAAGTGGACCGCGCCGTAGCCAAAGCCATCCTGCCCGCCCTTGCCAAGCACTGAACGCCGACGAGCTGCCCTCCTTCTACCAAACCATCAACGGAGAGTTCAAGGGCGACTACAACGCATACGTAGACAACATTTACGACAACTCCATCCTCTCCAACCGCAAGAACCTGGATAAATTCCTGCAAAGCCCACCGTGAAAGCCATCGAGAAAGACCCTGCTACGGCTTACTCGCGCTCCAAGAACGAAAAGCTGCAGGAACTCGGAAAGCAATACATGGAACTGGAAAGCGGAATGGAACTGCTCCACAAGGCCTACATCCGTGGCTTGGGTGAAATGAAACAGCCCGTCCCCTCCTATCCGGATGCCAACTTCACCATGCGTCTGACCTATGGTAATGTAAAATCATACAGCCCACGCGATGCCGTACACTACGACTACTATACCACTACCGACGGTATCCTTGAAAAAGAGAATCCCGAAGACCGTGAATTCGTGGTACCCGCCAAGCTGAAAGAACTGATTCAAAAGAAAGACTTCGGACGCTACGCCATGGCAGACGGCACCATGCCGGTTTGCTTCCTCACGACGAACGACATCACCGGCGGTAACTCCGGCAGCCCCGTCATCAATGGCGAAGGACAGCTCATCGGTACTGCTTTCGACGGCAACTGGGAATCTCTGAGCGGTGACATCAACTTCAACAATGACCTGCAGCGTTGCATTGCACTGGATATACGCTACGTGCTCTTCATCCTCGACAAACTGGGCAATTGCAGTCATCTGATAAAAGAAATGAACATTATAGAATAAATTAAAGCCTCTGAGAGATTACCTCCCATACTGAATGCATTCAGTCGTATAGTGAATGCCATTCAGTCGTATACTTAACCCTATTCAGTCGTATACTGAATAGCCCCCCTCTCAGATGCTCTTCTAACGCACATCACCATGAAAAGAATCCTATTATCATTATTCATTACATCTTCTGTCCTTGCCGCACACGCCGACGAAGGTATGTGGATGCTCACCGACCTGCAAAAGCAGAACGAAGTAGCCATGACGGAACTCGGACTGCTCATCCCCACCAACCAAATCTACAATCCCGACGCATTGCCCTGAAGGATGCCGTGGTGCATTTCGGCGGTGGCTGTACCGGCGAAGTCATCTCTGCCGAAGGCCTGGTACTGACCAACCACCACTGCGGCTATGGCGCCATACAGCAACACAGCTCGGTGGAACACGACTACCTGACCGACGGTTTCTGGGCTATGTCCCGCGAAGAGGAGCTTCCCTGCAAGGGACTCACCGTCACCTACATCGACCGGATACTGGACGTGACAGAGTACGTAAACGAACAACTGAAAACCGACGACGACCCGAACGGCACCAATTATCTGTCTCCCAAATACCTGAAGACAGTAGCCGACCGCTTCGCCAAGTCCGAAGGCATCGCCTGACACCCGGCCGCAAGCTGGAACTGAAAGCCTTCTACGGTGGAAACAGATACTATCTGTTCGTAAAGACCACCTATAGCGACATCCGCATGGTAGGCGCTCCCCCCTCCTCCATCGGCAAGTTCGGCGCAGACACCGACAACTGGATGTGGCCCCGCCACACGGGAGATTTCTCCATCTTCCGCATCTATGCCGACAAAGACGGGAAACCCGCCGCTTACAGCAAAGACAACGTTCCCCTAAAAGTGAAGAAACATCTCACCATCAGCCTTGACGGCTATCGCGAGGGCGACTTTACCTTCGTCATGGGATTCCCCGGACGCAACTGGCGCTACATGATTTCCGACGAGGTGGAAGAGCGTATGCAAACCACCAACTTCATGCGCCACCACGTGCGCGATGTCCGCCAGAAAGCTCTGATGAAACAAATGTTGCAAGACGATGCCGTACGCATCCACTATGCCAGCAAGTATGCATCTTCTGCCAACTACTGGAAAAATGCCATCGGTATGAACGAAGGTCTCGTCCGTCTGAAAGTATTGGACACTAAACGTGCACAGCAAGAGGCACTCCTGGCACGCGGACGCTCGCTGAACGACAATAGCTATCAGCAAGCATTCGACCAGATACGCGCCATCGTAAAGCAACGCCGTCCAGCCTCTACCACCAGCAAGCCATTCAGGAAGCACTGGTGACGGGACTCGATTTCATGCGTATCCCCAGCACCGCAGGACTGGTATCTGCCTTGAAGAACAAGGACAAAAAACAGATTGCAGCAGCTAAAGACAGCCTTCAGAAGGCAGCCGACCGCTACTTTGCCTCTGTCCCCTTCCCCGAAGTGGAACGTATTGTTGGCAAGGAAATGCTGAAAATCTACATGAAGTATATCCCTGCCGAACAACGCATCGGTATTTTCCAAATCATAGACAAGCGTTTCAAGGGCAACAGCGACGCTTTCATCGACGCTTGCTTTGAACATTCCATCTTCGGCAACAAGGAGAACTTTGCCAAGTTCATCCGCAAGCCCAGCCTCTACAAGATTAATACAGACTGGATGGTCTTGCTGAAATATTCCATCACGGACGGCCTGCTTCAGACCTCCATTGCCATGATGGATGCCAATAAAAACTACAATGCCGCCCACAAGGTATGGGTAAAGGGAATGATGGACATGAAACTTGCCAATGGTCAGCCCATCTATCCGGATGCCAACTCCACCTTGCGCCTGACCTACGGTCAAGTGCTCCCCTACGCTCCGGCAGACGGTGTGAAATATGATTACTACACCACTCTGAAAGGAGCTATGGAGAAGGAAGATCCCGACAATTGGGAGTTTGTAGTCCCCGCCAAACTGAAACAGCTGTATCAGGCAAAGGATTTCGGACGTTATGCCATGCCGAACGGCGAAATGCCCATCTGCTTCATTGTCAACACAGACAATACCGGTGGAAACTCCGGCAGCCCAGTGTTCAATGCCAAAGGAGAACTGATAGGTACCGGCTTTGACCGCAATTACGAAGGTCTGACTGGCGACATTGCCTTCCGTCCGTCCTCCCAACGAGCAGCATGTGTAGACATCCGCTACACCTTGTTCATCATCGACAAATACGCGGGAGCTTCGCATCTCATTGAAGAGATGACGATTAAATAATGATTTAGCGAACAAATCCTCCTCCTATTTTGTTATCATTACAAATAAATAAAAACAGAAAGGAAAAAATTATGGAAAAGTTTGAAGAATTGATACAATCAGAAAAGCCCGTTTTAGTTGATTTCTTTGCAACCTGGTGTGGCCCGTGCAAGGCCATGCATCCGGTACTGGAGGAACTCAAAAACGAAATAGGAGATGCTGCCCGTATCGCCAAAATAGATGTAGACCAGCACGAAGAGCTTGCTGCCCGCTACCGCATACAAGCAGTACCGACATTTATCGTATTTAAGAAAGGTGAAGCCGTATGGCGCCATTCGGGTGTCATCAGCGGTAAGGATTTGAAAGCCGTTATAGAACAAAACTCTTAACAAGAAGAAATGAAGAAGATTATAGCAATGGTTGCCCTCGTGTTTTCCTGCATGCTGGCCTATGCTCAAACAAACGGAGAAGTTATCGTCATGAACAAAGCCATGTTCATCAAGGATGTGTTCGACTATGAGAAATCCCAGGACTGGAAATACAAGGGAAACAAGCCTGCCATCATAGACTTATATGCCGACTGGTGCGGACCTTGCCGCATGGTGGCTCCCATTATGAAGGAACTGGCCAAAGAGTATGCCGATAAAATCGTTGTCTACAAAGTCAATGTGGATAAGGAAAAGGAACTGGCAGCGTTGTTCAATGCAACAAGCATCCCTCTTTTTGTATTCATCCTATGAATGGAGAGCCTCAGCTCTTCCGCGGAGCAGCCGATAAGGCTACCTACAAAAAGGCGATTGACGACTTTTTACTGAAAACAGAATAGTTCATAATAGAAAGAAAAAACTCCTGACTACCTTTACAAAAAGGCAAGTCAGGAGTTTTTGTATCCTATTCACTCAAAACACGATAGGCATCTCTTTCCATTCTCCTCCGTGTAGTTCCATCACCGATTCATATCCAGCTTTCCTCAAGGCACACAAAGCTTCGGGACGTCCGTTGCTTATCCGTTCCGGATAGTGCGAATCACTGTTCACCTGCACACGTACACCCAAATCATGCAGGTAGGAGAAATACCGCTCATTGGGGTAAAAAGTACCCAGGTCATGATAGGCTTTGGTATTGACCTCTACCTGATAGCCGCGACGGGCAATATCTGCGAAATACGCCCTAACCAGCTCATCATACCAAGGCTCCTCCAGCAATCCCGGGCGATAGCATGCTGCATTGTAGTGCATCTTATCGGCATGGCCCACAATATCAAAACCACCCAGCTCGAGCATCCTCGTCAACCTACCATAATAGAGACGGACCACATGCTCCAAGTCACCGCAGAAATGTCCGTCTACAATGGTCTTAAAGGTATCCGCAGGTACATCTACATCCACCACTTCCCCTTTGTCATTGTAGAGAAGATGTACAGAACCAATACGGTAGTCCAACGGCAACTCCCTGAAACGGGCGATGGACGGATTACTCGCTTCATTCAGATAATCAATCTCCAGACCGATATACAGTTCGATACGTCCGGCATACTTCTCCTTCAGACGATGGAATTCAGATAGATAGTCGTCCATGATATCCCACTCCATAGTCCATGCCGTAGAAAAAGGCAATGGAGCATGCGATGAAAAGCCATAAGATGTAAAACCTTCACTCAATGCAAAACGCACAAAGTCCTCCATGCCGGCACGCCCGTCACAATAAAGGCTATGGCTATGATAATTCGTCAGATTTCCCACTTTCTCAGTTCTAATTTTTAATTCTTAATTTTCAATTTCGAACTTCAGTTCGATTCTATCTCACTCAGCTCCAGCCAGCGCAATGTTTTTTCGTCAATCAAGTCCGACAATTCCGGCAAACGTTTCGACTTCTCCGTCAGTTCGTCCACAGACAAAGTACCGCTGCACAAAGCCTCTTCAATTGCATTCTTTTCGGTTTCCAGGTCAGCTATCTCCTGCTCCAATTGTTCAAACTCGCGTTTTTCCTTAAAAGACATGCGCCGCTTTTCGTTCAGACGCACCTTCGCCGTCTTGTCCTCCTGAGCCTTGGCGGCTTCTTTCTCTTTCTCCTTTTCCTGATGGACTTTCGCATCTTTCCAGTCGCGATATTGTGTATAGTTGCCGGGAAAGTCGCGGATGTCCCCTTGTCCGTTGAACACTAACAGATGGTCTACCACTTTGTCCATGAAATAACGGTCGTGGCTCACCACAATCACGCATCCTTTGAAATTCTGCAAATACTCTTCCAGCACATTCAGCGTCACAATATCGAGGTCATTGGTCGGCTCATCCAGCACCAGGAAGTTGGGATTGCGCATCAGGACCGTACACAGATAGAGGCGGCGGCGTTCTCCCCCACTCAGCTTGTAGACATAGCTGTGCTGTGTCTCGGGAGTAAACAGGAAATGTTGCAGGAATTGCGATGCCGTCAGCTTCTTGCCGTTGCCCAGTTCTATGACTTCGGCAATGTCCTGCACTACATCAATCACTTTCATCTGCTCGTCAAACTGCAAGCCGTCCTGCGAGTAGTAACCGAAGCGGACCGTCTCGCCAATGTCCAGCGTACCGCTGTCTGCCTGCTCCAACCCCATCAGTATCTTGATGAAGGTCGACTTGCCCGTACCGTTATTCCCTACGATACCCATCTTTTCGTAACGGGAGAAGATGTAGGAGAAATCATCCAGAATCTTCAAGTCACCAAAGGATTTGTACAGATGGTCTGCCTCGAATATCTTACTGCCTATATAAGAAGCCTTAACGTCCAGCTTTACATTGTCGTTGTTGAAACGCTGCTTAGCCACCTTCTCCAACTCGTAAAAGGCATCCTCCCGATAGCGTGCCTTGTGCCCGCGGGCTTGCGGCATGCGGCGCATCCATTCCAGCTCTGTGCGGTAGAGGTTATTGGCACGTTCTATCTCCACAGTCTTGGCCTCGATACGCTCTTGGCGCTTCTCCAGATAATAACTGTAATTGCCTTTATACTGATAAATCTGCCGGTTGTCTATCTCTACGATTTCGGAGCATACCCGGTCGAGGAAATAACGGTCGTGCGTCACCATCAGCAAGCTGAGGTTGTTCCGGCGGAGATATTCCTCCAGCCACTCCGTCATATCGAGGTCGAGGTGGTTGGTAGGCTCGTCCAGTATCAGCAAATCGGGTTCAGTGATAAGGGTATTGGCAAGTGCCACACGCTTCAACTGCCCGCCGGACAGATGTTTTACGTGCTGACTGAAATCACGTATTTTAAGTTGAGACAGAATCTGTTTCGCCTTCTGCTCGTACTCCCAAGCTTTTTCATGGTCCATACGCACCAGAATTTCGTCCAAGCCGGGATGCCCCTCCGTTTCCATGCAACGTTCATATTCCTTGATTAACTCGACAGTACTGTTGCCATGATGGAAGCACGCTTCGAGCACGGTCAGCTCTTCGGGATATTGCGGGTCTTGTTCCAGATAACCCACACGCAAATCACGACGGAAGGAAATGGTGCCATTGTCATACCCTCCTTGCCGGAAAGGATATTGAGCAATGTCGTCTTGCCACTGCCGTTCTTGGCTATCAACCCGACACGCTGTCCCTCGGACAAGCCCAAAGAAATATTTTCGAATAGTACCAAGTCACCGAACGACTTGGTCAAGTTTTCCACCTGAAGAATTGAATTTACTGCTGCCAATGCTTTAATAGTTGAAAAATGAAAATTGAAAGTTGAAAATCACAGTACCGAGATGACCGGACCTTAGAACAAGGAGCTGTATATCTCCGGCAGATTCACTTTACCTCCTGCCTTTACTTTGCTCCAAACCAGCTTCATGGGGTCTATCCATTCACCGGTAGACGTGTTCAGCAATATGGGCGCTTCCCGGTTTCCGTCCACCAAGGTACGCCATTCCATACCGTCCACTTCATTGGCGAAAATAACACAAAGCGCGATGCCAAAAGCCAGCCATGCATCCTTCTTCTTAGGACCGATGTTGCTTTCTTCCATCATCTGCTGCATCTTGGCAATGTCTTCCTCAGCTCCCTGGAAATCCTTCTTCAACAATTCCTTTATAGTAGTATCCACCCACTCGTATGCTTCATTAATCTGGTAGATTTCCGAAAGGCGCACCGGAATTATCTCCGCTGGATACTTCACTCCATCCTTCCGCGTTTCCAGCGAAGCGATAATCTTCTCCGCTTCTGCAACCGGCTCTCCTTTCTTCACCGTAAACGAACATTCAAAGGCAACTTCATCCGCGCCCGTTATCCATAAATGGGAAGTATAGTACGCACCTTCTTCCTCGAACATCTCCTTACTATATGCACATTCCATCCGCCTATCCTAACCGGAGTGGCAGAGGGATTTTCTTCAACTCCAGCTTCACGGAGTCCTTGCCGTATGTACATTCCCTTTGAAAGCCGAAATGCGAAAATTACCGGTCCAACTCATTGGGGTTATAAAAAAGGAAAGAGCCTTCCCCGTCCTCGAATTCATTCCAGTCTACCGGATAAGTCATGGAGAACCATGCCCCCGGAGAGATAAATTTCTTGCTTTGTTCCATATATAGACTAATCTTTGCAAAGACAGTTCACACCATCTCAGCTATTTCTCGCAAAGATAGTACAAACCGAATGCAAAATAAAATGAACTTGTCCATTTTTTATGCTGAGGTGCAGCCTATCTTCGGTTTTAGGGCAAAAGTAACATATTACCGCCGTTGATATGCAAACAAACGAAACAAAAAAACAGCCGATTCTCACGAACCGGCTGTTCCAATCATCATCTATGAATGAAGACCATTAGAGCCTTCAATATCTTAACTATATCTTAAAATCCACATTTTGGGCGTAAAGATAATGAATTTGTATCACAAAATAAAATGCAATGAAAAATTAGTTTTGGGCACTGTCCCACCATACGGGTAAAGTCCATACGTCCTCGGCAGCATTCCAAAGTGCAATTGAAGTATCAGCTCCCGGAACAGTGGCACCGATAGCTTGCAGATTGGCCGTATTGTAGTTGAGTTCATGACTGCATTGCTGCCAACGACGGAACTGTTTACCTTGCGGAATATTCTTTTGGGCAGTAGCATCAACGCCATAGCGTGCAGGAATACCCCAGCCTAAGAAAAGCTCCGGATTAAAATCGTAGCGACGCATATCGTTCCAAATTTCCATGGAAAAATGCAATGCCAAACGCTTTTGAGTAAGAATCTTGCCCAAAGTAATATTCTCTTCAGTGCCGATACCATTGTTCAAATAGTTGTCAATATCGGTTTGCGTCATAGGAGAGAACGAGGGGCATGCTTCCAAATTGGCATCTTCACGGCACCACACTTTCAACTTATCGTTCATACCGTCGATACTGGCTGCAATACCTTTCTTATAAGCATTAAAAGCCGCTCCTTTATTACCTTGGTTAAAGAGTACTTCAGCACGTATGAAACAAGCTTCGGCATAGGTTCCAATATAGGTGGGAGAAGACACGCGAGTATAGAAAGTTCCCGATTCGCGAGAGGCATCAGTGCCATCGCGACGATAAAGTAAATCAGGACGTCCTTGATAAGCTTTGCACTGACTGGTACACTCTACATAAATAGTGTCCCCCTTACGTAGAAGATTCACTGTCAATCCACCAACCTTTGGCTGCCGAGAAGTTCGAGCGCAACGGTCCGCCGGTAAGGCTGGGACTATCATTGCCAATCATGTCTACACCCATAGAACGACGCCAACCGTTTTTGAACTTCACCTCTGCGGGTGAATTACTTGATTGCTTCGAATATGCCCAAGGTAAAATCTTATCGGCACGCGGATCTTCTATTCCACTTCCGGCAAAATTTGTCAGATTATCGTAAAGCATCTTGGTAGCATATAGCCGGCATTCATGCCACATACAGAAAAGAGCGGTGAATAATCAACCGGTTCATCCCATCCCAATACATCATGCGAATTATTGGCATCAATATGATTGAATACGGTATTGTCGGCATTGCTTTGCTGAGCCTTGTCAAGACAAGCCAAGATTTCTGCGGCATCGTATTTCCCTTCAAGATAACTGCCTTCACCCTTTTTAATAAGCTTGTTAATGTAACGTGCTTTAAGTAAGTATGCCAATTTAAGCCACTTGTCTACACTACCACCGTTCCAAATATCGCCTACAGCCAACGAAGCTGTCGCAGACCCTTGCTCTTTTTGGAACATCTCGATAGCGGTGTCAAGATCGGCCAAACAGCCCAAATAGATTGTTTTTCCGTCATTATAGGTAGGAGTAACACCGGCTTCAGCCTCACTCGACTTGTAAGGCATTTCTCCATAAAGGTCTGTCATAAGCATAAAACCATAGGCACGAATTACGCGAGCTGCACCCACATAATGCCAAGCCTCGGCTGCCGTAGCCTTGTCAATCAAAAATGGAATATTTACAGCAGCTCCACAGAACCACCATTGGTAGGGAGTGGTAACGGCACCGGTCTGAGGACTCCAATAAGACATGCTCCAATAAGTACCGCCGTCATAATAGCGTGTCCAATCGCCCATAGACATACTGGAACGCCAAGCAGCAAACTGAGTGGCACTGTTGGTATAAAATTCAATATGTGCCAATCGTGAATCATAGGTCGCATTTCCAGCTGTGGGATTTTCGGGATCGACATTTACATCGAGCCAGTCACTACACCCCGAGAACAAAGTCATAAGGGCACCCACACTACATAATATCATAGATTTGAATAATTTCATATTGCTTCTGTTTTTTAAGAGTTAGAAAGTAAGATTCAAGCCAAATGACATGGTAGAAGTGGCAGGTACACCGCAGTAGTCAAATCCTACTGATGATGAGCCACCTACACCCGCACCAGCGGCAGCCACTTCAGGATCACCGTCGTAATTGGTGATGAGCAATAGATTGGTAGCAGCTACCGATACCGAAGCACGCTTTACAAATCCAATCTTGGAAAGCCACGTTTTAGGAAACTCATAGCTCAATGAAACAGAACGCAAACGCAAAGAGTTGACATCGGTAATATAGTTGGCTGACTCCTTAGAATAATAGTTCTGATAGTAATCCTTAATGATGTTGTAACCACTCATTTGTACTCCATTAAAAGTATAGGTTTTATCGGCCTCCCAAGTATTGGTCACTGGGTCACCATTGGCATTGACACCCGTTACAGTGAGAGAACGATTGCGTACATCGGCAGAGAACTGGCTCACACCGCTGTTATCCATAGCATATTGAGTACCGTTGACCACATCGCCACCTACACGGAATTCCCATAGCATATTGAAAGTAAAATTCTTCCAAGTAAGGGTGTTGTTCAATCCACCGGTAAACGATGACTCACGATTACCTACTGCTACAAGGGTTTTGTCATAAGTAGCATACCGTTTTTGTCGAGTATCACCTCACCGGCGTCATTACGTTTCCATTTGGTACCGGCAATACCCATAAAATCTCCACCGCTGAACGAGGCTGCCTGCATACCGGCATATTGCACATCGGTAACATACATCACGCCCATACCTTCGGGAAGCCCGTCCAAAGTACCACGATTACCTGCCATGTTCAAGCCAATGTCCCATGTCCAGTCCTTAGTCTGTATGGGAGTTCCCGAAATAGAGAGTTCCATACCTTTGTTATACACATTGCCCGCATTGATACTCCAAAAGATGTAACCGGTAGATTGCGGACCGCGAGGAGCAAGAATCTGATTATATGAATCGTTGGTATAGTAGCATAGTCTATGTGCAGGCGGTTTTTGAAGAAACTCAATTCCACGCCTATTTCGGTAGACTTGGTCATTTCCGGTTTCAGTTTGTCATTACCGCGTGTCCAAGTATTTCCCACACCTACCGTACCGTCAAGATAGGTACCCGTAGGCCATAAGGCAGTTTCCAATTCGTACACACCGGTATCTTTACCTACCTTGGCCCACGATGCACGCAATTTACCAAAGTTGAGCACACTGTCATCCAGCCAACCGAGTCGCTGCAAGGCTTCAGTAAATACGAATGAACCGCTTACCGAAGGATAGAAGTACGAACGGTTTTCAAGAGGAAGAGTAGAAGTCCAGTCATTACGACCGCTCACAGTGAGATAGAGCATATTTTTCCATGATGCACGGAATTCTCCAAAAGCTCCTACCAAACGTTTCTTAGTAGCTGCATGTGTGAATTGCTTATTGTCTTTACTGGCATTGGCGTATGAGAAGAAATCAGGAACGGAAAAGTTCCAAGCCATCATCGAGCTACGGTCTGTCTTGGTTTCGTCCATTGTGGCACCCAACAAAAGATTCAAATCGAAATCACCGAACTTATGGCTCATGTTCGACATAAAGTCATGGCTCATATAGCGGAACTGCTGGGTGTTGTCACTCATCATACCTTTTTGCCACACTTGTTTAAGCACGCCATTGGCAGCCAAACGGTTGGAAGCAGTTTGGGTATAACGGTCAATACCTATTTTATAAGAAACAAACCACCATTGGCAATATCGGCTTTTATACTGAGCATCCCATTGAAACGGTCGATGTCGTCATACATGTGGTTACGATTGACAATCCAATAGGGGTTGTCGCGTTCGTCCCATGGATCAAGACGATCGCCAAACAAACGATAACGGGTACCATCCTCGTTCTGATAGTGGGTCATTCGGTCGAAAGGAGACCAGTTGTACACACCATAAAGAGCACCATTACCACTCGAATTATAAAGCCCGGCACCCGTCAAAGTACGGTCCGTATGAGCATCGCTATATGCGGCACTGGCGTTAAAGGTAAAAATCCCCACCTTCTGCTCACCATTGAAACGGAAAGCATATTTCTTGTATCCGGTCTCGGGCACAACACCTACCTGATCATAGTAAGACCCTGAAAGATAGAATTTACTATTCTTGGTACCCCCGGCTACACTGGCACTTTCATCGAAAATGTTTCCGCCTTGAAAGAAATCACCTATGTTATCATAAGTAGCTGCGTTCGACTTCTCTCCCCACGAAGTATAAGCAAAGTCATTAAACACAGTACCAGTATAGTTCTTCTTTGAATCATATTGGTCTTCCATATATCCACGGGCATATTGGCGTTGCGTTTGCGGCAGGTTCTTTACCCATGAAGCAGTAAACTTAGAATTGATATTCACTTCAACCACGCCCTCTTTACCTTTCTTGGTAGTGATAAGAATAACTCCGTTGGCTGCACGTGAACCGTATAAAGCGGCAGCTGCAGGGCCTTTGAGCACCGACATACTTTCTATATCTTCGGGATTTATATCCATCAAACGATTGGAAGTAGTAGAGGCAGAACGCATGGAACCATCGAAAGCCGAATTGCCCACCACTGATGAAGAGTTATCAAAAATAACACCATCCACCACAAAGAGCGGCTGATTGTCTTTGCCTTCAGCACCCGACGTTCCTCCACGCAATATAATCTGAGCGCCCGCACCAGCGGCACCGGATGACTGAGTAACATTCACACCGGCCACTTTCCCCGAAAGGGATGAAATAGGATTGGCAGTTTTCATCTTCATCAATTCATCCGACTTCACATCCTCCATTGAATATCCCAAAGCTTTGCGCTCTTTCTTGATACCCATTGCCGTCACAACCACTTCGTCCAGCGCTTGCGAGTCATCTTGTAAACTCACAGTATAAGTAGTGGCGTTCGTCACCTTCAATGTCACTGTTTTGTACCCAATGAAAGATACCTCCAATGTGCTACCCACCGGCGCCTCTACAGAAAAATTTCCATCAATATCCGTCACAGCGCCGGTACCAGAACCTTTTACTAACACGCTGGCGCCGATGATGGGTTCGCCTGCCGCATCTAAAACTTTACCTGTGATTTTCTTGGCTTGCTGAGTACTTTGGAACTTAGCACACTTTCAACAGCTGCATTAGCAGCAAAAGGTGCAGACACCCCAAACAATGCAAGCAACACTAATGATAAGCAATAATTTCTTTTCATAAGCTCTATTATTTGGATTTGTTTGCAAACATATGAATTAATTTAGAAATTCTATCATCAATCGAATTAAAATTACTAAATAAATATTAAAACATTTGCATTTATATTTTTGCAAAGTTTTAAATATCTATTTAGTAATTATTCAAAGCATTAACTCTTAATCATATTAATGCCGTACTTGTATATAATATATCTCAATGATGCGAAAAAACGAAAAACACATCACATTTATCATTTATATATAGCAATGTTTTGAACTATTTGATTTACGCATTAAAGCATATTCATAAATCTTTTTATATAAAAAGAACTTGATTACGTGGGGGATATTGGTATGGATAAGGATTCTAAAAAGCAAATTAGTTAAAATGATTCATAAGTTCATCAAAAAATAGTGTTAGACTATTAACAATAATAAATTCCACATATAATCTACATTAACATTTTATTTTTCAGCATAATACTAATATATACAAGTTTCACTTATAAAAACTGGTCTCTTTCCATGTTGTGGATTTCCATATCAGTGGTGACATATATAATGG
>ENA-OQLB01000051-OQLB01000051.1-human-gut-metagenome-genome-assembly--contig:-NODE-51-length-63411-cov-6.470008_pt1 | contig 63411 bp, 75 predicted proteins | sample MGYA00242656_ERZ504813 | MGnify/ENA primary metagenome ERZ504813 (study PRJEB26092, sample SAMD00036388) | human gut metagenome | host: Homo sapiens | study: EMG produced TPA metagenomics assembly of... | reverse complement strand
TACCAACCATCCAGAACATATGTTATTCCATTGATAACTTTTTTACTGCCTATTGTAGCTTTTTCTGTTGTTTCAACATTTCTTCCTCTTATATATCTTTTGTCATCGGACAGATCATATCCTGACGCCTCCGGACTTTTAATCCAGAATTTGCAGTAAAAGTTTTTTTACATACAATATCAATCGTACAGTCAATATGATACTTCTGCACTGATGTTGTGCTGTTATCTCTTGAAATTTTGAATGGTTTTAATGTAATTTCTGTCACATCTTCTTTTTTTAAACCTGTTATTCCCAATTTCTTTTCCAGATTACCTTTATAATCTTTCCAAATAGAATCCAAAATATAATTAAAATATGTTTTTCCATCCACATTTCCACTTGAATCGCTTCTTTTTACAATCCATGAAGATCCTGCAGTTTCATCTGGCCATGTACTAACATGATTGCTCACATTTTCCCTAATATTTTTATCCTTGTTATCAACCTTTTCCCATTTTGCCCCCTTAGTATTAATTTTTCCAAATAATTTGCTCTTGTCTGATTCTGGTGCCAATATTGGGTATCATTACTTTCCGGAATGCCATCTGGTGTAGCCAGATAATAGATAGCTGCTATTCCGGTATAGTTGTTATAACTACCCCTTCGTTCCTGCACCGCTACCGGATCTTGCTTCTGCTCTATATCCTGTACTGTCTGTGCATCCGCCTGCGCTTCCAGCTCCACATCCTGCACCTCATCTACCGATGCATCTGCATCTCCCGCCGGTGTCGCAGCTGGTTCTTCGGGCTGTTCGGTCACGGTCGGCTCCTCCGGCTGTTCGGTCACGGTCGGATCTGCTGGCTGGATTGGCTCTTCGCCAGGCTCTACGGATGGCTCTTCCGGCTGCTCCGGATCCTCAGATGGAGCTTCGATAACATCTGTCGGTTCCTCTGTATTTTCATCTCCGGTTGTCACCGCAGGTTCTTCCGGTTGTAATTCATCCACCGACTGATCATTTTCCGCTTCTGTGGCTGTCAGCTCTTCTGCTTCCTCTGCGGATCCGGACTGTACTGTTTCAATATTTTCATTGGCTGTTTCACTGCTGGCCTCTACCGCAAACGCTGAGATGGAAACACTGCAGATCATTGCAAACGCAATACAGACTGAGAGGACCTTCCTCCACAGACGGTGTTTTCCAGATGAATGATTATGTATCATACTTCAAACCTCCTTCTTGTATGCTATGGCAGTCAAAAACAGGCACTGCTCATTACATGTCCATGCCGGTATTTCTGCTCTTTCGCAGAGCACAATACTCTGTGAAAGATTCCCTGCGATCCGTGTAAATTTAACGGTTCTTTCTTCTCTGACGGCGGTTTTTGACGGTTTATAAAAAAACTCAGGCTCCCGGAAATTCTTTTTCCACGGTATCTGCGATCTTCAGTTTTTCCATATTTTTACGTTTCAGATTCATGGATGAATGTACATAACATTCCAGTGTGATCCGTGTGCTGGAGTGCCCCAGGATCTCCGAAAGACTGCGGATCTCAAATCCGGCCTCCACACACCGTGTCGCAAAACTATGCCGCAAAGTATGGAAATGAACATTTTTCAGATTACAATCTTTCGTATATTGCCTCATGCGATACTGCAGGGTTCTGGGCTCCAGGAAATACCCTGCTTTTCCGGTCAGAACATATGCTTCCAGATCATCTGCTCTCCATTTGTTACAGAGCTTTTCAATATCCTGGTTCATGGGGATTATCCTTACCGACCTTCCACTTTTAGGAACCCCGGTTATGATCCGGGTCCTTTCTTCACTTGCAGGATTGAGATTTTTCAGGCGCTGCATGGTATGACGTACAAAGATGACTTTATTTTCCAGAGAAATATCTTCCCATTTCAGAGCACATACTTCTCCGATCCGCAATCCTGTCAACAATGCCAGCAAAACCCCAAATTTACACGGATCCATGTCCTGTAAAAGATATTCCGTAAACCTTTTCTGTTCTTCACAGGTCAGCACACGCATTTCTTTTCGATCCTGCCTGGGGTATACGATATCCACCGGTTTTGCCAGTGGATTCTGCTTTGTTGTATAATTCAGAATGGAATGCAGCACGGAAAGGATATCCCGCACTGTTTTTGGTGACAATCCTCTTTCATGGATAAGCCTGTAGCTGAATTGTTCTACAAGTATTTCTGAAACAGCCTCGAAAAATACTGCCCGAGATCAGGCCTGATATATTTTTCCAGGATCGTTGTATATTTTACAAAAGTGGATGGTTTCACGCTGCTTCGTTTCAGATACAGCCATTCATTACAGTAATCTGCAAAGCGATTCCGTTTTCCTCTCACGGGCAGAAGCTGATCATTCATCAGCGCATAACGTGCCTGATTGACCTTATCTCTGGCTTCATGATATGTTTTTCCGTAACAGTAGCCATAGTGTATCCTTCCGTTTATCCGATGCTCCTTGATATATCTGGCTTCCCATCGTCCGTCTTTTCTTTTGTAAATGTTTTCTCCTTTTCTGCTCATTGATCTTTCCTCCTGTTATGCTGAATCTTATAGTCTGTTCACAAATAAGAGTTTTTATCCGCCGGTCTTTTATCCTCTGACGATGACACTGACGGCGAATAGTGTCCTTTTTCGGACACCACAATATTTGCGCCCTATATTATCCGTAAAATATGGCGAAAAACCACGATAAAAAAAGCCGGTTTTCAGGAACTTGCACCTTGAATTTCCGAAAAATTTATGGTATTTTTATAGAAACAGAGTATTGTGCTCTGTGAAATTTACTAACTATAATCTAAATAAATAAGCCGTTTTTTAAGCAAAAAAACTCCCTCACATATCAGTTTTTTTCTGATATATGAGGGAGTTTCTGATCTTATATTTTATTTCTGTTCTTCAAGCTTTCTTTTTAACATCTGAATTTCTTTTTCCTGAGCTGCAATTTTCTCCTTTTGATTATCAATCTGCTCCTGCATCTGATCAACCATATACTTCACTGTGTTTCTGTCAAGAATCTTTAATTCCTCTGAATACATTTCCATCATCCTTCCACATTCCGGCATATATTATATATGTGCTCGTACATGACCGTAAACTCCGGATATTTTTTTATTAATTTCACGATTACTTCCGGAGAATCCATACTCAAAAATGCCAGCCATGCATCCAGTTTATCTGTGATACCTTTATTGTGCATATTCTCACGAAAGATGTCAAGCGGAAGAAATACATATTTCTGAAGCAGATTAAGTTCCAATCCTGTATCTGATCTCTGTTGAAAAATATGGCAGTATCTATCTTTATATTTATGAAAATCTCCTGTACTTTTATCAATCAGTACAATTGTATATACACTTTTTATATCCTTATAGGAAAAATTCTCTTTTCTGGTACTTCGGGCATTTTTATATTGCCTTAATAATAGATCAGAAGAATAACATGCGCATCTTTCCCCAGGAAAAGCGTAACCTATTTTTTGCACTTCCACGTTACAATATGAACCATCATCAAATCGTACCAGAATATCCATGATCAAAAGAGACTGCTCATCTGCCAGTCTTGTAGAATCTCCTGGTAAAACTTCGATAATTTTCACCTTTCTCTGAAGCAATACTTCAAGAAAATCCTCTAATCTTTCCGGTACTGTTTCCGGATTCATAATTTCCTTAAAAAATGCATCATACAGCATTTTCACCCCCTTCACTCCCGTACAGAAATCCATAAATTCCTCTCTCTGTTCTTCTTTCCAGCTATAAAATCTCTCTGTCAGATTTATGTTCTGCTGAATGTCCCGCAAAATCTCCTCGCGGTTCTTATCATTGGAAAATAAGCCTTTAATTTCGTATTCAATTAATCTTCTCCTTGTCTGATAAAAAATGGAAATTCCGTTTCAGATCTGAAACATCTGTGAATGCCATACGGCTAGAATAAGTCTTATAAGATACTTATAGAATATCATATTTTTATCTTTCATCCAAGATTTTTCCTTCCTGTTGTTTCTCTGTATTTCGACACAATATTTTATGGCAATCAACCAGATACGGCGCAGACTACAAATATCCTTCTGCAAAAAAACTCCCTCACATATCAGTTTTTTCTGATACATGAGGGAGTTTCTGATTTATGACTGTGATTTATGACTGATCTATGATCTATTTTGCTTTATAACGGTAAACGGTTTTTACTGCTGTGCTGTCTTTACCGGTTGTCCAATCACTTTCGGAGGTTGTGGTCTGAGTCTGGAGTTTTTTGTTCTGGTACTGGTTCATGCGGTACCAGGCCTGGCCTCTGGCTCCGTGGCTTCCGTAGGCGCCGTTACAGGTAGTTCCGCTGGAGCACCATACCCGGCTGCCGTTCCCGTTCCAGTTCAGCAGATAATAGGTAATACTCGGGTCATCTCCATCTGCGCCGGAAGCAGCTACGGTTACCTGACTGGCTGCCACACTGTCAAAATGTACATAAGATCCCGTCTGTGCGAAGTTACATTCTTTCCGGTATTCGGTCCGCAGAATGATAGTAATAATAGCCACCAGCTGTCTGGAAGCAGATGTCTCCAGTGGTCTTACAGACTCATAAACACCACCATCGTTGACATAGCTGGAGGTTGTTTTCTGATAGGTGTGTTTATACTGGATCGTATATTTATCGGAAGTAATATTCTTGGGAAGCGTATCCACATAAACCCAGTTTTTAGGTTTCGCCTTGATCTTAAAGGTCTTTGTTACGGTTCCGCTGTAATTCCCCTTAAACTTCACCGTTACCTTATAAGTACCAACATTTTTTCTTCCACGGGAATATGACACCTTATAATTGCCGGAACTGATGGTTTTTTTATTCGCACCAGTCACTTTTACCTTCGGTGTTTTTACTTTTCCGTCGTATGTATAGCTTGTTGCAGAAAGCTTTATTGTCTTCGGATAATAGATTGTTTTCTTTCCGGTCACCGCACCGCAGGAGCAAAGATACTGGACATATCCGTTCCTGGATGTAGTTGCTTTCTTCACCTGTTTTTTGTAGCTGTGTTTATGAGCTTTTCCGGTGATCTTAAAGGTTTTTGTAACGGTTCCCGAGTAATTGCCTTTAAACCGAACTGTTACCCGATAAGTTCCAACATATTTTCTTCCGGCAGATAGGTAACTGTATAATTGTCTGCACTGATCACCTTATTATTGCTGTCTGTAACCTTTACTGTTGGCTTTTTTACTTTTCCATTATAAGTATAGCTTGTTCTGGAAAGCTGTATTTTTTTCGGATAATAGATGATCTGTTTATTCTGTATACTTCCGCAGCTGCACTGCTCCTGTGTATATCCGTTGGCAGTGGTGGTTGCCTTTACTGTTACTCTCTGATAGTTATGTGTATGTGTGACCGGAGCTGCCTGGACAGTGAAATTCACAGAATCCGAAAATGTATATGCATACTGTGCATGATTCACAGATGCCACCGCTACCCTGTAATTCCCCGCCGGCAATGTGCAGGACCAGCTTGTTCCATTCACTCCATACTGAAATTGCGTCGGATTGGATTCTCCTGCTTTATACACATATACATCATAATATCTGGCATAGCTTGTTGCATTCCAGGAAAACGTTGTGGTCTGATTCGCTTTTCCCGGATTCACGCTCACATATGGCTTGCCCGGTACACGAACGCCCGGATAGATAAAGCCAAGCAGCACCTTGTTAGAATCATAAGGGCGCCTTCCTCCGACTGCATTGGTCAGTGTATATCCATATGCAACTCCATGAGAGGATGTCTGATCTTTGTCCGTTCTTCCTCCCTCATCTACCGTAAATCTGTTGTTTCCAAGATTAGCTGTTACATAAGCAACATGTCCGTAATAATCTCCGCTCCATACAGCAATAGAACCGGGAACAGGCTCATTTCCTACTGCATAGCCCTGATTGATAGCATTTTGCCACCAGCTTACCGCATTTCCCCACGAAGGCAATGCGATTCCCTGTCTGTCATACACGCACTGCCATGCAAAGCGTGTGCAGGGGATCTCGTATAAGCCATCTCGATCCACATCCTGTGTTGTAGGATAAGGATTACCTGCTGCTGTTACCGTTGCCGCCGGTACCGCACTGAAGGCAGTTACTGCGGACAGCGCAAGGACCATCAATTTTTTCAGAAGCTTCTTTTTCATAGCTTTCTCCTTTCCTGCGGTTTCATCCTTCTTAACAGACAAGTCTGGTCTGGCATGTCTGCTACGATGAAAATGTTCTGCATGTTTATTACTCTTGTTTCATATTTTATCTCTGTCCGGCAAATTTATGATACCTTTATTGTGCATACTCTCACGGAAGATGTCAAGGTAAAGAGATCCAGTCAAGTGGATATTCGCATCGGTAATTTTTTTCGGCCACTTACTGCAAACTTAGCCTTTCCTCCCAGCTATCCAGCGTAGCGCTGATAGCCCATCCAACTCCCGAGCAGCCACACTACCCTACCGCCCTGAAAAGCCAGCCCGTGAGGCGTGTGCTGCCTGTCGCCGGACTCTGCAGGAGGGGAGCTGATTCTTGGCTGGCCCCCGACGAAGCCCCGGCGGCAGCAGCACACGCCTCACGGGCGTCCCTTTTCACCAAAAAAAGCCGAACCAGCCACATCCCGCAGCCAGTTCAGCTCACCCCATACAACTACAAACTCACTCACCATCAACCCAGGCAAGCAGCTTCCCGGTAAAAACCCTATTAAAGAAATGGATCACCGGTCCCAGCCCAAAAGCCGTCACCAGCGTACCAATACCCACAACACCACCAGTCAGATAACAGATCAGCGCACAAAGCACATCATTAGACATCCTGTGCCAGAAATAAGGAATCTTCGGCCATCTCTCTGTCATGATCAGCGAAAGACTATCATAAGGCGCAACCCCCTCATCCGGCATCTGATACATCGACAGTCCCAGACAGCAGATCACAACACCCACACACAGTGCCACCAAACGTACCGGCAGCGCCACAAGCTCCAATCCAAAAACACCAGTATAAATATTATAAAAGAAAGTAGTAATATAAGCCAGACAAACCGCATTCACAACCGTACCGATCCCAAGGAACCTTCTGCCAAAAGCAATCTCAATGATCAGCAGCACAATATTTACAATCAGCTGGAAATTACCATACGCCATACCAATCATATCCGCAACCGCCATATTCATTCCACTGAACGGATCCGTTCCAAGCCCGGCAAGCTTGAAAATTCCAATCCCCATACCTGCAAAAACATTTCCGATACACATGATCAGAACATGCTTCCAGTTAATATTCTTCAAAAAATCCCCCATAAACCTCATACCTCATCCTCTCTGAAAATATTGTCAGGCAGATATCCACGATCCACCTTCACTGCGCAAGATCCATACCAGATAATACCTTAATAACCAGCCTGCTGCAACGCTATATTCTATCACACCCCCTCACCCCTGTAAAACACAAAAACCCCAAGAAACAACAAAAAGCAACAAAAAAAGACATCCTGCAGACCACATTATATGATCTGCAGGACATCTCTCTTTTTTATATCACGCTGTTAATTCAATTTCACAATCACCAGTCAATCCCGAAGCTCTCATGCAGAGCCTCGTTATTTCAGATATCCCGAAAAATTTTTTCCAATATCCAATATTATTTAATGAACTTAACCTCAGGATAAATTGCCTGCTTGGCAGCCTCTTTACGCTCATTAAATACAACCTTGTTCTCCTCAAACAGGTTACGTCCCTGTGCATCGATAGATACGATCAGCGGCCCAAATTCTTTAACCTTGTTGCACCATAAAGTCTCAGGCATTCCAAGCTCATCCCAGTGATGCTCAGCAATCTTCTCAACCTCTGTAGCAGCCACAACTGCACATCCAGCCGGGAAAACACAGTGGATCGCACCGAACTCTTTGCAGGCACGCTCCGTATTCGGGCCCATACCACCTTTACCAACGATCACTCTGACACCAGTCAGTTTTGTAAACTCATACTCGAACTTCTCCATACGCATGGAAGTTGTCGGTCCTACAGAAACCATCTCATAATCATCCTCTGTACCCTCGATCTTACGAACGATCGGGCCGGCATGGAAAATCGCTTTGTTGCGGATATCATACGGAAGCTCTCTTCCATACTCAACCAGACGGCGGTGAGCAACGTCACGACAGGTCATCAGATCTCCGTCCAGCCATACAATATCGCCGATTTTGATATCAGCCAGGTCTTCTGCGCTTATAGGTGTAATAAGAACTTTTTTATCTCCTCTGATTTCGATCATGATTTTTCCCTCCGTTTATATTAAGCATTAAATTTCCATGTGGAATGAGTATCACAGGTTACTGTAAGATCCGGATTTACAACCAAATGTCCACGACGGTGAGACCAGCATCCAACGTTTACTGCAACACCGATGGTAGATGGATGACGCGCGGTATTCTCGATGTTAACACCCATTACAGAATACTTTCCGCCCATACCCTGCGGTCCAAGGCCGATCGCATTGATACCGTCCTCAAGAAGCTTCTCCATTTTTGCCGCGTTTGCGTTGTCATTGTGAGAACCGATCGGACGCATCAGCGCTTTCTTGGAGTTCAGGGCAGCTGTCTCTACAGATGTACCTACACCAACACCAACAAGAAGTGGAGGACACGCATTCAGTCCATAAGTTGTCATCTGATCCAGAACGAAATCTGTAACACCCTCATAACCGGCACCTGGCATCAGAACCATTGCTTTTCCAGGAAGGGTACATCCGCCGCCTGCCATGTATGCGTAGATCTCACATTTATCGCTGTTCGGAACAATATCCCACCATACAGTCGGAGTTCCTTTACCAACGTTTTTCTTTGTGTTGTACTCATCAAAAGTCTCAACGGAATTATGTCTTAACGGTGCTGCAAAAGTAGCCTGAACAACAGCATCTTTCAGAAGTGCTTCCAGCTCATTGATATACGGGAAATTTGTTCCGCATTTCAGCCAGAACTGAAGAACACCTGTATCCTGACAGCTTGGACGGTTCAGCTCTACAGCAAGACCCTGGTTCTTTGTCATTGTCTCATAGAGAACTTTTGGAAGTGCAGCTGTTTCCTGGGAACCAAGCTCTTCAAGTTTATTAACTACGTCATCCGGTAATTTTTTTCCAATATGGGCAACAAAATCTGCTACCATGTCTGTTAATACTTTAACTCCATTTTCCTTAGTCATGATTTACCTCCTGATATGGTTCGATGGTTTAATGTTTTTTAGTTACATAGGTTTTTGTTGGTTGTTTCATCATTAATTTTGGCTGATTAATGGTTAAGATGGCTTTTTTGGCTTATTTATCATTTCTCCTTCACTGTATGGTCAGTGCAGAAGGGAATGAACTTAATCAAAAGTGTTGCTGGTCACAAAGTGAACAGTAACTCAAAAGTTTCTCTCCTTACGGATAGAACGGAAACAGGATCGGCAACAGGATCATACAGATCACAAAGGATACCAGGATCAGCGGCAGACCGGATTTCACATAGTCCTTGAATTTGTATCCTCCAAGACCGACTACCATGGTGTTTGCTGGCATACCGATCGGTGTTGCATATGCACAGGAACCTGCGATAACAGTTGCGATAACAACGGCTCTCGGATCTGCTCCGAGGTTGTTTGCAAGAGATACCGCAATTGGAATCATCAGTGCTGTGGTTGCTGTATTTGACATGAAATTTGTCAGCACACAGGTTACAATAAAGATCACCAGAAGAAGAAGGATCGGACTCGGATCTGCTCCAAGAAGTCCTACGATCTTATCTGCGATCAGTTCTCCGGCTCCGGTTGTATCCAATGCTTTTGCAAGTGTCAGAGAACCGCCGAAAAGAAATACAACCTTCAGGTCAATGGACTTCAGTGCGTCTTTCTCGGAAATAACTCCTGTCAGAACCAGGAGGATCGCTCCGATACATGCGGAAACCTCAATGCTGATGCCGATCTCTTTCTCAAAGATCATTGCAAGGATCACAAGGATCAGTACTACTAGGGAAACAGTCTGTTTCCACTTCGGTACATGGCTGAAATCCTGCTGATCTTCAAGAGCTGCACCGGATGCATTCTTTCCATCCGGAAGGAATTTATATCCGATAAGGACAAAGTAGAGGATTCCGATCAGAAGCATCGGAACTCCAACCGGCGCATACATAAAGAAGCTTGTGGAAAGCCCCATCTCCTGAAGTGCATTCACACCCATCAGGTTTCCGGGTGCACCGATAATAGAAAGGTTTCCGCCAAGTGCTGCGGCAAATACCAGCGGCATCAGAAGACGGCTTCTGGAATAGCCGGACTCATCGGCGATTCCACAGACTACCGGGATCAGCACTGCTGCAGTACCTGTATTGGATAAGAATCCGGACATTACACCTACGATCACCATGATCGCAATGATCAGTGTTTTTTCTGTTCTGGCAAATTTCGTGACCAGTCCTCCGATCTTATTTGCCATTCCTGTTTCGAACAATGCCTGGCCTACTACAAACATGCCAACGCAAAGGATTACGTTACTGTTTACATACTGTGAAAATGTTGTTGTTGCATCCACAACTCCTGTAAGGGTCAGGCCGATGGCACAGATTGAAGCAGTCAGTCCAAGAGGAATTTTTCAAGGATGAAACTAATAATGGTGAACACAAGAAACAGCAATGTTATAGTTGTCTGAGACATTTCTGTACTCTCCTTCCATTTGGTTTTTTCCTGAAAAGTATAGGCCGTACACGTTTCTTTTGATGATTTTATTATAGCTTGTGTACATACAAAAAAACAAATTAATGAAACATATATCCGCATAAAAAATATTTATAGTATCAGTTTTTAATGATAATTTTTGTGCATTACTAACATAAAAGCAGCATCTTAACAAATGAATCTGGCAAATATTATATTTCTATGCTATTTTTATGTAGACACCCAAATACTCTGTCACATCTTTCCGGACGGAAATGAAAAACTTTACTAAAAAATTTAATCTGACAATACATCGAGAGAAGGTTTATCATGACACTGAATCAACTACGCTATTTCTGCACAGCCAGCCGCTGCCACAGCATCACAAAGGCAGCCGAAGAATTATATGTGACCCAGCCCACCATTTCCATGGCTATCCGCGATCTGGAGATTGAATTCGGGATCAGTCTTTTTCCAGAAAAGGAAATCAGCTGAGTCTGACCCAGGAGGGAGAGTCCTTCTACCAAAAAGCTACCTATATCCTTCAATATTGTAATGAGCTTCAGGCCGATTACTCCAGCATGTCCAGGATAAAGCCCCCTCTTCGCATCGGGATCCTCCCATGCTGAGTACCGTATTTTTTCCGGAGCTGCTTACGGCGTTTCACGAAAAGCACCCGGAAATTGCGGTAGTACTGGAAGAATACGGATCTGTCCGTGCCTGCAATCTGGTACAGGATGACACCCTGGATGTAGCTTTGGTCAATATGGAACAGTATAATATAGATAAATTTCACAACACTGTCCTGGCCAACGACCAGGTGGTTTTCTGTGTGAGCAACGACCACAGGCTGGCAGAAAAAAAATCAGTCACAACAAAAGATATGGCGAAAGAGCAGCTGATCTTTTTCAATGCTGACTCCGTCCAGAATCAGATCCTGAAAATGCGTTTTGAAATGGACGGCTACAAGCCCAATATCGTGATGCGAAGTAGCCAGATCTACACTACTTTGCAGTTTGTAAAAACCGGAAAATATGGCTGTTTTCTCTATTCCAGCATGACCGATAAATTTTCCTCTTCCAATATTACCGGCATCCCTCTCAATCCACCTGTCCGCATAAAAATCGGCATGGTATGGAAAAAAAGCAAATACATCAGCGGCGATATGCTGACATTTCTGCATTTCACCCGCATGTATTACAAAGAACATCCGCTGATAGAAAAATAACAATTTACCAGATCCTGATTATATGTCGATTAATTTTTCTAATAAATGCAATTTTTTTTTAAAAAACCATTGAAATCCATCAATTCATGTGATACTCTGTGTTACAGTGTTTTTCTACACAGAACGAATGACCGCCACTACCGTACACAAAAAGGTCCTGGCATCATTCAAAAATAAAAAAACTCAGGAGAGTCTCTTCAAATCAAAAGGGAAGAGCGCCGAAGGTGTACGCAGCACACAAAATGCTGTAAATCTCTCAGGCAAAAGGATGGAGGAAAGAGTAATGTTTACACAAATCAACAACTTTATCACATGGTTTGACGGAGTCGTTTGGGGACTTCCGCTGATCATTCTGATCCTGTTCACAGGAATTCTGTTAACCACTCGGTTAGGTCTTTTACAGGTAAGGCACCTCGGAAAGGCACTGAAATTCATGGTAAAAAATGAAGAAGGCGGCGATGGTGAGGTCACAAGCTTCGGAGCTCTGTGTACTGCGCTTTCAGCAACCATCGGAACCGGAAATATCGTAGGTGTCGCAACTGCTATCGCAGCCGGCGGACCAGGAGCACTTTTCTGGATGATCGTAGCCGCATTCTTCGGAATGGCAACCAAATACGCAGAAGGACTTCTGGCGATCAAGTACCGTACCATTGACAAAGAAGGCCACGTTCTCGGCGGACCTTTCTACTACATCGAAAACGGTATGGGAAAACAGTGGAGATGGCTTGCCAAGATCTTCGCATTTTTCGGAGCAGGTGTGGGACTTTTCGGTATCGGAACCTTTACACAGGTAAACGGTATCGCATCTGCAGTTACCAATTTCTTTGACCCGGATAAAGCACACACAGTAGCACTTTTCGGAAATACATATTCCTGGGCAACTGTAGTTGCATGTCTGATACTTACCGTATGTGTAGGACTTGTCGTTCTCGGCGGAATCAAGAGGATCGCAAAGGTATCCCAGGTCGTTGTACCGTTTATGGCAGTTCTCTATGTTGTACTGGCACTGATCATCGTGATCACAAACATCACTGCAGTTCCTGCAGCGATCGTAACTATCGTAAAATCTGCTTTCACAGGAAGCGCACTTGCAGGTGGCGCAATGGGAACCATGGTCGTAGCTATGCAGAAGGGTATCGCCCGCGGTATCTTCTCCAATGAGTCCGGTCTTGGTAGTGCCCGATCGCAGCCGCTGCAGCTCAGACAAAGGAGCCGGTACGTCAGGGTCTTGTATCCATGACAGGTACATTCATTGATACTATCGTTATCTGTACAATGACAGGTCTTTCCATCGTCATTACAGAGACATGGAACACAGGTCTTGAGGGTGTTGCCATCACAACAGCCGCATTCCAGAAAGGACTTCCTTTCCCGCCGGTTGTAGCATCCTTCTCACTGATGCTGTGCCTGGTATTCTTTGCATTCACAACGATCCTCGGATGGGATTACTACGGTGAAAGATGTCTGGAATACCTGTTCAACAGAAACAAAGCCGCAGTTACAACATACCGCTGGCTATACATCATCTGCGTATTCATCGGACCATATATGACTGTAGCAGCTGTATGGAACATCGCAGATATCTTCAATGCCCTGATGGCATTCCCGAACCTGATCGCTCTTCTTGCCCTGAGCGGTGTGGTTGTAAAGGAAACTAAGGATTTCTTCAAAAGACATAAAAATTACGAATTCTGATCCCAAATATCGTAATCAAATGTAAACACGCGCAAACCCATGATGATCCCCTAATATCATATAAAAAGACGCGAACCTTTTTATCCTCCGATAAAAGGCCGCGTCTTTTTTATTTAAAAGCTTTCTATGCCAGCGTCAGGATCTCCATCTGCTGTGTCAGATCCGCTGCATCCAGAATCTCTCCATTTCGGATATCTTTCTTATCAAGCCGGACACACATTTCCTCTCCATCTGTCATATGGAAAAAATTATCCTCCAGAGTAACATCCGCATCAGTAAATCCAATAGCTGTAAACGGGCTGAAGCAGCTGCTTTTTAAATGGATCACAAATGCATCACCTTGCTCCTCCACCTCGGCAGTGATCTCCGGTTTATCCAGCTCCAGATATTTATACGGAACAAGGGTCTCCACATCACAGAGCACATCTCCGTCAGCAAGTGTCACTTCCGCCTCAAGAAAGATCTCATACTTCTTGTCTTCCCATCCGGAAACATCCACCGCCAGGATCGGAGCGGACTCCTGCACACCCACAGTGCCCGTTCCGGTAAGCTTCTCAAGAATCTCGCATTCCATATTTTTCACATAAAAGGCAACCTGATATGACTGTGCGTCCATACTTTCATTTGCCAGATACACCTGCATGATATCCCCATCCATGCACATACTCACCGCCTGTGGCCCATAGAATTTTTTGCCATATAATGAAGTGCCTTCCAACGGCCAAAGTAGTCGATACTTGCCCAGGATGCCACCGGCCAGTTGTCATTGATCTGCCAGTAAAGGTACCCATACAGCGGCCTCTGTGACGTCTCCAGTGGTCTACTCCATACTTCATGGCCATTCCCTGAAGGATCTGGCTCACATAGAGAAGCTTGCGGAAATTCTCCGGATAACGGAAATTCTCGGAAAGATAATACAGGATCTTTCCGTTAGCTGCAGGATTTTTCTGGTGGTTCTCCATCACCCTGGAAAAATATTCCTGTCTTTCTCTTCCGTAAAGCTCTCCACAGTTTTCAGGCACGGAAAAGACTGGAAGCCAAACTCCGAGCAAAAACGAAAATAATGCTTCTGATAATCTGTAAAAGGCTTCTGACCATGCCATACATCCCAGTAGTGACAGTCTCCTCTGTTCTCATCGTCCGGATCATCAAAGCAGCCTCCGGAGCTTGGGGAAGACTGCCAGAAAAAGGTCTCGCTGTCTGCCTCCCTCACTGCTTTCGGAATCACATACTCAAACATTTTTATGTAGTCCGCACGGAGATATTTCGACTCACTCTGTACCTCCGGCCAGTGATCCCAGGCAGACTCCATCTCATTGTTTCCGCACCACAGGCCAAGGGATGCATGATGACGGAGACGTTTTACATTTTCCGTGATCTCCTTCGTGATATTATCTTCAAATTCTTCTGTAAGATCATAAACATTACATGCGAACATCAGATCCTGCCATACGATCAGTCCCATCTCATCACAAAGATCATAGAAATGATCCGAAGGATAATAACCGCCGCCCCACACACGGACACAGTTAAAATTGGCACGTTTGCAGGATTCCAGAAGATACTTCTGGACCTCCGGTGTGATCCTGGAATAGATGCAGTCCTCCGGAATATAATTTCCCCCCATGCAAAAATTTTCACGCCGTTGACACAGAACGCGAACTCTTTTCCCCAGAGATCTTTTTCCTGGCTGATGGTAAGGGTACGGAGACCGATGCGCTTCGTTATGGTTTCCAGAACTGTGCCATACTCGTCCAGAAGTTCCACCTGAACTTTATATAACGGCTGATCGCCGTAGCCGTTTGGCCACCAGAGCTTCGGGTTGTGGATCGAGGATGTCAGCACTGCTGGATTATTATTCGCTGATACAGTCTCCCCCACTTTGCATACATGGGCTTCCGTTTTTCGGTCGTTAGCACCTGTTCTATGTCCACAGACGCTCTCTGCATCCTCCTGGATCGTCACTCTCACCTGACACTTATCCACAGCATCTCCGCTTACAGCCACAGTTGTACACACATCCACAGCATTATCCCCATGCACCTGTGTGATCTTCACATCCTCAATTCTCGGATGACTGTATGCTTCCAGATAAATATCCCGAAAAATCCCGGCATCAATGGTCTGGGGGCCCCAGTCCCATCCAAACATACAATGAGCCTTCCGGATCAGCTGGTTTCCTTTCATTCCACCGCAGGGAACATAGTGGATCTCTTTATTATCTTCATACTCATAAGCTTCGATATACTTGAATACCGACCGGAATACGATCCGGATCTGATTCTCCCCGGAATGAAGAAATTCTTTCACATCCAGCTTCCAGGTACGATGCATGTTATCTGCAGATCCGGCTTTTTGCCCATTGATATAAATATCTGCAAGAGTATCCAGCCCCTCACAGACCAGAATTATTTTTTCTTCTTTCAGGATATCCTCTGCAGCCACAAATGTTCTGCTGAATTCATAATCCTTCCGGAACAGTTCCCTTGTCACATCCTCATTTGTCCGGTAAAAAGGATCTTCGATCTTCCCGGCACCATAGAGCCCGGAAAGCACAGATCCCGGAACCTGTACCTCACATAATCTGTCATTTCCTGCTTCTGCCAGCTCCCACTGGCCATTTAACATTATTTTCCTCATAAAATATATCTTCTCCTGTAAAAATCCCCTTCGCACGATCTTATATACAGGGCTGTTGTATCAGCCGTACTGTATTTTATTTATAGCCTTCCCCCATAATTCCGGTAATTCTCAATATAATCCAGGATCTCCTCCGGGTCTTTCATGAACCGGCACATACCCACAACATCTCTGGACATAAATTTTTCCCCTGCTGTGTATTCCAGGAGTGCCTGCATGCTGTCGTAATATCCCTGAATATTATAAAGAACGATCGGCCTGTCGATCCGTCCCAGACTCTTCAATGTCAGAATCTCAAAAAACTCCTCATAAGTACCAATTCCCCCAGGTACCACGATAGTCGCATCCGAGCGGCTTTCCAGCAGGTGCTTCCTCTCACGCATATTTTCAGTAAAAATGAACTCTGTACAATGCTCATACAACACTCCCGGCTGGTCAAAAAATCTCGGTGCGATACCTAGGATATAACCTTTTTCTCTGTCAACACCCCGGCTGCCGCCCCCATCAGCCCCTCTTTTCCACCTCCGAAAACAAGGCCGTGGCCACGTTTCCCCATCAGCTGTCCCAGCTCTTCCGTTTTCTCATAATAGATCTTTTTCAGCTCTGCGCTGGACGCTCCATAGATACAAATATTCATGCTTCCGTCTCCTTCCCTGCTGCCTCCACAAATGCCCGGAGAAGCTTCAGCTGTTCTGAAGAATCATACATCATCTCCGGATGCCACTGCACAGCTACTGCAAATGGATGATCATTTATCTCTGAATATAACTTTTGCCGGCCTCTGCACATGATACTGGCAAAGACCGGCTTTCCGTCATTTCCGATACATCTGGAATGCATCCGGAAATGCCTGTTATTTTATTATAATCTGACATACACATGGGGTCAAGCAATTGCCGCTGCCTAAAGCTCCCGTTTTATTATACGAGAACTTTTTCCATCCGCTGTATTTCTGGTTTCTTTCCTGCGGATTCATGGAGGGGATGAACTGATTGCAGTTCTTCACCTCGAAAATGCTCTCCATCTATAATTTAGGACTGATCAGTCATACAAGCCATTCTGCTCAAAATCTCTAAACAGGCTGGCTTCTCCATCATCAGCAAATGCGTCTGCATCCCCCTGATCGGAGTCATCCTGTCCTCCCTGGATATCTGGGATATCTGCATCCTGGGAATCCTGGGACGTGCTATCCTCAGAGCTGTCCTTGCTATCCTTGCTGGAACTGTCATCTTTACCAAGTTTTACAGTGAGTGTCTTCTCCTTATACTCATTGCCATCCAGAACTGCAACCGTCACATCGATCTTTTCCTTCGGCTCATAATACTGAAGCAGCTCAACCAGCTGATCGATACTGGTGATCGTTTTACCATCAAACTCTGTAATGACCATATTCTTGGTAATACCTGCATCATCGGCAGGGCCGCCCTCGGTTACCTTCGAAACAAATACACCCTGCGGGATACCATAAATCTGTACTGCCTCCGTACTTACTGTACTGCCTGTGATACCAAGGATACCATGATTATCCACTTTATCTCTTGCCTTGGCATTCATCATGTTCTCAAGAGAATCCGCAACATCAGAAATTGCAATGGCATACCCCATACCTTCAACCTCAGTAGAAGCAAGCTTGGAAGAGTTAATACCAACAACCTCACCATCCATATTCAGAAGCGCACCGCCACTGTTACCGGGATTGATAGCCGCATCTGTCTGGATCAGGTTCACGCCCTTGTTGATACTGCTGCTGTTATCTGTAGAATCACCCTCGATCTGTCCTGATGCATCTGTCTTACGGTTCTTAGCACTGACAATACCAGTAGTAACGGACTGGCCATAGCCAAGTGCATTACCGATGGCAACAACCTGCTCACCGATCTTCAGATCATCAGAGTTTCCGATCTTTGCAACAGAAATTGCATCCATTGTATCATCCGAAACATCCTTCGTTGCAACAGAAACAACTGCAAGATCCTCGCTTTCATCAAAGCCCTTTACCGTAGCCTCATAAGCATTACCATCTGCAAAGGCAACTGACAAGGTATCGGCACCATCCACAACATGATAGTTTGTGGCGATCAGTAGCTCAGAATCTGTTTTTCCGATGATAATACCGGAACCGCTTCCTTCAACTTCCTGCTCCTGGCTCGGCGCATACTGGGAACCAAACATGCTGTAATAATCCTGAACCTCCTGAACGGACTTGGTTGTGATGGCAACTACAGAAGGCATTGCCTTCTCAGCAACATCTGATACATCCAGACTGCCCTTTGTATCGGAGGATTTTGTAGCCTCTGTATCTTCGCTGTCTTTATTTGATTTTTTATCAGACTTCATAAGAGTCAGATTCTCGGAGCTATCGGTTGCCGCCTGTACGGACTGTGCACCGGAGAAATAATTTATACCTTCATATGCACCAACTCCAATGCCGCCGGCAAGTACTGCACACAGCTGATGGTTGCACCCTTTTTCATCATTTTCTTTATTTTTAATTTTCTGTTGTTGTTCATGGTTAAGTCCTCCCTGGGAAAAAATTCTTCTCTGTTTCCTTTTGATGCTTCAAAGTATATGGGTTAATTGTGTTTACTTTGTGGGAAAAATGTGTTTTATTTGTTAAAACTTTTCACTGTCATCACAACTACAAACCACGCAACCTCAAGAAGAACGATCATTCCACCTGGTTTCAGTCCGGCATAATAGGAAAGAAACAGTCCGGCAATGGTGGTACATACCGCCACGATAATGGCACAGATCAGTGTACCCTTATAGCTTTTTGCCATCTGCATCCCACACGCCACCGGAACTACCAGCATGGAGGAAACGATCAGGGTTCCTACTGTTCGGGACGCAATGGAAACTGTCAGAGCCGTCAGAATAGTAAAAAGAAAATTAATATTCCGCACGGAAACACCGGAGATCCTTGCCGCATTTTCATCAAATCCGATATAAAACAGTTCCCTGTAAAAAAACAGCACTGCTGCCAGTACCAGCACACTGATCACAACTACCAGCGCCAGCTCTCCTTCACTGATGGACACAATACTTCCGAACAAAAAGCTGTTCAGACTGGCACCGTTTTCCACAAAGCCGGACAGCACACCGGCCAGTCCGATCCCGGCAGACATGACGATGGAGATCGCCACCTCCGAATAACGCGGGATTTTTTTGCGGATAGCCTCAATTCCAAGAGCAGCTACGATGCACATCACTACTGCACCGGCTACCGGATTCACTCCAAGTATCAGTCCCAGCACAACACCGGCCAGTGAAGAATGGGAAAGCGCATCTCCGATCATGGACATCCGTTTCAGAACAATGGTGATCCCGATGCAGGGCGTGATCACAGCCAGAAGGATTCCCACCAGAAAAGCTCTCTGCATAAATCCATACTGTAAAATACTCATACTTCGTCGATCCTCCCCTCTTCCGCTTTAAAGAACCGGTTTGCTCCTTTAAACTCACCGGAATTTCCATGAGTAACCATAAGGATCGTCAGCCCCTGTTCCTCATTCCGCTTCCTCAGAACTTCTGCAAGTGTTTTCACAGAAACCATATCCATTCCTGTGGTAGGCTCATCCAGGATCAGGATCTTCGGTTTTCCTGCCAGCGCACGTGCCAGCATAACCCTCTGCTGCTGTCCTCCGGAAAGATCTCCGATCCTTCTTTTCCAGAACTCTTCCATTTCCATTTCCGCAAGTGCGGCTTTCAAACGCGGGATCTCTTTTTTTGCCCGGAAACGTGCCTTCCAGGAAGAGGAATACACACCTGTCATCATGATCTCTTCCACAGTCGCCGGAAAATTCTGGTTTCTGCTGATACTGTTCTGTGGAACATATCCCAGATCTCCCTTTCCGAATGTGGCAGAAATATCTTTTCCATTTACGGTGATACTTCCCTCCTGCGCCTTCAGTTCGCCCAGAAGAAGCTTCAGAAATGTACTTTTTCCACTTCCGTTTTCACCGGTAAGGATGGCATAATCGCCATCCTTCACCTCCAGGTTCACCTGATCCAGCACAGGTGTCCCTGTATAGTGAAACGAAAGATTTTCTATCAAAATTCCCATAATTTCTCCTTTTTTTGTTACAGCTGCTGTCCTGCACCTTCAGTTCAATGCCTTCCTGAGTGCCTCCAGATTCTTCCTCATCACAGAAAATAATCCTCTCCGGCCTCTATATCCTCCTCACTTAATCCCTCGATCGGATTCAACACAGCAGTCACCGCATCCACTTCCTTCGCCACTGTCTTCGCCACCTTGGGACTTGCCAGCTCCTCAAAAAATATGGTATGGATGTCGTATTTTTTCGCATACTCGATCACTTCCTGCATCTTGGCAGGATCAGGCTCTGAATCCGGTGTCAGCCCTTCAATAGCCAGCTGCTTCAGATCATAGGCATTGCACAGATATCCAAAAGCCTCATGCGCCACTATGATATCCCGGCTCTTCGTACCTTTCAGACCATCTCTGAACTCCTGATCCAGCTCATCAAATTCACCGGCATATTTCTCATAATTTGCTTCATAATAATCACCGTTCCCAGGATCAGCCTTTACCAAAGCATCCCTGATATTCTTCATTTCCTGCTTTGCACGCATAGGATCAAGCCAGACATGAGGATCTTTTCCTTCATCACCATGAGCATGATCATGTCCTCCATCCAGAAGCTCCACACCATCCGATGCCTCAGACACAACCAGATCCTGATTCTCCAGAGTATCCAGTACATCCTCCGCCCAGTGCTCCAGATCCGCACCATTATAGACAAACACATCTGCATCCTCAAGATTCCGGATATCCGTTGCCGCCGGCTCCCAGTCATGAGGCTCCGTTCCCGCCGGAACCATATCCTTTACCTGGATCCTGTCGCCTCCTACCTTCCGGGCAAAATCATACATGGGATAAAAGCTGGCCATCACCTTCAGTCGGCCATCCTCCACAAATGGCTGTCCCACCGTTCCGGCCCTGTGCAAACCATATCCGGTCACACCGCCCACAACAAGAAGCGTCACCGCCAGAACTGCTGCCGCTGTCATCTTCCTCTGTTAACATTCATTTTTTAAGCCTCCTGCAGCTGTCACAATATCCATAAAAGATCGTCCGGCTCTGATCGATCTCAAATCCGTGTTCATCCAGCACATGTCCCACAAAATGATCGATACATCCACACTGCAGAGGAATCGTATGCCCACATTCCAGACACACAAGCTTACCGTAATTCTTCCGCTCCTCATCACGTATAAAACGATACTGGGCAGGCGCTCCCTCCACAGACGGAACCTTCAGCACCGCTCCCTCCTTCTGCAGCCGCTCCAGTCCTCTGTATACCGTTGTCCTTCCGATCTGGATCTCTTTTCCACGAAGGAGCTCCATAAACTGATCTATGGTATAAAATGTATCTCCATATTCCTGCAGGCATTCCAGAATTATTTTCTGCTGCCTGGTGCTGTATTTCATTTTTTCTTCCATTATATTTCCTACTCTCTTCTATCAACTGCACCTTACATGGCAGATTTGAATTTGAAAACCGTTTTCATATTACATTCAAATAAGAATTTCGTCAAGATATTTTTGAAGGGAAATAATTTTTGGTATGTTCTTATAAAAGCACTTTATCTCTACCTTCTTTTATGATAAAATATAACCAAGACTTAACCAATAGAAAGAAGGTAGACCTCTATGAAATCACAGCGACTGGACATGATCGAAGAATATGTGCTGGAGCATAAGAACGCTTCTCTCGATACATTATGTGAGAAATTCAACGTATCCAAAAACACCATCAGAAGAGATGTCGATATCCTTCTGAAACGTGGCAGTATCATGAAAGTATATGGCGGTGTCGCAGCACTCGAAACTCCACAGACTCTTCCCCTTCTGTCTTACGAAGAGCGTGGCGGACGTTTTCCTGACGAAAAGAAAGAAATCTGCCGCCGTGCCGCAGAGCTTGTGGCAGAAGACGATACCATCTATATCGATACAGGTACAACCTGCCTGAACCTGGTTGATTTTATTGCAGATAAGCACTGTACGATCCTGACCAACAGCCTGCTTATTTTCAACAAGGCAGCATCCTATCCGAACCTGGATATCATTTCCGTTCCCGGAAAGCTGAACCGCAAGACCCTGTCCTTCACAGGACCGGATATCAATGATTATCTGCAGACCTACAACATTTCCATGCTTTTATGGCCTGCACAGGTGTAACCATGAAGAGCGGACTTACCAATGCCAGCGCCGAGGAATACATCACCAAAAAAGCCATTGCAGAGAATGCCAACAGCATGATCCTTCTTGCAGACCATTCCAAATTCGGCCGGATCTCGCTTATGACCTATTCTTCCATGGAAAAGCTGGACGCCATCGTAACCGACCAGCCACTTCCCGAAGAATACGACAGCTTCTGCCAGGAGCACGGCATCCGTGTTATGACGATCGATTAAATCGGATATTGGCCTAAAAAACGGTGCATCTGCCGGAAATCCAGCAGATGCACCGTTTTTGAATATGCTCATTTCATTAGAGGATTTTATCTGAAAGGCAGATCTTACCCGATCTGCCTTTCAGTGTCATAAATTTATTTATGAAGCTTTCTTAAGCCTCAGTACTTCCTTCCCATGTGCCGACCTTTCTCTTTCCGGCAGCTTCATCGAACCAGTGTGTTGTAACTGTTTTTGCTCTTGTGAAGAAACGATAGCCGTCTTTTCCGAGAACGTGCAGATCACCGAAGAAGGAATCCTTGTTTCCGGAGAATGGGAAGTATGCTGTCGGAACCGGGATACCTACATTGATTCCTACCATACCGCCATCTGTCTCCATAGCGAATTTACGGCTGTAATATCCGCTCTGTGTAAAGATACAGGAACATTTGCAAATGGATTGGCATTCATGACTGCGATGCCTTCCTCGTAATCCTTTACTCGTTTGATACAGGTTACCGGTCCGAAGATCTCACGGTTTCCAACTGTCATCTCAGGTGTTACATGATCAAGAATTGTCGGTCCTACGAAGAATCCGTTCTCATATCCCGGAACTACTACATTACGTCCGTCAAGTACAAGCTCCGCACCCTCATCGATACCCTTCTGGATCCAGTTGCAGATCTTCTCCTTATGGCCTGCATTTACAACCGGGCCGAGATCGGTATCTTCATCATATGCACAGCCAAGTTTCATAGCCTCTGCTTTTTTCTTAAGAAGTGAAACAAATTCGTCTGCGATACTATCCTGTACGCATACAACCGGAAGAGCCATACATCTCATACCTGCGCATCCGTATGTAGAGTTGATGATCGCATTAACAGTAGCCTCAAGGTTGCAGTCCTCAAGTACAAGTGCATGGTTCTTTGCCTCACACTGTGCCTGAACTCGTTTGCCATGAGCTGCTGCCTTGGAATATACCTGTTTACCAACACCTGTTGTTCCTACGAATGTAACAGCCTTTACTCTCTCATCTGTAAGAAGGATATCAGCCTCTACACGGCTGCAGGTCACAAGGTTTACAACACCCTTCGGGAATCCTCCCTCTGTATAAAAGAGCTCCATGATCCTCATAGCTGTAAGTGGTGTCTGGGAGCTTGCTTTCAGTACTACTGTATTTCCACATGCAATAGAAAGTGGAACCATCCAGCCCCATGGGATCATTGCCGGGAAGTTCATCGGAACAATACCAGCAGTTACTCCAAGTGGTTTGCGATATGTAGCTGTATCATATCCTGTAGTTACCTGCATTGCAGCATCGCCCTGGATCATTGTCGGAAGTGCACATGCCTCTTCTGTAGGCTCAATTGCTTTCTGAACATCTCCTCTTGCCTCTTTGATGTTCTTTCCGAGCTCTTTTGCACAAAGTACGGAAAGCTCTTCCTTATGAGCATAAAGAACATCTCTCCATCTGAACATATACTGCTGTCTCTTTGCAAGAGAAAGTGAGGACCATTCCGGGAATGCAGCCTGTGCGGAAGCGATCGCCTCTTCTACCTCATCCGGTGTACAGCAGGGAACCTGCGCGATCACCTCACCTGTACTGGAATCTGTAACATCCATGTATTTCTCTGCCTTTGACTCTTTCCACTCACCGTTTACACAGTAACCCATTTTTTTGATCTCAGCCATTTTAAGATACTCCTTTCGTGCTTACCTTTTTATTCTTAACTTCATAAAATTCATAAAAATTTTAGTCATTCTCGTTTTGTTCTGGTCACATATTATCATTTATTTTTAATTTTGTCAATATAGTATGGTTATATTTTGAGTATATTTATCGAAATTATGTGTTAATTTATTCACATTTCATGGTATTCCATGTTCCCTGTATAAACTCTTGAAACGCATGCATTTACAGCCATAAAACCACATCGTGTCTTGTCGTTTTTTATTCCATTGTGAGAGCAAAAGTTACTCATTTTTGTTATTTTCATAACACACCATTCCACACACACTATTTATTGTCTCCAGCTACGCTGAGGCTTTTAGACCTGTGCAATCGGATTCACAGACAAGTAAGGGGGATCGTTGTTCTGTTACAATTACAGATTCCTCTGATCCCGGCATATTTCCTCTGTATTTTCCAGGAACAAGGAAATACATCTGTGCGTCCCTTGCGGACACGCTCATTTTCACGACCGCTCGCTTCTTTTCACGCTTATTGCACCTTTACATACAATCCTGCGCCTGCTTATCTGATCTACAGCATTTTCATAAATTACTGCTGCAATCAAAAAACAGGATACGGTTATCGTATCCTGCCTTAGCTTTTCATTTTCTGTTTTTCGCATATTTCTGCCTAACCAAATATGGTCTGCACCAGCACCATATAAAACACTGTTCCCCCTCCTATGCTGAGCAATGTACTCTTCTTCCATTTATGTAATACCACAATGAACAGTATTGCGATCAGCTCCGGCAGTCCGTAATGCGTACTTTCCGGCACATCCTTCAGACAAAATACCACCAGCAATCCGATCACTGCACAGGGCAGCACTTTTCCCAGATAGGTGATCACAGCCGGCGGTTCCTTTCCTTCCGGGAATATGATAAACGGCAAAAATCGCGTTGTCATAGTCCCCAGGACCACTACCACAACCGTTATGATCTGCTGTGTTATTGTCATAGTCATTCCTTATCCCTCCTGTCCGGCTATATCCCAACTGTCATGCCTGATATTCTCCTGACTTCTGTATACGTTCTTTTTTTTCTCTTCTCCTCATGTTTCTTCATTCCTAGGAAGCATAAAACGATCGATGCCATTGACGGAAGGATAAACTTCCCGCTTCCAAAGATCACCAGGCAGATCACAGAGCATACAATTCCGACCAGCGCCGGCTTATGATCTTGTGCATCTTCCCACTGATCAATGAACATAACCACAAACAACGCAGTCATGACAAAATCCAATGATGTACGTCCCTTTCTGTTTTACAATTTCCACAGCTGATGCTGCCCGTCCATGGTAACAAAATCTCCCTCATTGATATCTCTTTCATAAAGGAGACCGTCATCATGTCGCAGACTTGTTTCATTTCTATTTTCATCTTCCATCAGCACTACTGACATAAGTGCTTCACCCGGCTGCCGCTCTTCACAGCCGAAATCCATGTCTTCTTCTATCTTCAGAACCTTGTACTGCATGATCAGATTTCCTCCAGCAGCACATCGTTAACGGCCTCATAAGCGTCCTCGAGCGCATCCAGTGCCTCTGTCAGCGTGTCCATCTTCCGGCTGTCCGCATTTTCTTCCTCATAGGCTTCTATCACTTCAGCCATTACATCCTTCAGCTCTTCCAGTGAGTTTGCAATGTCCTGCAGCTTCTGATCTTTGTCCTCTTTTGATGTGATATTTACGATCTTACTCATAATCCTTCCTCCTGTCGCTTTACTCTCATTCTTTATTCTGATCCTTTATTCTGCATATATCATGCTTTACATGTCATACTCCACATTTACCCATTGTACCATATCCTGCACGCAGATGCATCGGATATGTTTTCTATCCGCTTTATATAATACCACCGAATTCATAAAAATTGGTAAAATCTTACCAAATTACCCGTCTTAGTCTGTTTATACTGATTTTTCCACTCCGGTCTGGTATAATCGATCTAAAGGAGTTTTTCAATTTACAAAACACTCCTTTCCCATTACAAGGAGCATATTGCCATGAAAGAAAAAACAGAAACCTTTAACCAGGGAAAAAGATATTTCTTTTATATTCTGATGTTCGCCATCCTTGGCTGGTTCATTTTTATGCAGATCTTTGGTGCGAATGAACGTTCTTCCGACACCTCAGCAGCCTCTGTGATCTATTCCGGTACCGTTACCTGGCAGAAACCGGATGGAACCACCCAGGAAATCTCCGTTCCGGGCACCTACAAGGTTCCCGTCGGTGACACGATGGTCCTCACCATCCAGCTTCCCGATGATCTTACAGATACCTGCTTTGCCATCCGTTCTTCCTTGCAGGATGTGGATTTTTATGTAGGGGACAACCTCAGGACCAGCTACTCCACGCATAAAACAAGGCTTGTGGGCAAAAACTCCGCCAGCCGTTATGTTTTCTGCCCGGTTTATGCTTCCGATGCCGGCAAAGAGCTCCGTATTGAACTGACCACCTACACCTCCAATTACACCGGAGTTGTCAATCCTGTTTACTGCGGAAACAAGGCAGATATCTGGATATATATTTTCAGCAGATACGGACTGGAAACCTACATTGCTTTTTTTATCCTGTTTGCCGGAATCGTCACGATCCTGTTCAGTTTCGCTCTGGGACTTGTCTATCATACACGATTTGACATGGAATATCTTGGATGGTGCATGGTTATGGGCGCCGTCTGGATGCTGGGTGAATCCAAGCTCCGTCAGTTCCTGGTCCCCAACGCTTCCGCTCTCGGATCTCTGTGCTTCGTTATGATCCTTTTGTGTCCGCTCCCGATCCTGTTTTTTGCGGACAGTCTCCAGAAAGGGCTGCATCACAGATTTTATGTCTGTCTTGGAAGCATCGCAATGATAAACTTTGCAGTCTGTACGATCCTCACTGCTGCAGGTATCGCAGATTATATCGAAACCATGCCTGTAAGTCACGGAATCCTGGCGATCACCGTTGCCACAATATTTGTACACCTTTTCCAATATATACGCACCGAAAAAAACAAGGCCGACCGGCTTTTGCTCATTGGTCTGCTGGTAGCGATCCTGTGTATTGCCGTTGAAGCAACCTCCGTATACTTTGTCACATTAATGTCCGGACTGTTTGTGGGCGCCGGCATGCTGATCCTGCTCTTTGTCAATATTGTAAGAGCCATCAAAAATGTCCAGGATATAGAACTGAAACGCCAGCAAAGCGAAATCCGCAAAAACCAGGAACAGAATGAAAAAATGTCTCTGCAGATGATTCAGACCCTTTCCACCACCATTGAGGCAAAGGATGCGTACACCCGCGGTCATTCCTACCGGGTTGCACAATATGCGGCCCTGATCGCAGAGGAGCTGGGCTGGACACAGGAGGAGATCCTGAATCTGAAACGGGCTACTCACCTTCACGACATCGGAAAGATCGGTATCCCGGATCCGTTCCTGAACAAACCGGCACAGCTGACCGATGATGAATACAACCTTATAAAAAAACACACCGTCATCGGTGCCGAGATCCTAAAGGATATAACCCTGATCCCGCATGCGGCAGAAATCGCAAGAAGTCACCATGAGCGTTATGACGGAAAAGGCTATCCGGATGGGCTGGCCGGAACAGAAATCCCCATCCATGCCCGGATCGTGCTGTTGCCGACTGCTACGATGCCATGAACTCCCGCCGAATCTACCGTAATGCGCTTCCACCGGAGGTTGTTTACGAAGAATTCCGCAAAAACCGTGGTACACAGTTCGATCCGGAGATCACAGACATTTTTCTGAAACTGTTAAAGGAAAAGCGGCTGCCTCAGTGGGATCCTTCCCAGGAAGAACCGGACACCTATAACCTTCCGGATATGCAGCTTACCGTCAGCAAATTCATCTCGGACATAATGGCCACCATAAAAAGTCAGGAAGACGCAAAAAGCTATGATTTCCTTACCGGTCTTCCCATGCGTAACCTGGGCGAACGTCTTACCGCGGAATTTATGCAGACACATGATGGATGTCTGGTATTCCTTGATATGGACAACCTGAAAAAGATCAACGACATCTATGGCCACAAAGCCGGCGACCGTGCACTGAAATGTCTTGGAAAGCTGCTTCAGAAACGGGCAGATCAGGGAATTTCCTGCAGACTTGGCGGAGATGAATTCCTGATGTTCCTTCCGGACACAGATCCTGATTCCCTGTCTCTGCAGATGGACGATCTGTTCCAGAAATTTCACAACATCACTACCGATGATCCGGAACTCCGGTTTGCCACACTGTCCGCAGGCCTGTGTCTGTGCAGCACCGATGATTCCTTTGAGGACTGCTATTCCAAAGCAGATAAAGCTCTGTATTACGTAAAACAAAACGGCAAAAACCAGTTCTTTTTCTACCAGCAGATCGACCGCAGCACTCTTGCAGCATCCGGTTCCGGAAAGGATTTGGAGCTTGTGGCAGAGTCCCTTCAGAAAAGCGGCATCTATGTAGGTGCTCTTGATCTGAATTACCGGGATTTCGCACGCCAGTATGAATACATGAGTCAGCTTGTCACACGCAGCCAGTGCAGATGTTATCTGGCGATGATCACCATCGAGACACTTGTGGATACAGTTCCTGATATCGAATCCATTGAGCAGGCTCTGAAATATATGGAACAGGCCATCCGGCAGAATATCCGCCGTGTGGATATCTGTACACGCTACAGCTCCCTGCAGTATCTCATCATACTGTTTGAACCTGACGAAACGCATATCCCGGACATCATAGAACGTATTTTTACCCAATATTACCGTCAGTGTGACAGCAATGATTTCCAACCATCCTATGAATACCTGGAAATATCTCCACAGGAGTTATAAATACTCCCATGACATGGACATGATAAAGCCATAACGAAAAAGAGGCCGTACTTGACGGCCTCTTTTTGTTAAAGTTTGCAAAATATCATTAAGACGTGGCTCTGGAATTTTCCTGCATGAAACTTTTTCCGTATGTTCGATACAGATAAACCGCCATGAAAATAGTCACGGCTTCTGCCAGCGGCATCGTCATCCAGATGCCTGCAACCCCTATAAGCTTTGGCAGGATCAATATGAACACAGCCACCAGGATCAAAGAACGCATTGATGAGATCAATGCCGAAATAAAACCTTTCCCCAGGGCAGTAAAATATCCGGAAAGAAATACATTTAAACCAATAAACAGGAAAACCGGACTAAACAGCTTCAGGCCATCCCATGTCAATGTAAATACATTTCCGTTCCCGACGAATAAATGGATGATCTGTTTTCCAAATACAAGAGATACTGTAAGGATCAATACTGAACTGATGGCAATCGTAATAAAACTATATCGTGTTATTTCTCTGATCTTGTCATGATTTTCAGAGCCGTAATTATAGCTTATGATCGGAGCCGCTGCAACGGCAATTCCCATATAAAAAGCGATGAAGAAATAGTAAATATACATAATGATCGTCACAGCCGCAACTCCATCTTCACCAAAATATTGCATGATAATAAGGTTAAATAAAAATGTAGTGATCCCGGTAGACATCTCCGTCAGCATTTCACTGCTTCCATTGGTGCAGGATTTCAGAAGAACACTCATGTCGGTCTTCGGTCTGCAAAACCTTATATGGCTGTATTTCAGAAAATAGATAAAGCCGATCAACATGCTTACTGTAATGGAGAGAAATGTTCCCCATGCAGCTCCAAGCGTTCCCAGTCTGAATACAGCCACAAAAATATAGTCGAAAACAATATTAAAAGCCAGACCTGTCAGAGACATGATCATTCCGATGTACGATCTCCCATCCGTCCTCACAAGATATTCGAAAAATAGCTTGAATGACATCGAAACCGATCCTAAAAATGTGACAAATGCGTATGGCACCACATGCTCCATCAGGCGCTCACTGCTTCCTAAAAAAATACAGATCGGTTTCAGAAAAAGGATTCCCACAGCTGTAAAAGCAACTGAAAGTACGAACAGCACGATCGTGATAAAAGTAAATATCTCATTTGCTTCCTGTTCTCTTTTTTGTCCCATCCTCTCTCCTATGATGCACCTGATCCCGTTGCAAGCATGACAGATGTTCCGAAAATAACACAGGTGATCGGAATAACAATATTAATTCCTGCAAGCGCGTCAGAGCCTGCATACCGTGATACAAAAAATCCATCTATCGTTGTATAAAATGATAAAAGATCATGGTCAGCACTGATGGAACCAGATATTTTAAAAATTGAGGATAAGACATTTTTGCCTCAAAGTATTTCATTTCTATAAAAGCCTCCTGCTTAGTTACATAATCAGTCAAAATCTCTGGTAATGTTCGTAAGCCATTTATTTCTGAAATAGTGGATGAACACCACAGGCATTTTTTCGAACTCATCCAGGGTCATTATAAAATATACCCAGACAGGCGGCAGTTTTAAAACATATGCTGCAAGGAAGGTGAGAGGAACTGCAACAAGCCACATAAATATGGAATCTACGATCATTCCGAACCTGGAATCGCCACCTCCTCTGAAGCATCCGCATATAAGACAGGTATTGATACCCTCTCCTACAAGACGCCAGGTTGTCATGATTATAAAAATACCAAGATAATAAATGGCTGTCTCTGTCAGTTTATCCCGGTAGAAGTCCAGTATCATAGGGCGGACTGCCAGAATAATGGCACATCCGATGAGACTTACGATAATTGTTATTCTCAGCATACGTTTCCCATATTCTCTGGCTGTATCCTTGTGATCTTTACCAAGCTCCTGGCTGATAATGATGGTAGTAGCGTTGGCAAAACCACGACAGGCGATGGCACCAATGTTTACCACCATAACAGCAACGGCATTTGCGGCAACCATATCATCGCCAATGTGGCCAAGGATCGCTGCGAACGCTGAACTGGCAAAGCTCCAGACAACATCATTTATCACAGCCGGAGAAGCAATTTTCATAAAGTCCCTGAACAGAATACCGGATTTCGCACAGAAATATTTTATCCGAAATCTGACATCGGAGCTGTTTAATGAATAGATGAGACAGATCAATACCTCTGCGATCCTGGCAATAACAGTACCAAGGGCAACACCGGTAACACCAAGCTTTGGAAGTCCAAACAGGCCAAAGATAAAGGTGGCATTACAAAATACATTGACACAAAGCGATACAATGTATGTAACAGAAGGCAGCATTATTTTTCCGACACTTCGAAGGGCACTCATGAAAACCTGAGAGAATCCCATAAACATAAAGGAAAATGAGATCACCTTCAAATATTCGCTGCCGGCAGCAATCGTATCCGGACTGTTTGTAAAAATCTTCATGATCGTAGTCGGCATGGAAAAAGAGATAACGAAAAATACAAGAGAAACGATCAGTGAGATCCGCTCCGCCAGGCCGAGAATCTTTTCTACTGTCTTTTTATCACCCTTTCCCCAGTACTGGGCACATAAAACCGAAGTACCTGTAGCCATACCATAATACAAACAGAAAAGAATAAATGTGTACTGGTTGGCAAGAGATGAAGCTGACATGGCAGTCTGGCTTACATATCCCAGCATTACAGTATCCGCAACATTTACTAATGTTCCGATCAGATTTTGGATCATGATCGGAAATGCTAATTTTGATGCATATTTAAAAAAATCTTTTTTATTCAGCATCGGTCAGATCCTCCGTGAATTCCGATAAGATATTTACTTATAAAGAACAGTATATCATATACCCTACAAAACCGCGAGGTTTTTTCAGTATTCTTTCCAATATAATCCTCAATTGTATACTATATTTCACCCTCTGGTCATATTTCCATTGTACATAAAAAAACAATATCACTTTAACACAAAAAATCATTCTATTTTTTTACTTCTATGATATAATATTTTGTTGTGAAACTAATAAACGAGGTGAACCAGGTGAAGAAAAAAACAATTGTACCTCTTATCGTTTTTTTACTGGGCATATGCCTTGTTGGTTTAATTGTATACAAAATAGACTCACATGAAACTGAACAACGACACATAACAGCACAATTAAATGCAACAACCTACGGCGAACGTATAAAAAATGAAATTACAAATGGAATTGCGATCACAGATACGCTAAAGCAGGTCCTGATCAGTGAAAACGGAAAGATCAGTCAGTTTGACACAATTGCGGAAAATATTATGTCTGACGTTATTGAAAGCATACAGCTTGCTCCGGATGGTAATGTAACAGATATTTATCCTTCTGAGGGAACGGAAGCGAGTAAGATCGATCTGCTCCAGGATAAAGATTGCAGCAAAATTTCCTGTTACGCAAGAGACAATCACGTGATCATTACACAAGGTCCTTTCGATTTAAAACGGGGCGGCTGTGGAATTGCTGTCCGCAATCCAGTCTACCTGAAAGATGAAAACAACCAGGAATATTTCTGGGGATTTACCATTGTTATCCTGCGTGTTCCTGACATTTTTTCAGATGCGATCAGTGCACTTTCGGATTTCGGATATGAATACAGACTCTCAAAAACCGACGCTCCTTGGAGCGATACTTATAAAGTTGTTTATCAGTCAGACGACCAATTAACTCATACTGTTTCTTATGGTTTTACGATAGGGGAAGAGAACTGGAAATTAGAAGTAGCTCCTGAAAGCGGATGGAGAGACCTTAGATTACTGGTAATCGTCGGCGGAATGTTTACTACTGTCGTTTTACTTTTCTCAGGTCTTACCCGGGTATGGTTAGTATCGAAAGAAAATAAAAACAAATTTCAAATACTGGCACACACAGATTCTCTCACCGATATTTACAACCGCTATGGATTTGATGAATTAGCCGAAAGGATGATCACTAAAAATCCAAAAACGCATTTTGTGGCCGCACTCCTTGATATTGATGACTTTAAGTTTATTAATGATATTTACGGACATGTCTATGGAGACAGGGCACTAAAGAGTCTTACAGATAGCATGAAGGCTTTTTTCCCAAAAAACACATTACTGGGAAGAAACGGTGGCGATGAGTTCTGCATTCTTCTGCCGAATCATACCTATAAAGAAGCGGGAGAACTGCTGCTGCAATTTACCAAGCTTCCAAAGACATTTTCATGCAAGGGAAAAGAATATCCGTTTTTTATTTCTCTCGGATATGCAGAATATCCAACCTTTGCATCCAGCCGTTCACAGCTTATGCGCTGTGCAGATGCAGCACTTTATGAAATAAAGCTTCACGGAAAAAACGGATGTATGGCTTACAGGGAGGGGCTCCGGTCAGGAGTCCGCAAACAGCTCGGATTTGCATTCAAGGATATCTCTGAACACCTTCCGGGTGCATTTATCATATACAGAGCGGACAAAGATGATGATGAACTCCTGTATGCAAACCATGAGTTCCTTCAAATGACCGGATATAAAAATATAGATGAACTCTTCAGCCTTACAAGGAAAAGCTTCCACAACCTGATCAGGGAAGATGAACAACAGCAGATAGAAACAAGCATCTGGAAACAGATCGATGCCGGCAATAACAATGACTATATCCACTTTCATCTTCGAAAAGCAGACGGCACTTACCTTTCTGTTCTTGATCACGGAAGGATTGTGGACAGCCAGCAATACGGAAGAGTATTTTATGTATTGTTTATGGACTGGGAAGCTATGCATGTTCATTACAGTGATAAATTTTCCGGCTAAGGTACAGACATCTCAGTCTGTATCTTAGCGGCTGTTTTTTTTCCTGAACAATTCAACATCTTATAATATGTATTCCATCTGCCTTTCTTTTGTCCGCATTCCCATTTTTTCATAAAATTTTTCTGCTGAAGTATTTCCTGCCCACACATTCAATGTCACTTCATAGCATCCCAGCTGCTTTGCTTCTTTTTTTACATATTCAAACAGACTTTCCCCAATATGCTGTCCTCGTGTCTCCTGATCGACACACAGGTCATCTATAAAAAGAGATTTAAACGGTACCATATTGTTTGAAAAAGGCTGCTCCTTTAATTGACAAAATGCATACCCCACACAAACATCAGCCTCATCCGCTGCAACATATACTGGCTTTTCTTCATTTTTCAAAAGCTCTGTCAATTCGTCTGTCGTATATTTTGTTGTGCCCGGAATAAAAATATCAGCCTTATATCTGCATGGATCTGCAGCACCTGTCCTAACAATTCCAGGATCCTCGGAATATCTTTTTCTTCTGCTTTTCTGATGAACATTTTTTTCCTCCTATTTTTCAATAACTGGTTTCACAGATTCTTTATACATACCATAATACCATCGTGTAAACGCTTATAACAATAGAATCACTTTAAGCAGTCTCACTTTCCTTTTGCATTATAATAAAAAAGTTTATCGTTTTCCGTGATGTATATCACATTTTTATTCCTGAATCCGTATCATTACAGACAGTCAGCTCAAAATGGTTTCTGTTTGTTTTTATAAGCCCTTCTTTTTGCAGCTTTGATATCTCCGAAGACATTGCCGCACGGTCAATGCAAAGATAATCTGCCAGCTGCTGCCGGTCAAAAGGAATATCAAAGGATAACGATGCCTGTCTGATAGATACCGACGACAGATAGGACAGCAGCTTATCCCTTGTCGTTCGCTTGCCAACATGTGTGATCTTATCGTTGAGGATCAGGATCTTATTTGCCAGGACACCGACCAGGTTACGGATCAGCTTCTGATGATGCTCACATACTATTGGGCAGGAAACCAGAAGCCTTTGAACATTTAATAAAATAATCTCACAATCTTCGTCTGCTACCACACTGACATTCAGAACAGCTCCCGGACTTGCCGCATATGGTTCACCAAAAAAATCTCCTGCATGACATTTTGACAGAATATTCCGATGTCCCCACAGGTCTTCCTGAATAACAAGAACACAGCCTGCCACCACAAGTCCCATTACTTCGGTAGAGTCTCCGGCTCTGAAAATATAAGAATCCCGTTTTCTAGAGATCGTTGCTGCATTTACACAATGCAGTATGGATAATATCTCATTATCAGTAAGACCTTTAAAGAAAGGGCTCGTTCTTAGAATGGGTAAATATTTTTTCAAAATTAATCCTCCTGTTGGAAATCAAACATACACGTTGTAATTATTATACTATACTCCTAACAGAAACCAAGGATAAATACTACTGGTCGAGGATAAAATAATAAGAAAGATCCTTCGAAAAAATCACAGAATAAAAGGAGAATACAATAATGGATAAAAAAATGTTTTGTTTTCAGTGTGAACAGACTGTCGGGTGTACCGGCTGCACCGGAAATGCCGGTGTCTGTGGAAAAAAAGCAGATACAGCGAAATTACAGGATGAACTGACAGGTGCGTTGATCAGTCTGGCTAAAGCTGCCGACAGCACGGAAACTATTTCAAAAAGAACCGGACAGATCATAATCGAAGGACTGTTTACTACAGTTACAAATGTAAGTTTTGACAATGCAGCAATCGAAAATATGATACAAAAAGTCAGAGCTGAAAAAGAAAGACTGGCTCCTGACTGCAGAACAAAGGAATATGATCTTCAGCAGCTGTGGAATGCCAATGAAGATATCCGCTCCTTGAAGTCTCTTATTCTCTTTGGTATCCGCGGAATGGCTGCCTATGCCTATCATGCAAATGTTCTGAATTATGAAGATGCCGAAGTGAATCAGTTCTTCTGCGAGGCATTATCTAAGATCGGTTATGAAGAAAGCACAGAAGCACTGCTTTCCACAGTACTCAAAACAGGAGAAATCAATCTGAAGTGCATGGCACTTCTTGATAAGGCAAATACAGAAACCTATGGAACACCAGAGCCAACTGATGTTACACTTACGGTAGAAAAAGGGCCTTTTATTGTCGTGACCGGACATGATCTGAAAGATCTGCAGCTTTTACTTGAACAGACTGAGGGAAAAGGAATCAATATCTATACACATGGTGAAATGCTCCCTGCCCATGCCTATCCATTCTTAAAGAAATACGCTCACCTGAAAGGCAATTTCGGAACTGCATGGCAGAATCAGCAGAAAGAATTTGACCATCTTCCGGCCCCAATTCTCTACACTACCAACTGTCTGATGCCTCCAAAAAGCAGCTACGCTGACAGAGTATTTACAACAGAAGTGGTTGCCTTCCCGGGAGCTGTTCATATTGACGAGAAGAAAGATTTCACACCGCTTATTGAAAAAGCACTGGAGCTGGGTGGTTACAAAGAAGATCGGACGTTCTCCGGTATCAACGGCGGTAAAAAAGTGACAACCGGTTTTGGTCATGCAGCCATCCTGTCCCATGCAGATACTGTGGTAGAAGCCGTAAAATCAGGCGCGATCCGCCATTTCTTCCTGGTTGCCGGCTGTGATGGTGCCAAGCCAGGTCGAAACTATTATACGGAATTTGTGAAGCAGACACCTTCTGACAGTATTGTCCTCACCCTGGCATGTGGAAAATTCCGTTTCAATGATCTCGATCTGGGAGAGATCGGTGGTCTTCCACGACTGATGGATATGGGTCAGTGTAATGATGCTTATGGTGCGATCCAGGTTGCAGTGGCACTTGCAGATGCATTTGGATGTTCTGTAAATGAACTTCCGCTTTCCTTCGTACTCTCCTGGTATGAACAGAAAGCAGTCTGTATCCTGTTAACCCTCCTGCATCTGGGTATCAAAAATATCCGTCTTGGTCCTTCTCTTCCGGCGTTCCTTTCTCCTAATATTCTGAACTTTCTGGTTGAAAATTATGGTATTGCACCTATCACCACACCGGAAGAAGATATCAAAGCACTGATGAACCAGTAAAAGTAAATTTCTCAAAGCCTTTACAAAATCAACAAAGCCGATACAGGATTCCAAAAGTCCTGCATCGGCTTTATTTACAGGTCTGAAGACTCGGATCAGCCGACAACACTTTTAAACATATGCAGCGATATTCTGATGGAGTTAAATGATAACGTTTTTTAAACAATCTGCAAAAATAATCAACGTTATGAAATCCGCTTTCATAAGCGATCGTTTTTACTTTTTTATTCGTATTTTTCAATAACCAGGAAGCTGCCTGAAGTCGATATCCTATCAGATAATTAACCGGTGTAGTATGTAAAAAACGGTGGAACAAATTAAGTGCAGTACTTTTGCTGATTCCTATATGCGAAGCAATTTCATCCAGAGACAAATTGCGATTATAGTTTTCATGTATATATTGCATGATCAACTGCACTCTTTTCTGTGCAACTTCATCCACTGTCTGTACATCTCCTTTATCAGATAACTTTACATTTTCATAAAAAGTCAGCCATAAATCCTGCAGCAATGCCAAAGTAGCAAGTTCTCTTATTTTCTCATTCCTCTGTATTTCCATTATTTTTATCATAGTTTGTATGATCTTTGTTTGCCATAGTTCATCAGGCTGAAAACGCTGGAAATATATATTCGATGAAATGATTGGCAAGATATATTTCTTATAGATCAGGCTGTTCTCCGGCGCAATAAATTCCGGCATACATACAAAGTTAGGAATGATACCACCTGATGATGCGTAAAAGCGGTGCAATATTTTAGAATTAATAAAAATTGCTTCTCCTTCTGACAATATAATCTGTTTTTCTCCTATTCCGCATGTAACTTGTCCGGACTCGACATATAAAAACTCAAATTCTCTGTGCCAGTGCCACTCAATACAATGAAAATCAAACAATTCCAGATTATCATAATAATACTGGAATGGATAATCACTGCTTCCATGCTGTTTAATTTCCATGAACTCCTCGTCTGTAAGTATTTTATTATAATCCATCCCATATCACGTTCTTTCTTTTTTACGATATTATACAGTATTTCTATAATTTAATTCAATGTATATATCTGATATTTGCTATATAATCAAGTAAAAAAGAAAAGAGGTATTCTTATGATTTTTAAATGGATGAATGAAAGTGAGATCAACATTGAGGGCGACAAAATTGAAATAACCGCACCACCCAGAACAGACTTTTTTGTGGAAGTATTGATGAATGTGAAGATTGAACATAAAACTGTTAAAAACATTCGGAGAGGAAAATAAAAAATGAATGCTATAAAAAAAACTAACTACCATAAGACAAAAATAGCCTGTTATATGGGATTTATCACACAGGCTATTGCGGCAAACTTCGCACCGCTTCTTTTTTTGAAATTTCATAGTGACTACCATATTTCTCTCGGTAACATTGCTCTGATATCCACTTTCTTCTTTTTCACACAGCTTCTGGTTGATCTGTTCTGTGCCAAATTCGTAGATCATATCGGATATCGTGTGTGCATTGTTGCATCAGAAATATTTGCTGCATTGGGTCTTCTTGGACTGGCATTTTTACCTGATTTTTTACCTGATCCTTTTATTGGAATTATATGTAGTGTTATTGTTTATGCCATCGGAAGCGGTTTAATAGAAGTACTTTGCAGTCCTATTATCGAGGCCTGTCCGTTTGAAAACAAAGAAGCAACTATGAGTCTGCTCCATTCGTTTTACTGTTGGGGAGCTGTTGGGACAATTTTGATTTCCAGCTTATTTTTCCTGATATTTGGAATAGACAGTTGGAAGTGGCTCGCCGTAATATGGGCAATCATTCCTGCAATTAATACTTATAACTTCATGACCTGTCCCATTGAATCTCTGGTTGACAATGGTTCTGGAATGGAAATTAAAGATCTGTTTTCCAAGCCATTTTTCTGGGTTGCAATATGTCTGATGATCTGTTCCGGAGCTTCTGAACTTGCAATGGCTCAATGGGCATCTGCTTATGCAGAATCAGCACTGGGATTATCAAAAGCTCTGGGAGATCTAACAGGTCCCTGCATGTTTGCAGTAACAATGGGAATCAGCCGTATAATTTTTGGTAAATATGGAGAACAGTTAGATTTAATGAAGTTTATGAGTGGTTCAGGCATATTATGCGTTGTCTGTTATCTGCTTACTGCTTTGTCATCCAACCCGATCATCGGACTGATCGGTTGTATTGCATGTGGATTTTCAGTTGGAATCATGTGGCCTGGAACCATCAGTATTTCCTCAAAAACTTTTCCAACAGGTGGAACGGCTATGTTCTCTCTTCTTGCCATGGCAGGAGATTTAGGTGGCAGCATTGGACCTGGAATTGTTGGTCGTATCACCCAGAATGCTGGAAATAATATTAAGATCGGCATGGGATTCGGACTTATTTTTCCAGTAATTCTATTGTTTATGTTATTCCTGCTGTATCGGAAGAAGATATCAAAGCACTGACTTATTGATTGTAATTATATTTTTTCACTCTGCAAACCCGGAAGCTGTATCATCACTTTGTTGCCAGATACTATAGACCTGATACAACATTGATCGGATCCTCTTCCATAAACTTCTTTATATTATCCGCCAGAATAGAAACCAGCCGCTGTCTTGTTTCAAGTCCTTTCCATCCCATATGCGGCGTCAAAAGGACATGATCCATAGTATAAAGAGGGTTGGTTTCTTCAGGTGGTTCGGTTTCCTGAACATCAAGTCCGGCTCCTGCAATCGTACCATTTTCCAATGCTTCTATAAGAGCAGCCTCATCAATAAGTGCACCTCTTGAGGTATTAATGATAAACGCTGAGGGCTTCATAAGTGATAAAGTCTCTTTGTTGATCATATGTTTTGTACTTTCCGTCAATGGACAGTGCATGGAAACATAATCACTATTCCTGAGTAATTCCTCAAGCGATACATAGCGGATACCTTTCTCATCCTCTCTCGGTGTCCTGGTATATACAAGTATGTTCATATCCAACGCCTGTGCGATCTGGATAACTTTCCTGCCAATATGTCCTGCACCTATAACACCAAGTGTTTTACCATTTACCTCAACATGCGGAACCTGAAGATTTCTGGTAAAATTGTCATGATTTCCGCATGCCAGCATCTTCATCTGTACCTGCATTGCAGAACTCAGATTTAATATCATCATAATCGCAGTATGTGCCACACGTTCTGTGCTGTATGCCGGGATATTGCAGACTGTAATCCCCTTCTTCCGTGCTGCTTCAAGATCAATATTATTATATCCTGTACCTGCCTCGCAGATCAGTTTAACAGATTCCGGGAATTTCTGTATCATTTCTGCACTCACAGACATCTCCTTTGTTACAATGATATCTGCACCCTGAATACGCTCTGACAGCTGCTGTTCTGTTGTATCATCATATACTGTAACATCAGAAGATAAAACGGAAAAATCCAGCTTCCCATCAAAATTCATCTTCTTTGCATTCAATACCACACATTTATCGTTCATACTATAAATTCCTCCTTAAATTACTTTAGGCTATCGGGATTATACCGCTTTATCAGTCGGCCATGATCTCCGAAGAGCCACATAGGATATTAAAAAGTTTGCAAACCAACCGGCTGGTACAGCAAGCCAGACAAATACAATGCCAAAACGCGGTGCACAGATCAAAGCAACAGACAGGCGGATCGCCAGGTTTACCATATTTGCAATGAGGAACGGGCGCATGATCCCAAGACCACGAAGAACCCCATCGGTTGCCATTTTGATTCCCATAAAGATGAAGAAGTAACTAAGCCATCTCATATAGCCCTCGGATACCTGATAGGCCAGGGCAGTTCCATCTTTACCAAGGAATAGCGAGGAAATCTGCGTGTGCAGTGTTTCAATGACTATAAAAGCAAGAACTGCAAAACATACATCTAACACCAGTGCAGCGTGATATCCTTTTTTGATCCGTTCAATTTTCTTTGCGCCAAGATTCTGGGAAACATATGGGGAAACCGCATTGCCAATAGAAACAAAAATCAATGAAAAAACATTCTCTACCCGCATCGTCGCCGCATACCCCGCAAGTGCTGTGTACCGAAGGATTTACAACAGCCTGTACGATCATCATACCGATGGACACTGTAGACTGCTGAAGAACCGAAGGTACAGCAATTTGAAGCATGGAATGTAACTCCTGCCTGTCAAACCAGTCAAAGCGACTTTTATATCGACGCATCCGGCTAAGGAAAAGCAAAAGTGAAAACACCGCAGAAATTCCCTGTGCTATAAGAGTCGCAAGGGCTGCACCAAACACACCGAGACCAAGTCCGGCCACCATCCAGAGATCCATAAAAATATTTAAGATTGACGAAAATATCAGGAGCCCCAGCGGGATTTTTGATTCGCCTATGGAAGTAAACATATTGGAAAGAATGTTATACATAAACAGAAACGGAAATCCCACGAAATAGACCCTCAGATATAACACTGCATCATCCAGTATATCGCCAGGGGTTTGTAACACACTCATCATCCAGTGGGAAAAGCAAAATCCAAAAACCCCAAGGACTATACTTAGAATTAAAAAGCTAAACAAGGATGTTGACACGATGGTCTTCATTTTTCCATACTCCCTGGCACCGAAATAGCGGCTCACCAGCACACCGGCACCGACACCTGCCCCCAGTGCCACACAAATAAAAACATTGGTCAGCGCTGCACAGGCCCCGACAGCTGCAAGTGCGGAGGAACCAACAAATTGGCCGACGATGATAGAGTCAGCCATATTGTATATTTGCTGAAAAAAGCTGCCCAAAATCATTGGCATTGCAAAAACCGTCAGCGCTTTAAGAGGCGCATCTGTGATCAAATATTCATCTTTTGACATTATCATATTCCTCCACAGGTTTCATAATTTCACTTATTGCTACACTGCCCGGCGTTATCAGCTGCAGCTGCAATACGATCTTATCACGTATTAAAGATATTAAAGGATTACGGCTATAAAAATCAGCCCCCAAAGCCGAGACGTTCTCTCAATGAATTTCCCGACCGATCCATTCCATGATCACATTTACAATATATTCCTGCTCCGCTTCTGTCAATTCCCGTCCTTTCGGAATACGATGCCATTTTTCCAGACATCCCCTGCAACAGGTAGCTGTGGCATGCTGGGCTACAAAAACCGGATGCCCTCTCATCGGTGTCTGTTTTCCATCATTTGGTATTTCTGCCGGTGCAAGACGCTTTCTGATAAAATCACAGGCATGCTCACGTACTTTCTCCATTCCCTTTTCTGATACATAACTCCGATCGTTTGCCTTCAGGGAAAAAACTGCTTCTGAACTTTGACTGCGACAGGCGTTTCCAGAGATTTCCCTTATAAACTGCCGGTGTCTCACATACCATAGAAGGCTGGATGCTGCCTTATAGACGATCATCTTCTTACTGTCGCTTCCATTCTCATTTGCGGTCTCGTCTACTGCTTCTTTCAAAAGCTGTGCCTTCACTTCCTGTGCTTCTTTGCTGTCCGGCTGCAGACGTCTTGCCAGACATGTATTTCTGCCAGTTGTCGTTTCATTTTTTATCGCATAATACACAGCTTTCTTCTCTCCGACAAGTACCAGGATCTTTTTCGCCCTGGTCACACCTGTATAAAGGAGATTTCTCTGCAGCATGACAAAATGACTCATAGTAAATGGCATGACAACGATTGGATATTCGCTTCCCTGGGATTTGTGGATCGTCACTGCATAGGCAAGCGCCAGTTCGTCCAGCTCTGTCACATCATAAATTACTTCCCGTTCATCAAACAGAACTGTCAGTTCCCGTTCTTCCACGTCAACTTTTGTGATAGTCCCAATATCTCCGTTAAATACTTCCTTATCGTAATCATTCCGGATCTGCATCACCTTATCCTTCAGCCGGTACTGTGTGCCGCCTCTCCGCAGAAAGATCTTTGACGGATTCATGGCTTCCTGCAGCACCTGGTTCAGATTTACTGCCCCACATTCGCCTCTCTGCATCGGAGTCAGCACCTGAATATCCTGCAGTGGATCTACATGATAGTATCTCGGCAGGTTCGTCTTACAATATTGGATGATAGTATCCACCACTTCCTGATTACTCTCTTTGGTGGCAAAGAAAAAGTCGGCATCTTTCCCGCCTCTCATATCAATGCCTTCCCCTCTATTGATCCGGTGTGCATTCATGATGATCCGACTTCCCTGTGCCTGACGGAAAATCCGTGTCAGACGAACTACAGGAACACATCCGGAATCAATAATATCTCTGAGAACATTGCCCGCTCCGACACTTGGTAGCTGATCAATGTCGCCTACCAGAATCAGAGACATCTGCTGCGGCAATGCTTTTAAAAGATTATACATCAGCATAATATCGATCATGGAACATTCATCCAGTATCAGCACATCTCCTTCCAGCGGATGCTCTTCATTTTTCTGATAGCCTTCCGGAGGTTTATATTCCAATAACCGGTGAATCGTTTTTGCTTCCATTCCAGTTGCTTCTGACATTCTCTTTGCTGCTCTTCCAGTCGGTGCAGCAAGAATGATCTGACATCCAGCCTGCTTATATGCAGAAATAATTCCCAGAGTTGTTGTAGTCTTTCCGGTTCCAGGTCCACCGGTCAGCACCATGACCTTAGAGGAAACCGCTGTCTTTACCGCCTGCCACTGAATCTCGTCATAAGTAATTTCTGATGAAGCTGCTACTTTCTCCAATATTTCTTCCGTATCCTCAGATTTCTTCTTTCCACAGGACATCAACCGAAGCAGCCGCTTTGCACAGCCACTTTCTGAAAAATAATATGGGGGCAGATAAATTGCTTCCCGATCTTCTGCTTCATCTCTGATCACATCATTCGTGCGGATCATCTCATCCAAGGTGATCTCCAGCTCCGGTTCTTCCACTTCCAGAAGTTCCTTTTCCCTTCCAGTCAGCTGTTCTCTTGTTGTATAACAATGACCTGCTTCTGCCAGCTTATTCAATGTATAAAAAATGCCACTGCGCAGACGGACAAATTTGCCTTTGTCAATCCCCATCTTCTGTGCAATGGAATCCGCTGTCTTAAATCCAATTCCCCAGATGTCATCTGCAAGCCGGTATGGGTTCTCCTTTACGATCGCAATGCTCTCACTTCCATACGTCTTGAAAATCTTTGTCGCATGAGAGGTGCTGACCTCATGACTCTGCAGAAAAAGCATGATATTCTTGATCTCTTTCTGCTCCTGCCAGCTTGTTTTGATCCGGTCTACACGTACTTTTCCTATACCTGATACTTTGAGCAGTTCATCTGGTGTCTCTTCAATAACATCCAGTGTATCCTTCCCGAATTTTTCCACAATTCTTTTTGCAAACTTTGGACCAACGCCCTTCACCAGACCGGAACCAAGATATTTTTCGATTCCATATACTGTGGCAGGAAGTGTCTCTTCAAATTTCTCCACCAAAAACTGCCGCCCATATTTGGCATCCATCTTCCACATACCTTCCAGAGACAGCACAGAACCAACATGGGTATCCGGCATCGTGCAACTACTGTGACAAGATCACTGTAATTCTTCACCGCACATTTCAGAACCGTGTAGCCATTGTCGGCATTCTGATATGTAATTCTCTCAACTACACAACGTAAGTGCTCCATGCCCGTCTCCTTCTACTCATAATTCATTACAAATGACCACAGAATAAAATGCTCTGATCCATAAAAGATCACCAACATACATCCGCTTTACGGCAGAATCTCAAGCCAGTAGCCATCTGGGTCTACGATGAAATTTCTTCTCCTTTTGTACATTCTGTGTTTCTAATGCGTGACTTATATTGCGGATATTCAGTAATAAACCGCTTAATTACATTGGCATCATTCCAGTAATGCATTGGAAAATGACATTGCAATCTACATTTTTAAGGAAATACAGGATCCCGTCAGCATAGTGATCTCCCTGTCTCGGATCCAAGGGAACAAATGCAGCGTCAAAATGCATACCCTTGATTTTCCTGATCGCCGCGCGATATGCTGAAGTAAGTCTCTGGTTATCAGCTTTCGCCCCACCATCCCAATACCAGTCGTTTAAATCACCGGCATGATAAATGGTACCTTCCTTTGTTTTGACAATAAATGCGACACCACTATCGTTAGATAGCAATGTATCAACTTTGGTTTCATTATCCAAACTATAAGCTTGATCATGATAAACATATGTGATCTTCATATCCGACAAATGATTCCTTTTTCGTATATCATTCGCCAGGATTGCCTGATAAGTCATTCCCATATCATCAAGGATCCCAAAAATTTGTGGGTTAAAATGATCCTTATGGAAGTGACTGCAAAAAACGATCACTTCTTTCTCCTTGTCAAGATTCGGTAATTCACCCTTGTAATAATCAAAAATATAGTAGCAGTCTCTGGTCTCAACCAAAAATCCACTGTGGTTAATGTAAGTAATTTTCATAATATCACCTATATAAATTAACGCCGGTACCGGATAGCAAATCTTTCTTTGCCATGTTTATTTTTCCTTTTTCGAGCGTTTGTAAATTTCACGACAACAGCATTTCTAATGCAGATTTTATCGTATTTTTTAGATTCCGTCCATCCTTTATCCACAGCTGGTAGAAAAATGTGAAATGATACTTTTACAAATTCTATTACTTGTTGTTAGTTCATAATTTATGTATAATCCTGTCTTTGACAGTCCTCTTTCACAGTGTTAATATCCTGCACCAGTGTCCGTATTTTTCAGGATCTTAATAAGACGCTTGTTCCAAGACGCTCTGCGCCAAGACTGATAAATTTTTCTGCATCATCGAAGGATGAAATTCCACCTGCTGCCTTAACTTTTACATCTTTTCCAATATATTTCTTCATCAGCTCTACATCTGCAAAAGTTGCTCCCGCTGTAGAAAATCCGGTAGAAGTTTTGATAAATTCTGCTCCTGCATTTGTAACGATCTCACACATTTTAATTTTCTCTTCTTCGGTAAGAAGCATGTCTCAATGATGACTTTGAGGATTCTTCCATCACAAGCTTCATGGATCGCACGAATCTCATTCTCTACTTCCTCATATCTTCCATCCTTTAAAAATCCGATGTTAATAACCATATCGATTTCTGAAGCACCATTTGCAATGGCATCTTTTGTTTCAAATACCTTTACAGCAGTTGTATTATATCCGTTCGGAAAACCGATCACTGTACAAATCGGAAGTTTTCCCGCTACATATTCCGCTGCCTGTTTTACGTAAGCAGCCGGAATACATGCAGATGCAGCCTCATATTTCATGGCATCATCCAGGATTCCTCGAATATCATCCATGTCGCAGTCTGTCCAAGTAATGTGTGATCCACCTTTTTTAATATATCTTTTTTATCCATTTTACCTTCCTTTTACTTCAGTTCATCCAGAAGAGAACTTCCAATTGTTCCCTCCGGCATCTTAACTTCAAAATTATCTGCGATCGTTGCACCGATTACTGCAAAAGTATTCTGATCTTCCAGTTTTCCGTATCCCTCCATAGATGGAGAATAAGCAAAAAATGGTACTTTTTCTCTTGTGTGATCAGTTCCTGTATGCGTCGGATCATTTCCGTGGTCAGCTGTAATGATCAGAAGGTCATCCTCACGAAGCTCATCAAGAAGTTCACCAAGTTTTACATCAAATCTTTCAAGTTCCTCTGCATATCCCTTTACATTGCGTCGATGTCCCCAAAGAGCATCGAAATCTACAAGATTTACAAAACAAAGCCCCTCAAACTCTCTTTTCGCAATGTCAATTGTCTGCTCCATTCCATGAACAGAGCTTTTTGACTTATTGGACTCTGTCAGTCCCTCGCCGTCAAAAATATCAAAAATCTTTCCAACGGAGATCACATCATAACCTGCATCCTTCAATGCATTAAGCGCAGTTTTTCCGTAAGGCTTCAGTGCATAATCATGGCGGTTGCTGGTACGTTTGAACTCACCTTTTTTCTTGCCAAGGTAAGGTCTTGCAATAACACGTCCGACTTTCCACTCATCCCTCATGGTGATATCACGGGCGATCTCACAGCAGCGATACAGTTCATCCAGTCCGAAAGTCTCCTCGTTTCCGCAGATCTGCAATACAGAATCAGCAGATGTGTAAACGATCATATGACCGGTAGCGATTTCTTCCTCAGCCAGTTCATCCAGGATCTCTGTTCCGCTGGAGCTCTTGTTTCCAATTACTTTATGTCCCGTTCTCTTCTCAAGCTCATCGATCAGCTCTTTTGGAAATCCGGTCTCTGTAAAAGTCTTAAACGGTTTTGTGATGTGAAGCCCCATCATTTCCCAGTGTCCTGTCATAGTATCTTTTCCGGTACTGGCTTCTTTTAAAAATGTATAATAACCCATTGGTCGCTCCACTGCTGCAACCTGTTTCAACGGATGAAGATTTGCAATTCCAAGCTTCTGAAGGTTTGGAATCGTAAATTCATCTACATTCTGGGAAATATGTCCCATAGTATCTGTTCCTTCATCCCCGTACTGGGCTGCGTCCGGCATTTCTCCTGCCCCAAAGGAGTCTATTACAATAGTAAATATTCTCTTATATTTCTTCATAATTTTTGTCTCCTTTCTGCTGTCTTACTTATGGATCTTACATATTTACAACAACTTTTGTTACTAATTCCTTGAAGGATTTCGCTACGCGGTCTGCTGTTTCCTGCACTTCTTTATGGTTAAGCTCTTTTTGGGAAATTCCTGCTGCCATATTTGTGATGCAGGAAATTCCACAGATTTCCATTCCCATGTGCCGGGCAGCCATAGCTTCGCATGCGGTGCTCATTCCAACTGCATCTCCACCCCATCTCTGTGCAAGTCTTACTTCTGCAGGAGTCTCATAATTTGGTCCTGTAAACTGTACATAAACACCTTCCTGAAGTTTGATGTCACATTCTTTTGCACATTTGCGGATCACATCCTGAAGACGGCGGCTGTATACCTCACTCATATCCGGAAATCTGGTTCCCAGCTCATCCATGTTCGGTCCTATCAGAGGACTTGGAACTCCCGTTGTAATGTGATCTGTGATCATCATGAAATCTCCCGGTTTATAGGAAGGATTAGCTCCTCCTGCTGCATTAGTGAGAAGGATTTTTTTCGCACCGAGCATTCCCATAAGACGCGTTGGAAGAACAACATCTGACATTGCGTATCCTTCATAATAATGAACACGTCCCTGCATGATTACAACCGGTGTTTTCTCCACATACCCAAACACAAAACGTCCCTTATGTCCTTTTACAGTAGAAACCGGAAATCCCTCGATGTCCGTATAGTCGATGGTCTGTTCAATCTGAATTCCATCTGCAAAATCTCCAAGTCCGGATCCAAGGATCAGTGCAACTTCTGGTTTGAAATCAATTTTCTTTCTTACGCTTTCCAGGCATGTCATTAATTTTTTATACATGATTACTTCTTCCTTTCTTTTGGGTGTTGTCATTATATTTATGCTTTTTTCATAAAGGCAATTCCTCTGCAATGGTCTTTCCAATGCCCTGCGCGCCTCCCGTCACAATCACTACCTTATTGTTAAACTCCATATAAAATCCTCCCCAAAAATCCGCTTTCTATTTCTGTTGCCACAACATTGTGTATTCTTTTTCACCAGTAGCATCATCGAATCCTTCGCATTGAATATCGAACCCTTCTCTTTGGTAAAAAGAGATGGCTCTGGCATTCTTCTGGTATACGTTTAATCGCAATCTAACTTTTTTATTCTTGATATACTCTAATAAAAGTTTACCTATACCACATGACTGCATTTCATCAGAAACAAAAATACCTTCCATGTATTCGTTACTTAATCCGACAAATCCCTGAATCATTTTATCATCTTCATACACATAGACTTCCGCTTGTAACATCATTTCTTTCACTAATTCATAATTACTTGTCCAATATTGCTCAGGAATAAAATAATGTGCTTTTAAATTGGTCTTTAACCATATGTCAGCAACTCTATCAATATCTATGTTCTGCATCTTTCTGATCATAACAAATATTCTCCACCAACTTTGATTTCTCTGTAACAACCAATCAGCTATATCGTGAATCTCAACCAGAACCACAACCAAAATCTAATATCCTTGAACCTACCGGAAGCATTTTAGTGAACCGCTCCTGTATAACCGTAAAATCTACCAAACGAGTCCCCTAGACAAACATATCCGCATTTTTATTATAATATTCTATTGTTTTGTCCAGGAAGTTTCTCCTCGATCTTAGCTTATTTCATGTACCTTCGGATTTTATCTATCAAAGTGACGTCTGCCGGTAACCAGGCAACACTATCTAACTGATCCCTTGTAAGCCATTTTGCCGCTTCTGCTTCCTTTAATTCAATTCATTGATCACATTCGCATCCATTAATGTAAATCTCCCTCTCGTTTCGTGGTGAGCAAAACAAAATACTCTACTTTATTATACCTTATGGGAGAGGGTTTGTCATTGAAATCTCCAGGAAGCAAGTGTGGCAAAGGCAGCCGAAAGTAACGATAGCAACAAAAAAAACAGTTCCGAACATACTGAGGTTAATCAGTGTATCTGAACCTGTCTTTTCTATGGTCTTTCCAATGAATAGCTGGGCTGGCTTTCCCTTGGAATGGATTATTTAATTGTAAAAAATTCCCGTGAAATGATTTATAAAATAGGTAATTTTACAAAGTCTATTACTTGTTGTTAATTCATAATTTATGTATAATAAAATTAATACAAGAAATACACGCTCAGCATGCGGCCTGGAACATAAATAATCTGCAAGTTTAGCGATATACGAGGAGGAAATTCTCATGGGTAAACAATCCACCAGGGAAAACAAAACAATTTACCAGCTTTGCCGAGAAGCGGCAGGACTTACAAGAGCAGAAGCCAGTGAAAGAATGGATGCTGTCTCTGATTCAAAAATTGAAAAATTTGAATACGAAACACAAGAACCTACGCCTTATGATATCCTCCAGATGGCAGATGCCTATAAAAGACCAGATCTTTGCAATTATTATTGCTCTCACAAATGCGAAATCGGCTATCGTTATGTTCCAGAAATAGAAATGACCGATCTGTCAAATATCATTTTGGAGACAATTGCCAGTTTAAATGAAATCAATCCTCTTACCGGTCGTCTGATCCAGATTGCCCGTGACGGTAAGATTAGCGATGATGAAATGAAAGATTTTGCTTATATCAGTAAAAAACTTGATGAAATTTCTTTAGCCATAGACTCTTTGAATCTTTGGGTAGATAAAACAGCTGGAGAACAAGGGCTCAATCTTGAACTCTTAAATGCCGAAAAAGAAAAATTAAAATAATCCATAACACCACAAAAGGATTACGACTATAGAATAACACCAACCGCAGTCAGTATCTTTAAGGTTGAATTAATCTATAGAAACTGCTATCATATTTTATCAGAATTTTCCAAGTAAAGGAGGACATGAGTGGATCATGAACGTAATGCCAATTTCCGAAATCATCGAAAAAGTAACCATGATTTGCAAAAAAAATAACGTAAAACGCCTTGATTTATTCGGTTCCTTCGCCACAGGCACTGCAACCCCCACCAGTGATATTGATTTTGTAGTATACGGCTGTGATAATCTAATGCAGTTAGAAGATGATCTTCAGAAGATTGAAACGCTAAGGAAAATTGATATTTTTGACTTTGACAGTATAAAAAATGAGTATTTATTGGAGGATATAAAAAAATATGGAAAACAAATTTATTAACCGCTATAACACTTTCTGTAAAAGTCTCTCCAATCTTGCAAAAAGCAAAACAGCCGACCCCAAGACCGATTTTGTTCTCGAAGGAACTGTTCTCAATTTCAGTCTTACTTTCGACATCTCCTGGAAAGTTATGAAAGATATTCTGATCAAAAAAATGGGAATTCTTGATTTTGCAGTTGGCTCTCCACGCGAAACTCTGCAGCAGGCATTTACCAATGGTATTATTGATGATGACACCTGGCTGCAAATGCTGAAATCCAGAAATCATTTGTCTCATGATTACGATGGTACTTTCGCCGCAGAGAAATTTCAGGACATTATAAATATTTATTATCCTCTTTTTGAAAAATTCAAAAACGATGTTGCGAAATATTATAAGCAGTAAACTGTGTTTCGTAGAAGGATCACCTTCAGACTATTTTGTTTATTATAGCCTGAAGGTGATTTTAAAATTGTCAATATACATCCGCTTTATTAGATTTTCCAACCAAATTTACGGCAGGATCTCAAGCCAGTAGCCATCTGGATCTACAATGAAATAGATTCCCATTGCTTCATTTTCGAAACAAATGCATCCCATCTCTTCGTGCTTTTTGTGCGCTGCTTCGTAATCCTCTGCCTGAAATGCCAGGTGAAATTCGCATTCACCCAGATTATATGGCTGTGGATGATCTTTAAGCCAGGTAAGCTCCAACTCAAAATCACTTACATTGTTGCTCAAATACACAATGATAAAATCATCGGTAGTCGTTCTTCTCACTTCGTGCAGATCAAGGGCCTCGTTGTAAAATTTAATAGATCGGTCAGATCTGATACATTGTAGTTTTCATGAATCATCTTAAATTTCATAATTCTTCTCCTTTTGTACATTCTGTGTTTTTAATGCGTGACTTATATTGCGGATATTCAGTAATAAACCGCTTAATTACATTAGCATCATTCCAGTAATGCATTGGAAAAATGACATTGCAATCTATATTTTTAAGAAAATACAGGATCCCATCAGCATAGTGATCTCCCTGTCTCGGATCTAGGGGGACAAATGCAGCGTCAAAATGCATACCTTTGATTCTCCTGATCTCCGCATGATATGCTGAAGTAAGTCTCTGGTTGTCAGCTTTTTCTAGTGAAACATTCTATATTCTCTGCATCTATTTTCACATTTACCACTCTTCACATTTAATATCACTTATCTGCTCGATTGGAATAACCGTTTGATCCGTCATAATGATGGTATGCTCGTATTCGTCTATCTTTTTTACAATACCAGAGCACGTAACATAGGAGCCGCCTGCTTTTTTTGCATCGGGAATAAAATAAGTTATCGATACTTTCTGTTCTATACCGATATTATTTCTGATTATATTGATTCTTTCATTCAGCTGAGCAATCGCTTCCTCGCTCAGTTCCAATCTTTCATCGGTCAATCTTGCCGTTTCCTTTATCGCAGCATCATGTCCGGTCAGGGCTGCAAAAGGAGCAAATTGCGCTGCCCGATCCCGAAGTGCATTTGCGGATGATTCTTAGAGACCGGATGCGGTAAATTAATGATATCGTCATAAGAATTATTTTTCATCCTCTTTCAACTCCTTTACGCCTTATGACCGCCAATCTGTTCATTTCTGTCCCTGGCGGTTGCACCTTCCTGAAGATTCATCCCCTTCAGTACAGCGTTTTTTCCAAATTTCTTTTTGATACTGAGCATTGCTTCCTGCATACGTTTTTCGCGATCCAGCGCAGCCTCCTCCTCTTCCTGCTTTTTCCTTTGCGCCTCATAATCCGTAAAAAGATCCAGCTGCTCATATACTTCTTCTTTCTTGACAGAACTTTCATCCACAAGCCTGTTCGCTGTGATATTGATTCTTCTGACAAGCAGGTTTCTGTCAACGATCCTGTCATATAACTCTATTACTGCATCCGTTATCATCTTGGTTGAGGCAGTCTGTCGTTTCAGATTGGTCGTTCCATGTGCATGTTTCGGAATTCTTCTTCCATAACGGTCGATCGTAACCTCTCCATGATACTGCTTTCTCCTGTCGGCATTGTTCAGATTCTCAATATCATAACCAACCGTCAACACGATCTGATCCGTTACAAGCTTCTTATCCACCAAATCCAAAACCATCTGGTCCGTCATCTCTTTGACGACTAATTTTGCTTTTTCAAAATCATAAGGGCAATGAAGTACCTGCCCGGAACAAACACTGTTCGTTTCCGGCTTATAAGCCTTGACCATTTCCATGGTACAGGGCTCATATCCCCAGGCATGGTCGATCAGCAGCTCTGCATTAACACCAAACAACCTATATAACAGGTCTTCATTATATAACTCATTTTCTTTTCCGATGGAACATCTGGCAATATCTCCCATTGTATAAAGCCCGTATTCTTCCAGCTTCTTTGCATATCCTTTTCCTACTCTCCAAAAATCAGTAAGTGGTCTGTGACCCCAGAGTTTCCTTCGGTATGACATTTCATCCAGTTCTGCAATTCGTACACCATCTTTATCTGCTTTAATGTGCTTCGCCACGATATCCATCGCAATCTTACACAGATACATATTCGTTCCGATTCCAGCAGTTGCCGTTATACCTGTCGTTTTCAGCACATCCTGTATCATGGTCATTGCAAGTTCTCTTGCTGTCATATTATAAGTATGCAGATAATCCGTTACATCCATAAATACTTCGTCGATCGAATACGGGAAAATATCTTCCGGCGCAATATATTTCAGATAAATACTGTAAATTCTGGTGCTGTATTCCAGATAGAGAGCCATCCGGGGAGGAGCAACAATATAATCAATCTCCAGTTCCGGATTGGTATCTAATTCTGTGCTGTCATCAGAGGCTCCGATAAAAGTTCTGTTCGGCACTTTCCACCTGCGGGCGCTGTTGGCTTCTTTTACTTTTTGAACAACCTCAAATAAACGAGCCCTTCCTGGTATCCCATAACACTTTAATGCTGGCGATACCGCAAGACAGATTGTCTTTTCTGTTCTGCTTTTATCTGCAACCACAAGATTGGTTGTCAAAGGATCGCGATTTCGTTCTTTACATTCCACAGACGCATAGAATGACTTAAGATCGATCGCAATATAGGTTCTTTTCTTTTCCATCATTCTACACCTCCCGATTCTCCTGTGTTCTGTTTCTAATTCTTATTTATCCTGCCCAGAAAACTTTCTCATCATAACAATCCGCTCAAGGATTTCCTGCCTGAATTTTTCAACATCATTCGTCCGTTTGCGCACACCAGCTGCTGCAGCATGTCCACCTCCGCCAAACGTCTGCAGAAGTTCGTTTACATTGATCCATTTTCCATCAGACCAGAAGGAACAACGCCAGCGATTTTCTTCTTCCTCATACATGGTAAAATATCCTGTTTCTTACTTCCACGCCTTCCAGATATCCGGCTGATATCCAAGAGTGGATTGTTTTCCATTACGGACAACCGGTGTCTTAATCACCTGCGGGTTTTCCAGCACCTTCTCAAGTTTATCTTCCTCTGCAATATACTTAATGAGCGCAAGCAGATCCTTATCCTTGCCCTCCCAGTTGATCATATTTTCCAGTCCACCATTTGCCTGGGCAACCGAATTAAATTCACCCTTGCTCATGCCCTTTTCTTTCATATCAATAAACTGAAACTTAATCCCACGTTCTTTAAAGAAACGTTCTGCTTTCTTTGTATCATTACACTTCTTTGTTCCAAAAATCTGTACGTTCAAATCAATTCTCCTTATCCATTGCCATATGTATCATTTTCTCAAAGGATTCTCTAAAATGCTCATCATCCTCCGATGTTCGTTTTCGTGGTCCTTTTAAATGATTCTTTCCGGATGCCTTCGTGCTTTCTTATTCAGATGCCGTTCCATAAGCATCTGGTCAATATTCTCATTCGTATACCATTTCCCAGATTGATGAATCGCATACGCATTTTTTCCTAATGCCATTGCAGCCACACCGTAGTCCTGTGATACAACAATATCACCTTTATGGCAAATGCTGATCAGTTTATAATCCACGGCATCTGCTCCGGCTCCAACTACGATCACTTCACTGTAATCAGAAGATAACACATGATTGGTATCACACAACAACGTTACCGGAATACTGTGCTCTTTTGCAACTTTTTCAACAATACCGACTACCGGACAGGCATCTGCATCAACAAAAATCTGCATATCTTCTCCTTTAATTACACATAAATGGCGTACGAACCTCGATGAGATTACCACTCGGATCATACAGCCTTACAAGCTTCTGCCCACCTGCAAGTTCTGTTAGTTCAGTGGCATATCGGACGAAATACTTACCGGATTCATATTTTGCAAGCAATCCATCTATGTCAAAATCCTCGAAATACAGTTCCATCCTGTTATTGAATGGAGTGGAAATCTCATCTAGTGTTTTCCCCCATACGTCGGCGTCCTGCAAAACGAGTCCCTCCGATAAGATTACATTACCTTCATTCTTAAGAATCACTTGCAGTCCAAATAAGTCCTTATAAAACTCTATGGATTTTTCTATATCATCTACCACAATCAGTACGTTTTTCAGCATATCCGTCACCTCACAATCCGCTTTGAGTCAAGCGAATATTCGCAATCCGCATGCGGTTAAATAATCTTTCCAGACAAATGATCAATTTCATGCTGGCAGATCTGTGCTGTCCATCCTGACAATTTCTGGCGCTGTTTTTTCCATTTGAAGTCATAATACTCTACTTCTATTTCCTGGTACCTGGTCGTCTTACGAACACCATCCAGCGACAGACAGCCTTCTTCTGTCTCATACATGTCACGTTTTGAAACAATCACCGGATTGAACATCACAACATTTATGAATCCCATATTCACAATGATGATATTCTTCTTTACACCAATCATGTTCGCCGCCATACCAACACAACGTTCTCTGTTCGCCTGCAGCGTATCCTGCAGATCCTTTCCAACCTGGATATCTGCTTTCGTGGCTGGTTCGGATGGCTGACCTAAAAAGAAAACATCTCTTACTATTTGTTTTACCATTTACTTTCTCCTGTACTCTAATTCTTATCTATCTTGACCAGAAATCTTTCTCGTCATAACAATTCGCTCAAATATTTCCTGTTCCTCTTTCATTGTTCCAATATTTTATTATCTAACACCACTTTACAACTTTTTTCATAAAAAAATATCGTACAGGACTTTCTGATGTATAATGAATTTGACCCAAAACATTACAAAGGAAAGTGACCTTGTACGACAAAAACATTATACAACGAAAAAACACTGATTGGTAGACTTCATCAATATTTTTTGATTTATTTTGAAACTTTTTCTGTTCCGACAGCAGATACCTTATTTCTGCTGATATTATCCATACTGACCTTGTGTTATAACCTTTCATCTGCCAGTCCTCCTTGGATTTTTCTTCTTTTTTGATGTTATCATCTTACAATAAATGGCTGTGCGAAAATCCCGACAACCAACTGGTTCTATGGCGGAGATAATTGGGCCCTATGGCAGATTAAACGCTGATTAAAGGCCTTTAATTGCCAACTAAACTACGAAGAATTCAAAAATCATGTTGCAGATTTGGAGGCTTCCATTCATGCCACCGATAATAAGATTCAGCAAACGAGACTGGCAATTCAAAATCAACAAGTAATTCAGAAACACTGTGAAGTCTATCGAGCCTGTCGTGACATCATACGTGCTCAGAATTTGGTATTCACAAACTTCCGTCGGCTGAAAAACTGCAGCGACAACAGATGGAACTAGAAGAAGAACTGTCCTCAGCAAAAAAAGAAAAGCAGGATCTCCAGAAGCAACAGAATACCCTGCATATAATTGAAAAAAAATTTTGATGCTATGATCCGCAAAGCTGGTATCAAGGTTCCGGAGAAAGCGCCTTCACCAAGAATCTTGAGCTCTTAAATGCCAAAAAAGAAAAATTAAAATAAGCCATAACGCAACGAAAGGCAATGAACCATTTCTGACTCATTGCCTTTTCCTTTACATACGCTGTAATTGATTGACGATACTTTCTGTTCTTCGAATAGCTTCTTCTACCTGTCTTTTTGCATTATTGATTCGATCCTGGACCACCCAGTCCACAACAAATCCATCAAAAAAATAATCCGCAAAAGAAAGAAAATCTCCAGTATCGATATTCAAGTTACATACCATATTTACATCATTTAATTCTCTACTGAAATTACGAAGATCATACTTTGCCTGTTCCATATTCCGTTTGGCCTGATCAATTCTAGAATGTTTTAGCATCGTAGTGAAAAAACCACCGCCAAACATATCTACCAGTCCCCAGTTCTTTGCACTGTTTAAATTTTCTTTTGCTGCCTGAAGACTGTTCAAAGCTCTATGTCCAGCTTCAATTGCTTCTCTTTTTTCTTTTTCAATATCATATCCCATTCGTTTTCTCCTCCTGATCGATTATGAATGTGACGTCACCAATGCTATAATGCCACCGACAATCAACAATGGAAAAGCAATGTACATCAGTCCACCTACAACCATACCAATCAATATCACCGGGAAGAAAATAACTGTGCAAAGTAATTTCATAATTCCCCAGGATGCTCTTAACCCAAAAACAAAAAATTTTCCAACAAACCAAATCATACAAATTGCAAATAATAACGATAACATTTTTTTACTCCTTCTGAAACTCATTCTAATATGTGTCTTTCATTTTTTCTGTTCTTTTTCTGCTAAATATTCAGATGTGTTCTTTATGCCAAGCTTATTACTGAATACCGGATTTTTCTCCATCTTTTCTATTATCCGGATTAATCGAATTCTCTGTGCCGCTTCCATCTGATCACCCCATTTATATTCTGTTTTTTTGTTGATATTGTCACTATAACAAATTTATTTTTCATAATACACATCCACCATGAGGAATTGCATCTTTATATTTCTCGAATTTTGAGAATTCTGTCTTTATATTTCTCTGCACGAATTGTTTCCTATCTATGCTGCCTCTTTTATAATAAGCATATCCGAGCAACATCATAAATTATTATTAAAAGGGAGATTATGCTATGCGAATTGAAAACTTGCAAAATGAAAACAGAAAATATGCGAAAAGTATCGAAAACTTCCATGTGCTTGAATATGTGCAGGATGCCAGCGTTTCACCTATGAATGCAATGAATGAGTATTTCATGAGTAAAATGAATGTCAGAAGAAGACAGGTTGTTATTGATATTGATAAAGACCATTCAGCTGTTATCCAGGCTGGTGCCATGCAATGGATGGGTGGTAATGTACAAGCCACATCTGGTGTAAAAGGTATCGGAGATTTTCTTGGAAAGGCACTCAAGGGTGCGGTTACAAAAGAAACCGCAGTTAAACCGGAATATGTTGGTGAAGGCTGTCTGGTATTAGAACCGACATACAAATATATTATCCTTGTAGACATTGGCAAATGGGGACCAGCCGGAATGACAATTGAAGATGGCATGTTCCTAGCTTGTGATGCAAATGTAAAAAGTAAAGTTGTGGCCAGAAAGAACCTTTCATCAGCAGTATTAGGTAGCGAAGGTCTGTTTAATCTGAGTTTGCAGGGAAATGGTGTAGCTGCACTGGAGTCTAATGTTCCCGAAGATGAATTGATTGAAGTCATATTGGAAAATGATGAACTGAAAATTGATGGAAACCTTGCTGTATGCTGGTCATCAAATCTTGATTTTACCGTAGAAAGATCTACAAAAACACTTGTCGGATCTGCAGTTAGCGGAGAGGGTCTGGTAAATGTTTATCGTGGAACAGGACGGGTACTGATGTGTCCGGTCGCACCGACAACTTCCTTGTTTGAGGAGACTGTGAGAAAAAATCTGTAAATAAGATTCTTCTATGATAATAAAGGGTGAAAAGTTCTTTCATAGAGCTTTTTGCCCTTGTTTTATATATAACAGTTGCAAATCTGCATGTCAAGAGCAGGCGGATATTCCGCCCGTCTTAACATGTCTCAAAACGGATTATTCTGGTAAGCGTCCCTCGTACATAATACTCAGTTCCCCGTAAACTTGTGCCCAATTCCGGATGGTTGTCGTCCATTTTTTTGTTGCCTCAAATGTGCCAGATACAGGGCTTTCAGAAGCGCGGTGTCACTTGGAAATACGCTTCTCTGGCGGTTCAGCTTACGATAGGTTGAATTCAGCGATTCGATCGCATTGGTCGTATAAATGACCTTTCTGACGGTGGCTGAAAATTTGAAGATCGGGGAGATCGCATCCCAGTTATCTTTCCAGCGTTTCATGGAATTCGGATATTTGGGAGTCCATTTTTCTGTTACCCGATCCAGAGCAGACAGTGCTTTCTTTTCATCTGCAGCCTGATAGATGGTCTTCAGGTCTGTTGCGAAAGCTTTTCGGTCCTTATCAGGGACATATTTCAAAGTGTTCCTTACCTGGTGCACGATACAACGCTGATACTCTGTTTTGGGAAAGGCGGCAGCAATGGCTTCTTTGATTCCTGTCAGGCCATCAGCACAGATGATCAATACATCTTTTACACCGCGGTTCTTCAGCTCATTCATAACAGAAAGCCAGTATTTGGCACTTTCATTATCTCCAACATTAATAGTCAGGACTTCTTTCTTTCCTTCGGTGTTGATACCCAGAATGACGTAAGCTGCAAGCTTACGGATCACTCCATTATCCCGCACAGAATAATGGATCGCATCAATATACAGGATCGGATATACCTCATCTAATGGCCGGTTCTGCCAGTCCTCAATCTGTGGGAGGATCTTGTCTGTAACATCAGAAATGAAACTTTCAGATGTTTCAAATCCATAAATATCTTCGATAGTTTCTGAGATCTGTCGTGTAGTCATACCTTTTGCATACATAGAGATAATCTTTTGATCAATATCAGAAATGTCTTTCTGGCGTTTTTTCACTACCTGTGGCTCAAAAGTTGATTTACGATCCTGCGGCACTTCGATTTCCATAGAACCATAACGGCTATTGACCTGTTTGCGTTTATAGCCATTTCTATAGTCATCATTATCAGAACGTTCTGATTTTTCATAACCGAGATGATCATCCATTTCCGCTTCCATCATCTCCTTAATGGTGCCGCCTAAAAGATCTTTCAGGGCGTCCTGGATATCTTCTGCGGACTGAATATCATACTCTTCAAGAAGCTGGTGGATAATGTTTCTTTTTCCTTCTGTCATTTGTACTCGATGTACAGGTTTCTTTTGTCTTGCCATAATAAAAGGCCCTCCTAATGATATTTATTTTATCATAGAAGAACCTTTTAAACACTATTTTACAGAAAAAGTTTCATACTCTCACATTCGTATACGTTACATAAACAGGACATTCGCAATCCGCTTTCGCTACTTGCTCATGAAGCAGTTGCTTCGCTGCCTGCGTTCATTTTATTAGCACTCTCCATTTCTCATCATTTTTGACCACAAATTTACGACATTTACGACAAATCTGACACTGCTTTACAATACCAGACAAAATGACCGATGCCCCGGAAAGCCTGTAAAACAGGCACTTCTAGGATACACAAGACAGGCCAAAAATCGACTTCCATTATCAAGAGGTGGGTGCTAATTATTTGTGAAGATTGTGTGAACGTTACGAGCCATGCACATCTACGTGAAAAGGGGCTGTAAAAAAAGCCTCTGATTAAGAAACGCCAGAACCGGCATTTGCCGCCGCTTTTTGTTGTGATATTTATAAAGATTGAATCCGCATGAAATCAGTGCAAGTTCGAGAATTACATTCTTCTCGCCTCTCCGAAATAATCTTTTATACGATTTATCCCACTTTAACACACCAAAAGTACCCTCGGATTGAATGCTTCGATTCATTCTTAAAAGAGCTCCATGTATGAACGTAAGATTGTTCAGAACTTCCTGATGGATAGCGGTTAACTCCTGGTTCATTCGGATGGGCCGATTTTTATGTGCCCTCGGGCAGCATTCCTGCTTATGAGGACACCCTTCACAGGATTCGCATTCGTACAGTTCTTCCGTTCTTCCATATTTATTATATTTCACAGGCTGTGTTCTCTTGAAGAGAAATTTCTGTACGTTTGGACATATGAGATTCCCATCTGCATCTTTTGTAAAATTTACAGCACGATATGGATTTTCACGATATTTTTTGTCCGTCATTTCTTTTTTATACATGGTAAATTTCATATATTTTTCCATGCCGTGTTCTTCACAGTAAAGATAATTATTGTAAGAACCGTATCCTGCATCGGCAACCGGATATTTCGGATAATGACCATATGAACGATTGAATTTTTCCACCAAAGGCACAAAACATTCCATGTCCGATGCATAAGGTTTTACATCGATTACGGCGATGTACTCATCGCAGATGGCTGTCTGCAGGTTATACGCTGGGAGCAGTTGGTCATTTCCCATGTAATCACGTTTCAGTCGCATAAAAGTCGCATCCTGATCAGGTTAAGCCGATGGTCTCACTCACTCTCAGGCAAGCCCCAAGCATAACCTGCATCATTGGAAGATGAGGCTTATACACATTACTCTGTTCCACAAACTTCAGAAGCTTTCCTGCTGTTCCAGTGTCAGTATTTCTCTTTCTTTTTCAAACCAGCCCTGCCTTGTGGCAGAAGCTCCGACTCGTAACAACTAAATTGACACAATCAGCTTAATCTGCGAATCAGTTTCAGGATTCTGTCTGCACAAAGACGGATTTCCTTTTCTGTAAGTTTTCCTTCTTTATACGCATCACGAATGTTTTTATCATCATCCGGATTCCCCGGCATAATAATATCATTTCCTGCTGCCACACAAACCCACGGAATGCTTCCATCCTCCGGTACTGTTGTATTCCAGTCAGACATTATAACTCCGTCAAATCCCCACTCTTCACGTGCAATCCTTGTACAAAGGTCCTTGCTGTTTGCTGCATGCACACCATTGATCAGATTATAGGAAGACATGATCGCAGTTGGTGCACCCTCTTTCACGGCAATTTCAAAACCTCTGAGATAAATTTCTCTCAATGTCCTTTCTGATACGTGTGCATCAACACCCATTCTGTTATCTTCCTGATTATTGCATGCAAAATGCTTGATTGTAACACCACATCCCGGTCTGCTCTGAACTCCTCTGGTCACTGCTGCTGCCAGTGTGCTGAAAGAAATGGATCTTCTGAATAATATTCAAAGTTTCTTCCACACAGCGGATTTCTGTGAATATTCAATCCCGGTGCAAGCCAGAGATTAATATGAAATTCTTCCATCTCTGCCGCAACCTTCCGTCCAAACTGTTCCATCAGTTTTTTGTTCCAGGACTGTGCAAGTGCTGTTCCTACCGGAAATGCAGTACAATACTGATAGTAACGTTCTGCGCCCTCATGGTCTTTTCTTCCAACAAGATAACCATTTTCAAGTGAACCAAGCACACCTGTTCCATAAACTGTATCTTTCTCACGGTCTACTTCATAAGTTTGCTGCAGGCGGATTCCGGCCGGTCCGTCTGCCATGATCAAAGATGGGATTCCGTATTGATCAAACAGTGCTTCACTCGTCTCTCCTGCTGTTCCCGGCACTTTAATTCCAGATGCTCCAAGTGTACTTCTGATTTCAGACATATTTCCATACAGAAGTGGGATCAAATCTTCTACAGGAATCTCCGTTTCTTCTGAAAATCTGCATACTTTCTTTTCTTCTGCCTCTGGTTCAAATGATACGTTCGGAAGTTCCTCAAGTAGTGCTGTCCATTCTTCTGCGCGTCTGCATAATTCTTCTGCACAGTCTTTGATTTCAACGACTTCACTATGATCTTCCAGTTTCTTTGTTTTCTCCATCATTACATCAGCAGATACCTTTACCCCCGCTGAAAGTTTTGCCTCTGACAAGCTGTTTCCAATCCATATTCCATAAGCACCTGCCTGGATTCTCCACTCCTGCTGCTCTTCCAAAAAGCTTGCGAACGCCTTTGCAGGAAGAACAATATTCAGCATCTCTTTCTCTCCCGGTTTCAGTTCTTCTGTCTTTTCATATCCGACCAGACGACGGAATTCTTTTCTGCTTCCATCCTGAGGAAGAGAAGCATAAATCTGCACAACTTCTTTTCCGCTGTATGTTGTTCCTGTGTTTTCTACCTCAACAGTTACTGTCACACCTTTCGAAGCAGTATTTATACCGCAAAGTCGAATGTCAAATTCTGTATAAGACAGACCATAACCAAATGAAAATAATGGTTCAATTCCAAAGCTGTCAAAATAGCGGTATCCAACATAGATTCCTTCCGCATATTCTTCCGTCTCAAGATTTCCGTTCAAATAGCCGAACTCCTCTGCTGCCGGACAATCATCGTAGCGTTTTGTCCATGTTGTTGTCAGCTTTCCACTCGGTGTAAATTCTCCAAACAATATATCAGCAACTGCATTTCCACCTTCCTGTCCAAGCTGGGAAATATTCAGGATTGCACATATATTTTCTGTTCCAGCCAGCAGGTCTGTAAGTTCTACCGGTCACCTGCATTAATGATCAATACAGTTGGGATTTTCTGCTCATTCAGGAA
>ENA-OQLB01000050-OQLB01000050.1-human-gut-metagenome-genome-assembly--contig:-NODE-50-length-63814-cov-5.447799_pt1 | contig 63814 bp, 74 predicted proteins | sample MGYA00242656_ERZ504813 | MGnify/ENA primary metagenome ERZ504813 (study PRJEB26092, sample SAMD00036388) | human gut metagenome | host: Homo sapiens | study: EMG produced TPA metagenomics assembly of... | reverse complement strand
AATCGCTCCCAGGGTGTGACTCTGACCATACCAATGGCATCTCCCCTGTGTCCTCGCCTTCATGGACACCGATATGTAACGCAAGATTCTCATAAACAGATTTATCACTTGGCGTAAAAACATGTGCAAAAGAAAGCTCTTTTCCAGGTACCCGCACACGTGTCAGTCGAAGTCTTTTTCCCTTAAGATTCTCATAATCATCATGAAACAGCCGCTCCAGCAGTTCTTCCTTTGTTATCCGTTCTTCCATGGTGCACTTCCTTATCTCTTGGTGATCTTGCAGACTACATATCCAAGAGTATCACGGAAATAGTCCACGATCTCTTCCATTGCTGTCTGCACATCGGAAATCTCTCCTGTTATGATCAGTGTTCCTGTAAAACGGTCTGCAAATCCAAGATACACATTACCGCTCTTCACAGCAATATCGGATGCGATCACAGCAGACTCGGAAGGTGTCATGTTCATGATACCAATTGCAGATGATCCATAGTCCACCTGCGGATTCAGTCCAAGCTTCTGATATATGATAGGTGCCGGACCACCCATAATATGGGCAAATGTGATCTCCTTACCGGCTACGGTTTCCTGTACGATTCTGATCTGATCTCTATGTTCATCCGCCATTGATGATTCCTCGCTTTCAAAATTTTATATTATTCTCGATCTGATAATATTGGATAATTTTATAAGCCGGATTTCATTCATCCGGCTTACAGCTTCCTAAAGTCAAGCAGATCTTTGAAATCTGCTCTGCTACCTGCTCATGGTCAAAAAACCGTCTGGCAGTTCATCTGATTTAATTTTACTATTTACCAATTTTAATGTCAAGATAATTCTTCGAAAACAAGTCAAAAAACAACGTTTTTAAAAATAGAAATCCACAAAAAACAACATTTATTTTCAAATCCTCGCGGAAAACCAGTCAGAAATCTGCTCAGAACTCAAACACCTTCTTAATACTGTCATAATGTAGGAATTTTCCCTCTGCGGCAAACGCCCGGATCTGCTCCAGGGTTGCAAACATATATCCGTCTGTCTCTTCCATCTGAAGCTTCAGATCCTTATCCTCCACATCCATGACAAAACGGTACACATCCACAAAGTAATTATCTCCTTCCCCCGGGTTCTCTCTTTTATATGTAAAAAGGTATCCGCCCTCTGCCTCACTGGCGTCCAGTCCGGTCTCCTCTTTCACCTCACGGAGTACTGCATCACGGGAAGTCTCTCCTGCCTGGGCTGCACCGCCGGAAACCTCCCACCAGCCCGGAGCCCAGGCCTTTGTCATCACACGTTTAGTAATAAGAAAGGTCTTGTCCGGTCTTGCTACCACACCCAAAACTGTCAGATGATACTCTCCATCCTTTAAACACCAGTCATTGCGCTTCATAGTTCGTCCTGTCGGTTTCTTATCTGCATCGTAAATATCCCAGAATTCCATTTTATCTATCTCCTGTCTTTTTACAGAACGCGGAAATACAGTCTTACATTTGATCCGTTTCATCCTGCCCGTTTCTCCGTTTTCTGTATCTTTTTTATTTGTTATGATAACACGTTAAAATCATATATGTAAACCCCTGGATCCGACACCATTTTCCAGTTAGCGTTACCGTTCACTCCGTTCTCAGTAACCAGTTACCCTTCTACATCTGTTTTTTTCACATTTATAAACATGCAAGTACCTGCAGCTTAAAAGATGATATACGAAAATCTATAGATTATTTTTATTATATCGCTCGTATTATGAATTAGTTTTATAGATTATTCTGTTATATAATTAACATAAACAAACGATTCTATTTAAAATAACTAGGGAGGTTTTTTTCAGATGAAGAATGATTATCCGCATATTTTTTCCCCATTAACCGTTAAAAATATGACTATCAAGAACCGTATTGTTATGATGCCGATGGGCACCAACTACGGTGAACAGAACGGCGAAATGAGTTTTCTTCATATCAATTATTATGAGCAGCGTGCAAAGGGTGGCACAGGTCTCATCATCGTAGAGAACGCAAGCATCGATTCCCCGCAGGGCTCCAACGGAACCACACAGCTGCGCATCGACCATGACAACTATCTGCCACGTCTTTTCAAATTCTGTGAAAATATTCATAGATACGGAACAAAGATCGCGATCCAGATCAACCATGCCGGAGCTTCCGCTGTTTCTTCCAGGATCAACATGCAGCCGGTTTCCGCATCCGACGTTCCATCCAAAGAAGGCGGCGAGATCCCGCGTCCTCTTTCCAAAGACGAGATCCTTCACATCGTAAAAAAATACGGTGAGGCTGCAAAACGTGCACAGACAGCTGGCTTTGACGCAGTAGAGATCCATGCAGGACACTCCTATCTGATCAGTCAGTTCCTCTCCCCGATCACAAACAAGCGTACCGATGAGTTCGGCGGATCTGTTGAGAACCGTACCCGTTTCTGCCGTATGGTCATCGATGAGGTAAGGAAACAGGTAGGACCTTTCTTCCCGATCATGCTCCGTCTCAGTGCGGATGAGCTGATGGAAGGCGGAAATACACTGGAGGATACTCTGGAATACCTGGATTATCTTCAGGAAGAGGTTGATATCTTCGATGTTTCCTGCGGACTTAACGGTTCCATCCAGTACCAGATCGATGCAAATTATCTCCCGGACGGATGGCGTTCCTACATGCAAAGGCCGTAAGAGAAAAATTCAACAAGCCATGTATCTCCATGGGTAATGTCCGTGACCCGAAGGTTGCTGAGCGTATCCTGGCTGACGGTGATGCAGACCTGATCGGTATGGGCCGTGGTCTGATCGCAGACCCTGCATGGGTAAACAAGGTTGCCACAGGTCATGAGTGTGACCTCCGCAAATGTATCTCCTGTAACGTTGGCTGTGCCGGAAACCGTATCGGTGTAAACCGTCCGATCCGCTGTACTGTAAACCCATCGGTTCTTGAGGGCGATGTATATAAGAAAAAAAATGTAAATAAAAACTGCAACGTGGTCGTTATCGGCGGTGGCACTGCCGGACTGGAAGCTGCCTGTACAGCCGCAGAGGTTGGATGCAATACCTTCCTTCTGGAAAAAAGCAATGAGCTTGGCGGACTTGCATCTCTGATCTCAAAGATCCCTGCAAAGAACCGTCTTGCTGATTTCCCGCACTATCTCATGCATCGTGCAGAACAGCTTGATAATCTTTACATCTTCAAAAACACAGAAGGAACACCGGAAAACATCCGCAAGTTCCATCCGAATATCATCGTAAGCTCCACCGGCTCCGCTCCGCTTCTGCCTCCGATCGCAGGACTGAAGGATCGTATTGACAACGAGAACCATAATATTTATTCTATTCTTGGTATGATCAGCCACATTAATGATTTTCCGAAGGATCTGGAAGGCAAAAAGGTTGTAGTTGTAGGCGGCGGTGCTGTAGGTCTTGATGTTGTGGAATTCTTTGCTGACAGAAACGCAGACATCTCTATCGTTGAGATGATGGATCAGATCGGACGTGATCTTGACCCGGTAAGCAAAAATGACACAAAGACCATGATGAAAAAACACAATGTACATCAGCTTACAAAAACTGCTCTCCTTGAGGTTAAGGATTCTTCCTTCCTTGTCAGGGGCGACGGTGAGCCTTATGAGCTTCCATTTGAGTACGGCTTCGTATGTCTCGGAATGAGAGCTCAGGGACAGCTTTACCAGAACCTCACAGAGGAATTTTCTTCTGAGGATGTTGAGATCATGAACATCGGCGACAGCCAGAGAGCAAGACGAATCATTGACGGTACCCAGGAAGGACGCAATATCCTTACCGTTCTTGAGCAGAAGGGATACCTTTAATATTTTTCCGCTATACCCTTTCCGGGAACATTTCAATCCTTCTACCGGAAAGTGTATATAGATCTGTTACAGTTCACTCGGTGATCCGTAACATAGATTTTCCACGTCTTCCTCCCCCGCAGCCGTCCGAAGAATGTCCGCAGCTTCTTCAGATCTATGTGGCGGGAGGTTTAAAAAAGACAAATCTTCATCCAGATTTTACCAATGAGAGGAGTTATTACCATGTCAGAAAGAATCACAGGACATACCGAACTGATTGGTCTTATGGCATATCCGATCCGCCACTCCAGCTCTCCTGCCATGCAGAACGAGGCTTTCGCAAAGCTTGGCTATGATTATGCATATCTTGCATTTGAGGTTGGTACAGACGAGATCGAGGATGCTGTAAAAGCCATCCGTACTCTGAAAATGAGAGGTTCCAACGTTTCCATGCCGAACAAAACTCTGGTAGGCCAGTACCTTGACGAGCTTTCACCGGCAGCAGAAATGTGCGGCGCTGTAAACACCATCGTTAATGATCATGGTCATCTTACAGGCCATATCACAGACGGTATCGGATTTATGGCAGCACTGAAAGACAATAACATCAACGCCATCGGAAAGAAAATGACCATCGTAGGTGCAGGTGGTGCCGCAACTGCTATCGAGATCCAGGCAGCACTTGACGGTGTAGGCGAGATCGTGATCTTCAACCGCAAAGATGAATTCTGGGACCGTGCAGTATCTACGGTAGAAAAGATCAACACCAGAACTTCAAGCCATGCTGTTCTCTATGATCTGGCAGATCTTGACCAGCTGAAAAAAGAAATGGCTGACAGTTATATTTTCGTAAATGCGACAGGTGTTGGAATGAAACCGCTGGAAGGTCAGTCCGTTGTTCCGGACAAGTCTTACTTCCGCCCGGAGCTTATCGTTGTTGACGTGCCTTACTCCCCTCTTGAAACTGCTATGCGTTCTATGGCAAAGGAAGTTGGCTGCAAGACAATGAACAGCCTTGGCATGATGCTTTTCCAGGGCTCCGCTGCATTTGAACTGTGGACCGGCGAACCGATGCCGATCGAACATATGAAAGAGATTCTTAACATCAGATACGACGACTAAACTGCTATCTGTTCCTGTCGTATCAGAAAGGACCATTATGAAAACAGTTCAGGTAAGAAATATCACACTCGGAGAGGGAAGACCGAAGATCTGTGTCCCGATCGTGGGACAGACAAAGGATGATATCCTCCTTGAGGCAGAGACCTTCGCAAGGATCCCCGTAGACGTTGTGGAATGGCGTGTTGACTGGTTTGAGGACGTTTTTGACACAGACAAGGTTCTGGATGTGGCAAAAGATCTCCAGACCGTTTTAAAGGACACTCCGATCCTCTTCACCTTCCGTACTGCAAAGGAAGGCGGAGAAAAAGCGATCTCCAACGAAGCTTACAAAGCACTCAACATGGCTGTCGCAAAAAGCGGCTATGTAGATCTCATTGATGTAGAAGCCTTCACAGGTGAGGAGATCGTAAAAAGCATGATCCAGGAAGCACACAGCTATGGCGTAAAGGTCATCGCTTCCAACCATGATTTTGACGCAACTCCTGAGAAGGATGAGATCGTGCGCCGTCTTCGCATGATGCAGGACTATGGCGCAGATATCCCGAAAATGGCTGTGATGCCAAGAAACAAACAGGACGTGCTTACACTCTTAAGTGCCACGCTGGAAATGTCCGAGCAGTTCGCCGACCGCCCGATCATTACCATGTCCATGGCAGGTACCGGTGTTGTCAGCCGTCTCGCTGGCGAAACCTTCGGTTCCGCCCTTACCTTCGGTGCAGCTACCAAAGCTTCCGCACCAGGACAGATCAATGTCAACGAGCTTGCACAGGTTCTTGACATTATCCACAAAAGCCTGTGATCCTGTAACCTCCCATAAAAAGGATCTACGGTAGATTTTTGTAACAGAACGCGAATTATAAACCAATTTTTAAACCCAATTGATGTAACAAATTTTTGCAATTTTAATCCCATAATAGCAAATCTATTAAAATAATAATTAAAAACAACAAATCTCATAACAAAAAAAGAAGTGTGCTGACCCATCCAGCACACTTCTTCTTTTTCTGTTTTTTATATCTTTATTATTCCTCTGATCAATTTTTATCCTCGATGGCATTCTCCTCTTTCTTTCTGGGGTCCCAGTTTGAAAGGAATATATTCAGACCGAAGCCTACAGCCAGGGCCATGCGGATGCCCATGCAGTTCCCTGGGTTGCAAGCACAGCTGCCATAACACCTGCGATCATCTTGTCACGGTCTGTTCTGCAGTAATCCATACCGATCCTTGCACAGACAAAAGCCTGAAACATCAGAGTAATGGAGGAACCGACTCCGAAGATCGGACGGAAGAAGCTTACAACCGGAATGATCAGCACACTTAAAAACGTTGCAATACGGAAGGATGCCATACCGCCGATCAGAGACTTCATAGCTTTCTTTCCCTCCTTGTAACGGATGGAAACAGATACTGTCATTCCAACCCATAACGGACCGGAAAGCGGCGGGAACGGGGCAATGACGGAAAGGATCAGGTTCCTGATGCCGCTGACCAGGTTGGAACGGCTGGAATTGAAATCAATGTACTCATCATCTCTGGACTGGCGTGCCTCTGTAACCAGTGTCTCTGTGGTAACAAAATCACCAAATGCGATAACATAGCATACAAGTGCCAGAGGAAGCGCTTTGACAAACATGGAGACCGGCGGGATTCCCAAACCAAAGATACTTACCTGTGAGATGATCTCTTTGAACTGCGGGATCTTGATAAAGGTTCCCAGCTCCAAACCAGGCGCATCCAGTTCTCCTACAAGAAGACCTACCACCATGGCGATCAGATACGGGAAAAGGTTTCCATACCTGGCAACAAGATCCAGGAATTTGTTGTTCTTTCTCTTCTCCTGATATTTATCTGAAAAGCTGATCAGGATCAGAAGGCCTACACCGGCAACGATCGCCAGCGGATACTTATGCATGTTGCCGCCCTCTCCCAGCTGTCCTGCCATAACCGTCACCGGCGCAGCAAGAAGGATACCACCCTTAACAGAATTTGGTACTGCATGGACAAATTTATCCGCAAGCTTGGTGATGCCCATAAATATGAACACGAGACCAACCAGCATCTGCAGGGCGATCATTGCCTGGATACGTTCTTTTCCCATAGGGAAGCCTTCCAGGAATACGATCGTCAGCGGAAGGTCGGTGTGATCCATCCCGGTACAACCGGATCACCAAGTAAGCTGTGTAGCATATACAGCATGGTCTCTATGATCACACAGCTCCATGCCAGCTCATAAGGCAATCCCAGATATTGTTCCAGATAAGGAACCGCCGCCAGTGCGTAACCCCGAGGATCAGGCCCTGGATAAACTCTACGGACTCAATTTTATAGTGAATAAACGGAAAACGAATCTGAAATGGCCCAAACGGAATGTAGGGCAGTTCGTTTTCTCTTCGCTGTCTTGCTGCACGTGCCATAACGATTCTCCTTTGTCGTTTTTTTTGATAATACATATATAGTATCTTTTATTTTATAAGTTTGTTAATTAACAAACATTTTCAAAAACGGTAAAGTCCAATCCGGGAATTGTTCCCGAATTGGAACTTTGTTTTGCACAGATTCAGTCATCTTTGTCTGTATCCATACAATGATTCACTTTTTTTACTGTAGTCAAACGGATATTCACCCCAAGGGATTTCCTTGATTCAGTCAAGCCTCTTTTCCACGGTTCATCTTAACGAACAGTGCAAGAAGGATTCCTATGAATGTCACTGCCATATTGAGAAGCAGGATCATTCTCGGAGCACTGGTTCCGGCAGTCTTTGTAATGTAGCCGGCCAATGTCAGAATGGTGTAGTTCGCAACGCTGGATGCGATCATGACCATGGATGTTGCAGTTCCCTTGTTTTCCGGGAAGAACTCCGCAGTTGTGGAAACAGCCAGCTGAAGCACACCGCCTGCGCCTGCAAAACCGATCACAAATCCACCGATAAGACAGATTGTCGGATTCTGGATAAAGTAGCAAAGTCCCAGCATGATGAAAGAGATCAGCGGATAAATGATCAGGATATTGATCTCCTTCAGTCCTTTTTTGATAAATACAGAGGAACACAGGATCGCTGCAAAGGTTCCTACTGCATAGAAGGACTGGATCTTGGAAGGATCACTTAAGTTATAAAGCTTTCCGAGCTCCTGGTTACAGTTCAGCCACAGCATGAATGTAGAAGAGCTTGTAAATCCGATGAGAATTGCTGCAAGAGCTGCAGGAGTGATCTTTAATTTTGCTTTTTCTTTCTTTACTGTACCTGCTGTATTTCTCTCCGGGAATGGCAGGAACAGGATCAGGATTCCATCGATAAAGATCGCAGCACCTGCAACAATAAAGATGGTTCTGTAGGACATATTCGCCGCTGCTACAAAGCCGATGAGGAAAGGAAGCAGAAACTGGCTGATACACATGGAGAATTTTGTAAACAGGTTCGCTACAGAAGGATTGTTTACATAAATCTCCATACATGTCGGGCTTACGCAGGTGTCTAGGAAGGAGTTTGCGATACCGCCTACAATGGCAAAGGCGTAGGCAACTCCCATAGACGGAGCAAATGCGATTCCCATAAAGTATGCTGCATAACAAATCACGCCGATGATTCCGCTTAATCTGCGTCCGAATTTGTCGGACAGGGGACCGGAAAACGGAAGAGAGATCAGTCTTCCAAGTCCAAGTGCGGCAATTACAGATACTACCATGCTGACATCCATAGTTCCATCACTTAAAGCCTTTGCTCCCCAGTGAGCCGCAAGCTCCGGCTTGTACTGACCCATGATGGAAGCTCCGATTCCATGGATGAAATATGTAAAATACAGCGCGATAGAAGTAATCACTAAATTTTTCTTACCTGTCTGGCTCATTTTTCTTATTTCCCTTCGTTCTCAGCCTGAAATTTCTGGTACTCATCTGTCGGCATCTCAAGACCTGTGTAAAGCTTGTAAGATGCTGCACCCTGCCACAGAAGCATTCCTTTTCCGCCTACTGCAAGCTTCACGCCTGCTTCTTTTGCTTCTTTTACCATCTTTGTCTCGGCCGGATTGTATACGCAGTCTGCAACAACAAGATCCTTATGGAACATGGATTTGTCAACCAGTGTGATGTCATCATGTGGTTTCATTCCTGCAAGTGTTCCGTTCGCGAGGATATCTGCGTTTGCGATCTCTTCTCTCAGTTTGTCCTGGTCGTCAAGGCAATATACGCTTACTTTGCAGTCCGGTACTTCTTTTGCAAGCTTCTCAGCAGTTCCTTTTGCTCTGTCAAGGAATGGATCGTCAGGATTGAAGATCGCGATGGATGCAGCTCCGTCAAGGGCACACTGTACAGTAAGGGCTGTAGCTGCACCGCCTGCTCCGAGGACTACCATCTTTTTACCCTTTACATCAACACCGTGCTCTTTCAGATTGCGGACAAATCCGATACCGTCTGTGATATGTCCAACAAGTTTTCCATCCTCATTTACGATGGTGTTTACAGCGCCGATGATCTTTGCTGCCGGTGAAAGCTCGTCTACACACTGAGCTACTTTGTTCTTGCAAGGCATGGTTACATTGCAGCCTCTCATTTTGAACAGACGCATTGCATCAAGAGCTGCCGGAACCTGATCCTCTTTGATATCAAATGCCATGTAAGCATAGTCCAGGTTATGGTACTGGAAGCTGAAGTTGTACATAGCCGGGGATCCGGAATGTCCTACAGGGCTTCCGATCAGTGCAAGTAAACCAGTTGTTCCTTTAATTCTCTGTTCCATTTCTTTTTACCTCCTGCATTTTTCCCTGTCAGACACCGGATATATTTTCTCCGGTGTCTGTCGGGCCATCTTTTTAATCTTTATACTGTCCGGTTTATCGGATAGTTATTTTCTTTTGTATCAATACGATCAGCGACTGGCAGATCAGATCCTGGAAGCTACCTCATAAGCCTCTTTTGTTGCATCCAGTGCACGTCTTGCACGGATAGCATCTCCGATCACATGTGTCTCAGGTACAAGGTCTTTGATCTTCTCTTCCAGAGGATTGTAGTTGCGGAATCCCATGGAAAGGATCACAGAATCATATCCTCTTGACTCGTGACGTACTCCGTCAGCGGTCTCATATTCTACACCGTCTTCATAGAATTTGCATACCTTTGCTCCGGTGATCTCCTTGATTCCGTAGTCCTCGAAATCCTTCATCAGATATACTCTGTGCTCGTGGATCACATCTGCACCTACGGTATCACGGAACTCGATAACAGTTACATCATGCTCCTGCTCGCCTAAAAATGCAGCTGTCTCGCATCCAACCATTCCACCGCCGACAACGAGAACCTTTTTGCCTGCTGCTCTCTTGCCATCCAGAAGGTCAGAGCCGTGGATGATAGCCGGATTGTCGATTCCCTCGATCGGAAGGATCAGAGTCTTGGAACCGGTGGCAATGATCACGCTGTCCGGCTTCTCTTCTTTGATAAGCTCCGGAGTTACCTCACAGTTCATCACGATCTTAACGCCATCCTTCTGGCAGCGATGGATGTAGCTGCGGATCATGTTTGTGATGTCACCTTTTCCCGGCGGATATGCAGCAAGTCTCATGTTTCCGCCGAGAACATCTCCTGCCTCATAAAGTGTTACCTCATGGCCTCTCTCTTTTGCGATAAATGCAGCGGAAAGTCCTGCAACACCGCCACCGATAACCATAACCTTCTTCGGCTCTTCCGCTTTCTCAAGCGGCTCTGCCTCATGACCCAGGAATGGGTTTGTCAGACAGCATACCGGATTTCCTGCATACATGTTTGCAACACAGCCCTGAAGACAGGCGATACAAGGAGTCATATCCTCAAGACGCTCTTCCTGTGCTTTCTTCGGCATAGCCGGATCTGCAAGGCTCTGACGTCCGAATGCTACAAGGTCTGCTCTTCCTTCTTTTACCATCAGTTCTGCGAACTGTGGCTCTGTATAACGTCCAACTGTGATCACCGGGATATTTACCGCACGTTTGATCTCCTCAACCTCTGCTGCAGAGAATCCACCGTGGATAACAGTCGGTGCCCACATAAACTCATCCTTGATATGAACGGCACGGGATACATGGAGTCCGTCCAGTCCGCAGCTTTCCAGATATGCTGCGATTGCTGCACTGTCGTGGACATCAAGTCCGCCCGGAACCTCATCTGCACAGTTGATTCTTGCAAGAACTGCAATTTTTCCCTGTGTTGCTTTTTTAACTTCCTCGATGATCAGACGGGAGAAACGCATACGGTTCTCAAAGCATCCGCCAAACTCATCCACTCTCTTGTTTGTTCTCGGAGAAAGGAAGGTACTTACCAGATAACCGTGTGCCATATGGATCTCAACAGCATCTGCTCCTGCTTCCATTGCTCTTCTTGCTGCCTCACCGTAGCCTTTGATCAGCTCATAAACTTCCTCAGTTGTAAGCTGCTTCGGAATATCACGGCCGCACACTGACGGGATACTGGTTGCTGCTGTGATCGGTGCTCCTGCGTTTTTTGCATTTCCTTCCGGACCTGCGTTCTGAAGCTGGATGGACACCTTTGCTCCTTCTGCATGACATCCGTCGATAACCTTGCGGAAGCTCTCGATCGTAGAGTCGTCATAAAGACATGGTTTACGCGGGCCGCCCTTTGCGCCCTTGTGAACTACAGTAGCCTCGATGGTGATCAGACCAAATCCGCCTTTTGCTCTTTCTCTGTAATATGCAGCGGACTGCTCACTCATTGTTCCGTCTGTGTTTGCAAAGTTATTTCCCATTGGCGGAACAACAAAACGATTCTTTACTGTCATAGGACCGATCTCGATCGGCTGAAACATCGCATTGAATTTCATATGCGTTCTCCTTTCCTTTGAAACAATCTTTTTGTTTCTTTCACGGTAACGCCCTGTCACCGGTATGACGTCGGAAACAGGGGCCCGTCTGAAATATTAGTTTCTTATATTAATTACAGTACTTCCGGCCAAGCCTCTTCCAGTACCTTCTTTGTGTTCTCATATGTATGTTTTGCAGCATACTCGATACCTTTTTCAAGGTTTGCATCGCTGATAACCTCTACGCCGATGGCATTTGGTCTGATGCCTTTTTCTTTGATCATTTTTACGAACGGTACTGTTGTTCCGATTCCTGTTCCAGGAGCAAGACGGTCATGCATGGACTCATCTCTTAAGATCGTTGTTGCATATGGTCTTTCCCATACATCGTTGATCTGGATGGATACGATCTTGTCTGCCGGGATTCCCTCAAGTACGGAAAGCTCGATCGGCTGGTTTGCTCTTACCCAGTGCCATGTATCAAGGATCAGTTTCGCATTCTCGCAGTCAGCAGCTTTTACAACAGCCCAGCCCTTTTTCACATCCGGGATTCCGCTGTATGGCATTGGCTCAACACCGATGATGTATTTGCCTGCTCTGTGGCAAAGCTCACGAAGCTTCTGTGCTGTGTACTCTACGGAATAGTTCTCCATCAGTCCGCAGTTGATCTGTTTTACGTTAAATAATTCACACATATGGAAGCAGAGCTGTTCTTTGTATTTCTGCTCGTAGGAACGATGCTCCTCTGCCCACTGCACGATGTACTCAACCTCTGTTACCTTCATGTCATATTTATCCAGGATCGCCAGGATATCCTCGTCGAAAAGTCCCTCATTCAGGCATCTACGTAGGTTTCTGCTCTCAGGCCGATTCCCTCATAGCCAGCCTCTTTGGCAGCTTTTACACGGTCCTCAAATTTGCACTGATCTCCCAGTGTCCAGGAACTGATTGTAATTGGAAATTCTTTTGACATGATAATTCCTCCTGAAAATTTAAATAATTTTATTTGTTTTTTTTTAATTATTTTGTATCTTTTTTCTATAAGCATTATATAACTTTGTTAAATACAAAACAAATTGATTGTACCAGGAGAATCCATAGATTTTATCAATATATCATGTTATACTATATAAAACACATTCAGCCGTATTGCCGCCGTCACTGCATACGGCCCGGCAAATCTCTTATGTCTGTCAGACTTACCGGGGATCTGTCCGAAGTAAAACATTCAGATAAACTTACGAAAGGAGTATTAAAAAATGAATCTGTATCATCTTCGCTATTTCGTGACACTGGCTCATCTGGAACATTATACAAAAGCTGCGGATGTTCTGGCCATCACACAGCCCAGCCTAAGTCACGCGATCTCTTCTCTGGAGGAAGAGCTTGGAGTGAAATTATTTGAAAAAAACGGACGGAATGTTTCTCTCACCAAATATGGCAAGTCTTTTCTGGAGGATGTGGAACAAACCCTGAACCGGCTGGATTCCTCTGTAAACGGTCTCCAGCTTGCAGGAAAGGGAGAAGGACAGATCGATGTGGCTTTTCTCAGAACTCTGGGTGTTGACTTTATGCCAAAGATCATCCGCAGCTTTCTTAATGCCAATAAGGGAAAACAGATTCATTTCAATCTGTTCTGTGATAAGGTTCTTACCGGCGATATCCTCACCGGACTGAAAGAGAAGAAATACGATATCGGCTTCTGTTCCAAATTTGACGACGAACCACTGATCGAATTTATTCCGGTTGCCAAGCAGGATCTGGTCGTCATCGTTCCGCCGGAACATCCTCTTGCTGAGAAATCCGAGATTCATCTGGAGGAAACGCTTCCATACAAGCAGATCATCTTCAAGAAGAGAAGCGGTCTCCGCCAGATCATTGACCAGTTATTTAAGAGCATCGGTCAGTACCCGGATGTGGCTTTTGAGATCGATGAGGATCAGGTTGCCGCAGGGTTTGTTGCCAATGATTTCGGCATCTGCATTGCACCGGATATCCCGATCCTTCACTCTCTGAACCTTAAGATCCTGCCCCTTGTCTCTCCAAGCTGGCAGCGGAATTTCTACATGGCCATGCTGAAGGATGTATACCATCCGCCGGTCGTGGAAGCCTTTAAAAAATTTGTGATCGAGGAAACCTCGAGGGAAATTTTTTATAAGACCAATTAAACGATCTGTTCATCTGCAAATATATGGTCCGGATCTTTTATATCATAAAGGACAGCTGCCCGATCTCCGTTCTGTTTCTGTACGGTTTATCGGACAGCTGTCCTTTTTATATGTAAAACTATTCTGTTTTATGATCAGCAATTATTTATTTGCCTCTGCCTCACGAAGTCTGTGGATCAGCTCCTCGCAGATCTCAAGCTCACTCTTTCCGTCTGTCTCAACAACTATATCTGCTGCTGCCTCATATTTCGCGCGACGTTTTTCCAACAGATCCGCGATAAATGAAACATTTTTGTTGTTCTCAAGTAAAGGACGGTCATGATTATCCTTTACACGTTCCAGAATAGTTTCCGGCTTTGCAGTCAGAAGTACAACACGGCCATTTTTTTCATCTCGGTAACATTGCGCTCCCGCATCGGAACACCACCGCCACAGGATACTACAACATTCGATCTGGACTGCATCTCGATCAGAAGATTTGTCTCGAGCTCACGGAAATACTCTTCACCGTAAGTCTCAAAGATATCGGAAATGCTCATTCCCTGTCTCTCCACGATACACTGATCCATCTCCACAACATCCATGGCAAGAACATTCTTCAGATAATCGGAGATCGTAGATTTACCAGCTCCCATAAATCCGATCAGGAAGATATTATAATTGAAAAGATTTCTGGACTGGATCCTTTTACTGTTCTGTGTGATGCTTGCAAAAACATCATTGACCTCTTTCTTATGACGTCTGCCTTCCATTCTGGCTTCCAGCCATCCTTTCTGCTTCGCCTCCTGTTCCGGCTGAAGTACCGGAAGATCGTTAGCTTCCTTGTATACCATGATGTCCTCTACGATCCTGTTTCTCATAAGGAGTGCGTCCAGGATGATCTCATCGCACTGTCCAAGGCTTTCTCTTAATACTTCTAACTGGTTCATAATATCTCCTTTACTTCGTTCATTTTATTACGGATTTCCGTCATCACTTTATCACTTTAAATCAAGTATCTGTCCTTATTATACCAACTGGTCATTTTTATCTCAACCCAAATTTTCATTGAATTTACACATGTGATCTATAGATTATTTTTATAATTTTTAGGCACGGCAAAGATATCTGACGCAGGACTTCACGCTATGATGGACTGGATTGTTTGCAGTAATTTATGGAATTGCTATAGTATTCACGCCCGGATCTGCGTCAAAAAAATCTCCGCCCTATTACAGAAGCAGAGATTTTTTACAAAAATTTTATCACCAAGATTCTACTGTATCACTTCATAGATCCGGTAATGCTTGTATATATAATCCCGGAACTGCTCCACAAGCGCACTTGTACCGGTTTTTCATCATTCCCATGTATATGTAACGACGGCAGTGCAGATTCTCAATATTTAAGATTTTCACAGGAAGTGTATGGATCACCGGCACATCCGGCACAATGCCTACACCAAATTCCTCCGCCACCATACCTGCCAGTGCACCATCCTCTTCTACCTCAAAGGCCGTCTCCGGTGAAAGTCCTTCCTTTTCGAAAAGCTCCCGGATCACAAAATACAGTCCGCTTGCAGGGGTAAAGGTCACCTGCGGATACTGCCCCAGCTCTTTTATGGTCACTGAATTTCGGTCTGCAAGAGCATGGTTCTCAGGCACTACAGCCACCAGTTTTTCTTCTGACACCGGCACAAAGCTGATCTCCTTCTCGCCCTCTGCCCGGGAACAGAAGATCACGTCGAATTTCTCTTCCTTCAGACCCCGGATCAGACTTCCGGTAGCTGCATTCTGAAAACGGAAATCAATCTTCTTCCCCTCCTGTTCATTAAGGAACCCCCGGACAAGCTCCGGGATAAATCTGCGTCCCTGGGTATGGATATACCCGATGGAAATACTTCCTCCCGGAATCCTTGCCGCTTCCTGTATCCTCTCCACACCAAGATTCAGGATATGTAAGGAGTCCTGCACATATTTCAGAAACATTTCCCCGTATTTGGTCATGGTCACATTTCTTCCGTGACGCTCAAAAAGTGGAACCTGCAGTTCCTTTTCAAGGTTGGAGATCGCATGGCTCAGACTTGGCTGGGTTATATCCAGCCTCTTGGCTGCTCTGGTATAATTTTCGATCTGGGCAAGAGTCACAAAATATGTGAGCTGATTTAAGTTCATATATCAAAAAATCCTTTCTTTCCTCCGCGCGAGAGACTTTCAGGCAGGTAAGCTCAGACACCTCGCTGCCTGGTCTGTTTCACACTCCAAGGCTCAGGAGTTCTTTTCCCGCCGCAAGTCTCTCATAAAACTGCTCATAAAAATCCCGCTTCTCATCATAAGGCTTCCTGTAAAACTGGTTCACCACATACATGTTCAGGTTTCGGATCAGATCACTGTCCTCGCTCTCATAGAGAACCGACTGGACATCCAGAAGAAAATAATGCCAGTCACAGACAAATTTTTCGTAATTTCGAAAATCCGGAGTATCTACATTTCCGGACCTTGATCTTACTGCGGCTGGTCTTTTTGCACTCGTGGATCTGAAGGATGTATTTAAAACTCCCGTCCTCATAGTATCTTCCAGCGGGAACAAACGGCAGAAGCCCGGACGGAAACTGTGGATGGAGCATCTTCCGTTGCCATTCAGAAATACGCATCGTTCCTCTGCCCCTGTCATCCTAAGATGCGGCAGAATATTTCCGTCTGTGACGCCAAGCTCTATTTTTCCGGCAAGCAGCTGGTCCACACTTAAGTGAAGTCCCTGACTTAACCGCCATACATCCAGCGGATCCAGTACAACAGAATCTCCCATTCCCGTACAGCAGTCAAAACAGCCCTTACAGTCCTGACAGTCTGCCTTTACCATGTCATTTGCCTCGTATAAACGACCGTCGAATTCCTCCAGTGTAACCTCCCGCTGCATCAGACAAGTGCCTCCAGTCCTGTAACTCCCCAGTCCTCAGCCAGGCTTTTCAACCCGTCCAGGATCTCCTCCCTGGAATAATCGTGATCATCCAAGTAATCTACGTCCATATCATTGAGATGCAGATAAAAGGTAAGGGCAAGCTCCAGATAATCCGGATCATCTTCCTCCATGTTCATAAGAAGCTCATTTTCCGCTCCGTTGATGTCACCCTCATCAGCAAGTCCGATAACCTTCTTAAAAAGCTGGTCTGCCTCTGTATAATCTGCCTCTGCTGCAGGAAGTGTATACTGCGGCATATCTCCCTTAAGAAGAAGTCTTGTGATCAGTCTTGCGATATCCTGAATATTTCCTGACATTCTGTCATCCTGTAATCCCAAATCGTTTTCCTCTCTTTCTGCTGTCCTGTTCTGCCAGACGCATTTCTCCGACCGACGTATCTGAATCCGGTCCTCCGCTCATCCGAACCCCGGATATATGGACAGGCAATTTATTTAATCCAGTTTAATTCCTGACAACGCCTGTGCAAATGCATTGTTCACCGGCTCATTGGCCTCTTTCTGCTGTTTCTTAAGATAACGCTGCACATCACGCTTATTCACACCTGCACCCTCTTTGGCTCGTCTTGCCTGGAAGGATGAAGCTTTTCTTTATAGCCGCACTGACATACAAAGGTCTCTTCTTTTCCCTTCAGAAGCATCTCCATACGCTTATGGCATTTCGGACAGCGCGCATTGGTGGTCCTGGATACTGTCTCTCTGTATCCGCATTCCCGGTCCTCGCACACCAGCATTTTGGCATTCTTTCCGTTGACTGCCAGGAGATGTTTGCCGCAGTTAGGGCACTTCTTGTTTGTCATATTGTCATGGCGGAAGGTTCCCTGTCCGCCTTTGATCTCATCTACGATCTCACAGGCATATTTACGGATCCCTGTGAGGAATTTATCCTGACGGAGCTTTCCGTTTGCAATATCACTGAGCTTCATCTCCCAGTCTGCGGTAAGCTCCGGCTTTTTCAGTTCTTCCGGAACCAGCTCCAGAAGCTGTTTCGCCTTGGAGGTAATGTAGATCTCATTACCTCTTTTTTCCATCATAAAGCTGTTGAAAAGCTTCTCGATGATGTCCGCTCTTGTGGCTACCGTTCCAAGTCCACCGGTCTCACCAAGGGTTTTTGCCGCTTTTTTGTCGTAGCTTTCCATAAAATGAACCGGATTTTCCATGGCACCAAGAAGTGTGGCCTCTGTAAATCTGGCCGGTGGTTTTGTTTTTCCGTTTGTAAGGGATGCGGATTCCACGGTAAGTTTCTGGCCTTCCGTAAGCTCCGGAAGCTGCTGGTCTTTCAGCTTATCCGATGAATCCTCTTCTTCCTCATCCTGCCAGCCTCCTTCATAGACTCCTCTCCATCCGGCACTTTTTACAATACGTCCGCTTGCAGCGAAGGTTTCTCCTGCTGCAGTTCCTTCCATGCTTACCAGCTCATATACAGCCGGCGGATACAGCACGCTCAGGAAACGGCGTACTACCATATCGTAAATCTTCCGTTCCTCGTTGGTCATATGATCCAGCTGTACAAACTGTTCTGTAGGAATGATAGCATGATGGTCACTGACTTTTTTGTCATCCACAAAGCCAGCACTGGTCTGGATCGGTTTATTGACCAGCGCACCGGCAAGTTTTCGATAAGGACCTGTCCCACATGCCTGAAGACGCTCTTTAATGGTAGGAACTACATCTTTTCCTATATATCTGGAATCCGTTCTTGGTAGGTAAGGACTTTGTGGTTCTCGTAGAGCCTCTGCATGATATTCAGAGTTTCCTTTGCAGAAAAGCCGTATTTCTGATTTGCTTCTCTCTGAAGAGTGGTCAGGTCATAAAGCCCCGGCGCATAGGTCTTCTTCGGCTTTCTGGAAACCTTTGTTATGGTAAGGCTGCTTTTTCCTGCCTTTGTCTGGATCTCCTGGGCACGCTCCTTCTTAAAGGTGCGGAGGCTTCCGCTTTTTCCGTCACGCCAGGTCCAGCGTACATTTCCCGCCTGCAGAGTGATCCCGTAATAATCCTCCGGCTTAAATTCCCGGATCTCCTGCTCTCTTCTTGCGATCATGGCAAGGGTGGGGGTCTGCACACGTCCGCAGGAAAGCTGGGCATTATATTTACAGGTCAGCGCTCTGGTCCCGTTCATTCCCACCAGCCAGTCCGCCTCCGCCCTGGCCTGTGCCGCACGGTAAAGATCATCATAATCATGGCCGCTTTTAAGGTGGGCAAAGCCGTCACGGATTGCTTTGTCCGTTACGGATGAGATCCACAGACGCTTGATAGGTTTATGGCAGTCTGCCTTTGCAAGGATCCATCTTGCTACCAGTTCTCCCTCACGTCCGGCATCTGTGGCAATGATGATCTCCCCGATATCCTTCCTGTAAAGCTGGGTTTTCACCGCATTGTACTGCTTGGAGGTCTGGCGTATCACCACCAGTTTCATTTTCTCCGGCATCATGGGAAGCGTGGAAAGCTCCCATTTGGTATATTTTTTATCGTATTCTTCCGGATCTGCCAGTGTTACCAGATGTCCCAGGGCCCAGGTCACTACATAGGCTTTTCCTTCCAGGGTTCCGTTCCCCTTCTGACTGCAGTGGAGGACTCTGGCAATGTCTCTGGCAACGGATGGCTTCTCCGCAATTACTAATGATTTCATATTTTTTTTCTTTCACCTCTTACTCTTTGGAGCCTGTTTTTCAGAGCTCCGGGGTTCAACTATTATAGCATGAAAAAAGCACTTCGTCCAGAAAAGGGCCGAAGCCTTTTTCCGTCGAAATGCTCTTTACTTTCATATTACTCTCAGCAGCTGTTCATGCACATTTTCCGCTGATCTTATAGCCCACTCCACGAACTGTTTCCACCAGATCTCCTGCCGAGCCAAGCTTCTGGCGAAGGGTACGGATATGTACATCTACGGTTCTGCTCTCCCCGTCGAATTCATATCCCCAGATCTGATTTAAAAGCTGTGTTCTGGAAAGAACCGTACCACTGTTTTTCAGAAGGAGACAAAGCATCTCGTATTCTTTCAGTGTCAGATTCACAGGCTCCTGATCAACAGTTACCTCATGTCTTCCCGGACATACATAAAGATTTTCCATACGATACTCCTCTGCGCCATTGTCCTCTGATCTCCGAAGAAGGCACGTACCCTGGAGATCAGTTCCATCATGCGGAACGGCTTCGGAATGTAATCATCTGCACCGCTGTCCAGACCTACCACGGTATCAAACTCACTGCCTTTTGCAGTAAGCATGATCACCGGAAGTTTCCGCACATCCGGACGGATACGGATTTTTTTTAAAATAGACAGTCCGTCTTCCTCCGGAAGCATAATGTCCAGAAGCACCAGTGAAGGCTGTTCTTTTTCCAGCGCTTTCCAGAAAAGTGATGGCCGTTCAAAACCCTGTGCCTCCAGACCCTGACTGTTTAATGTATATACAACAAGTTCACGAATACTTTCATCATCTTCCACAAGATATATCATAATTTTCCTCCAGCTTCATTTTTCATCTGATACGTGCAAGTATAAAGTGCATTCGTAAAATCCAACATAGAAAAAAGGTTAAGTTTATGTAAAATATAGAAATCCTTAAGAAATTTTAATTTGTAAAAGCCGAACGTCAATGTTATGATAAAGCAGAGAGTTGTTTGGAGGTTTTTTATTATGTATTCTTTTATTGTGAATCCCAATTCAAGATCCGGTGAGGGACGTAATGTCTGGAACCGGCTTCGCAGCATCATGGAAAGTCAGGGGATCTCATATCAGTATTTTCTCACAGAATATGTGGGACACGCCACAGTACTGGCACGAAGGATCAGTGCCGCCGGAACACCGGAGGATCCGGTAACTCTGGTAACAGTAGGCGGTGACGGCACTATTTATGAAGTACTTACCGGGATCATTGATCTGTCTTCGGTTGTTTTCGGATTTATCCCGGTCGGGTCCGGCAACGATTTCTGCCGCAGTATGGGCCTGCCCTTTGATCCTTTTGAAGCGCTTCGCTCTATTCTTGAGAACAGACGGACCATTTTCATGGATGTTCCTGTTCTCCACCTTGGCAGCCATTCCTACCGTTTCGGCATCAGTGCAGGAATGGGCTACGATGCGGCAATCTGTCAGGAAGTCCTGATCACACCTGGCAAAAAATTTCTCAACCGTCTCCATATGGGTAAACTCATCTACCTTATGGTGGCACTGAAGCAATTTCTCTTCCTTACTCCGTCCCCGGTCACGATAACACTTGACGGAAACAAACCACAAACCTTCAGCAGGACTTGGTTTGCGGCTGTAATGAACCAGAAATATGAAGGCGGAGGCTTTAAATTCTGTCCAGCCGCCAGTCCGGAGGATGGTTTACTGGATGTGATCGTTATTGAAGGAATCTCCAAGCTGAAAATGCTGTTCTGCCTGCCGAGCGCTCTCTGGGGAAAACATACCCGCATTCGCGGTGTACATATTTTACAGTGCAGGAACGTACATATTACAAGTGCCCATTCCCTTCCTGTGCATAAAGACGGAGAATCCGGCGGAATCCAGCGTGAATTTTCTGTGACCATTGAAAAGAAACCTTTAAAAATCATAATGCCTGTGTTATAGTAGCAGGTAGATACTTAACAAAAAAGAAGCTTAAGGCTGACATCAGCCATACCTCAAGAAAAGGAGCGGCAAAATGTTGAGTAAAATAAAAAAATACAGGCACGGTTTTATCATAGCGATCTATTTCGTTGCCTATCTTATCCTGTTTGGATATCTGGAGCAGCGGCCTGTACGAGCCTACCATGTTGTACATACTGTTTTTGATGATATGATCCCGTTCTGCGAGATTTTTATTATTCCGTACCTTTTATGGTTTCCATATGTGGTAATGACGGTTGTGTATTTCCTGTTTCGCAATAAGAATAAAAAGGAATATTTCCAGCTGATCTTCAACCTGATGATGGGAATGACGGTTTTCCTTGTTGTTTCCTACATCTATCCGAACGTTCAGTATCTCCGCCCTGCGGTATTCCCCAGAAGCAACATCTTTACACGACTGGTGGCCGAGCTCTATCGGACAGATACTCCCACCAACATCCTGCCAAGTATCCATGTATTTAATTCCCTGGCTGTTTATTTTGCCATTCATCACTGCCAGGCACTGAAAGACAGGAAATGGCTTCAGCGAGGAGCCTGATCCTTTCTGTTCTGATCATCCTGTCCACCATGTTTATCAAGCAGCACTCCGTGATCGATGTATGTCTTGGTACCACACTGGCACTGTTCGGACATCTCCTGTTCTATCCACAGAGAGTGGAGGATTACGAGGAACAGCGCTCCCTATCTAATATGCGCAAGAAGAAGCCGGAACAGAATTTATAAAAAAAGCCCCGTTGGGGGCTTTTTTAATTAAATCCATAAAACTTCTGACAGATCTTATAGGCTGCCACAAACATCTTTCTTCCACCTCTTCCGGGAAGATTGGACACCCTTCCGAAGAGACTTCTCCGAAGCTTCCGGTACAGTCCCATATTCTGATCTTTGATGTAATCCTGCAGCTCCTGTTTTTTATCCAGGCATTCCTGCGTTGCAGCTCTTACCAGCATGATCGAAGAAACGGTTGTGATGATATCCAGATAGCTGAACATATAAGCACGAAGTCTGCGGTTGCTCACATTAGCCTTCAGATAGGCGTCCACCATCAGTTTGTTTACACGGATCTGCTGATCGATACGCTTGATCATCACTTTCTCATTGACAGACTGATCATCTCTTCCAATAAAATATCGATAGAAATTTACATCCAGATAATAGAGATTTTTTACATAGGGAAGCGGCTCAAACGCAAACAGGTTATCTACGTAGAACGTATGCTTCGGAAGCTCCATTCCACAGTCATGGAGAAGTTTTGTACGGTATATCATGGAATGCATAAGGAGATACTGGCCTTTTTTCATGTGGCGTACCTCATCCCATCCGAAAATCTGGTTTGTCGGAAAACAGTGTCTGTACTGCATGACCTTTTTGCGGGTAGCTCCCTGCTTCTCATAAACGAAATTACTGATGAGAAGATCCACGGTCTCAGCCCCACGTATCAGTCATAAAGTGTTTTCAGGACCTCATAGTAGGCATCCTGATTTACCCAGTCATCACTGTCCACAACCTTGAAATAAAGTCCTGTTGCGTTTTTGATCCCTGTGTTGACTGCCTGTCCATGGCCGCCATTTTCCTGATGTATGGCTTTTACGATAGTTGGATATTTCTCGGCATAATCATCTGCGATCTCGGCAGTACGGTCACTGGAGCCATCATCTACAATGATGATCTCTACTTCCTCTCCTCCGATCAGCAGGGAATTGATGCATTTTGACATATAAGCCTCTGAATTATAGCATGGTATTGCTACGCTCAAAAGTTTCATGTGTTTTCCTCCTTCATATATCTGGTGTATGCGCGAAACGCAGATGGTATTGCATATTTTTTATCGGATTCTCTCTTATCCACAAACAGGAACTCCCCCTGCGGTGCTTCTTCCAGAGAGGATACAGCGATACGATAAGCACACATCCTCCATTCAATATGGAAAAAAATGTGCTTCGCATCCGGCAGTGCTTCGATCCGCAGTGGTTCCAGCCCCATGGCTTTTACCCGGGCAAGTGCCGCCTTCTCCGTCAGATGTCCTTCCACATTTGGAAGCTCATAAAGGCCTGCCAGAAGTCCTGTATCCGGACGTTTACGGATCGCTGTGCCTGCTCCGTCCTGGATCACAAGGACCGTTCGCTGTTCTATGGTGCGGGCTTTCTTCGGTGCTTTTACGGGAAGTTCTTCTACAGTTCCATGCTTTCTGGCAAGGCAAAAATGCCCCAACGGGCATTCTTCGCACTTTGCTGCTCCGTTTGGAACACAGACTACAGCTCCCAGCTCCATCATAGCCTGGTTGAAATCCCCTGGTCTGTCCTCAGACATCTGCTCTGTAAGATCATTTTCCACCGATTTCCGTACAGACTGTTTCATGATATCTCCACGGTTTTCGGTGAGTCTTGCGTATACCCGCAACACATTTCCATCTACTGCAGGGACTTTCTTTCCGTAGGCAATGGACGCAATGGCACCTGCCGTATATCTTCCTATTCCTTTTAACGAGAGAAGTGTCTCAAAATCCTCAGGGATCCTGCCTCCATATTCTTCCATGACCTGAACAGCCGCTTTCTGCATGTTGCGGACACGGCTGTAATAGCCAAGGCCTTCCCACAGCTTGATGATCCTCTCTTCCGGTGCCGCCGCAAGGGCTGCTACATCCGGAAGTTCCTGGATAAAGCGCTGAAAATAAGGTTTCACAGCTTCCACTCGGGTCTGCTGGAGCATGATCTCAGATACCCAGGTATAATAGGCATTGTCTTTATCTCTCCAGGGCAGGATCCTTTTGTTTTTATCGTACCATTTCAGAAGGGGTTCTGCAATGTTTTCAGGCATATCATTTCCTTTCTATAATCTTACCGGTATCGGATCACAGATCTTCATGGAATCTTCCGTGACAACACAGTCATAGGCCAGGATGTGAACACCGGCATCTGCTGCCGCCTTAAGTGTTTCTCCAAATTCCGGATGTGTCTCCCGATTTGGTTCAAAATACCTTACACCCTTCATCTGGATCACCAGAAGAAGATACGCCTCATAGCCGTCAGCTGCTGCATGCATCAGTCACAGAGATGCTTGATCCCCCGTTCTGTAGGTGCGTCCGGAAAGCGCACGATATTATTTTCTTCCAGGGTGACGCCTTTTACCTCGATAAAAGCCTTTCGCTTCCCGGATTCCACATACAGGTCAAAACGGGAATTTCCGTATGTCTTTTCTCTCCTGACAGTCACTTTCTCCGGAAAAAGATTTCCGGCCGCCACCCACTCTTCTGCTGCTTTATTTGGGGCCTGGGAATCCATATTGATCCAGCGGCCCTCCTTGTTCACACTGATCAGATCGTATTTCGTTTTCCTGGCAGGATTATCACTCTTTTCCAGGATCACTTCTGCTTCCGGAACAAGAAGTTCCCGCATCTGCCTGTATTCTTCACATGGACCGTTTCCAGCTGATCCCCGATCTGCACATGAGCGATAAAACGGTTAGGCCTGTCTTTGAATATACCTCTGATCGTATTCTTATAATTCATAGTTTTTCCCTCGTAACCCTTACTATAACATAAAATCTTCAAAAGCGCAGTTGCTTTTTTTTCTTTTCTCATATAGAATTGTTTTGATAACTGTTCACTGGTAATATTCTGCGAGGTGTTTTTTGTGAGCGAAGGCCACAGAAACCCGAGACATACCGCGCGAATTTATTCGATTAGCATAAATTCTGTGCATCGTGAAGCGTATTGCTGAGAACGGAGTGAACAGTAACTTGTTTTGTACTATGTCCAGTACAAAGGGTTGCTTTTTTTACATATCATAGTTTTTTGGGGAGGTTTTTCTGATGGACAGTATTATTTTTGATGTTGACGGTACGCTCTGGGATTCCACCGGAATCGTAGCTGAGGCCTGGAGTGATTACCTTATCCATACGGAGCACATGGATACCGACGTAAGCGCCAAACGACTGATGGGGCTTTTCGGCCAGCTGCTGCCGGATATCGCAAAGGCTCTTTTCCCTGAGCTTCCGGAAGCAGAACAGCTTCGTATCATCGACGGCTGCTGCCAGGCAGAGCACGAGGCACTGCTTCGCAAATGTGCTCCGCTGTATCCGGATCTTGAGGAAACACTGAAGATTCTTTCCAGCCGTTTTCCTCTTTTTATCGTCAGTAACTGCCAGGCCGGATATATTGAAGTGTTCCTGAAATCCACAGGCTTCGGACACTATTTCAAGGGCCATCTCTGTCCAGGTGACACCGGCATGGCCAAAGCGGAAAATATCATGAAGATCCGCGAGGATAATAATCTTTCCGATCCGGTTTATATCGGTGATACTATAGGAGACTTTAATGCCTGCCAGAAAGCAGGAGTTCCTTTTATCTTTGCTGAATACGGTTTCGGTCAGGTGGATAAACCGGATTACCGGATCACCAGGCCTTTTGACCTTACGGAGATATGCAGATGAGTATGAAAAAATCAAAATCCATAGACCTTACTTCCGGTCCGATCCTGAAAACGCTTTCAGAGCTTGCTCTTCCTATCATGCATCTTCCTTCTTGGAACTGCCTATAATATCACAGATATGGCCTGGATCGGACTTCTGGGCTCCAAGGCAGTTGCCGGTGTCGGTGTGGGCGGCATGTATGTGTGGCTTTCCCAGGGACTTGTAGCCCTTCCGAGAATGGGCGGACAGGTAAACACCGCACAGTCCTGCGGCCGGAAGGATTATAAAGAGGCACGTTCCTACGCGGCCAGTGCCCTGCAGATGACCATTCTCTTCGGGCTCTTATTTGCTGCAGCAAGTATTATATTTCTTGATCCTCTGATCGGATTTTTTAATCTGACAGACCCGGAAGCATATTCTTCTGCCAGATCTTATATGCTGATCACCTGCGGACTGATCATTTTTCCTTCCTGAACCTGACTCTCACCGGACTTTTTACAGCCCAGGGAGATTCCAGGTCTCCACTGATGGCCAATTTTCTTGGACTTGTGGGAAATATGCTCCTGGATCCGCTCCTAATCCTTGGCATTGGACCTTTTCCACGGCTTGAAACGGCAGGTGCTGCCATTGCCACAGTAACTGCACAGTTTCTGGTTTTTGCAGTGCTGGTTTTCCGGATCTTTACTTCCGGGCTGGAAACAAATGTACTTCGTGAACTTCATCTTTTTTCACGTTTTCCGAGAAAATTTTATAAAAATATCTTCCGCATTGGTTTTCCAACCGCTATCCAGAGCATGCTCTACTGTATGATCTCCATGGTACTGACCAGAATGGTTTCCGCCTTCGGTGCTGCTGCCATTGCTGTCCAGCGTGTGGGCGGACAGATTGAATCCGTTTCCTGGAACACCGCGGACGGCTTTGCCTCTGCCTTAAATGCTTTTACCGCACAGAATTTCGGTGCAAAAAAATACGACCGCATCCGCCAGGGCTACCGTATTTCCTTTGGTATCCTGACAATCTGGGGCCTTATCATAACTGCAGCCTTTGTGCTGCTCCCACGCCCGATCTCCGGACTGTTTTTCCATGATCCGGAATCCCTTGGGATTTCTGTAAATTACCTGATCATCATCGGCTTCTGTGAGGCTTTCATGGCCATTGAGCTGATGACCATCGGTGCACTGTCCGGCCTTGGTATGACCAAGCTCTGCAGTATCATCAGTATTATCCTGACAGGGGCCAGAATCCCGCTTGCCATGCTGCTGACTCATGCGGGAATGGGACTCAATGGTATCTGGTGGGCACTTTCCCTTACTTCTATCGTAAAGGGAATCATCTTTACTCTGACATTCCGGCAGACCAGCCGAACGAAATTAAACTAAATACAGACAGAAAAACTCCCCGCGGATACCGGAGCCTGATCAGACAGGTTACCGTTTCACGGGGAGTTCTGCTTTTTTACCTAAAGGATAGTTCTGATACTTCTGATCATTTTTTGATACATTTTGTTCTGAGTACAAACAGAAATACCGCAAGTATCACAAACAGAATTACTACATAGGCAATCTTTGCTGCTACACTTGTGGTGAATGCGTCAACTCCTGTAGCCACTCCGATAAGTATCAGACAGATTCCTGAAACCTTTTCCATTTTTTTCTCATCATACTTCTGGGCTCTGGCCTGTGTGTTTCCGCCTTTCATAAAAAAGGAACCGTGTCCGGTAAAAAGCATAAATCCTACTACCAGTGCTGCGATTGTAAGTATAAAGCTGAATGACTGATCAAACATAATGTTTTCCTCCTGCTAAAGAACAGGAGCCACACACCGGATCACCGGCTGGCTCCTGTTTGTTTTTTGACTACAGCTCCGATCAATAGAAACAGACGATCGGAACATTATACTGGATAATGTTGTAAAGCTCTCCCGCTTTATCCGGCGGCATATTGATACAGCCGTGGGAACCTCCGGTTAGATACCGATCGCCTCCAAAATACGGCTGCCAGTCTGCATCATGGAATCCAATGCCTCCGTTAAACGGCATCCAGTAGGTTACCGGCTGTTCATAGGAATAGGTTCCGTCTGGTTTCTTGGTGCCACGTAACACATCCGGGCTCTTCTTATAGTACAAGGTGAAGATTCCAGGAGGTGTTTTTCTCTTGGGATCACTTGCAAGTCCGGATACGATATCTGATTCAAAGATCACATTTCCATCCTGATAATACCACATATACTGTTCTGTAAGGTCCACTTCAATGTAGGTATTTCCCAGATCATTCACACCATAAGAATTGGCTCTCATGGAATAAACCGGCTCTCTGGTCGTCTGAGCTCCGGACTGGATCTCCTGGGTAAGCTGTGCCACCTCTCCGTCCTGATCGATCTTCCAGCCATATGCAGAACCGGAAACCGAAACAGTTCTTCCGCTTGTTGTCTGGAACTGACGCTCTGTACCTACTGTATCATGATCCGCTGCAAGCTGTGCCACATAATCCACGATATGCTGTTTGAAGGATGCATCATCCTGGATCAGCTGGCCCTTTTCGTCAAACTGCAGCCAGTTCTTGATGGTGCTTCCATCAAGTGTTACTGTCTCATCTCCAAATGTGTAGGTGATGCTTGCCCTCGCAAAGTTATTATATGCATCCACCGTTGCCTGCAGATCTGCACTGTCGCTGGTCACATCTGCTTTCACATAAGCATCCGGGTTACTGCCAAGATCTACTTCCCCGTCATCGCTGCTGATAGCATCACTGATCATCTGATAGGCTTCTTTTACCTTCAGTTCACTTCCCACTGTCTCCGGCACGATCGTAAACTCGGAATCATTAAAGCTTACGTACGCATTCTCCGGTGCTACCTGATTCTCTTTCTGGGCACAGTTCAGTGCTTTCACTTCTGACTCCAGCTTTGACTTGTCAAAAGCTGTCTGCTCACTGGCTGTGTAAGTCGTCTTTTCAAAAAATCCTCTCACCCATTCATAGGGCTTCTGCGCTTTCAAAAGCTTCAGAACTTCACCACTGGATATATAACGATAACTGATATCCGTTCCTTCTATAGTCTGCGGTTCCTGATCTCTGGCCTTTACCTGGATGGAATAGCCTTCCATTTTTTTTGCGATCTCCTGCTCAACCTCATATGCAGTCCTGTTGGAGCTGTCGATCCCGTTAATCGTTGTGCCCTCAAAGAAATGACTGGTGTAATAATAAGATACTCCTGCATATGCACAGCCTGCCACTACCAAAACCATGGCGGCGATCATTCCGGTCACCTTCAGTGCCTTATTGCTTTTTCTTTTCGGGTATAACGATAGGTTCAAATTCAGATTCATCGATAGGTACGTAGGTGATCTTCCTTGGCCTTGCTGATTTCGAAGGTCTTGCCGACTTGTGAGCAGCTGATCTGTTATTTTTATTTTCAGGCTGAGGCTCTCCTGCAGTATCACTGACGATTTTTGCCATGGCATCATTGATCCTGTCCTCGATATCCCTCTTTTCATCGTTGCTCATATTTATTCACCTCTATGTTCATGTGCCTTCAAAAAAGGCATCTTTCCATTGATACTTTCTGGTCTTACTCACCAGCTTTTTCATTATATCATACTTTCCGGAATTGCATCTCATTTCACGGTTTTTTTATAACTTATTTGTACCGTACAGCTTCCGCGCCATATCTTTCATAACATAGACGTACATTACCCAAAGGAGCACTGACGCAAAGATCCAGGCCACCGGACTTGCAAGACAGGTACCGATATAGCTACTTTTTCCGGCTGCAATGGTAGCGGTGATCCCTCTTCCTGCAAGCTCAGCTACACCGGCCATCATAGGAAGAAGACCATATCCCATTCCCTGGATCCCGTTTCGCAATACATTGACAAAATACAGAGGAATAAAAAACAGTGCCACACATTTTACATAGATTGCTACCATAGGAAGCACTTCTTCAATGTTATCTGAGATAAACAGATATGCGAAATATTTTCCCGCAAAGAACAGAAAACTGCCAACAACAACAGAATATACAATTCCTATAAAATGCGAAGCCCGGAAGCCTTCCCGCACTCTCTCAAGCTTTCCGGCTCCGATATTCTGTGCATTGTAGGTAGCGCTGGCAGTTCCCTGTGCCACATATGCCTGGGTGAAGATCTGCTCGATCTTACTTCCTGCTGTAAACGCCGCCACCGCATAAGAGCCAAGCATATTTAAGGCTGACTGTACCATCATGGTTCCGATCGCCGTAATGGAATACTGCAGTCCCATTGGGATTCCCACACCGATCTGCTTGGCTGCGAGGTTACGTCTAAAATACCAGTCTTCTTTTTTCATACGGAGCTCCGGCACAAACTTCCAGATATATACCAGACATAAGACTCCTGAAACTCCCTGGGAAATAATGGTAGCCCAGGCTGCTCCAGGTGCTCCCAGCTTAAACACGATGATAAATACAAGGTCAAGCACAATATTCAGCATTGCAGATAAGATCAGAAAATACAGTGGTACCTTACTGTTTCCCAGTGCACGGAGGATACTGGCCAGGATATTATATAATGCCTGGGCAAAAATCCCTCCGCAGATGATCATAACGTAAGCATATGCATCCTTGAAAATATCATCCGGCGTATGCATAAATTTCAGAAGTGCATGCATACCTGTCATGCTGACTGCTGTCATCACTGCCGAGACCAGCGCTGTCAGGATCAGTGCATTTCCCACGGTCTGACGCATCTCATCCATTTTTCCCGCACCGTACTTCTGTGCAGTCAGTACGGTAAAACCGGCAGTAAGTCCCAGAAGAAAGCCTATGATCAAAAAGATGATAGTTCCTGTTGAGCCAACTGCCGCCAGTGCCTTTGTTCCTACAAATTTTCCTACAACCACCGCATCTACCATATTGTAGAACTGCTGAAATACATTACCAATAAATACCGGGATCGTAAATCCCAGGAGCACTTTTACCGGTTTTCCCTGTGTCATGTCTGTTTCATGAAATCTTTTTTCCCCCCATTTAATTTGATCGTTCATAAACTTTGTGCTGCTTTTTGTTATTCTTTTTATTATTCTTTCTGTAACTTTACAGTTGCTCAAAAGTTACCTGTTTTTATGTATCAGAGGGATTATAGTTGAAATGGAATGATTTTACAAGATGATTTTGAAAATTTTTTTTCATGTGTGGAAACAGAAACAATCGGATGAAAAATCCCGGCAGATCCGTAAAAATCTGCCGGGATTCCGTGAAGCTTATTTATTTCTCAACAAGAAGAGACTCTCCTGTCATTTCCTTCGGCTGCTCCATACCCATAAGCTGGATCAGAGTCGGAACGATATCTGCAAGACATCCGTTCTCACGAAGTGTGTATTTCGGATCTGCGTTTACAAGGATAAACGGTACCGGGTTAGTTGTATGAGCTGTCCATGGCTCACCTGTTTCATAATTTACAAGCTGCTCTGCGTTACCATGGTCAGCGCAGATAAAGAGCTGTCCGTCAACCTCTTTGATTGCCTCTACAGCCTTACCAACACACGCATCAACAGTCTCAACAGCCTTGATCGCAGCTGCCTCAACACCTGTATGGCCAACCATATCCGGGTTCGCAAAGTTGATGATGATCACATCATATTTGTCAGATTTGATCGCCTCTACAAGCTTCTCGCAAACCTCCGGTGCACTCATCTCCGGCTGCATATCGTAGGTCGGAACCTTCGGGGATTTTACAAGGATTCTGTCCTCTCCTTTGTTTGGTTCCTCAACACCACCGTTGAAGAAGAATGTAACATGTGCATATTTCTCTGTCTCGGCGATACGTGCCTGTGTCATATCGTGAGCTGCAAGGTACTCACCGAAGGTATTGTGAAGAAGAACCTTGTGGAAGGCTACCAGCTTGTTCTGGATGGTATCATCATACTCTGTGAAGCATACGAATGTGGTATCCAGTCTCTTTGCTCTCTCAAAGCCCTTAAAATCGTCATCACAGAAAGCTCTTGTGATCTCTCTTGCACGGTCCGGACGGAAGTTGAAGAATACAACGGAATCCTTATCGGAAATAGTTGCAACCGGTTTGCCGTCCTTCTCGATAACAGTCGGAAGCACAAATTCATCTGTCTTGTCATCATCATAGGAAGCCTGAACTGCTGCTGCAGCATCTGTTCCCTTTACGCCTTCGCCCTGTGTAAGAGCTTTATATGCAAGCTCAACACGATCCCAGCGGTTATCACGATCCATTGCATAATAACGTCCGGAGATCACACCGATCTCACCAACGCCGATCTCTTTCATTTTAGCTTCCAGCTGCTCTACAAACTCTTTACCGGATGCAGGCGGTGTGTCACGTCCATCCAGGAAGCAGTGTACGTAAACTTTCTTGAGTCCCTCTCTCTTTGCCATCTCAAGAAGTCCGTAGAGATGTGTATTGTGGCTGTGTACGCCACCGTCAGAAAGAAGTCCCATAAAATGAATCGCGGAATCGTTGTCTTTTGCATTCTTCATAGCAGAAAGAAGTGCCTCATTCTTGAAGAAATCGCCGTCCTGGATCTCTTTTGTGATCCTTGTAAGCTCCTGGTATACGATACGGCCTGCGCCCATGTTCATATGACCAACCTCGGAGTTACCCATCTGTCCGTCCGGAAGACCTACCGCAAGACCGCTGGCATTGCCTTTTACAAACGGATAATCTTTCATGAGTCCGTCCATAACCGGTGTTTTTGCCTCATATACAGCATTTCCGTCATGTCTGTCATTGAGTCCGTATCCATCAAGGATCATTAAACTGTTGGTTTTTTGCTCATAATTTTCCCCTTCTTATCTTTGATCGAAAATCTGTCCGGCACAGCTCTTCACTGATTCTGAAACCCTCTGTACCATTCAGGATTCTTTTGTTTTCCATTTTATATAGTACCAAAATCCAGAAATTTTGCAACGTTTTCTTTGACAAAAATTTGTCTGTTTTCAATTTCCCGACAACTGATACGGCTGATCTGTAAATTTACGCGAAAGATATTATTTCTGGTATACACGGATCATAGAAGAAATCTTTCTTACAGATGCGCTGTTTTCCAGTTCTTCCTTAACCTTAAAGAAAGCGCCCTCGCTTACAAGTTTGGTGATCACAACAACCTCTGCGGTATCCGGTCTCTTGCTTTCTTTCTGCATGATCTGTGCCACGCTTGCCTGATATTTTGCAAAATGCTCCAGGATTTCAGCCAGCACACCGCAGCGGTCCTCTACCTGCAGGCGGAGGAAATAACGGTTATGGGTATCTGCCATATTTTTTACCGGAAGTGTCTTATAGCAGGTGCAGCCTACTCTTCCGCAGCAATCTGCCTTCATATTACGGACTACCTCAAATACATCACCGGCAACCGCACTTGCTGTAGGAAGCTCACCTGCTCCACGTCCGTAGAACATGGTATCTCCTACTGCATCTCCGTGTACAAAAACCGCATTATAAGAATCATTGACGGATGCAAGGGGATGCTCTGCCGGGATCAGCATCGGGCAGACATAGGCCTCAACGCCGTCCTCCTGACAGCGTGCAACACCCAGAAGCTTGATCTCGCAGCCCATTTCTTTTGCGTAACGGATATCCTTTGCCGTGATCTTTGTGATTCCTTCTATATGAACATTATCAAGGGTAACTCTGGAATTAAAGGCAACTGATGCAAGGATGGCAACCTTTCTTCCAGCATCAATTCCCTCGATATCTGCAGTAGGATCTGCCTCTGCATATCCAAGTTCTGTAGCAAGAGCAAGAGCATCTGAAAATTCCATTCCCTCCTGGGACATCTTGGTAAGGATAAAGTTCGTAGTTCCGTTTACGATTCCCATAACTTCCGTTACATGGTTGGCCTCAAGACTGTTCTTCAACGCTGATGATCGGGATTCCTCCGGCAACTGCTGCCTCAAACAGAAAATCCTTCTGCGCTGCCCTGGCAGTTTCCAGGATCTCTTTTCCGTGGACTGCGATCAGATCCTTGTTTGCAGTTACAACGTTCTTGCCAGCTTTCAGTGCTGCAAGGATATAAGTACGTGCCGGCTCGATCCCGCCGATCAGCTCGATCACAATATCAATGGAAGGATCTCCCTCAATATCTGCCCAGTCTGTTGTAAGAACAGAAGGATCGTCTACCTTCCCGGACGCTTTCTCAAGGTTACGCACCAGGATCTTTGTGATCTTTACCTGGCATCCAAGCTTGGCTGTCATTTCCTGCTCCTGGCTTTTGATCACTTTATATACACCGGTTCCTACTGTTCCGAGACCAAGAAGGGCCGCATTTACGACTTTTTCGTTCATTTTCTGATGTCCCCTTTCCGTTTTTTCCAATTTTTATCAAAGTAACTCCTATGTTATGGCAGAAAACGCTTTTTGTCAAGTTCCGGCAGAGGAAGTAATTCCAGCCAGCTGCCAAAAAGTCCGGTGATCAGTTCCTGCACCATAGCTTTTGACTGTGGATCCAGTTTATCCAGCTGGCGCACCATGGCAGCCAGACTTTTCAGACCACCTTCCTGGATTTGGGAAATGGTATCTGCTCCGGTTGCTTCCAACACAGAAAAGAGTTCCCCGATGAGATGCTCTCTCTGTTTTTCATCCATATGGTCGATCCATTTATGAAGACTTCGATCTGACGCCGCAGCTCTTCTTGTCAAACTTTCTTTCTCTATAAAGGATGGCCCCATTACCTCCCAGGTAAAAGCATCATGCTGCAGGATCCCCTTCTGTGTACTGGCTACGATCCGCGGATCTTTCTGGTGGCTGAGCAGCATACCGATCACAGATGCCTCGGGAATGATACGAGTGACTTTTGGCAAAACCCTTTCCACTCTTCCGGGACTGAAAAATCCTTCCGGGAAACCCGGGCCATCATTATCATAGACAGAAAGAAGCTTTTCCTGCAGGATGTCACTGCACTGCATCGCTGCATACATAGCCAGATTTCCTCCTTTGGAATGACCGCCGATCCGCAGCATGGACTGTATATAAGTTCCATGCGTTTCCAGATATCCCAACGCCTTTCTGTGCGAAGGAACAACTCCGTTGCTTAAGTTAAAATCCTCCTTCCATCCCACAATGGTATCATCGGTTCCCCGAAAGGAAATATATGTGGTTCCATCATCCAGTCCTATAGTCACTGCCGCAAACTGCTGAGCCTGACTGGAAAGGATTTCATTGACAAAGCCTCCTACTGTACATTTCCGGAATCTCTCCGCACAGGCCATTTTTTCAAGGAGCACCGGTGTATTCTGCAGAAAGGCGTTTCTGCTTTCAGATCCTTCTTCATTTCCCGTCTGGAAAAAGCCGCAAAGAGTTCTTCTACAGAAAGAGTATTTCCGTTTTTTACTTCTGCCCTCTCATCCAGATCAAGATAGGAAAAACACGCCAGTATCAGATTGTCAACTTCATTAAAGGGTGACTGCTCAAAGGTAAGATCTCCTCTCCAGTCAAGATAATCCAGAATATTCCCCATAAAATCCTCCGCAAATGATCATATAAGCGTCTTACGCACAGCTGCAGGCTTTCTTTCTATTATAATACGTAACGGCTGCATCACAGCACAGCCATCTGATGCGTTTCTGCCGTTATCAGATAACCGTTTTCTGAAACGACATACCCTGCCAGATATTTATTGTTATCATACCATAAATCCTGATCATTTGCTCCTTTCATCCATTTTTTTCTGAGATAAAGGATGTAATGAATGCAGCCGCAGGTAAAAGCCGGAAACAGTATCGACAGGCCTGCTGCTGACATCATATAGATCACTGCCCCTTTTCCGTCATCCGGTGTTCCTGCCACAAAGCAGTAGAACATGGTAGCTGAAAAATACAGTGTGATCACCACTGAAATTAAGATTTTAAAAAACTTCCTCATTGCTTCTCCTTTCTGTAGTGTCGATATAAGGACACTGTTGTGATTCCAATTTTACCTTCATAATAAGATTAATTCAAGGATGAATCGGACAGGATATATATATGATAAAATATGACAGATTTTGGGTCACGATGAAGGAGCGTGGGATCACTCAGTATGATCTTTATGAACATTACCAGATCACCCGTTCACTTCTGGACAGACTTCGAAAAAATAAAAATGTTGAAATTTATACCATAGACAGGCTGTGTTCCATTCTCCACTGCGAGATCGAGGACATTGTGGAACATGTTCCCGAGCCTGACGAAAGGAACGAACATACAGAAAAAGCTTCAGAGAAAAACAATCCTTACTCTGAAGATAAGAAAAACTCTCTCTGACTGTGATCAGATGCAGCTTTTTTGTTAGCTGTGCTATCCGTGTCAGGGAGAGTTTTTCTGGTTTTTTTATAAAAAGATATAAAAAAGGGGCCGAAGCCCCTTTTTAAGTGAATCTTATTTGTAGTTTACGATCTTTCCGAAATCTGGTTTCAGGGAAGCGCCGCCTACAAGACCGCCGTCGATGTCAGCCTGAGCGAATAAGTCAGGAGCTGTTGCAGCGTTTACAGATCCGCCGTACTGGATACGGATCTCTGCTGCTGTAGCGTCATCATAGATCTCAGCGATGCATTTACGGATATCAGCGCAAACCTCCTGAGCCTGCTCTGTTGTAGCTGTCTTACCTGTTCCGATAGCCCAGATCGGCTCGTAAGCGATAACTGCTGTCTTAGCCTGATCAGCTGTAACACCCTGGAATCCAACCTTAACCTGCTGACGGATGAAGTCCATTGTTACGCCCTGCTCTCTCTGAGTAAGTGTCTCACCACAGCACATGATCGGTGTGATACCATGCTCGAAAGCTTTGAGCATTTTTTTGTTAACGTCTTCGTTTTTCTCACCGAAATACTCTCTTCTCTCGGAATGTCCAAGTACTACGTACTTAACGCCAGCATCTACGAGCATAGCCGGAGCGATCTCGCCTGTGTAAGCACCCTTCTCCTCGAAGTACATGTTCTCAGCGCCAACCTGGATGTTTGTTCCTTTAGCTGCCTCAACAACAGGAATGATGTCGATAGCCGGTACGCAGAATACTACATCAACTTCGTCGTTAACAACAAGCGGTTTTAAAGTCTCAACCAGCTTTACAGCCTCGCTTGGTGTCATGTTCATTTTCCAGTTTCCAGCAATGATTTTCTTTCTTGCCATGGTTTTATCTCCTTTTTTGTGTTCGTGGAACACTTTATTTTTTATCAGTCTTTATCGTTAGCTGCTGCTACACCTGGGAGCTCTTTGCCCTCAAGGAACTCAAGAGAAGCACCGCCACCTGTGGAGATGTGTGTCATCTTGTCGCCATATCCGAGGATATTTACAGCTGCTGCAGAATCGCCGCCACCGATGATTGTTGTTGCGTCTGTCTCAGCAAGAGCTTTGGCAACTGCTTCTGTACCATGAGCGAAGTTCGGCATCTCGAAGCATCCCATCGGTCCGTTCCATACAACAGTCTTGGCATCTTTTACAGCGTCTGCAAAAAGCTTCTCAGTCTCCGGTCCGATATCCATTCCTTCCCATCCGTCCGGAATCTCACCACGTTTTACAACCTGGATATTGCAGTCATTGGAGAAGTTATCACCGATTCTGTTATCTACAGGAAGAAGAAGCTTCACGCCCTTCTCCTCTGCTTTCTTCATCATGTCAAGAGCATACTGAAGGTAATCATCCTCGCAGAGGGATGTTCCGATATGTCCGCCCATAGCCTTGGAGAATGTATAGGACATACCACCACCGATGATCAGTGTATCTACCTTGTCAAGAAGGTTGTTGATTACAGAGATCTTGCTGGAAACCTTAGCACCGCCAAGAATTGCTACGAATGGTCTCTCCGGATTGTTTACAGCGTTTCCAAGGAAATCGATCTCTTTCTGCATCAGATATCCTACAACTGCTGTTTTTACATATTTGGTAACACCTACGTTAGAGCAGTGAGCTCTGTGAGCAGTTCCGAATGCATCATTTACAAATACATCACAGAGGGAAGCAAGATCTTCGCTGAACTTGTCTTCGTTCTTTGTCTCTTCTGCACGATAACGTGTGTTCTCAAGAAGAACTACATCGCCATCTTTCATCTCTGCTACAGCAGCTTTTGCGTTCGGTCCTACTACCTCAGGATCTGCTGCAAATTTTACTTCCTGGCCAAGAAGCTCAGAAAGACGAACTGCTACAGGTGCAAGAGAAAGCTCCGGTTTCGGCTCTCCCTTCGGTTTTCCAAGGTGGGAGCAAAGGATAACCTTTCCGCCGTCTGCGATCAGTTTCTTGATTGTAGGAAGAGCAGCTACAAGACGGTTCTCATCTGTGATCTTTCCATCCTGAAGCGGAACATTGAAGTCGCATCTTACAAGTACTTTCTGTCCTTTTACATTGATATCGTCAACACTTTTTTTGTTCAGCATCTCTATATCTCCTTAACTTTTATTTCTGCAAAAGCAGATGAATAAGGGCGAGCGGTATTGTTGTCCGCTCTGTTAACAGTCATTCCTCAGACATTTTTTTGTTTGGTCTTTTGGAAAAAAAAGGGCCCGGTCCTCTTCAGACCGGACCCTTTCTGAGTCTATTCTTCTACACCCGTTCGCAGAAAATTAAGCGTTCAGAAGTTTTCCGAAGTGCTTGATTGTACGAACCATCTGGCTTGTGTAGGAGTTCTCGTTGTCATACCAGGAAACTACCTGAACCTCTGTTGTGCCATTCTCAAGTGGAAGTACCATTGTCTGAGTAGCATCGAAGAGGGAACCAAATCTCATACCAACGATATCGCTGGATACGATCTCATCCTCGTTGTATCCGAAGGACTCATTGGAAGCTGCTTTCATAGCTGCGTTGATCTGCTCTTTAGTAACGTTTCCTTCAACTACTGCTGTAAGGATTGTTGTAGAACCTGTTGGGGTAGGTACACGCTGTGCAGAACCGATAAGTTTGCCGTTAAGCTCTGGGATAACAAGTCCGATAGCTTTAGCAGCACCTGTGCTGTTCGGAACGATGTTAACTGCAGCTGCACGGGATCTTCTCAGATCGCCTTTTCTCTGCGGTCCGTCAAGTGTCATCTGATCGCCTGTGTAAGCGTGGATTGTGCACATGATACCGGATTTGATCGGTGCAAGATCGTTAAGAGCCTTAGCCATTGGTGCAAGGCAGTTTGTTGTACAGGAAGCTGCGGAGATGATCTTGTCCTCGTTTGTAAGACCCTGATGGTTTACGTTGTAAACGATTGTCTTAAGGTCGTTTCCAGCCGGAGCGGAAATAACTACGTGCTTAGCACCTGCATCGATATGAGCCTGAGCTTTGTCTTTGGATGTGTAGAAACCTGTGCACTCAAGAACTACGTCTACACCGATCTCTCCCCATGGAAGCTCTGCAGCGTTAGCCTTAGCATAGATTTTGATCTCTTTTCCGTCTACTGTGATGGAATCCTCGCCTGCTGTTACTTTATCAGCAAGAGCATATCTTCCTGTGTAGAATCATATTTTAATAAGTGAGCAAGCATCTTAGGAGATGTAAGATCGTTGATTGCTACGATCTCAAATCCTTCTGCTCCAAACATCTGACGGAATGCAAGACGACCGATACGTCCAAAACCATTAATTGCAACTTTTACTGCCATGATAAATTCCTCCTATGAATTGAATGGTGATTTAAATCGTTCCTTTGTTAAAGAAACATCAACCTGTTTCATATTGTACCTAATTCCAAACAAAAATTCAAGAGCTATTTATAAAAAAGAACATTAAAATAAATATTAAGAAAATTTCTGAAAAATGTGCTATAATTCTCTGATAGAAAGTTCTGTCCTGCTGATTCCCAAAACGGATATCTATATTCCGCTGGGAGTTTGACTTTCCCGGATTCATAACAGGCAGATACGATCATTGTCACAGAATATAAAGGCTTGAATATGGAGGTACAAAATGGACCAGAAAATTTTATGGGACTGCCATATGCACTCCTCTTTTTCCGCAGATTCCGATACACCGATGGAAGAAATGATCCAGACTGCCGCAGACCAGGGTCTCACGGGAATCTGTTTTACTGAACATTTTGATCCGGATTATCCCGATACTCCGGAAAATCTTGATTTTTCCCTGAACATCCCTGCATACCGTCAGAAACTTGAGAGTCTTGCGGATGCTTTTAAAGACCAGATTCAGGTTAACTTCGGGATCGAGCTTGGACTTCAGCCTCAGCTTGCAGAATCTTTTTCCGATCTTCTGAAAGAAGTTCCCTTTGATTTCGTTATTGGTTCCTCCCATGTGGTGCACGGATACGATCCTTATTATCCTTCTTATTTTGAGGGCCGTAAGGAATCCGCATGCTACATGGAATATTTTGAATCCATCCTGGAAAATATCGCTGCTTTTGACGAGATGGATGTGTACGGACATATCGACTATGTAGTACGTTATGGTCCAAATCAGAACCGTCAGTATTCTTACGGACGATATAAGGAGATCCTGGACGAGATCCTGCGGACATTGATCCGCAAAAATGTGGGAATCGAGCTGAACACAGGCGGTTATCACTACGGGCTTGGTGAACCGAATCCATGTGTCAATATTATCCGACGTTACCGTGAGCTTGGCGGTGAGATCATCACCATCGGTGCAGATGCCCATACTCCGGATAAGATCGGCTATGCCTTTGACAAGGCGGCTGATGTTCTCCGTGAATGTGGTTTTTCCTATTATGCTGTATTTAAAAACCGCCGTCCTGTTTTTCATAAGCTGTAGCTCTGTTTCTCTCTCCGGTGAGAGAGTTTACATTTTTATACCGAAAATATCATTTTATCTAAGGAGGAACTCTATATGTCAACAAAAAGACTCCAGAAAAAGAAAGCTGCCATGCAGGCAAAAAAAGAAAAGCAGCTGAAAAAAAATACCTCTGCTGCCGGCACCAGTTCCAGTGCTGCCAAATCTGTTGAAAATGCTAAAGCCGAAGTGAAAAAACTTGAAACCGTAAAGAAGGAAACGCTTAAAGTCGAAACCTCAAAAACTGAACCGATCAAAGTCGAGACTTCCAAGACCGAACCGATCAAGGTCGAGACTTCCAAGACCGAGCCGATCAAGGTTGAGACCTCAAAGACTGAACCGGCGAAAGTTACTACTTCCAAGACCGAGCCTCTGAAAGTCGAAACTTCCAAGGAGGACACAGCTTACGATGCCCTCTACGAGAAACGTCTGAAATACTACTACAATGATCTGAAATGGCTCTACTGCGAGCTGTTCCGCGATCATCCGGAAGTTGCCGGCACATTCTCAAGCCTCACAAAAAAAATGAAAGAGATTTATCGTGAGCGTTCTCTTTCCATGAAGGAAGCTGACCAGACCTGCGTTGCTGATCCTGACTGGTTCCGTAAGACTACTTTCACCGGAATGGCTGTAAATCCTGCTGACTTCGCAGATACTCTTTCCGGTCTATCTAATAAACTGGACTATATCAGCGAATGTAATGCAGACACTCTGTACCTGACAGATCTTTTCCAGGCAACCTCCAACTGCTCTCTTCGCATTATCCCGGAGATCGGAACCTCCGAAGATCTGTACACACTTGCAGCTAACTGTAGGAAAGCAGGTATCCGCCTGGCTCTTGAGATCCCGTTAAGTCTTTCTGTGGATGACCCACAGTCCGGTGCGCCATGTGTGCTCCAGACTCCGGCTTATTTCAATGCAATGCTTCTTCAGATCCTGGAGCTTGCAAATGAAGGTGCTTCTGTATTCAGCCTTGGTGTCCTTCCGATGATGCCGGAAGAAAATCTCTGGAAGCTTCACTCTCTGCTGCGTATGACCCGAATGGTGTGTGAGATCGTATGCCCCGGAATTCTTCTCCTTGGCGAAACAGACCGCCCACCTGCAGAGGCTGCTGCATTTGGCGGAACTTCCGATATGCCGGAACTTCACATTGTAAACAGCACCCAGCTGATGTCCGATCTCTGGCATACCGTTGCCACAAAGGACACTGCCCTTCTCCGCCGGGGAATCGACAGAGCTGCAGACCTTCCGCAGGCACCGGTATTCCAGAATTACCTCCGTAACCGCAACACGGTACGCTGGAATCTGGACTATGATTTCCTGAAAGGAAGCTTTATCACAGAAGGGCCTCACAGAGATTATCTGAATGAATTCCTGGCAGGTATTTTCCCTGATTCCTTTGCCCGGGGTGAAATTTATGTAAATCCGGAAACCGAGAAATCTGAGCTCTGCGGAACAACCGCATCTCTTGCAGGAATCGAGCGTTTTGATTATGAAGGAAATATGGAGGGTGTCAGCCGGGGAATCCGCTATGACGTAGCACTTCATGCATTGCTTCTTTCCCTCCCCGGAATTCCGGTACTTCGAAGCGGTGACGAGGTCGGACAGCTGAATGACTACACCTATAAAACAGACATTTCCAAAGCAGCTGATCCCCGCTGGCTCCACAACGGACGTTTCAACTGGGCACTTGCCCGGAACAGAGCCGATGCCGAAACGATCCAGGGACGCATTTTCAACAGTCTTGAGCAGCTGGAATCCATCCGTGCCAGCCATCCGGTATTTGCACCTGAAGTTTCTGCACATACACTGGAAACCTGGGAAAAAGCTCTCCTTGCCCTGGTAAGAGAAACTTCTGAAGAAAAGCTGATCTGCATCTACAACTTCAGCGACCAGGATAAGGTAGCCTGGATCAACGAACAGGACGGTACCTACACAGATCTTCTCACAGGAGTTCAGAGAGACGCACAGGCTGTAGAGATCCCGGCCTTCGGATTTATCTGGCTTATGCACACAAAATAATAGCTTTGTCAGGCGGATATCCACAATCTGCATTCTCTACACAGCTCTGCACCGGATAACTGCTTCACAGTTTATTTGCAAAAAAAGGACACTGCCATTTTCAACGGGCAGTGTCCTTTTTTATTTCTCATATTATTATTTTCTCAGCTTATCAATAAATGCAGCAAATTTCCCCTGTTCCCCACTATCCAGCGAACGGCTGTAAATATTTCTGAGCCAGGCCGTGATCACATCGATCAGGATCGGAGAAAATGTCATCAGAAGGAACACCAAAATGATCATTCCGAATTCCAGCGATCCCAGTGTCAGAAGATTCTGCAGAACCACCGCCGCACCGAAAAAGATCACCTGCATACTGTAAATGATCACCTTTCGATACTTATTCAGAGGTGCGTAAACTGTCTTAAGTGCTGCCATATAATTCCATCCTGTTACAAGCACACAGGCTGTATTCAGCATAGCATTGGAATGGTATACATTCTGGCATACCAGCATCACACTGAACACACAGCCCGTGATGGTCACAGCAGCCGGAAATGCATTCATAAATACATGACGCAAAAATGTATGGTCGATCTTCTCATAATTATTCTCCTGTGCCAGAAGGAATGTAGGAATACCAACAGCGCAGGCACTGATCAGAGACATCTGGATCGGCTCAAAGGGATAGGAATCCCCGAAGAAGATCGTGATCAGTGACAGCAGCACGGAAAAAATCGTTTTGATCAGAAACATCGATGCCGCAGTACGGATATTATTTACAACCCGGCGTCCCTGATTCACAATTTCCGGCATTGCTGCAAAATTAGAATCCAGCAATACCACATTGGCAATATTCTTGGCAGCATCACTGCCCTCAGCCATGGCAATACTGCAGTCCGCCTCTTTAAGCGCCAGAACATCATTGACACCATCACCGGTCATGGCAACCGTATGCTTCTGAGCCTGTAAAGACTTCACCATTGCCTGCTTCTGCTGAGGTGTTACACGCCCGAACACACTATATTCTGCAACTGCCTCGTCCATCTGTTCCTGAGTTGTGATCGTTGTCGCATCTATATAATGCTCTGCATTTTTAAGGCCGGCACGTCTGGCAATTGCAGAAACCGTCACCGGATCATCACCGGAGATCACTTTCAGATCAACACCCTGACTTTCGAAATATGCCAGCGTATCCGGTGCCTCTGCACGGATCACATCGGTAATAAGCAAAAGTCCGACAGGTTCCAGTCCCTCCGGAAGCTCCGCTCCCTCACTCACATTTACACTATGGGCAAGAACCAACACACGAAGACCTTCCTCTGCAAATCTGCCACAATACTCCATCAGCTCCGGGTTCCCTTCCGGAAAAAGAAACTGCGCTGCACCCATCAGATAAGTACCTGTATCTGTAAATGCAGCTCCGCTGTACTTCCTGTCAGAAGAAAACGGGATCACATGATCCAGCTCCATATCCTGAGATACTTTAAATCTTGCCCTGAGTGCATCGGCAGTGGCATTCTGATCCTTCAGCACAGAAAGCAGATTTCCCATGATATGCTCGATCTCCCGGGTCTTCTCCGGATCTTCCTGACTATGTTTCTCCGGGTCAGCTTCTGACTTTTCCTGTAATACGAGATTCGCGCTTCCATCCTCCTTTGCGATCGCATCTGTTGCTGAAACTGCAGAAGTCGCAGAACTCTCAGTTCCATCGCTGTCACCTTCGCCGGATTCAGGATCTTTCCCGGATATTGTCTCTGAAATCTCATCATACACCGGCGGATAGTTCTCCACCGCCTCCACACACATGGTACCCTCTGTGATAGTTCCTGTCTTATCCAGGCAGAGCGTATCCACGCGTGCAAGAGTTTCTATACAGTACAGCTCCTGCACCAGCGTCTTCTTCTGGGCAAGCTTCAGCGCACCCAGAGTCAGTGCCACACTGGTAAGAAGGACCAGTCCCTCCGGGATCATTCCCAGGACCGCTGCAACCATATTGACAACAGAATCCCGGATATTGTCTCCCACAAAATAATACTGTTTATAAAAAAGCAGCGCACCCATTGGTACGATAATGATACTGATCACCTTCAGAATGGCATTCAGGGAATTTCTAAGCTCTGAATTATGGCGTTTGAATTCCTTTGCCTCGCTGGTGATCCTTGACGCATAGTTGTCACTTCCCACATGGATGATCTGGCAACAGGCCTGTCCCGCCGTCACAAAGCTTCCGGAAAAAAGCTCATCTCCCGGATTCTTCGGAAGATTGTCTGCCTCACCGGTAAGCAGAGATTCATTGACCTCAAGACTTCCCTCCAGGATCTTCGCATCTGCCGGAACCTGTTCTCCGGCCTTCAGGAATATCAGATCATCGACAACCAGCTTCTCTGTAGAAATTTTCCATTTTTTTCCTTCACGCAGAACAACCGTCTTGGATTCTGTCAGGATGGCCAGCTTGTCAATCGTCTTCTTGGCACGGACCTCCTGAATGATCCCGATCACGGTATTAATAAAAATGATTCCTACAAACATGGAGTTTTTGTAGGAACCAACCAGCAGTACGAGAACCAGCAGCACCAGGTTCAGAAAATTGAAGAATGTCAACGTATTCTCCAGAATGATCTGCTTATATGTCCTGGTGTTGGGGTTTTCGTTATTATTTACCTGGCCCTGCGCAATTCTTTCCTGAACTTCTTCGTTCGTAAGTCCTGTCATGCTTCTTACTTACCTGTCCTTTCAATGGCTTACGGTTCTGTTCGACTGAAGCTTGCTCATGCCCCGGTTATGATCGTAAATAAAAGGAATCAATACTCCTCTTCTGTATCCTCTTCACCCTCGTGGATATCAGACTTCGGTTTGGAAAGACCCTCGATCTTAATGTGATGTTTCTCTGCATAATCCCAGAGAGCTGCATGAATTGCTTCCTCAGCAAGCAGGGAACAGTGGATCTTTACCGGCGGAAGTCCGTCCAGAGCCTCCATAACGGCCTTGTTGGTTACTTCCATAGCTTCCTCAATGGTCTTGCCCATTACAAGTTCTGTTGCCATGCTGCTTGTTGCAACTGCTGCACCGCATCCAAATGTTTTAAATTTGCAGTCTTTGATAATATGAGTTTCGTCATCGATATCAAGGAATATTCTCATAATATCACCGCATTTTGCATTTCCTACAGTACCCACGCCACTTGCGTTCTCGATCTCACCGACATTACGTGGATGCTGAAAATGATCCATTACTTTTTCACTATACATTATTTTTTCCTCCTGGCAAGTATTTTTATTATTTTTTCTGCTTTTTAATAAAATCTTCATATAATGGAGACATGCTTCTTAAGTTTGCAGTAATATCTTTCAGCTTATCTACTACAAAATCAACATCCTCCATTGTCGTCTCCTCGCTTAAGGTCATACGGAGAGATCCGTGTGCGATCTCATGAGGAAGACCGATAGCTAACAGAACGTGTGACGGATCCAGAGAACCGGATGTACATGCGGAACCGCTGGATGCACAGATTCCGAAATTATCAAGCATCAGAAGAAGTGACTCTCCCTCGATGAACTGGATGCTTACATTTACGTTGTTCGGAAGACGTTTTACTTTATCTCCATTGAGACGTACGTACGGGATCTCTGTGAGGATCCTGCTGATCATATGATCTCTGATCTCGATTTCTTTTGCAGTACGCTCTTTCATGGACTTGTTTGCACGCTCTGCTGCAAGACCGTATCCTACGATACCAGGAACGTTCTCTGTACCTGCACGACGTTTTCTCTCCTGTGCTCCGCCATGTACGAAGGAGCGGATCTTAACGCCCTTACGGATATAGAGGAAGCCGATTCCCTTCGGTCCGTTGATCTTATGTCCGCTGGAGCTGAGCATATCGATATTGAACTCATCTACATTGATCGGGATCTGGCCGAATGCCTGAACAGCATCTGTATGGAACAGGATTCCATGCTCATGTGCGATCTGTCCGATCTCTTTCAGCGGCTCAAGAGTACCAATCTCATTGTTTGCAGCCATAACAGAGATCAGGATGGTCTCCGGTGTGATGGCTTTCTGAAGCTCATCCAGGTCAATGAAACCATTCTCATCTACATCCAGGTATGTGACCTTGGCACCACGCTCTTTTTCAAGGTACTCGCAGGTATGAAGGATGGCATGATGCTCGATCTTTGTTGTGATGATATGGTTTCCTTTATTTTTATATGCCTCAAAGGTCGCTTTCAGAGCCCAGTTATCAGACTCGGAACCACCTGCAGTAAAATAGATCTCCTCTTTTTTGGCTCCGATCACATCTGCGATCTGCTGTCTTGCCTTTGCGATGGCAGCCTTGCTGTTTGCCGCAAAATCATAAACGGTTGAAGCATTTCCATAAAACTCTGTAAAATACGGCAGCATAGCCTCCACAACTTCCGGTGCGGTCTTTGTGGTAGCCGCATTGTCCAGATATATCATTTTTCCCATTTTCTTTTCCTCCTGTTCAGGATAATTATTTTTCGTGTATTCTCCGGCTTTCTTCGATCAGCTCACTGAGCATCAGGGTATCCACTGCATCTGTGATGCTGTCGTTGATCCTCTTCCACACTAATTTAGCCACGCAGAGATCAGAACCCTGGCAGCCACCGTCACCTTCTGTTCCCGGACATGTTGCAGCTCCAGGCCACCCTCCAGGACACGAAGGATATCTCCCACTGAAATCTCTTCTGCCGGTCTTCCAAGGAAGTATCCTCCGGCTGCGCCGCGGACACTCTTCACAAGGCCCGCTTTCTTCAAAAGTGCCATCAGCTGCTCCAGATAGCTGACTGATATATTCTGACGGCCCGCAATACTCTGAAGCGAGACCGCTTCTTTTTCACTGTAAAGACCAAGGTCTATCAAAGCCTTAAGTCCGTATTTTGCTCTTGTTGACAGTTTCATCCGCTCACCTCTTTTTCAATTCCCAGTGTTTTCCTCGGATTTCATGTTTACTCTATCAGAAACATATGGTTCTGTCAAGACTAACTTCTTCATATACTGACAAAAAAGACTCAAGGTTATCCATGTCAAAAAAAATATTTCTCAAAGGAACCCTGATTCTTGCCTGCACAGGCTTATCAGCCGTATCGCAGGTTTCTTTTATAGAATATTCCTCTCCCATGCCATTGGTGCGGAAGGTCTTGGTTTGTATCAGCTGGTTCTTCCTCTCCAGGGACTTATGGCCGCTTTATCCTATACAGGGATCCAGTCTGCCCTTTCACGCCTGATCGCGTCCAGACTTGCCCTTCAAGAGAAAAAGGAGGCACGTTTTTCGCTGGTCACAGGAACACTTATGGCTGTCTTTTTTTCTGCTGCAGCCGGTTTTCTGCTTTTTCAGCACGCATATTTTTTTGCTTCCGCAATTCTGAAAACACCGCAGACTGCCGGTCTTCTTCGCATAACAGCTGTCAGTATTCCTCTCTGTGCCATTCATTCCTGCATTGACAGCTATTATTATGCCCGAAAAAAAGCCTCTGTTCCGGCAGTCGTGCAGCTTTCGGAGCAGTCTGCACGGATCGGCACTACCTATATCCTATATCTGATCTTTCTTTCCGAAGGGCGTCCGATCACTGCATTGATCGCAGCGGGAGGTTCCCTTGCCGGAGAGACTGCCGCTTCGCTGGTGTCGCTGCTGGTAGTTTCCTTTCATTTCGGAAATCACCCTATACACGAAAAGACTCCCGTCAGGATCTTTCCGCTGATAAAGGACCTTTTCACACTGTCTTTTCCCATTTCCCTGAACAGGATCCTTCTGACACTTCTCGGCAGCATAGAAGCGGTCCTGATCCCACAGATGCTTCTGCGTTCCGGCATGACAGCCTCAGACTCACTGAAGATCTATGGGCTCTTTACAGGAATGGCACTGCCCCTGCTCCTGTTTCCTTCCACACTTACGTCTTCCGCTGCTGTAATGCTGATGCCTTCCATCGCACAGCTTGATGCACTGGGAAAGCAGAAGCAGATCCGCCGTGTCACAGATCAGACCTTTTTTCTGTGCATGTTCCTGGGATTTCTATGCGGAAGCGGATTCTTTCTTTTTGGCCCATTCCTCGGAACATTGCTTTTTCACAGCCAGACTGCCGGCACCTACATACGGTATCTGTCTTTTATCTGTCCTTTTCTTTATACAAACACCATGCTCACCAGCATCCTGCAGGGACTTGGAAAACCGGGGCTCTGTCTGATACACAGTATTGCCGGCATTCTCATCCGTATTTTCTCCGTTGTTTTTATAATTCCGGCAACAGGGATCCGAGGCTATTTTTACGGGATTTTTCTGGGTGAGCTGCTGCTTACTCTTCTACACGTGAAAGCGCTAAAATTTCCCTATCGACAATCGGCCAATAATCGTTTATAATAAATAATCGAAATGTCTATAGTTATGGAGGAATAAAGTACTATGAGTTTTGAATTCATAAAAAAACTGCCAACTCCTGAGGAAATCCGCAATCAGTATCCGCTCGATGCTGAACTTCAGGCGCTCAAGGAGAAACGCGATGCTGAGATTCGCGACGTTTTCACCGGAAAATCCGATAAATTCCTCGCTATCATCGGACCATGTTCTGCAGATAACGAAGATGCCGTATGCGATTATCTTTTAAGACTTCGCAAAGTTCAGGAAAAGATCGAGGATAAAGTCCTTATCATCCCGCGTGTTTACACAAACAAACCACGTACGACCGGTGAAGGATACAAGGGAATGGTCCATCAGCCGGATCCTGAGAAAAAACCGAACCTTCTTGCCGGACTGATCGCGATCCGTAAGATGCACATGCGCGCTATCCGCGAAAGCGGCTTCACCTGTGCAGATGAGATGCTTTACCCGGAGAACTACCGTTATCTCTCTGATCTGCTTTCCTACGTTGCTGTAGGCGCACGTTCTGTTGAAGATCAGCAGCACAGACTCACTGTCAGCGGCATGGATGTTCCGGCTGGTATGAAGAATCCTACCAGTGGTGACTACAGCGTTATGCTGAACTCCATTGTTGCAGCACAGGGCGCTCATCGTTTTATTTACAGAAGCTGGGAGGTTGAGACCACCGGTAATCCACTCTCTCACGCAATCCTTCGTGGTGCAGTAAACAAGCATGGGGAAGCAATCCCAAACTACCATTACGAGGATCTTCGTCTTCTCTATGATAAATACCATGCAAAGAACCTTGCCAACCCGGCAGTGATCGTGGATACCAACCACTCCAACTCCAACAAGCATTACGAGCAGCAGGTTCGTATCGCAAGTGAGGTTCTTCACAGCCGTCAGGTAGATCCTGAGCTTCACTCCATGGTAAAGGGTCTCATGATCGAGAGCTATATCGAGCCAGGCAACCAGAAGATCGGTGGAGATCACATCTACGGAAATCCATCACAGATGCCTGCCTTGGTTGGGATGAGTCTGAGAAGCTGCTTTACACGATTGCTGAAAATTGCTAAGATCTGTCTGATCTGCAGTTCAGGAAACGGATATTTGTGATCCTTTTACACTTTATGTTCAAAAAAAAAAGAACCGGCATTCTTCCATTTTGGAAGCTGCCGGTTCTTTTTTGAACGCGTTTTTTATATTATTTCTTACAGATCAATGCCTCGGATGTGCTTTCATATATACGTCTCGCATTTTCGCAACGCCAAAATTCAGATAGACCTGTGTGGTGGAAATATCCGAATGTCCAAGCATTTCCTGCACACTCTTCACGTCCGCTCCATTCTGCAGCATATGTGCGGCAAAAGAATGTCTCAGTGTATGCGGCGTGATATCATGCTGGATCCCGGCTTCCTCTGCATATCCCTTCAGAACCTTCCAGAATCCCTGTCTGCTCATGGATTTTCCTGAACAGTTGGTAAAAAGACTCTCCGTCTCATTTTCTTTCACAAATTTTCCACGGGCTTCCTTCAGATATTTCTCCATGGCTGTTTTGCATACATTTCCTATCGGGATCACCCGTTCCTTATCCTCATCGTGACAGACTACATAACCAAGCCGCAGATTGAGATCCTCCAGGTTCAGCCGCAAAAGTTCACTGACGCGCATTCCTGTAGCATACAAAAGCTCCAGCATGGCACTGTCCCGGATTCCCTTCGGTGTATTCAGATCCGGCTGTTTCAAAAGGCGGTCTACCTCATCCACAGTAAGGATCTCCGGCATCCGCTTCTCAACCTTGGGCGGCTTCAGTTCCAGAGACGGATCCCTCTCGATCCTGTTCTCCTGATAAAGATACTGAAACAAGGCACGGATAGATGCTACATTTCTGGAGATCGTTGAGGAAGCGAACTGTCCTCTCTCCATATAGCTGAGATAGCTTCCAGCTCCAGTTCTCCTACATCTCGGATATCATAGATCCCACGATCTGCAAAATACACTGCCATCTTCTTCAGGTCTCTCTGGTAAGATACTTCTGTATTATGTGACGTCCTTTTTCTATTATGTAAATATGTAATAAATTCCCGTATCTCTATGTCCATTTCTCTGCATCCCGTTTCTCTAAAATCATACTCGTTTATGACTGAATTATACTGTGAATTTTACATAAAATCAAACAGTTTTTCATCGTAAAACCGCACAATTTCAACACTTTCCGGCGCAAACCACCAAATATCGCAGATTTTATGGAAACCATTACTAGATATTGTGGAAATTTTCCTCAAAAAAATTTCAGGCCCTTTATAACTTTTTTCTACGATCCAGGGATTCAGAAAACTTTCTGCGAGGATTCCTCCTGTATACAGCAGAAAAACTGTGATCCCCTGCCGAAAATAAGCCCCTGTTTTCTGCGGCACAAGTCCATAATTTTTCCAGATCCCATACGATTGTCTGTATACGATACCTGCAAGATAAAAATACGCCGGAATATAGACCAGATACTGCGGCATCAGAAGTCCGGCGCCGGCCACACCGCCATAAATACCAAATTCCAGAACCGATAATGCCAGGATCATTCCTGTCTCTATTCCCAAAAACAGCATATATGCGACCGTCAAAGGCACTCCGAATATTGTAAATCCGCATAAAAACAACAGAAGAAAAAAACCTCCTCTTCGTCGCAGCACTTCCAGGAAATAAGCTCCGCCGGAAATATCTTTTCCTGCAAAGCTGCGGATCAGATAAAAAGAAGCCAGGGTTTTCTGTTTCCACTCCATTTTCCAGATCAGATTTGGCAACACATTTCCCGCAAAAAATCCGGTCATAAAAAGAAGCTCCGCCGGAAAACGTCCGGCATTTTTCCACTTCCGGTTCTCTGTCTTACTCTCCATTTACTCACCCTGTACCAGTTTACGCCTGTTTTTCCGGTAATATGACCGTTTTTCCACATGACAAAAAGGCCGGCCAGCTAAAAAGCTGTCCGACCTTTTGATATTTCCAGAACTTTCTTCCATTGAAAGCTTATTTTGCGTAGTCAACCGCTCTGCTTTCACGGATCACATTAACTTTGATCTGTCCAGGATACTCAAGCTCTGCCTCGATCTGCTTTGCAATATCTCTTGCAAGGAGAACCATATCTGCATCACTTACATGATCCGGCACGACCATAACACGAATTTCTCTTCCTGCCTGAATAGCAAAAGATTTCTCTACACCTTTGAATTCATTGGTGATATCCTCAAGCTGTTTCAGACGATTAGTATAGGTTTCCAGGGTCTCACGTCTTGCTCCAGGTCTTGCTGCGGAAATTGCATCAGCAGCCTGTACAATACACGCGATCAGAGATTCCGGCTCCACATCACCATGATGAGACGCAACCGTGTTGATAACGATCGGGGACTCCTTGTATTTCTTGCAGAGATCCACACCGATCTGAATATGAGAACCTTCTACCTCATGGTCAATGGATTTACCAATGTCATGAAGAAGTCCGGCACGCTTGGCCATACGCACATCCACACCAACTTCTCCTGCAAGAAGTCCGGAAAGCTGTGCAACCTCAATTGAATGTCTCAGAGCATTCTGTCCATAGCTTGAACGGAATTTCATACGTCCAAGAAGCTTCAGAAGTTCCGGATGGATTCCATGTACCCCTACATCCATGGCAGCATTCTCACCATCTTCCCGGATCTGTGCTTCCACTTCTTTCTGGGCTTTCTCTACCATCTCTTCAATTCTTGCCGGATGGATACGTCCATCCACGATCAGTTTCTCAAGAGCCACTCTGGCGATCTCTCTCCTGATCGGATCAAATGCGGAGAGTACCACTGCCTCCGGTGTATCATCAATGATCAGATCCACACCGGTAAGTGTCTCAAGTGTACGGATGTTACGGCCTTCACGACCGATGATCCTTCCCTTCATTTCATCACTTGGAAGCTGTACCACAGAAATCGTTGTCTCGGAAACATGATCCACTGCACATTTCTGAATGGCATTGACTACATATTCCCTGGCTTTCTTATTGGCATCTTCCTTTGCTCTGTTCTCAAGCTCTTTATAGAGTCTTGCAACATCCACCTTACGTCATCTTCTACAGATTTCAGTAATTCTTCTTTTGCCTGTTCGGAGGTAAGACCTGAAACTCGTTCCAGTTCCTGTACTCCTTTTTCCTCAAGTTCATTTACTCGTTTTTCTTTTTCTTGTAACTCGTTAAATTTCGCTGTACATTCCAGCTCACGCTTCTCCACTGCATTGGCTTTTTTGTCAACAGATTCCTCTTTTGACAAAACTCGCTTCTCGTATCTCTGCAGCTCGTTTCTCCGTTCCTTGGTTTCCCTTTCCAGTTCATTTTTAGTTCGCAGAGATTCTTCCTTTACTTCAAGTAAAGTTTCACGTTTCTTGGTCTCTGCTGCTTTCAATGCTTCATCAAGAATATTCCTTGCCTTATCCTCTGCTGTACCTATGATTTCCGCATCCTTGCGTACTTTCTTGTCAACAGCAACCTTGCAAGTAACAGGAACTGCAATAAGTAGCGTGACTACCACAGCGACAATAACACCGATAATTGTGCCTGCCACAGGAGCACCTCCTTATTTAGTTTTCATTGTACAAATACAACAATACAAGTTTAGCTGTTTTTCACATTTATGTCAAGTTTTTCTCATGAAAAAGCAGATTTTGGTTAGCATATATAAACTGGCTCTTTTTCTCCGCAGAGTCATTCCATATCACGGTTCACCCGGATGTTCATTTCTTCCAGGGTATGGGAAATATCCTCATACCGGAACGCTCGTCTGGCCAGATATCCATACAGCCTTCGCATCTGTCCTTCATCAAGCTCTGTGTCCGGCGCATATTTCTTCTCGATCGTCCTGCGTAATACCTCCCGCTCGTCCGGTTCCATAAGCTCTTCCATCTCATTCCAGGCATCCAGGGCAGTCTGACGGTCCACACCCTTTAACTGAAGTTCCGAGAGGATCTTCTGACGGCTCCTGGTTTCCATGCGGAAGGAGATATAGGTTCTGGCATAACGGGCATCGTTGATATACCCATAGGACTTCACATAAGCAATGGCATCTTCTACTGCCTCCGGTGAAAATTCAGCCTGACGGAGTTTATCCGTCAGGCCTTTCTCTGTGCGGTCCATATGTTCCAGAAGCCGCATGGCTTTCTTTCTTGCACGGTTTCGTTCTTCCAGATCCAGCATGGATTACTCTTCCTTCTCTGTATCTTCTGCCTGTACTGCTGCTTCTGCTGTCTCATCTGCCGGATCCAGATGATAATGTACACGAACCTTCTTCTCGATCTCATCGCGGATCTCCGGATGCTCTCTCAGGAATAATTTGGCATTCTCACGTCCCTGTCCGATCTTATCCCCCTCATATGCATACCAGGCTCCGCTCTTGTTTACGATGGAGCATTCTGCAGCCAGATCCAGGATATCTCCCTCTCTGGAAATACCGGTTCCGAACATGATATCAAATTCTGCCTGCTTAAATGGCGGAGCACCTTGTTCTTAACTACTTTCACACGGGTGTGGTTTCCGACCATCTCACCACCCTGCTTCAATGTTTCCACACGGCGTACATCCATACGGACAGATGCATAGAATTTCAGCGCACGTCCACCGGTTGTAGTTTCCGGATTGCCAAACATCACTCCAACCTTTTCACGAAGCTGGTTGATAAAGATCACCACGCAGTTGGACTTGCTGATAACAGCTGTCAGTTTACGGAGTGCCTGTGACATCAGACGGGCCTGCAGACCTACATGGCTGTCTCCCATATCTCCTTCGATCTCAGCCTTGGGGACCAGGGCTGCAACAGAGTCCACGATCACGATATCCACAGCACCGGAACGTACCATAGTCTCTGTGATCTCCAGCGCCTGCTCTCCGTTATCCGGCTGTGAAATATAAAGGTTGTCGATATCAACACCTATACTCTTGGCATAAACAGGATCAAGAGCATGCTCCGCATCGATAAATCCTGCGATTCCGCCTCTCTTCTGCACTTCAGCGACCATATGTAAGGCTACCGTTGTCTTACCACTGGACTCCGGTCCGTAGATCTCCACGATACGTCCCTTGGGAACACCACCTACGCCAAGGGCGATATCCAGGCTTAAGCATCCTGTGGGAACTGCCTCCACCTGCATATGGGAACTGGAATCTCCAAGCTTCATGACAGAGCCTTTACCGAACTGTTTCTCAATATTTCCAAGAGCCGCTTCCAGCGCCTTCTGCTTCTCTTCACTGATCATTATGTAATCTCCTATTCTTTATTCTCTTTCTAATCAGGTTTCCTTTAATCCGAACCTTTGTTCGTGTTTTCTGTATTACATAGTATTATAAAACGGAATGATTGTCAATAAGATACTTGAAAATCCCTCTGTTTTTTTGTTGACAGGATCTCTGAAAATCCGACAAAAAGCTTCCCATACATGATTTCTTTTTCCTCTCTGAATGCAAAAAAGCAGATAAAAAGATTTCCCTCTTCATCTGCTTTTTATGCAATATATTTCCTGTCACTGATCGTTGGTCAGCTTCAGTTTGTCCAGAATATAGAATACAAGGCTTAATGCATGGCAACCACACATGCCAGCACCATACCGGTAAGCTCAACATTTCCAAGCTTCAGGGCAATTCCGGAAAGACCTACAACAAAGACAACGCTTGTCAGCGTCAGATTTCTGGACTTGCTGTAATCCACGTGATTGTCAACCAGCATACGAAGGCCGGAGGTTCCGATCATTCCGTAAAGAAGGAAGGAAATCCCACCGATCACCGGACCGGGAATGGTACTGATCAGGCTGCCAGTTTGCCAAGGAAGGAACAGCAGATAGAAAGCACTGCCGCACCACCGATCACCTGTACACTGTAAACCTTTGTCACTGCCATGACACCGATGTTCTCACCGTAAGTAGTTGTCGGCACAGAACCAAGGCATCCGGAAACTGTGGTAGAGAAGAAATCTGCAAACAGGGATCTGTGGAGACCCGGATCTTTCAGAAGATTTCTTCCAACGATCTTTCCAGTTACGATCTGATGGCCGATATGCTCGGAGGTTACCAGAAGCAATGCCGGAAAGATCGTCATAATGGCCTCAAAATTAAATTTCGGAGATGTAAAGTTGGGAAGAGCCAAAAATGCCGCTTCCCTTACCTGTGTAAAATCCAGAAGCCCGCATGCACCTGCTGCCACATATCCCACAATGATCGCGATCAGGATCGGAATCACAGAAAGGAAGCCCCGGAACAGGATCTGCCCGAATACCGCAACTCCAAGTGTGACCAGAAATACGATCACATTCTTCGGATCTACCTTCTCGTCCAGAAGTCCTGCCGTACTTGCTGCATTTCCCGCAAGTTCCAGACCGATCAGTGCCACTACCGGTCCCATTGCCGCTGTAGGAAGCACGATATCGATCCAGTCTGTTCCGCACTGGCGGACGATCAATGCCACGCACATACCAGCAATACCCAGAACAACGAAACCACCAAGAGCATACTCATATCCATACTTGCTGATCACCAGAAGAGCCGGTGAAAGGAAGGCAAAACTGGAGCCCAAATAAGCCGGTGCCTTTCCTTTTGTGATGAAAATAAAAAGGAGTGTTCCCACACCATTCATCAGAAGCACAATAGCCGGACTGATACCAAAAAGGAATGGCACCAGTACGGATGCTCCGAACATGGCGAACATATGCTGGATACTTAACGGTATCAGCATCTTTGCAGGTACTTTTTCTTCGACCTGTATGATTCTTTTTCCACTCTCAAATCCTCCTGTTTTTTATTATCTCACAGATTATAGCACAGGTTTTCACATCGTGGGATATTTTTTCTGAAAATATACGGATACTGTGTGGTATACTGTTATTATCTCCGGAAAAACAGGCGGATTCCATAAATACAGCTGCTGTCTGTTCCGGAAGGAATTTTTCAGAAAGGAATATTCTTCTATGAAAGCATACCAACGACTTCTATCCTATGTAAAAATATCCACCCCCAGCAATGAAGAAAGCTCTTCTTCCCCCTCTTCCCAGTGCCAGTTTAACCTGGCCCGGCTTCTTGTGGAGGAACTGAAAGGCCTTGGGATCTCTGATGTGTCTCTGGATGAACACTGTTACGTTTATGCACATCTTCCTGCTACAGAAGGTCTGGAGCACTGCAAAGCACTGGCTTTATCGCTCATATGGATACAGTTTCCGATTTCTGCGACCATGCAGTCACACCGGTGGTCACAAAGGAGTACGATGGAAAAGATCTCCCTCTCGGCACAAGCGGCAGAACTCTTTCCCCGGAAATGTTCCCCCATCTTGCTTCACTTGCCGGGCGTACCCTGATCACCTCAGACGGAACCACGATCCTGGGCGCAGACGACAAGGCCGGCATTGCAGAGATCCTCACTGCGCTGGAGCATATCCTTACGGAAAAAATACCTCACGGACCTCTCTGCGTTGCTTTTACTCCGGATGAAGAGATCGGCATGGGACCGGCCCACTTTGATGTAAAAAAATTCGGTGCGGATTATGCATATACCCTGGACGGTGATACGGAAGGCGAGATCCAGTACGAAAACTTTAACGCCTGCAGTGCAAAAATAACCTTCCAGGGTGTTAATGTACATCCCGGTTCTTCCAAAAATACTATGATCAACGCAGCCTCGTTGCCATGGAATTTAACTCCATGCTTCCGGCAGCGGACACTCCCAGGAATACAGATGATTACGAAGGATTTTTCCATCTGTGTTCCATGAAAGGAGATGTTTCCCAGGCTGAGCTTCAGTATATTGTCCGGGATCACGATGCCGCTTCTTTTGAGATCCGTCAGAAAACGCTCACACATATCACGGAGATCCTCAATGAAAAATGGGGGGAAGGTACCGTAACTCTTACCATCGCCCAGCAGTACCGCAATATGAAAGAGATCATCGATACCTGCCCATGGCTGATATCTCTGGCTGAGGAAGCCTGCCACAGCTGCGGTGTCACACCGCTGATCCTGCTATCCGCGGCGGCACAGACGGTGCACAGTTAAGCTTTATGGGACTGCCCTGCCCGAATCTCGGAACCGGCGGACATGCCTATCACGGGCCTTATGAGCATATTACAGCAGAAGGAATGGATGCCGCTGTGAACGTTACTCTGGAGATCATAAGACTGTTTTCACAGAAAAAAAGTCTAAAAGGAATCCCTTCTTCAAAAGCCTGCATTTCCAGAGACCTGATACAATAAAAAATACTCACAGATCCTCCGGCTGGAAATCTGCCGGAACAAATCTGTGAGTATTTTTTCATGTGCTAGCTGTGTTCACTTTGAGTTCTGCACCGAATAACTGTATTGCCGTTTACTGATCGGACTTACAGATCAGATGATCTTCATCATTCTCGCCAGCTTCTTCATATATCTTCCACCAGGCATCATACCCAGCTCTTCTTCACCGGGCTTGCTTACAAACAGATATACAATAAAGTATACAACTGCTGCCAGGATCACGGAAATACCTAGCAGATCACATTGGAATGGATCAGTGCATACAGACCGTAATACACCACTCCCGCAACAACCCCCATCGGGATAGATGCAAGGAACGGGCTTAAATAAGCACTTCTCCATGGATTCTTATAGCCCATATATTTCTTGATGGAACGGTCGTTGAGAAGACACATCACAACTGCATAAACGATCTGGGCGATGACAATGGTATAAACGCCAAGATTGGTAAATACCAGAAGCAGGGCCATGGCTATCACATCTGCCACCAGTGCAATGGCTGCATGGATCATCGGGAGCTTCGGCTTGCCGATTCCCTGAAGTACACCGTTGGTGATATTGGAGTTGCCATTCAGGATAATGGTGATTCCTCCAGGATCAGAAGCTGTCCGCCTACGCCATTGGTTCCCGGGAAGATCAGTCTCGTGATCGGTCCGGAAAGAACTGCAAGACCTACTGCCGCCGGAATGGAGATCAGCATACTGATCCATGTGGCACGGTCTGTCTTCATATTTGCCCCTTCAATATTCGTGCATTGCATAATGCGCGGAAACCTCAGGGATCATAGATGTCGGTGCTGTACTTGCCAGGGTAAGCGGGATATTGATCAGCGTCATATAATATCCGTACTCGGAATACAAGGTCTGGATCACGTCCTTGGCAGCACCCTTGATATCCATGATACCGGAATACATATAACTGTTGATATATCCGTTTACATTATAAATAAAAGCACTGAGAATGATTGGCATGATGATGAGCACGATATTACTCATTACATGACCCATACTCTCATTTACAGAATGGCGGTCATTGACGATCCTTTTCCGGATGATCTTACGGTTTACCCCATAAACGATCAGCATAAAGATCAGCGCGGAAGCCACACCTGCTCCGGTACCCATGGTAGCACCTGCCGCACCCCAGCGATGGACCAGATCCATATCTCCTGTTGCGGAAAAATGCTGGATAAATACATGTGACATCAGAAGCGCAAAGGTTGCCACAAAGATCTGCTCAATGATCTGCGAGATCGATGTAGGCATCATATTGCGGTATGCCTGGAAATATCCACGGAATACACCGCAGAGACCGGACATGAAAATTGTGGGCGCAAGCATCTGCAGTGCCAGACGGGCGTTAGCCATACTGTCCGGAACCAGGATCCCTGCACCAAATACACAGATCAGCGCCACGATACCGCCGGCAACTGCCGCATAGATCAGTGCACCGTAAAATACCTTCTGTGCATCCTTATATCTGTGAAAAGCGATCTTCTCCGCCATGATCTTGGATACAGCCTGAGGAATACTGAAGGACGCGATCATCAGCAGGATAAAATATACATTCTGTGCAAACTGGAAAAGTGCAAAGCTCTGACTTCCCAGTGTAGTTGAAAGTGGACTCTTGTACAGCATTCCGATGATCTTGGAGATCAGCGCCGCAACCATAAGAAAAGATGCGTTTTTCACAAGTGTGTTATCATTTTTTTTACCCATTTTACTTTCCTTAACTTAAATATTCTCAATCTGCCAGTCAACAGGTTCTACCCCATTGGCTTTCAAAAATTCATTAGCCTTGCTGAAATGCTTGCATCCGAAAAATCCCCGGTAGGCAGAAAGGGGGCTTGGATGTGGTGCTTCCAGGATCAGATGCTTCGGATTATGAAGCATGGATGCCTTCATCTGAGCAGGCCGCCCCCAGAGAAGAAACACGATCGGGCGATCCTCCTGGTCCAGGATCCGGATGGCCGCATCGGTAAACTGTTCCCAGCCGATCCCTCTGTGGGAATTGGCCTGATGTGCACGTACAGTCAGCACTGTGTTCAAAAGAAGCACGCCCTGCTTTGCCCATTTTTCCAGATTACCGTTGTTTGGGATATAACATCCCATATCATCCTCAAGTTCCTTATAAATATTCACCAGAGATGGCGGTGTTTCCACACCTTTTTTTACGGAAAAGCAAAGCCCATGAGCCTGTCCGTCATTGTGATAAGGGTCCTGTCCCAGGATCACAACCTTTACCTGATGCAGAGGCGTAAAATGAAACGCATTGAACATATCTTCCGGCGGCGGAAAAATCTTTCTTGTTCTGTATTCTGTCATCACGGTTTTATAAAGTTTGGCATAGTAGGGCTGATGAAACTCACCTTTCAGTGCCTCCTGCCAGTCTCCTGCTATAGGAGCCATATCTATCACCTCTCATCCAACTTATCTTCTCACGGAAATTCCTTTTTCCGCAAGGTAATCCTTCACTTCCCGGATCTCCAGCTCTTTGTAGTGGAACAGAGATGCTGCCAGTGCCGCATCTGCTCCGCCTTCTGTCAGTGCATCATAAAAATGCTCCAGGGTTCCGGCACCACCGGAGGCGATCACCGGGATGGAAACCGCATCTGCAACGGCTCTTGTAAGTTCAATATCATACCCGGCCTTGGTTCCGTCACAGTCCATGCTGGTAAGAAGGATCTCACCTGCGCCAAGTTCTTCCACCTTCTTTGCCCATTCAAGAGCATCAATACCGGTATCCAGTCTTCCGCCATGTTTGTAGATATTCCAGCCGCCATCCTGTCTTCTCTTGGCATCAATGGCAACTACTACACACTGGCTTCCGAATTTCTGTGCGGCCTCATGGATCAACTCCGGACGGTCGATAGCTGCGGAATTTACAGAAATCTTATCTGCACCTTCACGGAGAAGCTTCCGGAAATCATCTACGGTACGGATTCCTCCGCCTACGGTAAACGGGATAAATACGTTGGCTGCAACAGCTCTTACCATATCCACCACGGTATCACGCTCCTCGCAGGAGGCAGTGATATCAAGAAAAACAAGCTCGTCCGCACCGGCTGCATCGTAAGCTTTGGCAATTTCCACCGGATCTCCGGCATCCTTAAGATCAACAAAATTCACGCCTTTTACTACACGTCCTTTATTTACATCCAGACATGGAATGATTCTTTTTGTAAACATGATTATGCCTCCTTTCCGGTGCCTGACTCAAGTGCCGCAAAATTCTCAAGGATCTTCAAGCCCCACCGGCTGCTTTTTTCCGGATGGAACTGACACGCAAATACATTTCCCTTCTCCACAGACGCATGGATGCATGTGCTGTACTGAGTGGTCGCTTTCACGATCTCTTCCTCCTCTGCCTGAAGATAATAGGAATGTACAAAGTAAACGTATGTGTTTTCCGGAATACCCTTAAATAATCTTCCGCTGTTCTGAATATGCAGGGAATTCCAGCCCATATGCGGAATCTTCAGTCCCGGACTTGGCGGGATGCGCAGGATTTCCCCTTCAGGATTCCAAGACCTTCCACTCCCGGTGTCTCATCACTGCTCTCAAAAGCAGCTGCAGTCCCAGGCATATCCCAAGAAATGGCGTTCCCTTTTCCACGATCTCATGTATTACCGGAACAAGTCCGTATTTTTTGAGATTTTCCATAGCATCACCAAAGCTTCCAACCCCTGGAAGGATTACTTTATCTGCTTTCAGAAGCACCTGGGGATCTCTTGAGACGACAGTCTCCTGTCCCAGATACTGAAGTGCTTTTTCCACACTTTTGATGTTTCCTGCATCGTAGTCAATGATTCCTATCATAATAATGCTTCCTCCTGCTCTTTTGTATCTCGATATTCCTCTCTCACCTTCGATTTACATTGCTTTAGTATAACGCAAAAACAGGCGGTTGCAAAGACTTTTCTCTGCTGCCGCCCATTTTTTCACATTATCACGGTAAAGTTTTATTATTTCCGGTCCAGTGTAAACCAGAATTCCACGCCATTATCAAAGTTCTGCACGCCATATTCCTGGTTCATGCTTTCCATGATGGCCTTTACAATGGATAAACCGATACCGCTTCCGCCGTATTCCCTGGTTCTCGCTTTATCAACTTTATAAAATTTATTCCAGAGATTCGGTACATCTGCCTCAGGGATCGGAGTCCCTGTGTTAAACACACTGATCTTCACACGGTTACCCTCATCCTGCAGCTTGATCTCGATTTCTTTCTCTCCCTCCAGATGGTTCAGGGCATTGCTTACATAGTTTGTCACAACCTCTTCGATCTTAAACTCATCGGCCCATACATAAACCGGCTTCTCCGCTCAAAGATCACTTTTGCATTCTTCTGCCCGATCATGATATTCATGGTCTGAAGCACACCGCGATCAGGGATACGATATCAAACCGCTCCATTACAACTGCATCTTTGCCGGATTCCAGCTGATTCAGTGTGAGAAGATTTTTTACCAGTTTATTCATCTTGGAGGCTTCATCCATAATGACATCGCAATAGAACTCTCTGCTCTCAGGATCATCAGAAATATTTTCTTTTAAGCCTTCTGCATAGCCCTGGATCAGGGCAATGGGAGTTTTCAGTTCATGGGACACGTTATCCAGAAATTCCTTTCGCATCTTGTCGATCTTGATCTTGTCCTCAATGTCACGCTGCAGTTCATTATTTGCAGATTTCAGTTCACTGATGGTAGTCTCCAGCTGTGAGGACATCCGATTGAAATTATCTCCCAGAACATCGATCTCATTGCCGACCTTGCTCTCGTATTTTGCCTCAAAATCCAGATCTGACATTTTTCTGGAAAGTTCCGTAAGCTCACTGATGGGACGGGTGATCCTCCTGGTCACGACCATAATGACCAGACCACTTAAGATTATGATCATCAGACCTACCGCAAAGTAAAACTTATTGGAAATATCAGCGCTCTCCCGGATGCTCTCAAGGGGTGTCCTTATGATAAAATAATGTTCCTCATCCAGCTGTCCCCAGCATTCCACATAATCCATTCCCGCAAAACGGTCATGCGACTGCTGGATGGTATAATTGTCACCCTGCTTCAAGGTCCGGCTCTTATCTCCGTCCTCATCCAGATCATAGACATATCCGAACAGCTTGCTCTGAAGCATTTTTTCATTTTCGCCCCAGGAAAGCCAGCTGGTATTGCTGCTGTCAATGATAACCCAGGAAAGATTGTTTCTGGAGCAGGCTCTCTGGATCTCATCGGGAATACTCTCCATACCTTTCGAACTGTTGCTGTTCATCATCTTGTCAATATCTGTATTTTCCAAAGTTGTTCGGAGATTCAGAAGTACATCGATCTTTTTTGTCACATAATATTTTTCAAGAAAGGCTCCGTTGATCACGGTAATAGTCAGAATGGATAAAAACAGCAGACCGATAAAGTATGCTGTGATCTGATGGCGGAGACTGTGGATTCTTTTTTATTTTTTCCTTCTGTTTTTTCATTCTCCTACCTCAAACTTATAGCCCATCCCCCAGACTGTCTTGATATACTCGCCCTTATCGCCCATTTACTTCTCAGTTTTTTGACATGAGTATCAATGGTTCTGGCATCTCCGAAATAATCATAATTCCACACAGAATTCAG
>ENA-OQLB01000049-OQLB01000049.1-human-gut-metagenome-genome-assembly--contig:-NODE-49-length-63889-cov-4.470782_pt1 | contig 63889 bp, 77 predicted proteins | sample MGYA00242656_ERZ504813 | MGnify/ENA primary metagenome ERZ504813 (study PRJEB26092, sample SAMD00036388) | human gut metagenome | host: Homo sapiens | study: EMG produced TPA metagenomics assembly of... | reverse complement strand
CCTTCTCCAGATGTGCATTCTTTCTAAGTGACGGTGGGACAAAGGAACTCTCCCCTGCTTGTCGAAACTGCCCTCAGATGCACTTCCAAAAAAGTAGCGTTTAAAGAATTCTGGCATCCTTGTTCATTCGTGGTAAGCTTTCGAGTTCGGCTACGAATTTATTCCATTCTTCCTGGGAATAGACAAATAGACAGCCTCTAATCCGTTACAGATCACGAAGCTGTCACCAAGATCTTCCCTTAACTTTGCCGGATGATCAGTCTGCCTTTTTCGTCTATGTTATGGTTAAACTCTCCTAATAACATACGAAACCCTTTCTCTGGAATCTATGGAAATGTTCGCGTTCGCTAAAGGTATCACTACCGTAATCCCTTTGCTTCCACTTCTTCTCCATATTGCACCACATTCTACCACTTCTCACCACTTAGTTCCATTGTAAACCACACTTCCACCTTTTTCAAGTCCTTTTTATGAACTTTTTCGTTTCTTTTCAGAGTTAACATTACTGTTCACTTCCTGTTTTGGTTGTAAGAAACACAAAAAAGAGGTTGTCGCTTTAACAATGATATGCCACCTTCCTATAGGATAACGAAATATAAAAATCCTATAACCGAAGGACGTATCACTTAATACGACAACCTCTTTTTATTGCACTATATGTAATTATAACAACCTTATTCTGCTGAAAGTGTACTTAGATAATCCTTAACAGAGTCATAATTCACTTCTGCAACTGCACGTTCCTGATTGGAAGAATGCAGATCATATGCTGAATATCCGAACCAGCCAACAATTGCAAGTACAATTACTCCTGCTACACATCTTTTTACATTGCGCATAATTTTCTCTTTACGCATTGTCTTCTTTCGGTCCGCCTTTTCCTTCTTATAACGATCCACCTTCGCCTGACTCATCTCTTGCCTGCTCCCTTCCTATTAGGTCTTTAGCAATTATTTTACCACAGCACATCTTAAAGTACAACAATAATTCCACCGTCATTTGCATACATACTACTAATTCCTGCTGTATCTACAATAAAGGAATCTTTCACCTTTACTTTCTCCAAAATCAATTTTCTGACGGCCTCTGCACGTTCCGGACAGTTGCAATGTGCAATTGCAAGAATCTTCTCCTCCGGTTTTACAGCGTCCTTCGCGACATGCTCTGCCATCTTCGCCAAAGCTTTCTTCATCCCTCTGCTCTTATCCAACTGACAGATTGTTCCCTCTGGGGTAGAACCCATAACAGGCTTGATATTCAATGCGCTGACTACCAGAGATTTCAGTCCTGTCAGTCGTCCATTCTTACGAAGTGTATCAAGATTCTCAAGAACAAAATACGTATGCTGTTCTTCAATATAAGCTTCTACCGTTTCAACTACCTGTTCAAAATCCATTCCGGCTTCTTCACATTCCTGAATCTTTCGTCCGATCAACGTCTCTCCGACAGATGCTGAACGAGAGTTAAATACATGGATCTTTTCTTCTCCGCCCTCTTCTTTATAAAGTTTCTCTCCAAGAAGTGCACTGTTATAAGATCCGCTCAATTCCCCTGACAAAGTAACTGCATAGACTCTGTCAACATCACATTTGTATAATTCCATATAACGCTCCGGGGATGGACAGGATGACTTCGGACATTCCTCGCTTGCAGCCACTCTTTTTAAAAAATCAGCCTGATCAAATGTCTCGTCATCCGGAATGTGAAAGCCATCCACTTCCATGCTAAGAGAAGCCGTCTTAAAAATTCCACTCTCCTTCATCTGTGGTGTCAGCTCTCCGCAACTATCTACGATCACTCTGTAACTCATAACTTATATCCTCCCATGCCTTATCGCATATTTTCCATCCTACTTTACGTGGTTTTTAATACTACATATAAATATAACACACTTTCAAGAAGTTGAAAAGAGGGAGAATTTATTTCAACCGTATCTTAGATGATATCCCCAGCGCAATTCCCATCTCTGCCAACAAGATCACGATTGCCGTACCGCCATAACTAATAAATGGAAGCGTAACTCCGGTAGTCGGCATCAATCCGGTTACAACCGCAATATTTAAAGTAACCTGTAACGCAATATGTGCAAAAATTCCAGTTGCGATCAAAGATCCATACAAGTCCGGAGCATTTCTTGCGATAAACAGTAATCTATAAAGCATGAAAACAAACAAGCACAAAATAATAATTGCGCCGAACACTCCCAGCTCTTCACAGATAACTGCAAGGATCATATCATTCTGAGCCTCTGGTATTGCATGTAATTTCTGCGTACTATTCCCAAGACCCTTTCCAAAAAATCCACCTGAACCAATTGCATATAGACCCTGTAAGACTGATAACTGTCTGTATCAGCATTCGCCTCCGGATTCAGCCATGCAATGATTCGCCGCATACGAAAGTTATCACTTTCCGCAAGTGTATATTTCAAGCAAATAATTCCAATGATTCCCACAATTCCTACTGCAATCACTCCAGCGACAAATGGTTTTGTCTTCGGATGTACAACAAAAATTAAAATGCATGTAATTGCAAACACAATAATTGCTGTACTCAGATTATCCGTCAATAGAAAAACTCCCAGTGTTGCAACAATGCCATAACCAAGCAGGATCTTAATTCCATCCCATTTCTTTGCCTTTTGCCCCAAGAGGCAGATTTCATATGCTATAAATAAAATCACCGCAATCTTCGTAAACTCTGCCGGCTGCAGTGACAGTCTACCCGGAAGCCTGATCCATCTTCTTGCTCCATTTACTGTCTTGCCAAGTGGTGTCTGCACCAATGCCATCAAAAACATTGAAAACCAAAAAAATTCTTTTGCATACGCACCATACAGATGATAGTCAATCTTAGAAACGATAAACATTGCAAGAAATCCGATAATACCGATAATCGCCTGCCTTGTAAAGAAAAGCATATCATTATTATAATCATTCTGTGCACTGTAGGCACTACTGCTATAAAGCATTACAAGTCCAAAGCACATCAGAAAAATAATTACAAGAAGTAGATCATAATCATAATAAGGTTTCCCCTTTTCTCTTGTCCTTTTACGTTTTGTACTCGCAGACCTTTCCGCTATTTGCCGTTCCCTCTGTACCGCAGTCTGCTGAGAATATGGAGAACCTGACGTTCTCACAACTTTCTGTCTCTGCTCCATTGAGCTTCGATACTTCCTATAAGCATCACTCTCATAGTTTCTCATACATACTCCCATCTAAAATCTGTATCCATTCTATTTTTTAACATTCCCAATTAATAAACAGCAGATACATTTTTTATTATTGAACACTCATCGCCGGATGAACCGGTTTTCCATGCTCAAAGAATCTGTCATACCATACGAGGAAGATATAACTGTCCAGATCTTACGACTGTTATCTGTCTTCTCATTCGTATTCTTTCCGTTCTTATGATCATCAAGCATCTTAAGCAGGAGCTTCGTATCAAAGAACTTCTTCGCTGCATCAGACTCAAACATCTCTTTTACAATATTATAATACTTCTCTTCCTTCAGCCATACACGAATCGGAATTGGGAATCCCAGTTTCTTCTTCTCTGCTGTCTTACTTCTGATATGTCGCTCTGCCGCAGCACGCAATGCAACCTTCGTCTTTGGCGCACGTACTTTGTATTTTAACGGAAGTGTCTCGGCAAGTTCAAGTACTTCTCTGTCAAGGAACGGAACTCTGACTTCAAGAGAATTCGCCATTCCCATCTTGTCACCCTTCATCAGAATATCATGCACCAGCCATAAATGAAGATCCACATACTGCATCTTTGTCACAGGATCTTTTCCTTTCACACGTGCATACAATGGTTTTGTCACTTTCTGGATTCCCGGCTTACATCCTTTTTTCAAAATACGATTTGCCTCACGCTCTGTAAAAATATTCGTCGCATTTGCGAAATATCTCTCTTCCAGTGTCTTTCCGTGACGCATAAGGAAACCTCTTCCCTTCATACCACGTGGCAGACAGCGTTCTGCAAACGCACCCAGGAAACGACGTACCGGCATCGGTATTTTATTAAAAGAAGTATGTTCCAAAGGTTCACAATATATGTTATATCCTCCAAACAGTTCATCAGAACCTTCTCCTGAAAGAACTACCTTAACCTTCTTGGAAGCTTCTGCACTGAGGAAATAAAGTGCGATTGCAGCCGGATCTGCAACCGGCTCATCCATATAATACTGAATATCTGAAAGCTTGTCCCAATATTCTTCCGGTGAAATCACCTTCGCATCATTCTTCATATTAATGCTTGCTGCAAATTCCTTTGCATCCTGGATCTCACTGTACTTACCTTCATCAAAACCGACTGTAAAGGTGCGATCCACCTGTCCCAGATAAGTCAGATAACTGGAGTCTACACCACTGGAAAGGTAAGAAGCAACCTCTACATCACTGATTTTATGCTTCTCAACGGAGTCCTTCATCACGCGTTCTACATCATCCACCACTTCTTCGAAAGGCTTCTTACAATCTCCTGTAAAATGAGGTTCAAAATAACGTGTAATGTTCATTTTTCCATTTTCATATGTAAAATAATGTCCTGGCTGTACACAGAACACCCCTTTAAAAAATGTCTCATTCGTAGGAACAAACTGGAAAGAAAGATAGTTTCCAAGTGCCTCTTCATTGAACACCTTATCAAACTTCGGGTGCTCCATAAATGCTTTGATTTCAGAAGCAAACATCAATGTACCATTCATATTCGCATAATACAACGGTTTGATTCCGAAAATATCTCTCGCCGCAAACAATTTTTTCTTCTTTGTATCCCAGATTGCAAAAGCATACATTCCACGAAGACGGTCTACCAGCTTCTCGCCCCACTCTTCGTATCCATGAATCAGTGTCTCTGAATCTGTATTCGATACAAACTCATGACCTGCCGCTTTCAGTTCTTCTCTCAGGTCCTGGTAATTATAAATCTCTCCATTAAATACAAGAACCATGCTGCGATCCTCATTGTACAACGGCTGATCACCAACGGAAGAAAGATCTATGATACTCAGACGGCGAAATCCGAGTGCTGCATCTTCATCCACATACTTTCCCGCACTATCCGGTCCCCTGTGTACGATTGTATTCATCATATTAACAAGTACCTGTTCTCTGTCATCAACTTCTCCGACAAATCCTGCAAATCCACACATATGCCTTCTCCTTTTTTAATTACTGTCAACTGTATCTTTACACCAGACAATAAATCTCTTTTATTATAGCCTCTTTTACTCAGGGAAAAAAAGTCCCTTTCATCAGAAAAACAGAAAAATACTGTGAGTATAACATCACAGTATCCCCATTGATCGTATATTTAATTGTTATGGTTTCCCCATCAACGCGTATATTATATCTGATTTATAGGGAAAAGTAAAGGGGGATTTTTGAACAGTGTATACATAAAACACAAATCAGGATTGCCGTCTGACAATCCCTTCAAAAAATAAGCACTGCATCTTCATTCAAATTCTGGGTTGATCGCATAGAAATTCTTACTGTCAAGATGTTCCTGGACAATTCTTAAACTTTCACCAAATCTCTGATAATGCACAATCTCTCTTTCTCTCAGAAAACGGATCGGATCACAGATTTCAGGATCTTTAATCAGCCGCAGGATATTATCATACGTAGTCCGCGCTTTTTGCTCTGGTGCGACCTCGTAAGAACAACATAGCTGGAAACCCTTGAAAACACGCCATTTTGCGTAGGACAAGCCTTTTCCTGCTACGATTGCATAAGAACAAAAACATAGAAAAATGAAGATGAAGCAAGCTATCCTACATAGTTCCAATGGTTTCAGCAACTAAGACGTTCAACAATGAGCGTCTATTTTTTACCCAAAATGAAAGGAGAATCAAACATTATGAAAAAGATTATGAAGCGATTGCTTACAGGTGTACTTACCCTTGCAACCGTATTTACTGCATTACCTGTCACACAGGTTCATGCTGCGGATTCCGTCTATACTACTACGGACGGTAAAGCAGGAACAATCGTCAAGATTGACAATGGTGGTTCAGAGGTTTCCAGCTTTGAAGAAAGCATAATGAACGCTGACGGGCAGATTGCCTACTGTATTGATATAAACACAAATTTCCAATCGGGATATAAGAATCGTATCAATGCAACGGAGCGAATGAGCGACGACCAAATATCTGATGTGGCGTTGAATCTGGAATACGTCAAACAGTATGCAGAAAAGCACAGTCTTTCCAGCAAACAAGTCTATCTGTTGGAACAATGTGTTGTCTGGCGAAGATTGAGCGTTCACTTAGGCTGGGGGTACAACAATGTACGAGCTGCCTATGATGAAGTGTCAGAGAAAATCCAGTCAGAAGTCTATGAGAACGCAAAGGCTTTCGCTAAAGAAAATAAAGACCGTTACGATTGCGGTGGTTACATCTATGTTGGTGAAGGACAGGACTTAGGACAGTTCTGGGCGAAGTTAGCTGTCGGTGATGGCAAGATTCAGAAATCGTCCAGTAATACAGCAATTACAAAATCTAATGACTGCTATTCTTTATCTGGTGCGACTTATGGTGTCTATTCTGATAAAGGCTGCACGAAATCAGTTGCCACACTTATGACAGATGGCAACGGGAATACGGATACGGTGAAGTTGAGAGCTTCTACATACTATGTAAAAGAAATCGAAGCTCCAAAAGGATTCCAGTTAGATAACAACGTCTATCCCCTTACGGTAAAGGCTGGTGAAACTTCCACATTGAAAGTCAGCGATACACCAAAAGTCACAGACACTTTGGTTGAGCTTTTCAAGATTGATATGGAAACAGGAAAAGCAACCGCACAGGGTAACGCTTCTTTAGAGGGTGCGGAGTTCGTCTGGAAGTATTATGACGGTTATTACACAAAAGATAATCTTCCATCAGAACCAACACGCACATGGACGACAAAGACAAAAGCGGAAAAAGGCAGCGATAACACTATCCACTATATCACAAGATTGGCAGATTCCTATAAGGTATCTGGTGACAGCTTCTATACACAAAACGGTACTATCTGTTTACCGCTTGGTACTATCACTGTAGAAGAAAAAGCTGCTCCAAACGGTTACTTGTTAGATGGTGCTTATATGCAAGCCGCTGGAAGTTCTGAACAGATAAAAGGCGTGTATGTGGCACAGATTACAGAAGATGGCGAACTTGCAGCATTAAGCGGCAGCAACCAGTATTCCGTATCGGACAAGATTATCCGTGGAGGTGTGAGAATCCAAAAGCGTGACCTTGAAACAAAAGACACAAAACCACAAGGCGGTGCAACATTGAAAGATACTGCCTTTGAAATCATTTCCTTAAATGATAATGCGGTATTGGTAGATGGCAAGCTATACAACAAAAATGAAGTCGTCAAGACAATCCGTACAGGTGTTGACGGTATCGCTGCAACTGACGCTGATACACTTCCTTACGGTCACTATAAAATTTCAGAATCCAAAAATCCGACAGGATATTTGACAACTGGTGCGGTTGACTGTGAGTTTGACATTGTGAATGACGGTGAAATCATGGATTTAACAGATGAAGCACATTCCATCTACAACCAGATTATCCGTGGGGATATCGAGGGTGTGAAAATTGGTGACGGTACTCACAAGCGACTTACGAATGTTCCCTTTAGGCTCACAAGCAAGACGACTGGTGAGAGCCATATCATTGTTACGGACGCAAACGGTCAATTCTCCACTTCTTCTGACTGGGTATCTCATAAACAGAATACCAACGCCGGAAAGACCAGTGAGGACGGTATCTGGTTTGGTACTTCCACACCAGACGACAGCAAAGGTGCATTGCTTTACGATACTTACACAATCGAAGAATTACGCTGCGATTCCAACAAAGGAATGACGCTGATTCCGGCGTTTGATGTAGTGGTGTCAAGAAATAAAGTAGTCGTGGACTTGGGTACACTCACAGATGAATATGAACCAGAAATCATTATCCATACGACTGCCACAGATAAGGTGACAGGTGAAAAATCAATCGTTGCCGGAAAGAGCGTGACTATCGTTGATACCGTCACTTTAGATGGTCTGACAAAAGGCACAAAATATCAGTTGAAAGGCTGGCAGATGGTGAAGTCTGAAAATGCACAGCTTTTGATTGACGGTGAACCTGTGGAAAATGATTACACATTCACTGCGAAAAAATCAGAAATGGAAGTTGAGGTTTCCTATACGTTCAATGCTTCTGCTCTTGGTGGCAAAGACCTTGTGACATTCGAGGAATTGTACGATTTATCCAATCCAGACGAGCCTACAAAGGTGGCAGAACATAAAGATATTGAGGACGAGGGGCAAACAGTGACGATTACGGAACGTATCATCACTATGCACACAACCGCTACTGATAAGGCGACAGGTGAAAAGACGATTGAAGCAGACGACAAAGTAACTATCGTTGATACGGTCACTTTAGATGGTCTTGAAAAAGGCGTGAAATACACTCTTAAAGGTTGGGAAATGGTGAAGTCTGAAAATGCTGAACTTCTAATGAATGGCAAGCGTGTAGAAAATGACCTTACTTTTACTGCCGAGGATTCTAAAATGGAGGTTCAGATTGAATTTACATTCAATGCTTCGGAGCTTGGCGGCAAAGAGCTTGTGACATTTGAAGAATTATATGACGTAACCAATCCAGACGAGCCTATCAAGGTAGCTGAACATAAGGACATCAAGGACAAGGGGCAGACTGTGACGGTCAAGGAAAACCTGGAATCCCCTACGGCACCAGAAGAACCTAGCACACCAACAAAGACAAGCGATTCACCAAAAACAGGTGACAACACACCATTTGTCGCATTGTTCGCCATGATGGGAATTTCCGCTGCTGGTCTTATCTTTGCCGGATATAAGAGATTCCGCAGAGTAAAGAAGTCTAAATAATACAGGAGGTATCGGTTTATGAAAGCAACTCCCCGTTCACCTCCCATCATAAAAAAGTCAGTCCGTGGCTGGCAACTCAACTAAATTCTGCTTGATTAACATTTATCTTTCTGAATGGGGATTGTCAAGGGTGCGGCAGCACAACGCTTGCCCTTGATAATTCACAGGCAGACAGATATTATTCCGATAGCAGAATGACACAATCAATCATTAAAAATATAGAAAGAAAAGAGGTAAACAATTTATGGAATTAAAACACGTTATCCCAAATATGGAAAAAACATTCGGAACTTTAGAATTTGCTGGTGAGAATAAGGTGGAACAGCGTAGGATCAACGGACGTATGACGGTCGTTTCCCGTAGCTTCAACCTTTATTCGGACGTACAGAGAGCAGACGATATTATCGTGGTGCTGCCTGCTTCTGCTGGTGAGAAGAACTTTGAATCAGAGGAAAAGGTAAAACTTATCAATCCCAAAATCACTGCAGAGGGTTATAAAATCGGTACAAGAGGATTCACAAATTATATCTTATCGGCTGACGATATGGTGAAAGCATAAGGAGGTATTGAGTATATGAGATTAGCAAACGGAATCATTATTGACAAGGAAAAGACTTTCGGAGTATTGAAATTCTCCGCATTAAGACGAGAGGTACATATCCAGAATGAGGACGGTACGGTTTCTGAAGAAATCAAAGAACGTACCTACGATTTGAAGTGCAAAGAACAAGGACGTATGATACAGGTAAGTATTCCGGCTTCTGTTCCGTTAAAGGAATTTGACTACAATGCAGAGGTGGAAATCATCAATCCTGTGGCTGATACGGTGGCAACCGCTACGTTTCAAGGTGCAGACGTTGACTGGTATATCAAGGCAGATGATATTGTCTTGAAGAATAAGCATTCTGTGTCAAACACTATGACAAATCCATCACAAACAGTAACAAAAATAAATAAGCAATAATTGCTTCATCTGCAAAATGATATTATAATTATTGGCATATAGATAAATCGATGGAAAGGAATTAGTACAAATGTTAAGAAAAAATATTCTTATATTCATAAAAAGAAATACGCTTATTTCTGCATTTTTTATAATATCTATAGTCATCATTACTTCATATTATTTAACACTGGATTTGCCCGAACTGTTTAGAGGAGCCGAACAATGGTTTAATCTTTTATTTCAATTATCTGTTGGATATATAATAAATTTTATGTTTTATATTACACAAGTTTATGTTCCTAACAATAAGAGGGATTCTATTGCTAGAAGAAATGTTTCTATGCGATTAAAACAAATTATAAAAAATATGCGAAACAGTCTATCTTCGCTTGCAGAAATTTATTTAGATGGTCATACAGGTACTGATTATACTGCTGAAGAATTGTCTAGTTTGTTACAGTTACGATTTTCAGATAAAGTGAAAGTTTTAAATGCAAATAGGACTACTCGAGAAAATATGGTTTATTTTTCTGTAAGAGAATGGCTTGGAGAGTGTATTCGTAAAACCGAAGATGAAATTGATAAACTTTACAAATATTATCCCACAGATATTTCTGTAGAACTTATGAAAGTTCTTGAAGATATCTTAAATTCCACTTATCATTCCATGATGAAAACATTATTGGTTGTTCCAAATGATGTTGATTTTAGTCAATGTAATAATAATTTTTTTGCAGAGTATTATAAATTGATATGTGAATTAGAAAAAATTAATCAAAAGGAGTATTTTTCCGAATAAATGTTAGAGCAGTAAATTCTATGGAGTTTGCTGCTTTTTATGCTTAAAAGGAGGAACTATGAGATTACAAACATACAGAGGATATCGTATCAGAGCCAGTGATAAATCACTGGTTTTTCGTTTCTCAGCTGGTTTGCTGCTTCTATTATTCCTTGCGGTGGTTATGCTGCTGAACCTAAAGTCAATCATCACTACGGATTGGAAAGCAATCTCACTTTTTGAAGATGGCAGCGTCTACTTGCCGATTACACCATATAGGATAGTGACTATCATTGTGGCGACTCTGGTCTGTGTGTTGTCTGCCCTTTTCTACCGCAGATTCCAGTATGACAGAGTGAAACAGCTTTTTCACCGTCAAAAGCTGGCACGCATGATTTTAGAGAATGGCTGGTATGAATCAGAATCCACACAGGACAGCGGATTTTTTAAGGACTTGCCAGCGTCCGGCAAGAAAGAGAAAATCAACTACTTTCCAAAACTGTATTACCGTATGGAACATGGTCTATTGTATATCCGTACAGAAATTACATTAGGGAAATATCAAGACCAACTTTTACACTTGGAAAAGAAGCTGGAAACAGGATTGTACTGTGAGCTGGTGTCAAAAGAGCTACATGATTCCTATGTGGAGTATGTCTTACTTTATGACACTATCGCTAATAGAATCACTATCAATGAGGTACAGGCTGAACATGGCAGTTTACGTCTGATGAAAAATGTCTGGTGGGAGTATGACAAGCTCCCTCATATGCTGATTGCTGGCGGTACTGGTGGAGGAAAGACGTATTTTATTCTCACACTCATTGAAGCTATGCTCCGCAGCAATGCAGTCATGTATATTTTAGACCCAAAGAACGCTGACCTTGCGGATTTATCCGTTGTCATGCCGGAAGTCTGGTACAAGAAAGACGATATAACTGCCTGTATTGATAGATTTTATGACAGTATGATGGCAAGAAGTGAAGCTATGAAGCTCATGGAGAATTACAGAACGGGGGAAAACTACGCCTATTTAGGACTATCACCCCACTTCCTTATCTTTGATGAATACGTGGCGTTCATGGAAATGCTGACAACAAAGGAAAATGTCGCTGTGCTGAATAAGCTCAAACAGATAGTCATGCTTGGACGACAGGCAGGATATTTTCTGATTCTCGCCTGTCAGCGACCAGACGCAAAATATCTCGGTGACGGAATCCGTGACCAGTTCAATTTCCGTGTAGCTCTTGGGCGTATGTCAGAGCTTGGGTACAGTATGATGTTCGGTGAAGCAGACAAGGACTTTTTTCTGAAACAGATCAAAGGACGTGGCTATGTTGATACGGGAAACAGTGTCATATCCGAGTTTTACACTCCCCTTGTACCCAAAGGGCATGATTTTCTAAAAGAGATAGGGAGATTGTCACAAAACAGGCAGGACGGACAGGCGGCGTGCGAAGCGAAAGCCGCAGGCACGGACTAGCCTGTGTTGGGGTGGCGTGAGCGCCCCAACCATCTGCCCCCGTTATCTAACAGGGGGGCACAAATTATCTGGAAACAGTCAATTACATATCAAAAAGTTCTTGAAAACAGAGGACTTTTCAAACATTCAAGGGAGTGTGACAAAATCGGTAACTGTCACATTCCTTTTTCGATTGGAGGGATTGAAACTGAATGATACCGATTGGATAAACGATTTTAAGGAAAAACGGACGCAGTACGGCGTTCCCAGAATCGTCTTGCGGTCATGGCTGGTATCAGTCGTGAGTATGTCAGCAGGATTGAATCTGGAAAAGTAGCCTTGACAGAAGAAATCAAGGGGAAATTCACGGACGCTCTGGAAAAGCTGAATCCAGAGAATCCGTTGGAAATGGTCTTGGATTACGTCAGAATCCGATTCCCCACACAGGACGTTCGGCACGTTGTTGAAGATATTCTGCAATTAAAGCTGGATGTAATGATACATGAGGACTACGGATTCTACTCCTATGCGGAACATTATGTGCTTGGTGATGTGTTCGTGCTGACATCACCCGATAAAGAGAAAGGCACACTGCTGGAGCTGAAAGGCAAAGGCTGTCGGCAGATGGAAAGTTATCTGCTGGCACAGCATAGGAGCTGGTATGACTTTCTCATGGACGCTCTGGTGGAAGGAGGTGTGATGAAACGTCTTGACCTTGCCATCAACGATATGGCAGGAATCTTGGATATTTCAGAGCTGACAGAGAAATGCAACCGTGAAGAATGTATTTCCGTATTCCGCAGCTTCAAGAGTTACCGCAGCGGTGAGCTGGTGAGAAGCAATGAACAGGACAGATACGGAATGGGAAATACGCTTTATATCGGTTCGCTCAAATCAGAGGTTTATTTCTGTATCTATGAAAAGGACTATGAGCAGTATGTGAAATACGATATTCCGATTGAAGATACGAAAATCAAGAACCGTTTTGAAATCCGGCTGAAAAATGAGCGAGCCTATTATGCGGTGCGTGACCTGCTGACCTACCATGACGCAGAGCGTACCGCTTTTGACATTATCAACCGTTATATGCGGTTCGCTGACAAGGAGGTGGAGAAAAGACGCAGCGAATGGAAAACCAATGAGAAATGGGCGTACTTTATCGGTTCTGATCGTGGGCGTTTGAAACTGACGACCAAACCAGAACCGTATACGCTCACTCGGACGCTCAACTGGATAAGCAGACAGGTAGCTCCCACATGGAAAGTCTTGCAGCAGATAGACAGTACCAACGGTACGACCTATCTCAAAGATATTTTAGACCATGCGAAGCTCACGGAGCGTCACAAGAAACTGATTGAACAGCAGACAACTTCTACAGAGGAAATCATCAACAAGGAGGAATGACAACATGAAACATATCTTATTTGATTTATTTTTAGTATCTCTTGGTGCAGGTATCGGAGTGGTTACAATGTGTCTGGTACGGGCTGGCAGCCAGTTTGACAGAGATATGGAAACATGGAAAAGAGGTGAGAAATAATGAATTTCGGACAGAACTTATACAACTGGTTTTTATCCAATGCACAGTCACTTGTGCTTATGGCAATCGCTGTTATCGGGGTGTATCTCGGTTTCAAGCGTGAGTTTTCCAAACTTATTGGCTTTCTGGTGATTGCCTTAATCGCTGTCGGTCTGGTATTCAATGCCGCTGGCGTGAAAGACGTACTGTTACAGTTATTCAATAAGATTATCGGGGCGTAATCATATTGTTATATCCTCCGCAAGATGTTATAATTTGTTGTAATTTAATGAATTGCGGAGGAATGATTATGAAAGATTTTATTGATTTCTTAAAATTACCGCCTAATATTCTAGGAGCTTTGTCTATTGCAAGCGGAGCATTATTACTATTGCCAGACCAGTTGGCTAAAAGGCTATATATGACAGAGTTTCGTGATAAATATGGATTTACAATAGGTATTATTTTTGTCGTTTCAACTGCTATACTAATAGTTCTTATAGTTAGTAAAATATATCATTACTTTTATGATAAGCATTCATCAAAAAAATTGGTTGAAGCACAAACAAAATATCTTAAAAGAATGACACCAGAACAAGTTATTGTGATTCGGGAGTTTATCAATGAACCAACACATACATTGCCACTTCCTTATAATAATGGATTGGTAATTGAGTTACAACACCTGCAAATTATTACACCAGCAGGACAAACTCATTTGGTAGATATGTTAGACCCTCAAATTCAATTCTTTTTGCAACCGTGGGTTATTCAGAGAATTAACAATGATGATGAATTAAGGCAAAATTTTATTAAAATGAATTAGCAGTAAATCATAATAGGTTTGCTGCTTTTTTTATACAAAATTTTTAGATTGGAGGACAACATGAAAACAGATATTTTTGAGGATATGAAAGATTATATCGGCTGTAATGATGTTTCCGACCTGCCTTACCGCAAGCGTGAGGTATGGGAAGAAATCAAACGACAGATACCTCTTCAATATCCTAAAGAACAGTTAGAAAAGTTTTCTCATTATGTGTTTGGTGTAGATTATGCTGTTATAATGGGAATACTGGATATGATGAAAGGAAGTGACAGACCATGCAGGAAATGCGAGTTTACTTGTTAAATAATACAAAACCGTATCGTGAGGGTGACGAAGAATATTCTGGTGCTTGGTTCAACTGCCCTGTGGACTTTGAGGAAATCCGAGAAAAAATCGGTGTGGAACATGAAGAACAGATTGAGATTGCAGACTATGAGCTGCCCTTTGACTTACACAGTGATATGCTACTTTGGGAAATCAACGCCAACTGCCGCATGGTGCTGGAATTGGAGGGTACGCCTATCGGCAATGAAATGAAAGCCATTCAGCAGAAATGGTTTTCCAGCTTCGAGGAATTTATCGACCACAAGGACGAGATACGCTACTATGATGTGGGTGACGGTGCAGCTCTGGCAGAATACCTTATCCGTGAAGAATATGTTTTTGGTGAGATTCCTCACGAACTGTTGAAACATATCGACTATCACTCCTATGGTAGTGAGCTGGAAATGGACGACAGATACTTATTTACCACAAACGGCGTATTCCGCTATCAGTAAAGGGGTGATGTGGTATCGAAGAAATGCGAATCTATATCGCCAATCTTGGGAAATACAACGAGGGTGAGCTTGTGGGTGCGTGGTTTACGCCGCCCGTTGATTATGACGAGATGGCAGAACGTATCGGCTTGAATGACAGATACGAAGAATACGCAATCCATGATTATGAGCTACCCTTTGAGATTGACGAGTACACACCCATTGAGGAAGTCAACCGCCTGTGTGAAATGGTGGAGGACTTACCAGAAGACATACAGGACGAATTATCGGAACTGCTAGGCTATTACAGTAGCTTGGAAGATTTGTGCGAACATGCAGACGATATTATCCATTATCCCGATTGTGACGATATGACAGACGTTGCCTATTACTTCATAGATGAATGTCAAAGTCTGGGTGAGATACCAGACAGAATCCGCAGTTACATAGACTATGAAGCCTACGGGCGTGACCTTGATTTAGAGGGGTGTTTTGTCGTCACCAATCATGGCGTGTTTGAATGTCCGTATTAACAATTACAACTGAATATTTTTTATCTGCCAGTGAAATGACACTGGTTATTTTTGCAGCAGCCTTGAAACATAGGCTGCTGTTTCCATTTTAGAACAGAAAGGAGCTGTGAAAATTGAAGAAAATCAAAAGCTATACAAGCATATGGAGCGTGGAAAAAGTCATTTATGCAATCAACGACTTTCAATTCCCGTTCCCGCTCACATTCAGTCAGATGGCTTGGTTCGTGGTGTCGCTGTTTGTGGTGATTCTCTTTGGGGAGCTACCGCCCTTTAACATGATTGACGGTGCATTTCTCAAATACTTTGGAATCCCTGTGGCGTTCACTTGGTTTGTATCGCAAAAGACCTTTGACGGAAAAAAGCCTTTTGGATTCCTAAAATCCTGTGTGAGCTTTTTCCTCCGACCAAAAGTGACCTATGCAGGAAAAGCTATCAAACTGAAAAATCAGAAATTCAATACAAGCGTGACCGCAGTTAGGAGTGTGATGTATGTTCCCGATTAAGTACATAGAAAACAATCTGGTGTTCAACCATGACGGTGAGTGCTTTGCCTACTATGAGCTGACACCTTACAATTATTCGTTCCTGTCACCAGAAGAAAAATACATGGTGCATGACAACTTCCGTCAGCTTATCGCCCAGAACCGTGACGGAAAAATCCATGCCCTACAGATTGCCACAGAGGACAGCCTGCGTGCAGTACAGGAGCGTTCCAAAAAGGGAATCACAGGCAGATTAAAAGAGATTGCCTGTAAAAAGGTAGATGAACAGACAGAAGCGTTGGTTGAGATGATTGGTGAAAATCAGATTGACTACCGCTTTTTTCTTGGCTTCAAGCTGCTGGTAAATGAGGAAGAAATCAGCTTCAAGGGTATGCGAAAATCAGCAGCTATGACCTTTGCGGATTTTATCTATGAAGTCAATCACAAGCTGATGGGTGACTTCGTTTCCATGAGTAATGATGAAATCAACCGTTTCCTAAAGATGGAAAAACTCTTGGAAAGCAAAATCTCACGCCGCTTTCAGTTCCGCAGACTAGATAAGAACGACTTCGGCTACCTCTTGGAACATATCTACGGGAATACCGGCGTTGCCTACAGTGATTACAGTTATGACCTCCCGATAAAAAAGTTAAAGCGTGAAACACTGGTGAAGCGATATGACCTTATCCGTCCGACACGCTGCATGATTGAAGAAAACCAGCGATACCTAAAGATTGAGCGTGAAGATCAGACAACTTTTGTTGCCTACTTCACGATTAACAATATCGTGGGTGAGCTGGATTTTCCGTCAAGCGAGATATTTTATTATCAGCAACAGCAATTCACGTTCCCCGTTTCCACTTCTATGAATGTGGAAATCGTCACCAACAAAAAGGCTCTGACGACTGTTAGGAATAAAAAGAAAGAGCTGAAAGACTTGGATAATCATGCTTGGGAATCCAACAACGAAACGGGAAGTAACGTCATGGACGCTCTGGATTCGGTGAATGAACTGGAAACAAATTTAGACCAGTCCAAAGAATCCATGTATAAATTATCCTACGTTATCCGTGTGGCAGCTGACACTCTGGAAGAATTGAAACGCCGCTGTGATGAAGTCAAAGATTTCTATGATGATTTGAACGTCAAGCTGGTTCGCCCATTCGGTGATATGTTGGGGTTGCATGGTGAGTTTATCCCGTCCAGCAAAAGATATATCAATGATTATATCCAATACGTCACTTCGGACTTTCTCGCCGGACTTGGCTTCGGTGCGACACAGCAGCTTGGGGAAACGGACGGTATCTATATCGGCTATAACCTTGATACAGGAAAGAACGTCTATCTAAAACCTAGCCTTGCAGCACAGGCGTAAAAGGTTCTGTGACAAATGCTCTTGCGGCTGCTTTTCTCGGTTCGCTCGGTGGTGGAAAGTCTTTCTGTAACAACCTTATCATCTATTATGCGGTGCTGTTTGGAGGAAAAGCGGTCATTGTAGACCCAAAATCAGAGCGTGGTAACTGGCAGGAAACGATACCCGACATTGCACAGGAAATCAAGATAGTTAATCTCACCAGTGAGGACAAAAACAGAGGACTTCTTGACCCGTATGTGATTATGAAGCGAACAAAGGACGCTGAAAGTCTGGCAATCGACATTCTGACATTCCTTACAGGTATTTCGTCCCGTGACGGTGAGAAGTTCCCTGTATTAAGGCGTGCAATCCGTTCCGTGACACAGAGCAAAAAACGAGGACTGCTCCGTGTCGTTGATAAATTAAGGAAAGACGATTCTCCTGTGGCAGAAAATATCGCAGACCATATCGAGAGCATGACCGATTATGACTTTGCACACCTTTTATTCTCGGACGGTGATGTGGAGCAGTCCATCAGTTAAACAGCAGCTCAACATCATACAGGTGGCAGACCTTGTGTTGCCGGATAAGGACACGAAGTTTGAAGAATACACCACAATGGAATTATTGTCCGTGGCTATGCTGATTGTCATTAGTACCTTTGCCCTTGATTTTATCCATTCCGACAGGAGCATTTTTAAGATGGTGGACTTGGACGAGGCGTGGACGTTCCTACAGGTGCACAGGGGAAAGCATTGTCTAACAAGCTGATTCGTGCTGGACGCTCCATGAACGCTGCTGTTTACTTCGTTACACAAAACTCTGGTGATGTGGACGATGAAAAGATGAAGAACAATATCGGCTTAAAGTTTGCGTTCCGTTCTACAGACATAAAGGAAATCAAGAATACTCTTGAATTTTTCGGTGTGGATAAGGAGGACGAGGGCAACCAGAAACGACTTAGGGATTTGGAAAACGGACAATGCCTGTTTCAAGATTTGTATGGGCGTGTGGGCGTTATCCAGATTCACCCTGTATTCTCTGACCTGTTCCATGCCTTTGATACCAGACCGCCAGTGCAGACGGAAGAAATGAGGTGAAGCCTATGGACAAGAGAAAAATAGTCCGTTATCTGCTTATCACGCTTTCGGTGATTCTCGGTGTGCTGGTATTTTTATCTATCACGGGTACGGTAGCTCATGCGGCTGGTCTGGTAGACAATACGGTGAGTGACGCTAACACCTATTCCAAATATCCGCTGGAAAACTACCAGCTTGATTTCTATGTGGATTCAAGTTGGGATTGGCTGCCGTGGAACTGGCTTGACGGTATCGGCAAAAGTATTCAGTACGGACTATATGCCATCACAAACTTTGCCTGGACGGTGAGCTTATACATTTCCAATGCGACGGGATATGTGGTACAGGAAGCCTACAAGCTGGACTTTATCTCTGATACCGCAAGCTCTATCGGAAAGAACATTCAGACGTTGGCTGGTATCACTTCCAGCGGTTTTTCCAGTGAGGGATTTTATGTGGGATTTCTGCTTATCCTTATTCTGGTAATGGGTATCTATGTGGCATACACAGGACTTATCAAGAGGGAAACCACAAAAGCAGTTCATGCGGTGATTAACTTCCTTGTGGTGTTTATCCTGTCAGCTTCTTTTATTGCATACGCCCCCAATTATATCAGCAAAATCAATGATTTTTCCGCAGATATAAGCAGCTCGGCATTATCGCTCGGTACAAAAATCGTGCTGCCCGATTCCAACAGCAAAGGAAAAGACAGCGTAGATTTAATAAGAGACAGCCTGTTTTCCATACAGGTGAAACAACCGTGGCTGCTTTTACAGTACGGGGAATCGGATATAGAAACGCTCGGTTCTGACCGTGTGGAAAGCCTGTTATCGGAAAGTCCAGACACGGACGACAGAGAGGACGTTGTGATTGAGGAAATCGAGGATAAGGACAATGACTATTTGAGCGTCACAAAGACCATGACCCGTTTAGGTATGGTAGTGTTCCTGTTTATCTTCAATATTGGTATCTCGGCATTTGTCTTTCTGCTTACCGGCATGATGATTTTCTCGCAGGTGCTATTCATCATTTACGCCATGTTCCTGCCGATTAGTTTTATCCTCTCCATGATACCGACTTATGAGGGCATGGCAAAAAAGCTCTTACGAAGCTGTTCAATACCATTATGATGAGAGCCGGAATCACACTGATTATTACCACAGCCTTTAGTATCTCGACTATGTTTTATTCCATTTCCTCCAGCTATCCGTTTTTCATGGTGGCATTTCTACAGATAGTCACCTTTGCCGGAATCTATTTTAAATTAGGTGACTTGATGGCAATGTTCAGCCTGCAATCTTCCGATACACAGCAAGTCAGCAGACGAATCATGCGACACCCGTATATGTTCCTCAACCGCAGGGCAAGACGCTTGGAGCGTAAAATCGGTAGGACAATGGCGGCTGGTGCTGCTGGCGGTGTAGCTGGTGCTGCGGCGGCTTCTGCTTCTACGAAAAAGGCAGACAATACCAAACAGACAGGTAATACGCATACCAGAGCAAATCACAATACTTCTGCTTCTTCCAGTGGAGGTAACAGCAAGCCGCCAGCTCTGCCGGATTCCAAATCACAGAAGCCGCTTACATTGCCGGATAAGAAAAGTCAGACGGATTCCTCACAGACCGTACATAGTTCACAGAGCAATACGCAGGAATCACAGTCTACCTCAAAGCGTGGAATCGTGGATAAAAAATCGGTATCGAAACAGCCGCAGTCAGAGAAACAGAATCCACAGCGTCCGAGTGTGGATAAGGAACAGGACAAGCTGGAATCAAAGGATAAAGAGCGACAGGTCACCGGATCAGCGACAAAGAGAGCTGCCCCGGTGCATGAGCGACCAGCCACAACGCCTGTTCCTGTAAAATCGGATTCACAGGCGGCAGCTTCAAAACCAGAGCAGAAAGTCAAAGAGCGTCCTGTCACAGTGACAAAGGAGCAGCCGCAATCAAGCAAGAGTAAAGAGCCTGTGACAAAATCACAGGAGAATGTAAGAACACAGGTTGTCAGAGAATCCCGTCCGGCAGATAAACAGACTTCATCAGCAGTAAATAAACATTCACAAGCTACCACAGATATTTCAAGGCAAACGGTACAACGTCAGAAGCAGACAAAGACGGTTCAGAAAAAGACCACAAATCAATCAACAATGAAGAAATCTACAAGTAAGAAAGGCGGCAAGAAATGAAGTTAAGGCATTTTGCTGTGTTCGGTGGGATTTTCACAGTGATTATCTGTCTGCTTCTGTTCCTGTTTATCGTGACCGCAGATGATGAAGAAAGCGGCTCTTCCAGCTTGGATTTTTCTGGACTGAACCTGTCAGCAGAAGTCTTGAAACATCAGCCTACGGTAGAAAAATACGCAAAGGAATACGGGATTTCTGACTATGTGAATTACCTGCTTGCGATTATGCAGGTGGAATCCGGCGGCACTGGCACGACAGACGTTATGCAAGCCAGTGAATCACTTGGTCTACCGCTTAATTCCTTGTCTGTGGAGGATTCCATCAAACAAGGGTGTAAATACTTCTCGGAGCTTTTGAAATCCGCAGAAGCGAAAGGCTGTGACATCAACACAGTGGTACAGTCCTATAACTATGGCGGCGGCTTCATTGATTACGTTTCCAGTCATGGGAAAAAGTACACCTTTGAGCTGGCGGTCAGTTTCGCAAAGGACAAGTCCGGCGGTGTCAAAGTCACCTATAAGAATGAGATTGCCATAAAAGAAAATGGCGGCTGGCGTTACAGGTACGGGAATATGTTCTATGTAAAATTAGTCAGCCAGTATTTGGCTGTGCCTAGTTTCAGTGACGCTACCGCACAGGCAATCTTCAATGAAGCGTTGAAGTATCAAGGCTGGAAGTATGTGTATGGCGGCAGCAATCCCAACACTTCTTTTGACTGTTCGGGATTGGTTCAGTGGTGCTACGGAAAGGCTGGTATCAGCTTACCCCGTACCGCACAGGCACAGTATGACGCTACGCAGCACATACCGCTGTCACAGGCAAAAGCTGGTGATTTGGTATTCTTCCACTCAACCTATAACGCTGGAACATACGTCACTCATGTAGGAATCTATGCTGGAAACAACAGAATGTATCATGCTGGCGACCCTATCGGATATGCAGATTTAACAAGCTCGTACTGGCAGCAACACTTGATTGGTGCCGGACGAGTGAAAACCAATTAGAAAGGAATGGTGCTATGCTATTTAAGAAAAAGGATAAGGAATCAAAACCAAAAAAGGAAAAGAAGTGCCGGTGATGAAAGTTGGCACGCATAAGAAAACCGTGATTGCCTTATGGCTGGTGCTGATTGCCAGTGTCAGCTTTGGGTGTATAAGAATTTCACCGCCATTGATATGCACACGGTACATGAGAAAGAAGTCATTGAGCAGCGTATTGTTGATACCAACAAGATAGAGAATTTCGTCAAGGCATTTGCGAAGTCCTACTATTCTTGGAGCAACACGCAGGAATCCATTGAGAAACGAACCGCAGCCATCAACCAATATCTGACAAAGAGCTTACAGGATTTGAATGTTGATACCGTCCGTATGGATATACCTACAAGCTCTACGGTAACAGACGTTAAGATTTGGGAGGTTGAAGCGGCTGGAATGAACGACTTTACCGTTGTCTACTCGGTAGATCAAACGGTAACGGAGGGAGAAACTACTATCGGCTACACTTCCGCTTATATGGTGGTAGTTCATGTAGATGGTGACGGAAATCTGGTTATTACACAGAATCCGACCATCAGCAGCATACCAACAAAATCCGGCTATGAACCAAAAACAAAAGAATCGGACGGAACAGTGGACGCTGCCACTACGGAGGAAGTTACAGAGTTCTTGGAAACATTCTTCAAGCTATACCCTACCGCAACAGAAAAGGAGCTTGCCTACTATGTATCGGGGAATGTGCTGGAACCTGTGAATTGTGAGTATGTGTTCTCGGAGCTGGTAAATCCTATCTTTACACAAGATGGTGAACAGGTGAAAGTGTCCGTATCAGTGAAATATCTCGACCAGAGGACAAAGGCAACACAGATTTCACAGTTTGATTTGACACTGGAAAAAGATAGTAACTGGAAGATTGTAAAATAATGAAGATGGGGAATGGACATTAAAAACCGTTCCCCTTTAATCATTTTCATTCACGTTTAATTTTTTTAACTGCTATTGCTTATTGTGCTACAAAAAATGCCATTCTTAATTTGGAAGATTAGTTCCAGAAAAATCAGAAAGAATATTGACATACAAGTGATGTGTGTATATAATGTGCATGTATAAACATCACACTAAAGGAGGAAAGATATTTGAAGATAGTAATATCTAATACATCTGAAAATCCTCTTTACCAGCAAATCAAAGACCAAATAAAAGACGCTATCTTAAGAGAGGAATTAGTGGAGGGCGACGCCCTTCCGTCTATCCGTTCCTTTGCAAATGATTTAAAAGTCAGCGTCCTAACAATACGGAGGTATATGATGAATTGGAAAAAGAGGGATTTATTACAAGTCAAGTCGGTATCGGGACTTTTGTTTCTACAAGTAATATTGAATTATTAAGGGAGTCCAAACGGCGACTTGTAGAGAAAAAAATGCTTGATATGATACAGACAGCTAAATCACTAAATATCAGCAAAGAGGAATTAAATGCCATGATGGACATTCTATACGAGGAGGAAAACTGAATGGACAATATTTTAGAAGTATCTGGAATCAATAAAAGTTACGATGATTTTTCCTTGAAGGACATCTCATTCTATTTACCAGAGGGATGTATCACTGGATTTGTGGGAATTAACGGGGCAGGTAAGACAACCACTCTACGAAGTATTTTAGGGCTTACCAACAATGTGTCGGGGAAAATAAATTTTTTTTGGTATGGACATAAAGGGAAATGAAAGCGAAATAAAAGACCGTATCGGTATTGTGCTTGATGATGGTTGTTTTTATGATGAATTAACCATTTCAGAAATGAAAAGCATCATAGCACCTGCCTATAAAAACTGGTGTGAACAAGATTTTATTGATTACTTAGAACGTTTCGAGCTTAACCCAAAGCAAAAAATCAATACACTGTCGAAAGGTATGCGTATGAAATATGCTTTGGCATTAGCTCTTTCACATAAAGCGGAGCTACTTATTATGGACGAACCGACAAGCGGACTTGACCCACTGGTACGAAGCCAGCTTTTGGATATATTAAAAGATTATATGAACAAAGATGGAAAAGGTGTATTTTTTTCTACGCATATTACCTCTGATTTAGACAAAATTGCAGATATGCTGATTATGATTGATAGTGGGCAGATTGTTTTTCAAGAAGAAAAAGACCAGTTGCTTGACAGCTATCGAATTATAAAAGGAAGTGCAGAGAAACTGAATTCAGATACACGAAAGATGTTTCTTTGCACAGAAGAAAGTGCATTTAATTTTACGGGAATTACAAAACAGGCTTCTGTTGTTATGGAATGTATGCAGGATGTTCTTATAGAACGACCAACGATTGAAGACATTATGCTTGCGAATGTGGAAAGGAGAAAAAAGAATGTTATTTAGCTTAGTAAAAAAAGATTTTCTAATTGTAAAGAAATATGTGGGTATTATGCTTATTGTATCCTTTTTAATTCCGCCTATTATGCTTTGGCGTACACCTGAAGCGGCTGGAGCTATGGGTTTCACACTTACTATTATTTTCAGTATTTTCATGTTGACACAATATGTTTCCTTAAAGGAACATCAATATCCGAAAGCCGCTACTCTGCTTTGTGCAACGCCATATCCCCGTAGGCTGATTGTACTTTCAAAATATTTATTTTGTCTGGTTATTTATGCGGTATGCTGTTTGATTTTTGGGATTGACACACTTCTTTTCCCAAACTTGGAACGTTTGATATTAGGATGGCGGTTATCATTTTTTTTACGGTCACTGTATTTTTATCTGTTTATTTTCCTGCTTTATATAAACTGGGATATGAAAAAACAAAATTTTTCTTTGTCTTAGTTATTATGGCATCCCCTATTTTGTTTGCAGCTCTGTTTAAACCAGAAAATAAGATGAAGTTTGATTTCTTAAATACGGTTTCCACAACAATGCTCATTATTTTTGGTATTGTAATTAGTCTTATCATTTTTTCAATATCCGCTATTCTGTCAATTAAGTTTTTTGAAAAGAGCGATTTGGCATAGGAGGTATCGTATGGAACATGATGTAATTATTTTGTATTTGATAGCAGGAGTATCGTTTACTTTCGCCTTGTTTAATTGTATTTTGTTTGCCTTGAAACATGGAAAGACAATGAAAACAGATGGAATGATTGTTTCAATAAAGTCACAAACCCGACAAACGAAAAATGGCGTAATGCAAAACTGGCAGAGGTTTCCTATCTGGTAAATGGCAAGTGGATTGTGTCAAAAAATCGCATACAGGTTTCTCTTACCTCCGAGATAGGAACGCATATTCCTATCCGATATGACCGAAACCAGCCAGACAAAATATACAGTTATTCAGTAAAACGAATTATTATAGGATTTTTAATTGGTGTAGGTAGCATACTTATAGCTGCGTTTATGCAAATTCATTAGAGAAAGGGGATATAGGATATGCCACATTTTCCAGAATGGTTTATAGTCATTTGTGTGTTGTTCCCTATTGCCAATTTGATTTATAAGGCATGGAAAAACAGAAAGAAATAGCAAAGTGGAGGTAATGATGAAAAAAACGGAATGGATACGCTGCCCTGTTTGTGGCAACAAAACCCGTGACAGAATTAGAGAAGATACGGTTTTAAAAAATTACCCGCTCTATTGTCCGAAATGTAAACAGGAAACCTTAATAGAAGCCAAAAATCTACAAATAATAGTAATCAAAGAGCCAGACGCACAGACGCAGAGCCGATAACACCGAGAATAGTTTTATCTTGGGTTATCGGCTTATTTTATTGGAAAGCTAAAAAGCATAGGATTACTCCTCCACTTCCTTAGACTTGATGATTCCGTCAATAACGCTTTCCATGATAACTAAATCTTTGTCGGACAGGTTATCAAGCTGCTTTTCCAACTGTATTCTTCTGGTGCTCTTCACCAGATCAGAAGCAGGCAGGAAAAAAGCGTCTGTTGATACATTCAATAAATGAACAAGGTCATAAAATACTTGTAAACTTGGGTGCTGCCCTTTGTTTTCAATATTCGTCAAATAGCGTGGGTCAATCTCAATCATTGCTCCCACTTGTTCACGGGTAAGACCTTGTTTCATGCGAGCTTCTTTGATTGCAAGACCAAAGGCTCTAAAATCATACTTATCTTCTTTTTTACGCATATGTAATCACCTCACTACATTTTACTGTTCCTGTTGATTTTCTAACAGGTATAGAAAAACGCATAGTATGGTTTGTAAGTTCCTATCTGCGTAAAAGGAACATTAAAAAAGTGCTGCATTGCGGTAAATAAAAAAAACCGCTATTGTCAGTAGCATTTTTGCATGTTAAAAATTTTCTTTGTTTAGATGGCGGTTGACAAGCCGCCTTTTTTCCATCCCCGAAAAACAGTATATAGGTTTGGGGTTAGCGGCTTTAGGAGGTAGCCGCATTGAGAAACCTACATAATCGACAATCTTTGATATATCCGATATTGTCAAAAAAATCTTAGCCTTTAAAGCGGTACAATATACCCTTGAATATGGTTTTTCACATTACATAGCAGGAATAACTATAAAAGCACAAGAACAGCATTCATTTTATGCTCTTGTGCTTTTTTGCTGCTTAAAAAATTTTTTGACTTTTTTCTGATTTGGGTTACAAATCGCTCCTCCGTGTTGAGTGTTAGTGCGGAAAGAGGTAAAAAGCCTTTTCGCTTTAGCAACGTCAACTTGAAAGGAGGTGAGATTATGAAACCTTCTTCATTTGAGAACGCTATAAGACTTCAATTTGACTGTCTGGCTCGTAAGGTGATTGGCAGAACTGTAAAGAACTACAACAAAGAACTTGCCAGACGTGCAAAGCATGAAATATCTTTCTGTGAAATACCAGAGCTGGAATTAAACCAGTTGGGTGTATCGGACGAATACCCGATTGAATTTACTTCCTTTGATGTGTTCGGTACAGAAGTTCGTGTCTATGATGAGAAATTATGTGAAGCAATCAAAAAATTAAGCGAAAGACGACGTAATGTTGTGTTGATGTTCTACTTTCTGGAATTACCAGACGCAGAAATCGCAGAGATTTTGGATATTTCCAGAAACTCTGTTTATAGAAACAGAATGTGTTCACTAAAGCTCATTAGAGATATGTACGAGGAGGAATTATTATAACATGATGAAGTCTACAAAAAAGTGTCCTCTATTCTCCACAATCAGTTTAGCTACTGATGGTGACGAAGTGGCAATAGAGAAAATATTAAATCACTATGACGCTTATATATCAAAAGCAAGTTTACGCCCGTTCTATGATGAACACGGAAATATGTATATTGTGGTCGATATGGAACTGAAAGGCAGAATCAGAGCTGCTCTTATTAAAGCAATTCTAGGTTTTGAAGTCAGAGTGAAATAAGCGAATATATACGGAGTGTTCTACCACCTCATTCCAGCTCCGTTTTACAAGTGTTCTTTGAAAACTGAATAAAGTAATCAGATACGTTTGATATACGGTGAGCCGACGGACTGGAACGCCATGACCCACGAAAGGAGGGATAGCGAAGCGAGCGACCACGCCAGTGATCCGTAAGCGACTGTTGGAAAAGTTGCTGCCATGACCCGTATATCAGAATAATGATACACCCGTATGACACGGTTCACCCATCAGAATGGGAATGGTGAAATTCCAGTGGAGCTTTCCAAAGCCATCTGATTACTTCTTATTTATAGACAAATTCTTTCATAACGTACAAGCATTTTTGCATACTTTGTAAATATATTGTAGTGAGGTGGTTCAATGGCAAATGACGCAAAGGTAGTTTGCAAGAATGTTTTTAAAAATTGTGATAAAGTGGCGTTTACAAAAGCATTTACTCTAAAATGGATAGAGTTGATAAATCAATATGAAAAAAATAAAGGAAAGGCAACTCCTGCCAGATGATAGACAAACTATCCTACAAGATGTTATAATAACATTATGTAGAGATAGTTTGTTTCGTCTTCTTTAAAAGGAGAACGAAGCATGATAGAATCAAAATCAAGAGTTGCTATTTATTGCCGCTTATCAGAGGAAGATAGAAACAAACAATCAGAAACAGACGACAGTAACAGTATTCAGAATCAAAAGTCAATGTTACTTCAATACTCATTAGAGCATGGTTGGGAAGTCTACAACATATACAGTGATGATGATTACACTGGTTCTGACAGACGACGACCAGAATTTAACAGGTTGTTGGAGGACGCAAAGAATCGCAAATTTGATATTGTCCTTTGTAAGACACAATCCAGATTTACCAGAGAACTAGAATTAGTGGAAAAATATATCCACGGTCTTTTTCCTATTTGGGGTATTCGCTTCATCAGTATTGTTGATAATGCAGATACAGCTAATAAGGGAAATAAGAAATCAAGACAGATTAACGGTCTGGTGAATGAGTGGTACTTGGAGGATATGTCAGAGAACATTAAAAGCGTTCTCACTGACAGAAGAAAGAACGGACACCATATCGGTGCTTTTGCCCTGTATGGTTACAAAAAAGACCCTGACGTGAAAGGGCATTTGATTATTGATGAAGAAGCTGCGGAAGTTGTCAGAGAAGTTTTTACACTGTTTTCACAGGGATATGGAAAGACCGCCATTGCCCGTATGTTGAATGACAGAGGAATACCAAACCCTACGGAATACAAACGACTTCATGGTTTGCGTTATAAGCAGCCTAAAACGAAAAACAGTACCTATGGAAATATTTTGCCATATCAGATATGTTGGTAAATGAAATCTATATCGGGAATATGGTTCAAGGGAAATATGGCAGCGTTTCTTATAAGACAAAGCAAAACAAACCCAGACCAAAAGACGAGTGGTACAGAGTTGAGAGTACACATGAGCCGATTATTGACCGTGAGTTATGGGATAGGGTTCAAGCATTGGTAGCTCAAAAGGCAAAACCTTTCACAGTTGGCACAATCGGCTTATTTGCCAGAAAAGCTCGCTGTATGAATTGTGGTTATACAATGCGTTCGTCAAAGAATCGTGGTAAGCATTATTTACAATGTTCTAACCGCCATGTAGCAAAGGACGCTTGTATAGGTTCTTTCATTTCAGTAGACAAATTGGAAAAAGCTGTGATTGATGAACTTAATAAGTTATCCACAGAATATCTGGATAAAGATGAGCTTGAACAAAATGTGCAATTCAATAATGACCTGCGAGGTCAAAAAGAAGCTATGGAAACGGAGATTGCTGCTTATCAAAAAAAGATTGCGGAATACACAAAAGGAATCCGTGAACTATATTTAGATAAGGTAAAAGGTATTCTTTCCGAACTTGATTACTTGGATTTATCTAAAGACTTCTCAACACAAAAAGAAAGGCTCGAAAAACTGGTAATTGATACGCAGAAACAGCTTGATGTTATTGAAAGAAAAATGCTGATTGGCGATAACAGACGACAGTTAATCGAGCAATATACAAATCTTGAACACTTAGACAGGGAAACGGTTGAAAAGCTGATTGATTATGTATTGGTCGGTAAGAAAGACCCTGTAACTAAGGAAATACCTATTGAAATACATTGGAATTTCTAAAGTCTCATATCTGGCAGCTAGTATGCCAGATTATCGGGAACTATCTTTTAAAACCTCAATGTTGTCTTTACACAATCGCACCATCTGCTGCAAGATCTTCATGAAGATCCGTAATCGGATCTCCCTTCGATTGGAAATACGTTGCAGTCCACGGAGCTCCGCTGGCTGCCTGTGGCCATAATGCCAGTGTATGATCAACATAATACGGTGCAAAACCAGAACGTTCAATTTCTTCCGGTGACAAATTCTTTGTCAGCTGATAGATAATTGCACAGATCATTTCCATATGGGCAAGTTCTTCTGTACCAATATCAGTCAGTATTCCTGTTACCTCTTTATATGGCATCGTATATCGCTGTGAAAGATAACGCATAGATGCAGCCAATTCGCCATCCGGCCCTCCGAACTGACTTATAATGATCTTTGCCAGTTTCGGATTCGTCTGGGTTATCTTCACAGGATATTGAAGTCTTTTTTCATAATTCCACATAAATCAGCATCCCCCTTCCTGCCACGGCCATGGTTCATTGATCCAATTCCAGCAGTCACTGTTTTCACTGACTGTATCTACAGTTAAAGGTCCATATACCTCTGCATATTCTTTGAGTGCTTCCATACGTTTCTCTTTATATTTTTGAAAATAGTCAAGTGCTTTCTGGTTTCCAGGATGTGTATCTAAAAATAATTTAACATCATCTACTGCAAAACTTATCTGATTTATATATTCAAAAAGTTCTCTTCGATTCATTTCATGACAATTGCAACTCATTTACAGCATCCTCCTTTTCCACGAAATGGTTTTTCAAGCTCTTGAAAAATAGTTCCACACTGAAATCCATAACCGAGATCGTGAAGTTTTCTCCACTGCTGCCATGGGACATAAGCCATCGCAACCGGAAACTCTTGCAAAACATCCGTTTTGCTGTAATCACCAACACACTCATCGCAACAGTAATTTTTCGGCTTCTGCTCCGGAAGTGGAGGAACAGGAATATTGCAATGAAGCTGTCTTTCATTTTCTTGCCTTGTTTGTGACCTGTAATTTCCATTCTGACAATAACAGTTCGTATTCCTATTAGAACAATATGGTGCCATAAAATAAATCCTTATATCTTTTTTGTTATTGTATGGAAGATAAGAAAAATTGTGAACAACAGCAAAAGGGATTGCCGCATGACAATCCCTAAGCATAATACATTCACTTAAAAGTAGTTTTTATTTCGCACCTAAAGTCACTTCCACTGTCTTCTCTTCATACTCTCCATTACTCTGTGGAATCTGAATTGTCAGTGACACCTTATCTCCTTTGGCATAATATTGAAGCTGTTCCTGAAGATCATCCATGCTTGATACGGTTGTTCCGTCAATTGCTGTGATAACACTTCCCTTTGTCATTCCGGCTGCCTCTGCTCCACCGCCTTTTGTAATTTCTGATACATAAACGCCTTCCGGCATATTCAGCTGTTTGGAATATTCAGCCGGCACGCTCATTCCTTTGATGCCAATTGCGCCCTGATCTTTTTCTGCAACCTTTGTCTTTGTTGCCTGATTCATCAGATTCTGGATCAGATCGGATACATCACTGATTGGAATTGCATATCCGACTCCTTCTACAGAATCACCAACCAGCTTGGATGAGTTGATTCCAATCACTTCGCCACTTGCATTTACAAGTGCTCCACCGCTGTTTCCAGGATTAATGGCTGCATCTGTCTGAATCAGTTTGGCATCACTCTCTGTTGTCTCACCAGTCTGCTCGTTTGTTTCAGAAACAGAACGATTCAAAGCACTGATTACACCAGTTGTTACTGACTGTCCATAGCCAAGTGCATTACCTATTGCAACCGCAGGCTCTCCAACCTTTAGCTGTGTGGAATCTCCGAGTGTTGCTACCGAAATTGCTTTCATTGTATCATCTGAAATAGAGTCAAGCGGAACAGCCACAACAGCAATATCATATTCTGAGTTTGTTCCTTTGATATTCGCCTCAACACTTGTTCCATCAGCAAAAGTAACTGTTAATGTATCGCTTCCTGCTACTACATGATTATTTGTAACAACCAGAAGTTCTGAATCATTCTGGGAAATAATGATTCCTGTTCCAGCACTTTCGCTCTGTTGCTGTGACACACCACCAAAGAAATCCTGAACCTGCTGCACACTCATATTTGTAATTGATACGATTGATGGCATTACATTTTCCACAATACTTGAAACATCTGAAGTTACAACACTGGAAGATTTGGATAATGAAGCATTGCTGCTCACAGATTTGGTTGCCGTAGTATTAGTCTTCGTCACACCGGTCAATCCCAGCACTTTACTTCCAACAACATTGGATGCCAGAAATGTACCACTGGAAACAACTCCAAACAATAGTGCAAATCCTGTCACTGCCACTGCTTTTGGAATTTTCTTTTGTGGTTTCTTACCATGCGGTACTTGATGTTTCTGACCACTATTATCATCATGAAAGGATGTTTCACTCTGTCCGTTTCCATTCATTCCATCTGAACTATAATAATTATATTGATTCTCCATAAAGATTACCTCTTCTCTCGTTTATTCTTTTTCTTTGATGTTTACATAGTAACTCCGCATTGTGATAAATCTGTGTATAATCAATTAATAAAGATTGAAAAGAACGATAGAAAAACAGGATCAGAACTTCTTCTTGAACAGTTCTAATCCTGTCTATATTTTTTCAATTACCTATCAGTATCTTTCATCCATCTCTTAAACTTACAGATCGATGAAATCTACATCATAATCATCTGATTTTTTCCTTTTTTTGATTTCTTAGCGGATCTTCCTAAATTTTTTGTATTCCCTGTCGGCGCATCATAGTCATCGTCATAATCGTCATCGTAATCATCATCAAAGTCATAATCCGCATACTCATCGTCAAAGGCATCGTCATCATCATTATAATCATCATCATAACCATCGTCATAATCATCATTTACTTTTTTACGTCCAAATGCCTTTCTGTCTGACTTCTTAGCAGCAACCGGCTCGTCATCTTCCTCATCTTCAAACGGAATATCATACTCATCATACAGATCGTCAAGTTCCTGATTTCTATGCACAAGTTTTACTGCAAACATAATCATAAGAACGAGTAATACAACTACGATCAGTGCTCCTCCAGCCAGAAGAACAATTGGATGTTCTTTTACAAGTGACTCCAGTTTTCCAACAATCCCTTTTGCTTCCTTCTTTGTACTGTCTGTTGTCTGAACATCTACACTCTGATAAGTTCCATCCTGTGAATCATACTGATAGAACCCTTTTTCACCTGTTCTTGTATTCACTGCATACAGAAGATCATAACGATCATTCTCTGGATTTGCCCAATATGGATATGTCTGATCTGCTACTGTAAGTTCCCCTTCCTGGTATGAATCCGGAAGTTTTGCTCCTCCATTATCTGCTAAAAGAATAATAGATGTTGTATCAGAAATCTTCAATTCTGTATATGGAACAAATGTAGAATCGTCCTCATTGTAGAGGAAAAACTTTCCTTCTCCGGAAGCATCTACCAAATATCCAAGTGTAACACCAGCCTCATTAGCAACAAACTTGTGCTCTTCTCCATTGAATGTCTTTGTAGTCTCACTATATCCTACCGGAATCGCAGATGTTGCAAATTCTTCTGAGAAGTTATAATCTGTTCCATTCACATTTACCGTAATATCAGTAGCTGCGCCAGTTGATTCACTTCCATTTGCCTCAATCTCTGTTGAACCATCATCTGCCTGTCCAATCTTAATTGCGGAAGATCCCTGGTCTAATGTCAGTGTCTCATCTGAATACAGATAAGCCTTTGAACTGTCAACTGTGATCGTTGTATCTCCCATCTTCAATGCTTTAAACGTCATTGTAGTACGAAGTTCTTTCGCTGTTCCGTCTCCGCTTCCTGAGTATGTAGCTTGCCATCACTGTCTGCTGTTACACCCTCTCCGCTTTCAAACTGAAGTGCAGAAGTATCATAACTCATTGTAATATCTGCATCTCCAACAGCTGAATTTCCAGATCTCACAACAAGATCTACACTTACTTCCTCTCCAACCTTTGTCTGTGGATCAGAGAACATCAGAGAACCATCAGCTGCACTTACAATTGTGCTGAACATTGGCACTGTAAGACACAGTGATAATGCTACTGCCGCTAATTTCTTTGCTTTCATATAATTACCCCTTCTTTTGTTGTCTTAAACTTATATACTATCCTATTGTACACTGTTTGAGTGAAGTTGTCTACATGGAAGAATACATTTTAAAAACTTTCAAAACTATAAAAAGAAAGATAACAATGCATTACGCACTGATATCTCTCTTTTTATCCTCTTACTTTTTCCTCTGTTTTTCATTTTCTTCCATAAATTTCTTTGCATCCTTCATAAAACTCAACACAATCAGTACAATAACTGCACCTATTGGGAATGCCGCAATGATACTTACTGACTGCAAATTACTCATCGAGCTTTCTGAGAACACAAGTGCGATTGGAAGGAGAATCAGCAGGATACACCACATCAGCTGAATCAGTCGGTTTGGAGTCTCATCTTCTCCCAGTCTATGATAGCTGTAACAAGATGCTGTCAACGCAATTGAATCAAATGAAGTTGCATAAAATGCAATCATCGTAATCAACACAAGAGCAAGTACAAACGGTGCACAAGGCAGAGAACGTATTACTCCAATGATCATTGTATACAGATCCCCCGTCTTCTCATAAGCAGCGATAAAATCCATCTGTCCACTAATCTGTTTTCCAAGAGAATAATTTCCAAGAACAATGAAGCTTACAATTGTTGATCCAACACCAAATACATATCCTCCAAGGATTGTCTGACGAACCGTTCTTCCTCTGGAAATATTTCCAATAAAGAACGGAGCTGCCACACACCATACCATCCAGTATGCCCAATAGTAGATTGTATAGTTCTGTGGGAATGATGTTGTTCTTTCCGGGTCTGTAAATGTTGAAAGCTCAAAGAAATTTTGAACCACTTTTCCAAGAGATGCAAAACCATTTTCAATAATGAATTTTGTTTCTCCTCCAAAAAGTAATACAAACAAAAGCAATCCGAAGAACAGGTATACGCAGGCTTTCGCAAGAAAACTAATTCCCTTGAATCCATGTAACAAAGAATAAGTATAAATAACACATGTAATCAAAATAATTATAATCGTTACAACTGTACGGCTCAGTTCGATATGAAACAGTTCATTAATAATACTTGCCATCAAAGGTGTCGCAATACTAAATGTTGTTGCTGTTCCCGCAATCAGAGCAAATACTGCAAGCAGGTCAATGATTCTTCCCAGCATTCCATCTGTATGTTTTCCAAGAATCGGTCTGCAGGCTTCAGAATATTTCTGTCTTTCACGATTTCGTACATGAAGCATAAATCCAAAAGCAACTGCAAGCACAAGATAGAATCCCCACGGAATCAGACTCCAGTGGAAAATCGGAAAAACGCCTGCCCATTCACGGATACTTCCAAGTTCTGCAATGTGCGGGTCTGTCGCATACATAACCCATTCTGAGAAAGAATAGAACAGAATGTCTGCCGCAAGTCCTGCTGTAAACATCATGGAGCCCCACGCGAAGAATGAATATTTTGGTTTTTCATTTTGAGCTCCCAAAACAATATTTCCATACTTTGATGTTGCTACATAAATAGATAACAGGAATACACCTAATCCAATCACAAGATAATAAGTTCCAAATGTATCACCAAATACATATCTAATCTGACTAAGCACCTGATTGGATTGCTCCGGCTTAAAGAAGAATAAAATACATAAAACCACAATAAGCCCTAATGGCAATAATGTAATAAGCCAGTCAACCTTCTTTTTCTCTGTCTGTTTTGTCTGTTTCGTTTCCATTTGCTTTCCTTTCCGACTTACCTTGTCTTTAATCCTGATGTATAAGAATACTCATATTTCTTTCCATCACATAAGAACTCAAATCCAATCACATCTCCATTGGATTTTACTGGTTTCATCTGCGTCATTTTTCCTTCCGGACAGTTCAGTTTCTCTGAAATTTCCCGAAGTACTTTGCTGCCCGTACATTCTTTGTACTTTACATCAAATTTCCTTAATTCATCAATACTGTCAAACTCTTCAATAATACCGGCATCATACTTTCTGATATACATTTCCATTTCATCCATATGCGCCATATAAAGATTTTCCCAGTACTCATCCCACAGTTCTTTTTTCTGAAAAGCTTCTTCAAGATATGGCAGCAATTGTGTACTGAATTTCTCATTAAAGAATACATGACCTTTCATCACCCACGCATTCTCACCACCAATCTGGACCCCTATGATTTTCCCTGTATTATCAGTCTTGATACACCACTCTTCTGTAGCACCATCTGCATATTCAGAAGCATAAAATGCATTTCACTTTCTTCCATAAATACATTTTCTGTGAAATAATTGTCTGCTGAGCAAATCCAGGTATTTTTCAAGTATTCTCTCGCAACATACAAAGTAGAAAAATTATTCATTTGTTTGTAATATGGATTTTCAACAAGAATCACATGATATTTTTCTTTCAGATATTCAAACTTTTCTTTCAAATATCCGACTACGATAACAATTTCATCAATTCCTGCTTCTCTCAGCTGTCCGATCTGACGTTCAATCATAATTTCGTCTTTCACATTCAAAAGCGCTTCGGCGTCTCCAGTGACAATGGTGCAAATCTTGAGGACATTCCGGCAGCCATGATAATAGCATTTCTAGTCATTTTCCATTCTCTCCTTTGCAAGCCTGTAAAATTCTTTTGCATAACGATACTGTTTCAGAGAATACTCACCAAACTCCACTCCGAGGATTCTCTTATATTCGCACCAGTTACTCCATAAGAAACCACAGATTGCAATATAACAATAAATCTTTGTCCTGATTATTTCTGGACATCCTTCCGTAAAATAGGCATCGATGAGTTGATCAATCTGTTCTTTCTCATACAAAGCATAGATTGCAAACATCGCAATATCCACATGTGGATCCTGCATTCCTGAATACTCCCAATCAATAAGATATATCCTGTCATCCACAAAGAGAAAGTTATCCGGAACTGCATCAATATGAGTTAATGTATACTCTTTTTCCTGCTGATCAACAAAGAATTTCAGTTCATACATTTTTTCCTTTGTCTTCTCATAATCGCGATAAATGGATTTCTCTCCATTTCTGTACTGTTCATATTTTTCAATCTGCTCAAACAAGTCAAAAGAATGATCTACTTTCAGCTTCTGCTCATGTACATTTCTCAGGTATTTCATACACGCTTTCACGTCATTTTCATTTTCTGCATCACAATTCCTTGCACCCTCTAAAAATTCTGTAATCTTATACCCTTTTTCTTTCGACATATATCGAACTGGATCACAGATTCCTTTCGGACCAATCACCTGATAAACATCATACTCCTGGCTTCTATTAATCATCTTATCCGTTCCCTCTCCCGGAACTCTCATGATATAACGCTTTTCACCACAACGGAAGCGGAACGAACGGTTAGTCATTCCTTTTTTCAGGGGTTCAATCTCTGTGATTTCTTTCTGTTCACAAGAAAGCGTCTCTGCAATAATATCAAGAAGTTCTGAATTCAGCTGATCTGAATTCTCATCAAGATCTCTCAACTGCTCCAATGTATTAATCTCCAGAACATCTCCCTTTTTCACTTCTTTCGGAAAAAGAATCATTTTCCCTTTCTCCATTGCTGCATCTTCCCAAAATGAATTGTAATATCTGCGATGTTCTTTCATTTCACTGATTTTCTGTTCTAAAGTTCTTGCACTTTCTTTATTGATATAAGCAATTCCTACCATATGATTACCAGCTTCCGAATCACCAACTGCTTTTAATTCCATCTTTCGATTCATACGAATCGTACTATCCTCATCCGTCATCTCATCAATCATGTACCAGGAATACAGTTCAGTCTCTGAGAAAGGATTTGTTCTGCACCAAAGATCACACGGTACAATATACGCATTTTCCAATCTGTCTTTTACCTTTGCCAGCGAAAACAGATTGTTCTTTACTGCATATTCCTTATTATAAACCAGCTCTACTCCATACTCATCGATCAGGTATTCATACTGTTCTTTCATAAATCCAACAACGATAGTGATCTTATGGATTCCTTTTTCTTTCAACTGTTTAATCAGTCGTTCTACTAAGGTTTCACCTTTTACTTCAAGCATTCCCTTGGACACTTCTGTATTAATCGGTATCATTCGCATTCCCGCTCCAGCTGCAAGAATCACTGCCTGATTTGGTCTATTCTCTGTAAATAACTCTTTTGCCTGTTCGGTCAATCTATAATCTGCATTCAGATAACCGGCTTTCACAAGTTCTGCTAATGAAGTATTCACTTTACCAAGTGAATAACCAGAAGCTTCTGATAACTGTCTTTGATTTACATATGCTTCTTTTTTTATGATGTTCAGTAAATCAAGTTCTTGTTTGTTCATGTACTTTTATTTCTCCTTTTTCGTGAACTACGGGTAGTATAGCACCTTTTTTTTTATAATGCAAGACAATATTTTAAATATTTTAAATTTGTCTTACTTAACTAGATTCTCATTTTACTTAATGATATAATCATTTTGAATAACTGATTGATTTTACGTTAATAACGGGGAAACTGTATGCTACCCCTATAGAAAGGAGAACATATTTGCACAAAAAATATTTATTTAAAAAAGGATTCGCATTATTCACCTTGATATTTTTAACTGGTTCTTTTTCATTAACAGCACATGCCGAAGAAGAAACAGATACAGCTGGCTCTTCTCTTGGAAAAGAAGTCATAGATTCTTTTAATTTCTATGAGCTTGCTACCTGTGATTCTTCTTCTGTCAATGGATTCAAGACAGTAAAGGATGGTGGTATGCCCATTACGATGGTAGTTATTCCACAAACGCCTGGGAATGCATTAATGGTGAATGGTATCGTTTTGATTCCAATGGCTATATGGTCACCGGATGGACGAGGGTCTATAAAAAATGGTATTATATGGATGAGAATGGTGTTAGAACAACTGGTTGGAAGCTAATCGACGGACAATGGTACTATTTTAATTCCAGCGGAGTGATGCAAACTGACTGGACTAAGATTAATGGGCAATGGTATTATTTCAATAGTAATGGTTATTGGATTGACAATAATAGCTATGAAAGCGGGTCTTTAAAAGGGATTGATGTCTCTCAGTGGCAAGAAGTATCGACTGGACTGCTGTTAAAAAGGATGGTATTCAATTTGCATTCATACGAGTTGCTCATGGTTCAGAGCATAAACTAGATACCTATTATAATCAAAATATGACAAATGCAATTGCAGCCGGAATCCCCGTAGGTGTTTACTATTACAGCACGGCCACAACTGAAAATCAATCATTAAATGATGCACAGTTTGTAATTGATCAACTACAGGGATATAAGATTTCATATCCAATTGTTCTCGACTTAGAAGATTCCTCACAAAAAAATCTAAGTAAGTCACAGCTTGGACGAATAGCGAAAACATTCTTTGATGAAATTCGTCGAGCTGGATATGAACCAATGCTGTATTGTAATGAAGACTGGTATAAAAATTATATCGATACTTCTTATCTGTCCGGAATTGATCTTTGGATTGCACGTTATAACTATAAATATGATTTATCCATTCAAAGGAATATATGGCAGAGCAGCTTCAAAGGAATAGTAGATGGAATTTCAGAAAATGTAGATCTTGATTTTGGTTTCAAGGATTATATCAATATATCACTCCGCGAACTTACTCTGCTGAAGGATATACAAAGGATAACGGATGCTGGGTTAAAAATAATACTGGTTGGTGGTACTGCCATTTGATGGAACTTACCCTGCTAATTCATGGGAATACATCAAAGGAAACTGGTACTGGTTTAACTCCAATGGCTATATGGTAACCGGCTGGACATACATCAATGATTGTTGGTACTATTTGAACTCCAGTGGTGCTATGGTAACCGGTTGGATTTATTATAATGGATACTGGTATTTCATGAACTCTTCTGGTCAAATGCTGACAAACCAATGGATCTCCGGAGTCTACTATGTAAAATCCGATGGACGCATGGCAGTTTCTCAATGGGTGGATAATTCTCGTTATTATGTCGGTGCTGATGGGGTTTGGATACCATAATGTTGTAATCGAAATTAATCCAACTAAAAATAAAAAGGGGCAGTTTTTCACGACTGACCCTTTTTTATCCGAAAAATGTGCGGAAAACGTTGATTTTATAAGAGAACTCCTCACTTGGTAATATAAGAACTCCGATTGAGTACAACAAAGACTGGAATCATTTCAAAGCTTCCCCTATTTTCCTTCTATTCCTTTTTAATTATATCATTCACCCGATGTCTAAGTTGCATAAATTCATCTGGTTCAACCACATAATTTATCACCACAACCAAAAAAACACTTGTCAGCCCCATTCCTATTGCATAGAGAAACCATGTAGTAAAAGATGTTATTTCCTGCGGAATAACATATGTTCCAACCGTACAAAGAATTGCCACTGTAAATACATTTCTCAAAATTCGAAACATGGATTTTTTTGCACATCCTTTTACCAGATGTCGACTTGTATAGAACACAATTTCAAAAGAACGATATCCATAAGAACATACTGTACCAAGAAGAACTCCTGCCATGCCGAACTTCCATACCAGCCCAAGAGAAACCGTAATATTTATCACAGCTTCCAAAATCGCCTGATATCTCGTTTCCTTATAATGCCCTGCTGCGCAAATAATCGTCAATCCCGGAATCCTTACATTTTGCATAAAAACAATTAATGTAAACAAAATTCCAAGAACCGGACGTACATACTGTACATCTGTCAGGTTAATGGTATATACCCGACAAAAGGCAGGATCAAGACTCCCATACAGGCAATCACAATAAACATGATTACAAAATACATATACTCATAACTTGAATAGCTCTTTTTTAGTGTCTCTTCCTCATTCTTGGCGATCACTTCTCCAAATCCTGCAGTCAGACCATTCGAAAAAGATGTCATCAGCTGATTCACGGCATTAACCACCATCATATAGATTCCATATACACTGACTTCAAGAAGAGACTTTGCTCCCAGACAGATTGTCAGCACTGTCGTATCAGTATTATTTACAATAATACCAACAACCTGATGAAGCAATGCCGCATTTTTTTGTTTCAAAGCACCTTCATTCGGTTCTGCATAAAAATCTAATGCAGGATATTTTCGTTTTGCATAGATTTTAACCAATACAAGACGAAGCATGTATACACCGGTTGCAACTGCCTTTACAAAAAGAACACCTGCTCCAATATAAATCAGAAAAATAGAAACAACCATATTAACGATCGTTCCTGCTGCCTGAATCAGTGCAACCACATACCCTTCCTGATTTGCAGTCAACAAAACTCTGTATTTACCTAGAAAAAAGTAATCCACTAAAGTACTTCCTGCCAAGACAAGTATCATCCAGCGCACAAGACTATTCTCAAGCTGTCCTGAAATAAAAAACGGATAGACCCCTATAAGTACCAGTGTTAATGCCAGAAATAGCATTCCGGATTTATTATAAAATTTTCTTGTCGCCGAAAGAATTGAATTCACTTCTTCCGTCTGTTTCAACGCAAGAGGTGTATAGAGAGCAACAACTGTTGCTGTTCCTACTCCTGCTTCTGCCAGACCCAGATATGTTAAAAACTGATTTACTGAAGTGATCATTCCATTCACACTTGATCCATATGCCTCAAGAATAAAACGTGGCAATATCAATCCAGACAAAAGAACAATTACCTGTAAAAGCAGACTTGCCACCATATTTTTTAATGCCTGTTTTCCTCTCATGAGATTTCCTTTCCTCTACTTTTTCTTTTATTGATGCTGATCATGATAGGTCCATGCGTGAGGTGTATGGTCTAGATAAATCACTACGAAAGTAACACTCTCATTAAAGTGGCTCATACCGTCTGGATAGGTGCTCACGCCACACCGGACGGGCGGCTCTGCCGCACGAGAATATTCAGTTAACATTTATGCAATTATACGCTCCATTTAAATACAGTCTTAAAGTCTGTATCTATGTCAACGCTGAATGCTTTATGTATATCTGAAATGTTTTTTACTTCGTCTGTTTCATAGATTATTGATTTAAGTCTTCTCTGGATACTCTTATCCTCCATAAACTTAATGGCATTTTCAAAGTCAACGCGTCCTGAACGGCTGCTTCCTACAAATGTAAGACCTTTCTCAAGAATATCTCTTGTATTTATAGGTACCTTGTTTTCCGATACACCCATAAGCATAACTGTTCCCTGTGGATTGATATATTTAATAATATTATCAATAGCGTAGAAACTTCCCTCTCCACCTGCACACTCAAAAGCATGATCCACATTAAAACCTTCTTCAAGGTCATCAGCAAGTATTGTCTCATCAACAAATGAGAACTGTGAAAGTTTACTTGTATTCTTACCTATAACGATTATCTTTGTATCCGGATATTTCTTCTTAAGGATACTGCTCACAATAAATGCAAGACTTCCGTCTCCCCATATACCGATTGAATTTTTATATTCATGAGAAATAAGACTGAATCTTAAATAAGCATGCATTCCAACACTTATAAATTCTGTAATTGCTGCAATTCTCTTATCTATATCGTCAAAAGCTACTACTCTGTCTGCAGGAAGATTTACGAACTCTCTCATAAATCCGTCATGCCCGCTGCTTAAGAATCCACCGCCTTTTCCATAATTCTCGTAAATAACCTTCTCTTCTCTGTTTCCAGGTATATTTGGTATCATTACAACAGACTGTCCTACTTTAAAAGTTCCTGTAGGATCATGGATAACACGTCCGCATGCTTCATGTATAAGAGCCATAGGAAGCTTTTTCCTTAAAATCTTTATATCTCTTTTACCCTGATAATATCTCTGATCAGCATGACAAAGAGCAAGATATTCAGGTCTTATAATAACCTGATCTTTAGTATCAACATCTTCATGTTTTACGGATATTGTCTTAGGTGTGATCAACTGATAAACACTGTTTAACATTTTATATCCTCCATAATAAGTGCTGTAGCCGCTTTCATATCATCGATTGTAGTGATCTTCATATTAGAAACTTCACCTTTAACAAGTCTTACAGGAACGTTTCTAACAACACAGATTTTGCATGCATCTGTAAGGATCTCTTTTTCATCATCTGAAAGATCATTGTAAAGTTCTTTTAATTTTGAAATTTTAAATGTCTGAGGTGTCTGTCCCTGGAACATCTGTCTTCTGTCTGGAATAGATGTAATCTTTTCTCCATCTTCAGAAACAACAATAGTATCAACTGCGCTTATAACTGTATCAACAGCTCCGCATTCTTTAGCCATCTCAACATTTTCTCCTATAATTCTAAGTGTAACAAAAGGTCTTACCGAATCATGTGTAACGATAATATTATCCTCATCGTCTCCGTTTCTCTTCTCGATCTCATCAATAATATTAAAGATCGTTGAGTTTCTGTCAGTTCCTCCCGGAACAAGGATTATATTTTTATCTGAATCAATGTATTTCTTAATAAGATCTTCTGTATAATCAATCCAGTCTGGATGAACGCCTACATAAATCTCATCAATGTCAGGAGAAAGAATAAACTTTTCAATTGTATGAATTATAATAGGTCTGCTTCCTAACATAAGGAACTGTTTTGGCTTGTCAATTCCCATTCTTGTTCCTTTTCCGCCTGCTAATATTGCACCAAATACCATTTTTGTTTCCTCCCGCTTAAATAACTTTATAATGGAATATTTATAACTCCTGCAACTTCTTTGCCAAAGTTTTCAGCCTGTCTTAAGGCTTTTTCAAAGTCTCTGTAACGTGTTATACCACACTCTTCAATAAACATGATCTTATCTGCTGCAAGAACTGCATGTGTATCTTTTGCATTGACAATATCATATTTTACGCTGCTTTCGTCTTTTGCGAGTTTTTTATCAAAAGAAGTTTTAACTTTATCTGAAGTAGTCATAAGTGTAACTTTACCTTCATTTTCTTCAACGTATTTAAGAACTTCTGCAAGATCAGCTGTTCCTCTGTATTCGTAAATAAATTTAAGGCCGTATTTCTCAAATGCTGAAACACCATTCATTGAAGGGTTAAATACATAGAGAACAAAATTCATAAATAATACAAAGAATACTGCAAATATAAATGCAATAACTGCACCTTTGATAATTGTTCCCTTATTGATAGCAACACCTTTAACTGCGATCTCATCTTCATTTTCAGTATCTGTTGGTGAGCTTGTTGTAAATGAGTTTACTTTATTTATAGTTACATTTTCAAGATGAGTTTCAGCTTCTTTTACAAGAGCATCAACCTTTTCCTCGACAAGCTCATTAAACTCTTCACTTGCTGTTAAAAGTCTTACAGTTACAGAACCATTTTCCGCGGTACTTTTAACTTCAATCTTACCATACCAGTAGTTGCTGTCTGTATTTCTAAGCTGTACTTTATCAATTGAAAGATCATCAGAAATCTTATCTAAAACTTTCTCGTCTACATCCTCAAAAATATATGCACCATTCATATTTGCATAAATAAGATTAGCGAAAAATTCACTAAATGGCTCTAATTTCTCACCATTCTCACCGACAGAAACTCTGTCTGATTCTACGTTATAAACAATATATGTAGAATAGTTTGTTCCATGTGAAGTATCAGCATCCTTATGCTGAACTGCTTTTAAAACAAATGGAGCAAGCACAACTAAAAATGCCGCAAGTGCAACAATAATGTTTTTCTTAAAGTTTTTGTAAGTGTTAGCTAATAAATCTGCTAATGAATAATTTTCAAACATTTTATTTCTCCTTTTTTAAATCAAAGTCCTCATAATCGCTTTTCGTATACCGCTCGAGCATGGTCGCCCCGAAGAATATAACAAACATAACTATCCAGAACTGAACTGTAAATAATGGCATGAAGCTTGACATAAAGCTGGCACGTGGTGTGAACAGTATGTCCTGAAGCATTACAAGACTTAAGGCCATTGGAAGGACCTTCTTTGCATACGCTAACTTCATCATAGCCACAAGAATGATTCCAAGTATTATACTAAATACAAATACTCCTATATATCTGTAATCAGTAAAAAGTTCCATAATATAACTACTTCCTATACCATGACCCTGAAGGTAATCATCTCCCATTACAATATAAGAAATGTTATGGGCATAACTATTACTTTCAAAAGCAAGTTCTATAGAGTTATTTTCAGAAAGCGGAGTTGTTCCAAACAACATTCCCCCTATATTTCCTCTATAGAAATAATCAATGATTGGTCCAAATGTATAATTTTTAAAAGCTCTTACCGGAAGATAGCATTCATATAAGTATCCTTTTGCAAGAACGCCAAAGCTTGTTCCCTGTTTGTAAATAAAATCTGTAAGAAGCGCCATAATTCCGTTCGTTGCAACTTCCGCACCATCTCTCAGGTAGTTCATGGCACCCATGCCAAGCATAAGTACGGTACTGATGCTATAATAAGAGTTTTTTCCACCTTGCCTATCCAGACTTCCTTCTTATCGCTAAACTGTCTCATACAGTAATATATTAAGGCAAACAGAAGACTTAGTATAAATGGATTTCTAGTTCCTATAAGAAGGTATATAACATTTGACATAACATACATTGCAAGTACTATAAACGCATGCTTTTTCTTAGGTTTAGTCGCTAGGTATACACACATTGAGAAGAACATAAACACTGATATAAGATAAACTATATAAGGAAGTTTACTTGTAAATGTTGCATAATAGTCATAGTAAGTTGTAGTTTTTCTATACATATATCTTTCGACTATTCTTGCAAGATAAAACGGGTAACTTGCTCCAAAAAAACAAAGTGATGTAAATCTTATATACTTTATATGAACTTCATATTTTTGTTCTTTTATAACATCCACCCTTGGTATTTTACTTCTAAGTTTAAAATTCTTTCCTATTACCCCGCCTATTAAAAGGCCTATCATACTTAGTATGATAACAAAAAACGAAAACTGATATGTATTTGCATTATATGTAGCAAAACTCTTTGTCTGTATATAATCGATCATTGGTCTTGAAACAGGAACAGCCATATGGTAATAAAGAAAAATAACTGTATTAAATAGCTTTTCAATTCCGTTATAAAATACATCATACAGGCTATCCACAACGTTACAAGAGCAAAGAATATAAATTTAGTCTTACCATTAACACTAAACATTATAAAAAATGCCCCGAATAAACCAAACATGATCCAGACGATTAAAAAATAAATTCTTTTAAAATTAATATTTTCAAAATACTTTTCCATTTAATCCCCCTTCTAACTACTACACAACTGCCTTTCGATCTTATTAATCTGGGATTCAACTGTAAATCCTCTATAAACTCAGCCATTTCATCTGCATCAGGATACTCCCTGCCTGATATGTAGGATATTATGGCTTCTACGGCTTCTTCATCAGAAGTGATTATCTTTCCAAATTTTCCATTGCATGATAACTCTTTTGCTCCACCTACATCTGTTGAAACAAATGGTTTCCCAAGACTTATCGCCTCTACAAACGCTCCTGAAAACCCTTCCTGATAAGACATAGATACAAGTAATTTTGTACGACTTAAAAATTTATAAGGATTCGTCTGATATCCAAGAAAGTGAACATAATTTTGAAGTCCGTACTTAGAAGTACGCTCCTTAAGTTCATTATCCATATCACCTGTACCTATTAAGTATAAATGATATTTATATCCCATTTGATGAATCTTATTAAGAAGCTCTAAAGTTCTGTCTGTACCTTTAAGCTTTTCAATACGACCGATGCAGCACATGCTGTCTTCTTCCATATGCATACCACAGTCTTCCTTTGCGGGTATCCTTATATCATCAAAATTGTATCCGTTATATATAGTTGTAATTTTGTCTTTATATTCAGGAAAAACATTTTCTATAGACTCCCTTGTCTTTTCTGAAATAGCGACTATAGTATCAGCTGTTCCAAGATGTTTTCTATGGCAACTTAAATACTTCTCATTTTCAGGCATATTTTCTATGCTTCCATGTATCCATGCAATCTTCTTTACATCTTTTCTCTTAGAAAACTGTAAAGGTGGATTCATGATCGTAAAAGATATTTCAATATCATAGTTATCTTTAGCTACATGTCTTCTTACAAGTCCGGGGAACCAGAATCGAAGTCTCCATATAATTGCCTCGGCTATAGATGAATGTTTCTTACTCTTGTATGGCTTTAAGATATTGATGCCTTCTCTAAGTTTTGGCATAGGCTTATCAAAATGTTCCATCTCAAGTATATCAATATCATATTTATCCGGATCAAGATTATTAACTATAGTAGCAAGGATCTTTTCTGCTCCTCCGCCAAGCGAAAATGACCATAGATAAAATAAAACTTTTTTCTTATTTTGCATTGTAATCTCCATGATACTCACGATAACTTCTATCAAGATCAAGTAATAAAGCGTCGTGGTGTGCAACCTGTTTCTCTATTGGAGGTGGTGTCATATAATCTCCAAAAGCTGTTTTTAAATACGCATCATATCCTACTGGAATAGGCATCTTAGTATCCTCAAAAGGTACCATAATATTACTTTCAAATGCCTCTATAGGATACTTCTTCTTCATGTAGAACGGACCTGAGCAGAGTTCTGTAATACCATCGCTGTCTTCCTTAGTATACTTAGTCATTTCCTTCTCTGCCTTTTTCCATATCTTATAACGAAGTTTTTTCCTCTTATTACACCAAGAAGAACTTTACTTCCAAGACTCATTATTCCACCATGTTTTTCAGGCACTGTCTGTGCACAGAATAAAGAGTATATAAGTGCCCATATAACCTGTTTCTTTCTGTCGCTTTTCTTCTTTGGATAGTAATCAAGAGGAATAACATCAAGGGCAAGTCCGTGTGGAAGATCTAAGTCTACCTGATATGGTTTAACACATGTTGTCTCTCTGTCTCTTATAGTAATAAAAAGGTTACGGTCAACAAATTTATAATTACTCTTTGACATAAAATACTGATATTTAGCTTCCTGTGGCCATAACTTAGCAAGTTTCTCATAATCTTTTCTTGGCATAAAGAAATCAAGATCATCATCCCATGGAATAAATCCGCCGTGACGAAGTGAACCTATAGCTCCTCCTCCGCATAAATAACATAAAAGATTATGTTCATTACAAAACTCTACAAAATATTCAGCCATCTCAAGACTTTTTGCCTGTATCTGTTCCATATTATTTTCCTTTCCTATTTCAAGTCGAACATCCGTGAGATTGGCGCGTGATTCTGGTCAGCGAAGCTGACATATTCCTATCAGAATCACTGCGCATCCTCGCGGAACGTTTATTTCAGTCGGAGATTGGACTCCCACTGAGATAAAACTCTTACTTTTTCCAGTAAGCTTTTAAAAGGTGACTCTTATAAGCAATCTCTTCATCGCTTGGCTTTTGCATATAGTTTCCATAAAACTGAGTGAGGAAAAGATCATAGTTTTCCGGAATTGGAACAACCATATCCTCAAAAGGTACATCAATAAGTTTCTCAAATGTACCTCTTTTAAATACTTCCTTCATTCCGTCTTTACCAACACCAATTGCCGCTTCGTATTTACCATCTTTAACGCTGTATTTTTTTATAAGCTTGTCAATTTTCTTAGTAAAGAAGCGAGGGTTTACTGCTCCTAAAGCATACCAGAATATAAGTCTGCAGAAATCTTTTAATTTGCTGTCACCATACTGGATATACTGTTTCTGAATATAACAGATCTGACGAAGTGTAACCATAAGATGAGCTTTCTTGATTACCTTAGTATCGTTAAAACGATCTATTGGGAAAACATCTACAAAAACACTTGTATCATGTGGTTTTCTTGTAACATGGTTTTTGATAACAGTATCCTTATCAACAACAACCATAAAATTCTGGAAATACCAGTCACATGTATCTTTATCAAGAATACCGTAGCGCTCATTTTTATCTTTTATAATAGCCGCTTTTTAAGCGCTCATAGTCTTCTCTGTACATTCCTATATCAATATCGTCATCCCATGGAATAAATCCTTTATGACGAACTGCACCTAACATACTTCCGTAATGAATAAAATATTTAATATTATTTTCTTTACAAATTTTATCTATATAACTTAAGATTCCAAGCTGGGATCCCTGCAATTCTTCTTTTGTTAACTGTTTCATCTCTAATTCCCTTACATAATTATTATTTACTTAAAACTACTTCATATACGCATCAAGCTCATGAGGGTTTACCTGTTTTTCAACGGGTGGAAGCTGCATATAATCACCATAATACTGTCTTAAAAGTTTGTCATACTCTTTTGGACCTTTAAGAGTAACACCCTCAAACGGCATATCTATTATTTCCTTAAAAGGATCAAAATCAAGAACTTCTTTTTCCTTAAACTTAGAAGCAAGAAGGCCTATATATTTTCCATCCTCTTTTTTATACTTAGCAGAAACTTTATCTATCTTTTTAGCAAAAACTGTTGGTGATACAGGTTTTAATAAGAACCAGCATACGCTTCTTATTATATCTTTAATGACGCTGTCACCATAAACAATATTGCCGTGCTTGCTAAAAGATAAAAGCTTAAAGCTCTCAAGGTTGTAGGTCTTATCTACTGCCTTCATATCATCGAACCTGTCCATTGGGAAAATATCGATAAATAATCCTGACTCGTAAGTCTTATCATTACGGTTATCAACTATTTTAGTATTAGTATCAATAACTTTTACAAAGTTGTTAAAGTAGTCCTTACTTGTTCTGTGATCAAGAATCTTGTAACGTCCGTTCTTTGGAAATGATGCAATAAGCTTTTCATAGTCAGCTCTTGGCATTGAAATATCAATATCATCATCCCATGGAATAAATCCCTTATGACGAACAGCACCAATAAGTGTGCCGTAGTTCATAATATATTTAAGGCCGTTTTCTTCACAAAAGTTGTGAACATACTCTAATATATCAAGTTCAATCTGTTTTACTTCTTTATCAGTAAGTTTTTTCATTTAATTAATCCCTTTATTCTTCTTTAAATCCTGTAACATAAGAGCTCTGTATATACCAACATTTACTTTTAAGGCAAGAGCCGCAATACGTCTGCCTTTTCTGAAAATATGGTTATCTGCAATCTTAAAAGCATTCTTCTTTAAAAATCCAACAACATCTTTATAGTCAGGAAGTTTCTTATAATCATCTACAAGAAGCATACTGTCAAGAACTACAAAGTGAGCATATGCTAACCTGAAGAAAGCTTCATCCTTAAGTGCTGGAAATTCTTTATTTACATAATTAACATATCCTGTGTAAGCTTCTATCACATTAAGTTTTCTAGGATTATATTTCTGTGTTGTTAAACTGTTGCCTCTATGAAAATAATAGTAGTAAGGTTTTGTTATAACAACATATGACTCAGCTTCCTTAGCAAGATCCAATTGATAAAATGCATCTTCATATATCTTACCTACAGGAAACTTTAACTTGTCTGCAATCTCTTTCTTCATGAGTTTATTACAAACAGAACCAGGAATCTTCTCACCAATAAGAAGTTCCTTCAAAAACTTCTCCCTGTCACACTCAAATACAAGTTCTGTATTACTGCACTGAGATACTTCTTTTGTATTATAAACATTCATAACTCCACATACTGCAACATCAGAGTTCGTTCTTTTTATCTCATTATAAAGAACGCTGATCATATCACGATGGATATAATCATCACTGTCTACAAATAAAATATAATCCCCAGTAGCCTTTAAAATACCATAATTACGTGCTGATGAAATCCCCCCATTAGTTTTATGACAAACCTTTACTCTGCTATCTTTTGTAGCTAATTCATCACATAATTCTCCACTTCCATCTGTTGATTCATCATCAACTAATATAATTTCAAGATTTTCATACTTTTGCTCTATTATAGATTCAAATGATTTTTCCAAATATTTTTTAACGTTATATACCGGAACAACAACACTTATCTTATCCATGTAATCTACCCTTTACTTTATTAAACATTTCCATGAACACTTCATCTTTAGTAACAATAAGAGCTATACCGTAATATACACAGCATACAATAATAGCAACTGCAATATTAAGTATAAATGGAATACCCATATTCATATCTGTAGGTATTAAATGATTTACCAAAAATGATAAAGGTAAAAATCCTACAGTTATAAAAGTATATTTTCTAAATGAATGTATAACTATTTTCAAATCAACAAGATTATTCTTTTTAATGAAGCTGTATTCAATAAATAATAATATATATTCAGATAGTAAGTTGTCATAATGTAATACTGTGGTGATGATACGCCAAATGCAAATAATATACTATCAAATATAAAATTACATATACCACCAATAATATAGAATATAGACAACTTATTCTCAAATCCCCTTATAAGGATTACCTGTGTACCCATGACAATTTCAAGAGCCCATGATATAGCTCTAAAAGCAAATACCTGTGTTACGATACCACCAGCCATATAACGTGTTCCATACATTATAACAGTTGCGTGAACACCAAGAGCAACAAGTCCCATACCAATAGGAGCCATAAAGAAACTGAAAATACTACTGCTCTTATTTATAAGATCCTGGTAAGATTTCTCATCTTCAAGACCTATATAGTAACTCAAACGTGGAACACTGACACTTATGGCACCACTAATAACACCCGATATAAGCATGATCATTCTCTGACCATTGGCATAGTATGAAACCTGCTCAGGCGCACCTATCTTAGATACAAAAGTAAGATCAAGGTTAGTGTAGAGCATTCCAGCATTGGCAAGAAGGAAAAGGCCAATAAGTGGTTTAATAAGATGTTTAAAGTTCTCAAGAGGAACCTTAACAAACTTAACATCCTTCTTTATCCATAAATAACTAAGAAAATAGTTAAGAAACTGGCTTGCTGACATAATTATCGCATACTGAACAATATCATCTGCTTCTTTAACGAATGCAAATATAGATACTAACATAAGAATACGTATAAAAAGTGTCTTATAGAATAAAAACGTATAATTTTCGAAAGCTTCATTTATCCATTCAATATAGAAAATCTGGGCAATAAGCTGAACACCAAGAATAAGCATAAGTAAATGCACACTTGGACTCTTGCTGTAAATCGGCATTATAATAATATAAAAAACTGTTGTTACAGCTGTACAGAAAAGAGATATATAAAACAATGTAGAAAACATTGTATTAAGTTTTTCTGCGTTATCTTTAACCTTACTTATCTCCCTTATACCATAGTTATAAACACCAAGTGTTGCAAATGGTATAAACCAGTTAAGGTATGTATTAGCTATGTTAAATTCACCATATAACTGTTTACTTAAAATACGTGATAAATAAGCAGTAGTTATAAGTGGAAAAAATATATTTAAAAGTCTTACAAGTGTATTGGCTAACGCATTAAGCCTTATATCTTTCATAGAGTCTCTCCTATTTAAACCCCTGTTCTTTTTTCATATTTCCAAAATGGAAGTTTCAAAAATCCTACAACACTTCCAATTCCATAACTTACATGTAACAAGAAAAATAGAATCGGTAACAACAATTGCTGCCAATATTTCTTCTGCCCCTTCACTGCCATAAATGACATAAGGATTGCCAGACAACTATATGCTCCCCACATGAGTTTAGCTAACAAAGAATGGTGACAGACTGCAAGCGCAGATGTCACAACAATGCCTCCTACAAATGCAAAAGGCACAAAATGATAAATTGCTAAACACTCTGGGCACGCCTTTAATGTCAGTGCAACCCAATATCCATTTCCATATTTCTGTTTTAACATTCCTTTTAATGTATTACGTGTATGTTGATATGAAACAATTTCAGGACAATAACATAATTTAAATCCTGCTTTTCTCATTCTATAATGAATCTCATTGTCTTCTGTTCTACCTAACTCTTCATTATAAAAACCGATTTTATCAAATACTTCTCTTCTATATGCACCATGAAACAATGACTTGACATAAGTTTTTTTCTTTCCTGATCTATATGGTGCTATACTACTACCAAACATTGATTGTTCAGCTAATAGCAATGTATCTTTCCATGGTGTATGCTCATCAATTATATTTGGTCTAATTCCACCACATACACTTTCACCGCTTTCCAAAATTTCCACATTTTTTCTTATAAAATTATTTGGAATTGTCGCATGTGCATCAATTCTTATAATTGCATCACCAATATAATTCTTCAATGCAACATTCCATCCAGGCGCAAGCTTTTTCTTTTCATTTGAAAAAACACTTATTTTCAAAAAACTTTTTTTCTGTTTCTCGAAATTTTTCCATAATGTCTCTTGTATGATCTGTGGACATACTATCAATTAACAAGATTTCCATCTTCTCATGATCATAATCCTGAGCTTGGATATCTTCCAAGAGTTTTCCTAAAACTTTTTCTTCGTTATAAGCAACAACGCAAACAGATACTATCATCTTACATTTCCCCTACTTCATTACTTGATCACAGCAATCACGGTTTTAATCATTGTACTGATATCTCGTAAGAAACTGAACTTTTCAATCTCTCTCAAATTATATACCATCTTTGCCGGTAATACTTCATTTATATATACTTCATCTGCATTCTCTGCATTTTCAAGAAGTTTTTCTTCATCTTTGTATTCAATACTTGTACGAGATGTTACTCCTGCCGGCAGAAGGAATGTTGCCATCATTTCTTCTGTATAGTGAGCTGTATACTTTGGCACTTCCGGTCTTGTACCAACAAAAGTCATATCTCCTTTTAAGACATTAAACAACTGCGGTAACTCATCCAGACGTACCTTTCTAAGCAGATGTCCCATTCTTGTGATGCGAGCATCACCTTTTGTTGTAACCTGTGTTCCAAGCTTATCTGCATTATTAACCATTGTCTGAATTTCCAAATTTTAAATTTTCTTCCGTAGGTTGTCACACGAACCTGTTTAAATAAAACAGGTCCTTTAGAATCCAATTTAATCATAACACTAAGTACGATAAGAACTGGAGATAAAATAATGATCATAATCAAAGAGCATATAATATCAAATGCTCTTTTCAATTTCAACTCTTTTTCATGCTCCTGTAAAATATCATAATAGTATTTTACTTTATCATTCTGCATTACTTTTGGCAATTCATTCCATTTTTTCATATATACTATCCTTATAAGTATCCGTAACTTTCACTCAAAACTACAGACATTCTTTAAATGATTTAATAATATACTCCACATCTTCATCTGATAACTTCGTGTGAAGTGGAAGTGTAATTTCATTTTCAAACATTGCATAAGCGTTCGGGTAATCTTTAATATCAAAGCCAAGATTCTTATACGCTGTCAGAAGCGGCAGTGGTTTATAATGTACATTCGTCGCAATTCCCTTTTCTGCCATCTTCTCAATAATCTTGTTACACTCTTCTCTTGTCTTTCCATTCACACGTACAAGATACAGATGTCCACTTGACTGACTATTTTCTGTATAATGCTCAAGAACTGTAACATTTTCATCCTTTAAAGCTTCATTGTATTTCTCAATGATTTCTCTTCTTCTCGCAAGGAGTGCCGGATATCTTCTCAACTGTGCAAGTCCGAGTGATGCCATGATATCAGTCATATTGCATTTAAAATAAGGCGCTACAATGTCATATTCCCAAGCTCCAAGCTGTGTCTTTGCCAAAGCATCCTTTGACTGTCCATGCAACGAAAGAAGCATGAACTGCTTATATAACATTTCATTATCTACGCCTTCGATATCTCTCCATGTAGCTGCACCACCTTCAGCTGTTGTAAGATTTTTTACTGCATGGAAAGAAAAGCTTGTGAAGTCAGCAATGTTTCCGCACATCTTTCCATTCTGCTTTGCACCCATTGCATGCGCAGCGTCTGAAAGAATTGCAATACGTCCCATCTTCTTCTGAATCTCAGTTTTCGGCTGAAAGAGATGTTTCTTTTCTTCTGCAATTTCAAATACTCTTGTATAATCACAGATTCTTCCACCCAAATCTACCATAATAATTGCTTTTGTCTTATCCGTCACCGCTGCTTCTACCTGATCCATATTCATCTGATAAGAATCTTTATCCACATCAACCATGACAATTTTTGCTCCGACATGAGCGATCACACTTGCAGTTGCAGTGTATGTATATGCAGTTGTGATCACTTCATCGCCTTCTCCAATTCCGAGCACACGAAGAATCAATTCTGCTGCAGCTGTCGCTGAATTCAGACAAGCCACCTTGCTTGTTCCCATATATTCTGCCAATTCATTCTCAAATCGCTTTGTCTTCGGTCCAGTTGTGATCCAGCCACTTTTCAGCGCATCTACAACTTCTGCTATTTCCTCTTCTGTTATATCCGGTGGTGAAAATGCTATATGTCTGTTTTCCATTGTATTAATCCTCCATTACAGGTTTTTCATGACTGATTTTTCCAAGTTCACGTAATTCCTTATTCACTTCTTCATCTCGTTTCAAGTCTTCCTGTCTGATATGATAAGTTGGAACGATTTCAGATACGATCTGCTTTACATTCAAGCTTTCATTCATTGCTGCCTCTTCCAGTTCTCGTAATCCACTCAGGAAATGCACTTCATTAAACTCAAGTGGTTTTCCAATATAGATCAGATTATTATCAGTCTTCTGAATTCCTTCCTCTTTTACCAGAAGTTCCTCGTACAATTTTTCTCCTGGACGCAATCCTGTATATTTAATATCCATATCTACACCAAGTGTATATCCTGAAAGACGGATCAAGTTTTTCGCAAGATCTGCAATCTTTACGGGCTCTCCCATATCTAATACGAAGATTTCTCCTCCCTTAGCAAACGCACCTGCTTCGAGTACAAGCGATACTGCCTCCGGAATTGTCATAAAATAACGAATGATGTCAGGATGTGTAACTGTAAGTGGACCGCCTGCAGCCATCTGGCGCTTAAACAATGGAATAACACTTCCGTTACTTCCAAGAACATTTCCAAAACGTACTGCTACATATTCTGTCTTGGAATACCTATTGAATGTCTGAATGATCATCTCACACATTCTCTTAGATGCACCCATAATGTTTGTCGGATTAACTGCTTTGTCCGTTGAAATAAGAACAAATCTCTTTACTCCGAACTTGTCTGCAGCTCTCGCTGTCTTATAAGTTCCAAATACATTGTTCTTAATTGCCTCGTTCGGACTATCCTCCATCAGCGGAACATGTTTATGTGCAGCCGCATGATAAATCACATCCGGTCTGTATGTTTCTATAACGGATTCAATACGGCTTGTGTTTCTTACAGATCCAATCAACACGGTCAAATTCAACTCTGGATGGTTTAATTTCAACTCCTGCTGAATATCATACGCATTATTTTCATAAATATCAAAAATGATCAATCTTGATGGTTTATATTTTGCTATCTGACGGCAAAGTTCACTACCGATAGAACCGCCACCACCAGTTACCATGATGCATCTACCTTCAATAAATCCGCGCACACTTTCCAGATCTACTTTAATCGGATCTCTCCCAAGTAAATCTTCGATAGAAACATCTCTTAGTTTTGAAACACTCACATCCTCTGTGATCAACTGGTACATACCCGGAAGGATCTTCAGCTTGCAAGTTGTCTGATTACAGATGCGAAGGATGTCTCTTGTTACTTTCGGAGATGCAGAAGGGATTGCAAGAATAATCTCATCAACTTCATATTTCTTTGCTACATCTAAAATGCACTCTCTGCCACCAAGAATACGAACACCGTGAATCAGTTTTCCTTTCTTGTGTGGATTGTCATCAATAACGCCTACTACCTTACTGTTCAAATGTGCACTGTACTTCAGTTCCTGAATGATCATACTTCCGGCTTCACCAGCTCCGATCACTAATGTATGATATACGTGACCTTGAGGTTTTCTTAGTCCACTTTTCAATACCCAATAAATTCTATATGAAAATCTTGTTAAAACTGTAGTGCTGAGTAGCAAAAAAAAAGTAAAATACATGAAAGCTTCTCGGAACAGGAAGAACTAAAAGTTGCATTCCAAACCCTTGGCATACTGTTGACAAGAAGCAAGCAACGCCTATCATCGTCAATTCTCTTAATCCTGCAAAAGACCAAACACTATTATACAAATTTAAAATCATAAATATTACAAGTGTTGAAATTATTCCAATAGGCAAATAGGATTTCATACTATGAATATATTCTTTTGGAATCCACGAATAATGTAATTCATATCGAAGTATTAATGACAAATATGAATGAATAATAATTGTTAATATATCTACTCCGCATAGTAAAATCATTCGATTTCTGGAATTATGCAAATTAAGTATCTTTTTCATCTTTATATCCTCTTTTATAAATTGTTACGATTTTTTTACATACGGTTATATAATAACAAATTTTGTGTCATTTTACAATACATCATCTTATCTCTTTTTTATGACTTTTGATGATTTTTTCTTATTATACTCTTATTTTCTCAAAAAATACCCCAAAATAGTTGAATAATTCCTCGCTGACTCTCCATTCATATGACCATCATAATCTGTATATTTTGTAATATCATGTGAAAACAAATCATAGTATTCCGTATTAAAATTCAGATATTCTACCTCATAGAATAAAACAGCACTCCAAAAATTGCCAATCCGTTATATTGATCTGAATTTCCAAATATCGCATCCACAAACACCGCTGACCAGTCTGCAAGAATCATCTTCTTAAAAAATCCCCAAAAAATACGCTGAATTCCTCTGCAAATTCTCTGTAGATCAAAGGAATGTCCTTCGTATAATTGTTCTGCTAATCTACTATGTCTCCCAATCGGTCCCTGTAAAATTTGTGGGAAATAGGATACGAACAATGCATAACGGAAAATATTTTTCTCTGCATGATCTCTTTTCCAATATATGTCAAGCAAATATCCTGATGTTTGAAACGTGTAAAATGAAATACCTAACGGCAATAAAATCTGCATTCCAAAATTAAGAATCAGCTATGATCAGATATCGTTTTGCTTTCTTTTATCTTGATTCACTTCATGTTCTATCGCCACTCCACAGAGATAAGTGATTATCGTTGAGAAAAGTAAAAATGGAAAGTACTTTGTCCCTGCAGCAAGATAATAAATTTAGCTTGTTAAAAGAAGCCCCCACCATCGCATCTTTTTTGGAAACAGGTAATACAAAAGCACAGCCCCGGCTACAAATATAATAAATAAATTTGATACTAATGACATATTTCTTCTTATACCTTAAAAGGGATGGGAACACACGGCCCCCATCTCTTTTTCTCTTTCTTAATTAATTATTCAAGAATACTTCTGCATTCTTACTGTTCTAGTATAAGAATCCATCATCCAACATGCGTCATCTCCTGATGAATCGGAAGAACCTGCCCCCGCATCACTGCTTGGTTCACTTGCTCCAACTCATCTTTCATTTCCTTCCCTGTTGAAATAACTAGTATCAATTTTTACATTTTCTTGAGCTTTTGTATCATCTTCACAATATCAACACCATATCCTTTGGCAGCTGCCCATCCTTTTTTCTTAGGATTATTAGGTATACTTAACCATTCTACATAAATTGCACTTCCTCGTTCAACATACTTAAAACGATTATCTACGCATGTCTGATTTAAAGATTTTGTTGATCCATATGCCTTCAAATGCTGAATTTGTGCACGTACACCCTCTCTTACATCTTTAAATGATTCACCTGAAACACTATTTCCTGTTGCTCCCATACCCGCAAAATTATACTGCTCTGCTTTCACAACACCTGTAAATTGTAACCAACCTGTCTCTTTCATCGCCTGTACAAATGCAACTTCTGCTTTAATTCCTTCTGCCACAGATTCTTCGTAATAAATCTGACAAAAATCTCTGATTGTAGCCGCCCCACCTTTTCGCATTACATCTTCCGGATAAGCTTTCTTACTTGCCTCAAAATAAGCTACCATCTGATCCACTGTTACTTCGGTATCTCCTTCAATCAAATACGTCCCCTCAACAACATTAGAATTTGTATTCGAATTGTTTGTGCCGGCACTTCCATTTATTTTGTCATCATTTATCCCTGGAATCTCATCATATTTCTTGGTAGAATCATACATTCCATCATCATTAAAGAAATACCATGTTCCATCTATTTTCTGCCAACCGGTTTTCATTGCTCCATCGTCTGTTCCACCAAAGTAATACCAATCGCCACCTACTTTTGCAAAACCGGTTCGCATTGCTCCATCGTCTGTTCCACCAAAGTAATACCAGTTTGTTCCTAGCTTTCTCCATCCAGTCTGCATGTAGCCGCCATCTGCGCTTCCCAAATAGTACCATGTGCTCCCAACTTTCTGCCAGCCAGTTTTCATTGCTCCATTCTCTTTATCACTAAAATAATACCAGGCTCCACCGATTTTCTGCCAACCTGTTTGCAGATATCCACCATTTGAACTGCTAGATAGTACCAGGACTCTCCTATTTTCTGCCAACCAGTCTTCATTGCTCCATCATTAGCTTCACCAAAATAATACCTGTCTCCACCAATCTTCTGCCAACCGATTCGCATTGCTCCATCGTCAGATTCACCGAAATAGTACCACTTGGTTCCTATTTTTTGCCAACCAGTTAACATATATCCACTTGAATTAAAATAATACCAATTGCTTCCTATTTTTTGCCAACCGATTCGCATAATTCCATCATCTGTTCCACCTAGATATGACCATTTTCCACTAATTTTCTGCCAGCTAGTCTCCATATAGCCATTAGAATCAAAATAATACCAGCTTCCACTAATCTGTGCCCACTGATTTTTCAAATAGCTTGTTCCAGATGCATACCACCAACCAGTAGAATCCTTGTACACTGTCCCTTTGACAGACCAAAATATTTCGCAATTCCAGTCGCATCGGCAACACCAAGTTTCTTCAGTCCAGCTTCATTATTTAGAAAATTATTTACATCCGATGTATTGGTCACAAACGCATGTTCCACTATAATTCCCGGAATTCCATGCTCCTTTGCAGAAATCTGAACTGTAAAATAATCTGAAAGAGAGCCATCCTCATAACGTTCATTCACAGTTGTATTTTTTGAATAAATTTTTCTTTCTTCCAGTCCCAGCCCAACAAGTTCTGACTCGATCAGTGTAGCCAGTTTCTTTCCGTCATTTCCGACCTGTGGTTTCCAGTTTGTGTTCGGAATGATTATTCTGCACCTTTTGCTGCTGAAGATAGAGATGAATTCAAATGAAAGCTGACATAGACACTTGCTCCAGCTGCCGCTGCATCAGCTACTCTCTGATCAATATCGTGAGCAGAACTTCCGCCCGGATGCGGACAGTCTGCTGTTGTTCTTGTCATGTAGACTGATACGCCTGCATACTCTTCCAGTTCTGCTTTACAATACTGTGCAATCTTTAATGTAAGGACTTCTTCTCGTACGCCGTTTGCTGATGCGCCAGCGTGTGTTGAATCATGTCCTGGATCAAGTGCTACTACAATATTAGATGACTGTGTCTGAACTCCGTCATCACTCATCATTGCTGGCATTTCCTGTTCTGCCTGAACAATTGCCTCCTCGATACTTGACTGCTCAGTAACATTTCCGGATTCATCAATATTGTATGCCGCAATATCTGCTGATACCTCTTCCTCACTTACCGGCTGTAACCCTTCGATTCCTTCATATTTTTCATCTACACCAAAGAGTGCTTCTATTCCAAGATCTGCAAGGGAATAATCATATACATTTCCCGCAATTGTAACGTGCAGTTCTGTAACAGAATAGACTCCCCTTTCCTGCTCTGTATAAGCTCTTTCAAACAGATATATGCCATCTGATTCCTGTACTGCAGTCCACACTTCTTCTCCTACTGGTCCCTGCACAGTTGCGGTCATCTGTTCAATCCCCTCGGAACCATCTCCCCAGGATACCACTACCTTCTGTGTATTCGGTGTTTCCAGATAAGGCTGATCTATGTACATATAATTTAGGCGCTGTTCCGTACCGGCTGCCTGTTTTTCATCTTCACCTGTATCTTCTGACTCAGCCGGTGCTGTTTCAACCTGCTCCACTTCTTCTGAGTTCTCAATTGTTTCCTGACCTGTTTGATCTGCTGCATCTGTTGTTTCATCTACTGCATTCTCATCTACATAATCCGTAGCTTTCTCCGCTCCCACCACTGCTGACTCTGCCGGAGTCTCAGCCCATGCCGTCACCGGTAGCGCTGTAATAGACATTGCCGCTGTCAACAATAATACCGTACATTTTTTTAATAATTTTTTCACTTTTTCGCATCCCCGCTTCCTATTGCTTTGTCATATAACCTGCCAGAACTGCACCACTTGTCTCAAATGTACGTCCTGCTTCTGTTATCTTGATTTTCTCACACTGGAAGCTGTCCAGATACGTGTTTACAACACATGCAAGCACTTCCGTTTCTCCTGTTGTTCCCATGGAACGAATATAATTCCCAAATCCTTCATCTACATCAAGATCTATCGTCTTCTCTTCTTCGTTCACTTTGAAAGAATTCATCCCACATTCTGAAGTGATCACTGACTTTTCCTGAAGTAATGACCAAACCTTTTCTTCATTTAAAGAATCTGTCTCCACATCTTCTGTCTGGATCTCTCCTGAACTCATATTGATAGAATAAATCTTCATGACACTTTTTGTTTTCTCTGATTCTTCTTTCTTATCATCTTTCTTTTCTGTATCGTTCTTTGTATCACTCTTATTTTTATCGTCTGTCTTCGTAGTATCCTGACTTTCTACCTGTTCCGGATTTTTTGTATCCGTGCTGTCTTTCTTTCCACAGCCTATCGCAAGTACCACTGTAAGGCAGCACATCGCATAAAACAACTTCCTCTTATACATTTTTACTCCTCCACTATCGCAAAGCAATCTGTCACGATTATCATTCTATCGCAATCATTCCACTTTGTCTATATTTCTTCAATAGTTTCAACAATATTTCTATGAAAAATCACGATACTATTCTCACCACCAAAAGGGACAGCCATTAATGACTGCCCCTAAATTATTCAACTATTTTTCACCACTTTAACTAATTTACTATTTTACCCAAATACCATCATTTGCGAACCAGTATTTTGTTCCATTGATCTTTCTTTCTCCGGTATATGCTCTTCCTTTTGCATCTGTATAATACCAAACGCCATGCAGCTTATGCCAACCATTTTTCAGAAGATAACCATTGTCATCATATACATAAATTTCATCTGTGCCTGTATAATTGCTTCCAATACTCATCGTACCATCGAATGAAAATAATGACCATTGTACCATCTATTTCTTACCGCTTCTCCATTCTTTATATAATACCAGTAAGTATAATCGTCAGATTTGATAGAAAACCATCCGTCATTCGGTTCGCAAACTGCTCCGTCCTGATCAAAGAAATAACGCTCGTGTTCTCCGGTATCTTCATTCCACACTTCTTTAGATCCTGTGAGTGTCGACGGTGAAAGGTAATATCTCTTTCCACCATAATTAAGCCACCCTGTCTTCGGAATTCCATTTTCAAGATAATACCATTCGCCATATTTTCCTAATTGCCAGCCATTTGCTTTTGAAACTGTGCCATCTGATCCCACAAACACTAATTCATGATTAACATCATCATATACTGTTGTGTTTGCATACATTTCATAATCCCATTCCTTAAAGTAATATGTTTTTCCTCCGATTACTTGTCTTCCTTTTAACAGTGACCCATTACTATCAACGTAATACCATTTATCACCGACTTTATTCCAATCCGACTTTTTCACATAGCCAATAAATTTTCCGTCGTCTGCAAATTTACATAAGCCATAGTATCCTGTATCTACAATTCCATTTGAAACCATGTAACCTGATCTATCAATGTAATAATCACCGACCCACACATTTTTCAAAATTTTTCCGTCTGTTCCGGCATATCTCCAACTATATTCTCCTTCATATCCTGGTATTCTAACCCAGCTATTTCTCTGATAAACTCCCTCGTGATTTACATAATAATCTGCGTTATTGTCATCGTCTTCTTCGATATAAGTATTTGTACACATTACACCTTGACTGATATAGTAAGATCCAACCCATCCTGTATATGGCTTGCCCTCGCTGTAATAATACCACTTGCCATCAACCAATGACCAACCATTCTTGTCGATGCGATTATTTTCCTGCCAAATGCCATTATCATCAAAGTATTCATACTTGCCATTTTTATAATCACCCTTATTATAAACCCAGCACATTCCTTTAGCCATTGCACCTGATTCATTTAAGTAATACAAAACGCCGCCTGCACCTGATTTCCAACTATGTGTCAATGAAGCTCCATCTTCTCCTGCATAATACCAATCAGGTCCTTCCTGATACCAGGCATTTTTCAGAATAACTCCATCGGAATCTGTATGATAGCTGTTCCCATTAAAGTAAAAATCTCCAGTCACCATTTTACCTTCAGAGTCAACATAGTAAAGATCATTTCCATACTTTATGAACTCATTTTTACGTACACTTCCATCTGCATTCATGTAATACCAATTATTTTTGTACGTATTCCATCCCGGCGTATTTATAAGAGCTCCTGAAGAATCTGTCAGGTACAATGTATTACTATCATGAACCTCAATTCTTCCTACTTGCATCTCTCCATCATAGTTAAAGTAATACTTCTTTCCCCAAATGTCATAAATGCCATTTTTCAATATATCGCCATCTCTCCAGAAATACCACGCACCATCATACTTAACCCAGTCGTTTGTTTCCTGGATCACTCCAGAATCATTTGTCATATAATGAGTTTCACTGCCGTCATGATATGTTTCTGTAAGATACCCTGAAAGCATCGTTGCATTATACATGAAATAGTATTTTTTACCACCAATTGTTTTAACTCCATCAGCGTACAACTTTCCGTCTTTTGAATAATACCATTCTCCCTCATGGTGAATCCAATCTGACTTTTGCTGAATTTCGCCACTATTATTGGCAAAGTAATAATAATAACCATCATCTTCCCGGGCTTCAAATACTCCAGTTGCCATAACGCCATTCCCATCGAGATAGTATTTTGAACCACTATATAATATAAATTCCCCTCTAAGAAGATAGAAATTACCATCACTATCTTTTTTATAATAGCACCATGTTTTTCCGTCTTTTGTTTTATTCCATCCTTCGGTTGGTGTATAAATAACGATACCATTTGAATCCGCTATTATAAGCTTTTCCGTCTTCTGTATTAAATGAACCTGTCTTCATTTCTCCATTACCCGTCAAAATAATTCAATAATTACCCCTTTATAAAAGGTTAGAATTTATTCTTTG
>ENA-OQLB01000048-OQLB01000048.1-human-gut-metagenome-genome-assembly--contig:-NODE-48-length-63948-cov-4.823115_pt1 | contig 63948 bp, 83 predicted proteins | sample MGYA00242656_ERZ504813 | MGnify/ENA primary metagenome ERZ504813 (study PRJEB26092, sample SAMD00036388) | human gut metagenome | host: Homo sapiens | study: EMG produced TPA metagenomics assembly of... | reverse complement strand
CAATTGGAAATAGGGAACGGTGGAAGGGTGCCTGCTGTGTGCCTTTTCTTACGGTATCACTTCTCATTATCAGGATTCTCCTTTTTTTATTCTTTACGATATGTCTCTGTATCGCTTATCTGTTCCGGTTTATTTATGCGATAGCTCTGCAATCAGGTCTCCCATCTCTTTTGTTCCGACAATCTTGCATCCGTCTGACATGATATCGCCTGTTCTGAATCCGTCTGTCAGAACCTTCTGTACTGCTGCTTCTACTGCATCTGCTTCTTTGTCAAGATCCAGAGAATATCTCAGCATCATAGCTGCAGAAGGATAGTTGCAATCGGGTTTGCCTTGTTCTGGCCTGCGATATCTGGCGCGGAACCGTGGCTTGGCTCATAAAGACCAAGTTTTGTCTCATTTAAGCTTGCGGAAGAAAGCATTCCGATAGATCCTGTCACCATGCTTGCCTCATCAGAGAGGATATCTCCAAACATGTTCTCTGTAAGGATAACATCAAACTGTTTCGGGTCACGTACCAGCTGCATTGCACAGTTATCTACAAGCATATGCTCCAGTGTTACATCCGGATAATCTTTTGCAACATCTTCCACAACGCTTCTCCAGAGTCTGGAGGAATCAAGAACGTTTGCCTTATCTACGCTTGTTACTTTATTTCTTCTCTTACGTGCGATCTCAAATGCCTTAATGGCAATACGGCGGATCTCATTCTCATTATAAGAAAGAGTATCTACTGCTGTGCGGACTCCGTTCTCCTCAGTAGTCTTTCTTGCTCCGAAGTAAAGACCTCCTGTAAGCTCTCTTACAATGATCATGTCAAAACCATCTCCGATGATCTCATCACGGAGCGGGCAGGCATCACGAAGCTCATTGTAAAGATAAGCCGGACGAAGATTTGCAAACAGGTTCAGCGCCTTACGTATCGCAAGAAGACCTGCCTCCGGACGTTTGGACGGCTCCAGCTTATACACGGGGATGTCTTGGCATCACCGCCAATGGAACCCATCAGTACTGCATCAGAAGCTTTTGCCTGGGCAATGGCTTCCTCTGTAAGAGGTACTCCGTGAGCATCAATGGATGCCCCTCCTAAAAGAACCTCTGTGTATGAAAATTTATGACTGTATTTCTCACATACTCTGTCTAAAACTTTTTTGGCCTCGGCAACAATCTCCGGACCGATTCCGTCTCCCGGAATCAGGGCAATCTTGTACTCCATTTTATTCACTCCTCCGATTTCCCCTGTGCTGTAAAATTTTAACGCACTGGTGTGGATAATTGTTATTATCATAACGCACTTTTCGACGGATTTCAACCTATTAAATAGATAAAGTTATTTCCGGAATGCAAAAAATAAACGGCAATTCCCTGTTTCTGCCGCCACAGAGACATACTTTCGCACACAGAAAAAAGAAAAACTGCCCTACCATTCCGGTACAGCAGTCTTTCTTTTTTTATCATATTCTGTTTTTCCTGATGATATTCTCAGAATTTCCCGCTGGAACCACCGAAGGTATCACCGGAAGATGAGGTATGGGTGCTGGAACCACCGTTACTGTCCTCATTTTTCGGTTTTGCGGATTTTGATACCGTACTGTAGAGGTAAAAATCATTACTTCTGGTCACATTCATACTGCCCTGCCGCACATAAGAAGCCGCCCGATCCTGTTTTCGCACAGTTTTCAGCTTTCTTCTCATATTTCCGGTCACCAGTAATCCTGCCACAAGCCCCACAGCAAGAGCGATCAGCAGGTTTATCCCAACCGCAAAAGGCTCATCCGGAAGGTTTTCCACATCGTATGGCTCTGCCTCATCTGCCTGCGTGATAAAATCATCGCATTCCGTGGCAAACTTATGAAACGCTTCGTTATAATCACCGTCACTTAAATAAGGCTTCACCTGATCCATGATGTAGGACTGTCCGGCATCCGTAAACACTTCTATCGCATATCCGTGTGTTGCAATGGCCCAGTTACGGTCTCCCATATCCAACAGGAATAAAATACCGTCACCATTTTCCCCCTGCCCATATCCATGGTCAATAAAATAATCCTCCGCATACGCCTGGGCTGTTTTTCCCTCAAGACTGTTAACGGTAACGACCACAACATCTACCTGATCCCGCTCACTGATCTCATCCAGAGTACTGCTCAGGCTCTCCTGCTGCTCTGCATCCAGAAGTCCCGCCTGGTCATCCAGACGGCTTACGGTGCCTGCCCATACCGGAAAAGCACATGCCAGACACAAAAGGATCGATATCAAAAATACAGATATTCTTTTTTTCATGGCATCCACCTCCCTACAAAGCCCAGATCAGATACAGGATAATATAAGTGATCACACCCACGACCCCCGTTGTTCCCAGGAACCATCGTGCAAAAGCGTTCTTGTCTGTAGGCAGATTTCCCACAAATTTCCCTGTCTGACCATTCATGGCAAATATGTAATTATCACCCTTCCACTTCGTCTGCAGGATCCATACGGGATATAACGCATATTTCGTTGTCCCGTTATGAAGCCGGATACTGGTATTCTCCGGTACCACACTGGCGTATCCTCTCACCGTATCCCGGAATGCAGCCTCTGTGCTGCGGCGGATACGCTCATTGGCACGTTCCTCACACTCGCTGGCTGTCACATCATATTTATCTGCAAAATATCCAGCCAGATACGCAGTCTGAAAATCCACCGCTTCTTTGAAATCAAAAGGCTCTATAGATCCATCAGATCATTTTCCATGCTGGCAGAGCATCCACCGGTACATGATCAAAACCAAGAGAACCACTTCTGTGTACTGCATAATAGCTGGTCTCCGTATAATCATAATCACTATCGCTCCAGAACCGGGTCTTTGTTGCACGGTAACGGATATCTGCATCTGCGTCTGTGTCATACAGCCAAAACGGAACGTAGATGCCCTTAACCTCGCTGATATGATTCTCTGACTTAAATGCTTTCGGCAAAAGTCTCTTACCGGTAAGATGCTTTTTCAGCCTCTCCTTTGCCGCTTTCTTGTCCAGCTTAAACGGGATCACATAATCCGGCTTCAGTGCACCGGACAGCTGCCCGGTCATTACCACCGGACTTCCGCAAAACGGGCAGGCCGTTGCTGCCGTATTGGCATCTCCCACGATCTCACCGCCACAGGACTTGCACACATAGGTACGCAGCCCCTCACTCTCCCCGTCCTGCCACTCACTGCCGGCTCATCCGACCAGCTCATATCCTCAGGCTGCTCTTCCTCCACAGTCTGGGCATATTCCGATAACGTCCCGACATCAAACTCCGTATCACAAAACGGACACTTCATCTTCTGCACAGAACTGTCAAACTCTATGGAGCCACCACAGCACGGACACTTAAACTCCTGCATCTTCGCCATATATTCACCTCACTTCATCATTCTGTATCCAACAACCGGCAGGAGTTACCCTGCATTTTGCTCCTGACCATCTCTCTTTCTGATCTATACTGCATCCTCCGGTCCGAACGGATCACCGCACTCCGGGCAGAATTTCGGTGGATTCTCCGGATCTGCCGGTTCCCATCCGCACCTGCTGCAACGATACTGCATCTTCTTCTCCGGCTTCTTCGCTCCGCAGTTCATACAGAACTTTCCTTTATTCACCGTACCGCAGGAACAGGTCCAGCTGTCCTCCACCGGACGCGATGCACCACACTCCGGACAGAATTTCCCCGAAGAAACCGCACCACAGCTGCAGGTCCAGGAACCAGCCGCAGCCCCTGCTCCGTTCCCTGCCGGCGAAACCGGCTGCGCTGCCTGCTTCTGTACACTCTGCTGCTGCGCCTGCTGCTTCTGGCCCATCTCAAACAACTGCTGCGCATTCAGGCCACCTGCATTAGCAGCCATACCCATGCCCATAAAACCAGTCATAGCCCCTGCTGAATTAGAAGCCGCAGCCTTCATAGCATCCGCCTGGGCCCCGGTCAGAGTAGCCGCAGCCATAGCAGGATCACGCATCATAGCTGTACGCTGAGCCTGCTTGATCATCTCGGCATCCTCATCCGGCAATGTCACAGAACCAAGTGCCACACTGACCACCTTAAGCCCACGAAGCTCCTCCCACTTGGCAGAAAGCACCTCATTCATGGCATTCTCCAGCTCCGTATTATGAGTCACGATCTGATTCGGACGCAACTCCAGCTCCGAAAGCCTTCCGAAAGCAGGCTGCAGCGCACTGATAAACTCCGCCTTCAGCTGTCCGTCCAGCTCCTCTCTGGTATACTCCCGCTCCACATTTCCACACACATTCGTATAAAAAAGAAGGGGATCCGCGATCCTGTAGGAATAAACACCATGACACCTCACAGCCACATCCACATCCAGCCCGATCCTAGAATCCACAACCCGGAACGGGATCGGATTAGCAGTACCAAACTTGTTATCCACAAGCTCCTTGGTATTAAAATAATACACCCTCTGATCCTTACCCGTATCACCGCCAAAAGCAAACCTCTTCCCGATCGTATCAAAAGTCTTCCTGATTCCGTCACCCAGACTACCTGAAAAAATACTCGGCTCCGTAGAAGCATCATACGTATACTCTCCCGGATCCGCACAAACCTCAACAACCTTTCCCTGCTCCACGATCATCATACACTGACCATCCGCCACAGCGATCCCGCTGCCGCTGGAAATGATATTATCACTCCCATGCTTATTGGAAGACCTGGAAGAAGACCTCTTCGTCCCCTTCACAACCATCACTTCTTTATCCATAGCCTCACAGTAAAAAAACTCCTTCCACTGATCCGCCAACGTACCACCCGCTGCACCCACAGCCGCTCTGATAAGACCCATAAATCCAACCCCTTTCTGAAAATTCATTCTTATTTACAATTTTACGATATTCCAAAGCTATCGTCACTCTCATTTCTGATAGTAACATCATTATTACACGAATTTTACCAAAAATCCACTTATTTCTATACAATATTACAATTGTCATATTCCCATCACACCCACAATCCTAGCACATCCACACAGTCCGTCTGCGCTGGCATCAAAGGCTATTCTCCCATCACATCCGCAATTCTAGCACATCCGCAATTCTAGCACATCCGCAATTCTAGGCACATCCGCAATCCCAGGCTGACAGCGCAGCGCCTCAACCGTCCCCCCAGCAAAACACAAACTCAGCCATTGCAGTCGTCCAGCGCAGCGCTGAGACCCACAACCAACCGTCAAACGACACTATTTCTCACCGGAAGCACCAGCCGGGGAAGGGGATGCTGGATGGCTCTGCTTCTGCAGGAGGGGAGCTGATTCTTGGACGGTGGGAATCTGCGTTGTTTTTCAAAAGTCCGCTGTCTGAGCGGCAGCAGGCCGCGAGTTCGGACTTTTTTAAAAACGCTTTTAGCAGATTTCCGGCGTCCTAGAAGCCAGCCCCCGACGAAGCCGCAGACCAGCCAGCATCCCCTTCCCCGGCGTCCCTTCATCCCTTCATCCGTTCATCCAAACAAAAAAAGACACCACGTCACAAAAAACGCAGTGCCTCTCTCATATTCAAGTTATTGCGAAAAAAGCATCAAGCAGAAGCCTGATCAGCCTTCTCAACCTCAGCAATCGCCTGCTTCCTCATAGGAATACGGCAATTCTTATTATTACCAAACTCAACAATAACATCTTCCTCAGTCATATCAATAACAACACCATAAAAACCACTGGTAGTAACAACACTGTCACCAACCTCCATGCTGTTCAACATAGTCTGAGTTCTCTTCTGCTCCTTCTTCTGCGGACGGATCATCATAAAATACATAATTCCAAACAGAACTACGATCCAGACAATACCAAGACCCGCGCTAAGTCCGCCAGCTGCCGCTGTAGATGATGCGATCATTTCAAATTCCTCCTGCTAAAAACAAATAATCTGCGGTACCCCCGCCGTTACTGACCTCTAAAAGTGTCACTTCGTACTATCATACACAAAAACCAAAAAACCTTCAAGAGTTTTCTTATAAAATCAAAGTAATTTACACAAATTTTATAAATAAAACTTACCGGTTCCCGTTGATCCTGCCTTCCTCAAAGCCTTCCAGACGCATCTTCTTATAAGCCGCAAAATTCCCTGCATCCAGCGCATCCCTGATCTCTTCCATCATATGATTATAGAAATACAGATTATGCAGAACGCAAAGCCTCATGCCAAGCATCTCCTTCGCCTTCAGAAGATGACGGATATACGCTCTGCTGTAATGACGGCAGGTCGGGCACTGGCACTCCTCATCGATCGGTTTGGAATCCAGCTCATACTTTGCATTAAAAAGATTCATCTTGCCATGGTTGGTATACACGTGACCATGACGGCCGTTACGGCTGGGATATACACAGTCAAAAAAGTCAATACCACGCTCAACCCCCTCCAGGATATTGGCCGGGGTACCAACCCCCATAAGATACGTCGGCTTGTTCTGCGGCAAATGCGGAACTACCTCATCCAGGATCCGGTACATCTCCTCATGACTTTCACCAACTGCAAGGCCGCCCACTGCATAGCCGTCCAGATCCATCTCCGCGATAGCCTGGGCATGCTCAATACGGATATCTTCATAAACAGCCCCCTGGTTAATGCCAAAAAGAAGCTGGTTCTTGTTAATGGTATCCGGCAGACTGTTCAGACGAGCCATCTCATCCTTGCATCTTTTAAGCCAGCGTGTTGTACGCGCTACCGATTTCTGTACATAATCCCTGTCTGCCACACTGCTTGGCACTCATCAAAAGCCATTGCAATGTAGAAGCCAGATTTGACTGGATCTGCATGCTCTGCTCCGGTCCCATAAAAATCTTATGACCATCGATATGAGAGTTAAAATACACGCCCTCTTCCTTGATCTTACGAAGCTTCGCCAGCGAAAACACCTGGAATCCGCCGGAATCGGTAAGGATCGGTCTGTCCCAGTTCATAAATTCATGAAGACCTCCCAGCTGTTTTACCACCTTGTCGCCAGGGCGCACATGAAGATGATAGGTATTGGACAGCTCTACCTGTGTACCGATCTCATGAAGATCCACAGTGGAAACTGCACCTTTAATTGCTGCAATTGTTCCTACATTCATAAAAACAGGAGTCTGGATCGTTCCGTGGACCGTCTTAAACTCGCCCCTTTTCGCTCTTCCTTCTGTTGTGATCAGTTTATATTCTGCCATTTCATTTCCCTTCTAAAAACATTTTAAAGTTGTCTCTGCCCAGCATCTGCGTCGCAGATACAGCCATAACCAACTGCGATGCAAATATCTTTCAAAACTTTTAGTCAATATCATAACACATTTTTTTCTTTACGGCTACTGATTGTTAAACTTTTACATTGCCATTTTTTAAACGATATCGTATAATATAGAATATTCGCTTAAAAATCCTTTATAATAAGAAGAAACAACTCCCATCTGACAGAAATGTCAGAGTCGGGCAACCCCTGTATAGATACAACGAGGAGGAAATCAATTTTTTATGAAGAAACACACACTTGGAATTGACATTGGTTCCACCACTGTTAAGATTGCGATCTTAGACGAAAACGATACGCTTGTCTTCTCCGACTATGAGAGACATTTTGCAAATATCCAGGAAACCCTTGCAGATCTTCTTCAGAAAGCTGAGGATCAGCTTGGTGAACTGACACTCTGTCCGGTCATTACAGGTTCCGGCGGACTGACACTTGCCAATCATCTGGAAGTACCTTTTGTACAGGAGGTTATCGCCGTATCCACTTCCCTGCAGAAGCTGGCACCAAAGACGGATGTTGCTATCGAGCTTGGAGCGAGGATGCCAAGATCATCTATTTCGAAAACGGAAATGTAGAGCAGCGTATGAATGGCATCTGTGCCGGCGGTACCGGTTCCTTCATTGACCAGATGGCATCTCTGCTCCAGACCGATGCACCAGGTCTTAATGAATACGCCAAACATTACAAGGCACTTTATCCCATTGCGGCACGTTGCGGTGTTTTCGCAAAAACAGATATCCAGCCACTGATCAACGACGGAGCAACTAAGGAAGACCTTTCTGCCTCCATTTTCCAGGCAGTTGTCAACCAGACCATTTCTGGTCTTGCCTGCGGTAAACCGATCCGCGGACACGTTGCCTTCCTTGGCGGGCCTCTTCACTTCCTTTCTGAGCTGAAGACTGCTTTTATCCGAACCCTGAAGCTGGATGATGAACATATTATCGCACCAGACAACTCTCATCTGTTCGCAGCCATCGGCTCCGCCCTGAATGCAAAGCAGGATGTTACCGTTTCCCTGACTGAACTGAAGGAACGCATGCGGACTACCATCAAGCTGGATTTTGAGGTAGAACGTATGGAGCCGCTTTTTGCTACAGAGGACGACTACCAGGCTTTCCATGACCGTCAGAGTGCCTACAGGGTAAAAACCGGAGATCTTTCCACCTATAAGGGAAAATGCTTCCTGGGGATCGACGCCGGCTCTACCACAACAAAAACCGCGCTGGTAAGCGAAGACGGAACTCTTCTTTATTCCTTCTACAGCAGTAACAACGGAAACCCGCTAAAAACCACCATCAACTCCATCAAGGAGATTTACAGCCTTCTTCCGGAAGATGCAGAAATTGCTTTTTCCTGCTCCACCGGTTACGGCGAAGCCCTGATCAAAGCGGCACTTCTTCTTGACGAAGGTGAAGTCGAAACCGTTTCCCATTATTACGCAGCTGCTTTCTTTGATCCTGAAGTAGACTGCATTCTGGATATCGGCGGTCAGGATATGAAATGTATCAAGATCCGTAACCAGACTGTTGACAGTGTACAGCTCAACGAAGCATGTTCCTCAGGCTGCGGTTCCTTTATCGAAACCTTTGCAAAATCTCTGAACTACACAGTACAGGACTTTGCAAAAGCAGCTCTTTTTGCAAAACATCCCATTGATCTTGGAACACGCTGTACTGTATTTATGAATTCCAAAGTTAAGCAGGCCCAGAAGGAAGGCGCTGAGGTTTCCGATATCTCCGCTGGTCTTGCCTACTCCGTTATCAAAAACGCCCTCTACAAGGTTATCAAGGTTTCCGATGCTTCCGAGCTTGGCAAGCATATCGTTGTACAGGGTGGTACCTTCTATAATGACGCAGTTCTCCGCAGCTTTGAGAAGATTGCCAACTGCCAGGCCATCCGCCCGGATATCGCCGGATCATGGGTGCCTTCGGTGCTGCTCTGATCGCAAGGGAGCGCTATCAGGAGGGTGAAAAAACCTCCATGCTTTCCATCGATCAGATCAACAGCCTCCAGTACACCACCTCCATGGCAAACTGCCGCGGATGTACCAACAACTGTCGTCTGACCATCAACAAATTCTCCGGCGGCCGTAAATACATCAGCGGAAACCGCTGTGAGCGCGGACTTGGAAAGGAAAAGAACAAGGATCATATCCCGAACCTTTTCGATTACAAATATAAAAGGATTTTTTCCTATGAACCTCTTTCCGCAGATAAGGCTACCCGTGGACAGGTTGGTATCCCACGTGTTCTGAATATGTTTGAGAATTACCCGTTCTGGTATACCTTCTTCACAGAGCTGAAATACCAGGTGGTGCTTTCTCCTACTTCCACACGTAAGATCTACGAGCTGGGTATCGAATCCATCCCAAGCGAATCCGAATGCTACCCGGCCAAGCTTGCTCACGGACATGTCACATGGCTGATCCGTAACGGTGTGAAGTTTATCTTCTACCCCTGCATCCCTTACGAACGCAACGAGTTCCCGGATGCGGTCAACCATTATAACTGCCCGATCGTTACTTCCTATGCGGAAAATATCAAAAACAATGTGGACGAACTCAGTGATCCGTCCATCACCTTCCGCAACCCGTTCCTGGCATTTACTTCCGAGGATATCCTGACAAACCGCCTTGTGGAAGAATTCCAGGATATTCCTGCCGCCGAGGTCAAAGCTGCTGCCCATAAGGCTTGGGAAGAACTTGCAGCCGTACATATGGATATCCAGAAAAAGGGTGAGGAAACCCTGCAGTACCTGAAAGAAACCGGCCGCCGCGGAATCGTTCTTGCAGGCCGTCCATACCATATTGACCCGGAAATCCACCACGGTATCCCGGATATGATCAACAGCTACGGAATCGCCGTATTTACCGAAGACTCCGTTGCACACCTTGGACATCTGGAGCGTCCCATCCGTGTCAACGACCAGTGGATGTATCACTCCCGTCTCTACTCTGCCGCAAATTTTGTAAAAACAAGAGAGGATCTGGATCTGATCCAGCTGAATTCCTTCGGATGCGGACTTGATGCCGTTACCACCGATGAGGTTTATGAGATCCTGGATGGAAGTGACAAGATCTACACCTGCCTGAAGATCGATGAGGTCAACAACCTGGGTGCGGCAAGGATCCGTATCCGTTCCCTGATCGCTGCTATCCGTGCAAAACAGGCACAGAATAAAAAAAGGAACATCAAGCCAGCTTCCATTGAGAAGATATCCTTTACCAAGCAGATGCGTAAGGAGTACACCATTCTCTGCCCGCAGATGTCTCCATTCCACTTCGGAATCTTTGAGGCTGCTTTTAAAGCATCCGGCTATAACCTGGAAGTCCTCCCCAACGACAACAAGCATGCTGTTGATGTGGGTCTTAAATATGTAAACAACGATGCCTGCTATCCGTCCCTGATGGTTGTGGGACAGATCATGGATGCTCTTCTTTCCGGCAAATATGACCTGAACAAAACTGCAGTCATCATGTCTCAGACAGGCGGCGGCTGCCGTGCCTCCAACTATATCGCATTCATCCGCCGCGCCCTGAAAAAAAGCCGGTATGGAGCAGATTCCAGTTATCTCCCTCAACTTAAGCGGACTGGAGAGCAACCCTGGCTTTAAGCTGACACTGCCGCTGATCAGGCGCATCGTTTACGGTGCCGTATTCGGTGATATCCTGATGAAATGCGTATATCGCATGCGTCCTTACGAGCTGGAAAAGGGTATCGTAAACCGCAAGCACAAAATCTGGGAGCAGCGCGTCATTGCCTTCGTAACAGGCAGCAGCGTCAGCCATGGTACCTTCAAAAAAATGTGCCGTGAGATGGTCCATGATTTTGATACGATCCCGATCTCCGATGAGAAAAAGCCTCGCGTTGGTATCGTAGGTGAGATCCTTGTCAAGTTCCTGCCTGCTGCCAACAACCACCTGGCAGATCTTCTGGAGGCAGAAGGGGCAGAACCGGTTGTTCCGGATCTTATCGACTTTATCTGCTACTGCTTCTACAACCAGAATTTCAAGGTTGAAAAGCTTGGATTCAAGAAATCCAAGGCAACCATCGCAAATCTTGGTCTCAGAGCCATCGACTGGCTGAGAAAAACAGCAAATGAGGCTCTGGAGCAGAGCCGCCACTTTACACCGGCCGCAGATATCCGTGATCTTGCAAAAATGGCTGCGCCCATCGTTTCTGCCGGAAATCAGACCGGTGAAGGATGGTTCCTGACCGGAGAGATGATGGAACTCATCCATGGCGGTGTCCCGAACATCGTCTGCATCCAGCCTTTTGGATGCCTGCCGAACCACATCGTAGGAAAAGGTGTCATCAAGGAAGTTCGCCGTGAGCATCCGGAAGCCAACATTGTTGCCATCGACTACGATCCAGGTGCCAGCGAAGTAAATCAGCTGAACAGGATCAAACTTATGCTTTCCACAGCACAGAAGAATCTGCATAAAGACGATAAAAAAGACGCATAACAAGAAATGTAGGTTACAAACATCTTTTTCCCAAAAAACAAATTCAAAGCTGCACAGCCGCAGGATTCCTGCCGGCTGTGCAGCTCTTTTTATTTCAGATATGATTCCTGTCAGACAGATTTTTTCTCTGATCCATCACTCTTCACAGGAGGCTTTGCACGGAGCATCAAAGCTCGGGTTAAAGGCATAGAAATTTTTGGCATCCAGCTGCTCCTGCACGGATCTCAGTGCTTCACCGAAACGCTGGAAATGGACTACCTCTCTTGCCCGAAGGAAACGGATGGGATCTGCAACCTCCGGGATATTTTTCACCACCCGGAGGATATTATCGTAGGTGGAGCGTGCCTTCTGTTCTGCCGCCAGATCTTCAAACAGATCCGTGATCGGATCACCCTTACTCTGGAATTCGCAGGCATTAAAGGGCACTCCACCTGCAGCCTGCGGCCAGATTCCCACCGTGTGGTCAATATAATACGGCCCAAGTCCGCTGTTCTCGATTTCTTCCATAGAAAGATCCTTTGTCAGCTGATGGACAATGGTGGACACGATTTCCAAATGTGCCAGTTCTTCTGTTCCCACATCATTGAGCACTGCCGCGACCATCCGGTTCGGTGCGGTAAAACGCTGGGAAAGATACCGCATGGAAGCTCCTATTTCTCCGTCCGGCCCGCCATACTGGCTGGATATAAACTGTGCCAGCTTTGCGTTAGGCGTCTTGATATTTACAGGATACTGGAGTCTTTTTTCATAATTCCACATACCTTATCTGCACCCTCCTTCCTGTTCCCATGGAAACGGCTGTTCCATCCACTGCCATGACTTAAGATTGCTGTCGTTTCCGGTATCAATGGTCAGCGGTCCATAAAATTTTGCATATTTTTCCAGAAGCTCATTTCTTCTTGCTGAAAGCTCACTGTAATATTCAAGAGCTCTTTTTTCTTTTGGATGCGTATCCAGAAAAAGGAGAAGATCGTCAATGGCAAAGCTTACCTGGTCAATAAACTGCAGCAGTTCTTTTTTGGAAGTACAATTTCCATACATCATCGACTTCCTCCTCTCCTGCCGCAGAACGGCTTGCAAAGCTCAGGGAAAATAGTTCCGACCTGAAGAGCTTTTTTCAGCTCAAAGGTAGGCGCAAATTCCTGGTATGGCACATACGCCATTGCAGGAACCTGTTTTGCCATATCAGAAAATGATCGATCCGTCCGGCCTGCCATCCCGCTATTCATCCCACAGGTATACTGATATGGCCGGCAGCCCGAACGATTCATCTGAAATCGGTCCATAATCGAAATCCTTTCATTCATGATCACGCTATATTTTATGACCGTTTTTTAAACTTGTGAAAACAGGAATGTTCACTTTCCTTCATATATATCTATCTTTCTGCCATTTTTTTCTATATATACAGGAAAATATTACTGTTTAAAAATCAGATATACAGTGCTATAATATCCTTGCCTATCTTTACACGGATGGGCGCTTTTACTTATGATTTGTAGCCCTGACCGGCTATTGAAGGAGGAAATTATGCAGGTAATTATTGTAGGCTGCGGAAAAGTCGGTAGAAATCTTGCAGAGCAGCTTCAGGCAGAGGATATTGATATCACTCTTGTCGACGTTATTGCCGACAAGATCAATGATCTCTGCGAAAATATCGACGCTATGGGAATCGTCGGTAATGGTGCCAGCATCAATACTTTAATGGAGGCAGGTGTTGATACTGCAGATATTCTGATCGCAGTTACCGCTTCTGACGAGTTGAACCTTCTCTGCTGTCTGATCGCGCAGAAGGCCAACCACTGTCAGACCATCGCCCGCGTCCGTAACCCCATTTATGAAAAAGAAATCGGATTCATCAAAGAACGTCTTGGTGTTACCATGATCATTAACCCGGAGTTTGCCGCTGCCCAGGAAATTTCACGGCTTCTCCGTTTTCCATCTGCGATCAAGATTGACACCTTTGCACGTGGTCGTGTAGAACTTCTCAAGTTTAAAGTTCTCCCGGAATTCAAGCTGGACGGAATGAGCGTTTCCCAGATCTCAGATGCTTTCCGAAGTGATATTCTGGTCTGCGCGATCGAGAGCCGTGACAATGTATCCATTCCTGGTGGTGATCACATTATACACGACGGAGATATGGTTTCCATTCTGGCTTCTCCGCTTAATGCAGCGGCATTTTTCCGTAAGATCGGTCTCAAGACCAATCAGGTCAAAAACTGTATCATCGTAGGTGGCGGAACCATTTCCTATTATCTTGCCCATGCACTTCTGGGTATGAAGATCAGTGTCAAGATCATCGAGCAGAACAAAAACCGCTGTGAGCACTTAAGCGAACTGCTTCCAGATGCGACTATCATCAATGGTGACGGAACGAACCGTTCTCTTCTGCTAGAAGAAGGACTTTCCGAGTCCGAATCCTTTGTCACTCTGACAAATCTGGATGAGGAGAATGTATTTCTTGCTCTCTTTGCCAAAAGCATCTCCGATGCCAAGCTGGTTGCCAAGGTCAACCGTCTGGAATTTGATGATGTCATCGACTCCCTGGATATCGGAAGTGTCATCTACCCGAAAAATATCACTGCTGATTATATCCTGCAGTATGTCCGTGCCACTCAGAACAGCATCGGCAGCAATGTAGAAACCCTTTATCATATTCTGGATGGCAATGCAGAAGCACTGGAATTTGCGATCCGTGAGGAATCTGCCGTAACTTATATCCCTCTTGCAGAGCTGAATCTCCGCAAGAATCTTCTGGTGGGATGCCTGAACCGCAACGGCCGCATCCGCATTCCCCGTGGTCAGGATATGATCCAGGTGGGAGATACCGTGATCATCGTAACCACTCACAAGGGGCTTCGCGACATCACAGATATACTTGAAAAATAGAGGTACTGCCAAATGAATTATTCGATTATTATTTATATCCTGGGATGGATCATGAATGTGGAGGCTGTCTGTATGCTGGTTCCCGGCATCACTGCCCTTATCTACCGCGAAAAATCCGGTATTGCCTTCCTGATCACGATTCTGGCATGTCTGGCCATCGGTGTTCCACTGGTCAGCCGCAAACCGTCCAAGAAAGCGTTTTACGCCCGTGAAGGCCTTGTGACTACTGCTTTAAGCTGGATCGTCCTCAGTATTGTCGGTGCTGTGCCGTTTGTGCTCAGCGGGGCTATCCCGAATCCCATTGATGCTTTTTTTGAGATTGTTTCCGGTTTCACTACAACCGGTTCCAGTATTCTCTCCGATCCATCACAGATGCCTTACAGCATCAATATCTGGAGATGTTTTTCCCACTGGATCGGTGGTATGGGTGTTCTGGTATTTATCCTGACACTGCTTCCGCTTGCAGGTGGCTATCATATGAACCTTATGAAGGCAGAAAGCCCCGGTCCTTCCGTAGGAAAGCTTCTTCCAAAAGTCCAGTCAACTGCCAAGATCCTGTACAAGATCTACATTGCACTCACTGTTGCACTGATCATCCTCCTGCTTCTTGGGGGGATGCCTCTTTACGACAGTCTCTGTGCAGCATTTGGAACTGCCGGAACCGGTGGTTCGGAATCAAATCCGACAGTATGGGAAGTTACAGCTTATATATTCAGATCGTCATCACTATCTTTATGATCCTGTTTGGCGTAAACTTCAATGTCTATTTTCTTCTTCTCACCAGGAAGTTTTCTCAGGCATTGAAATCTGAAGAGGTCCGCTGCTACTTCTTTGTGATCATCGCCTCTGCCTGATGATCACTTTCAACGTCCGGCATCTGTTTGACAATGTGTGGGAAGCACTTCAACAGGCATTTTTCCAGGTTGGTTCTATTATCACCACCACCGGTTATGCCACTACGGATTTTAACCAGTGGCCTGCGGTATCCAGAACGATTCTGGTACTGCTTACCTTCTGTGGTGCCTGTGCTGGCAGTACAGGCGGCGGAATCAAGATTTCCCGTCTTCTGCTTCTTGCAAAATCCGTCCGCAAGGAACTGCATCTTTATCTGCATCCCAATGCAGTAAAAAAGATCAAAATGGACGGAAAAGCGGTGTCTCACGAAGTTATGCGTGCCACCAATATTTATATGATCGTTTATCTGATGATCGTGGCTGCATCTATCTTTATCATCAGTTTTGATGAATTTGATCTTGTAACAAATTTCACAGCCGTAGTCACCACTTTAAACAATGTGGGTCCCGGTCTTTCCCTGATCGGTCCTACCGGAAACTTCGGGATCTTTTCTCCGCTGTCCAAGCTGGTCCTTTCTTTCGATATGCTGGCCGGCGACTGGAGCTATTTCCGATCCTGATTCTTTTCCTTCGTGAAACCTGGAAGAAATTCTGATAAATATTCGTCATATTTTGCTATGTTTGTGGCATAAATTGTTCTTTTCACATTTATTTCAAATGTTAGACACACTTTCTTCACATTTTTACTGTATATTATAAACCATAGAAGGTGATGAACTTTCTATAATATTTTTCTTTTTCATACGCGCCGGTACGAAAGTACCGGCCTCCTTCCATTTATGGAGTATTTTTTTCCACTCCCTCATAATCGAAATCCGGAATAAAGCTTTCTGAAGCAGTTTCTCCTTCCTGGATAAATCCATTCTGAATCCCCATATCCACAGCAGCATCCAGAACTTTTTCATACTCTCTTTTTGTAACTTTTCGGTTTAATTCCTTAAATTCCACAAATTTTCTCACCGGCGTATACTGATTCATAATACTGATATAAATATCTTCCCCATAGGTTTCATGAAGATACCTCAGAGCCTTTATGGAATTTCCTGTATGTCCCGGCAGGATCAGATGACGGACAATGGTTCCTTTCCGGATGTATCCATCCTCTCCAAACTCACATTTCCCGGTCTGACGCACCATCTCTCCAATTGCAGCCTTTGCAGCCTGCACATAATCCGGCGCATAAGAAAATTTCTGTGCAAGCTCCGGATCCAGATATTTCAGATCCGGAAGATAAATGTCCACATATCCTTCCAGAAGCTTCAGGGTTTCTGTTTTTTCATACCCGCTAGAATTATACACCACCGGAATATCCAGACCATTCCTTCGGGCCATATCCAGTGCCTCTATGATCTGTGGTACATAGTGTGCACCTGTTACCAGATTGATGTTTGCAGCTCCTTTTTCCTTCAGTTCCAGAAAAATCTCTCCAAGCCGTTCCACACTTACAGCCCGTCCCCTGCTCCCGATGGCAATATCATGATTCTGGCAGAAACAGCAGCGCAGCCCGCACCCGGAAAAGAACACTGCCCCGGAGCCTTTTGTTCCGGAGATACAGGGTTCCTCCCACATATGAAGCGCCGCTCTTGCCAGATAAATTCTCTCATCCATGCCACAGAAGCCTTTTTTCCCTGTACCCCGGTCTGCCAGGCATTCTCTTGGACAAAGAGCACAAGCTGACATAATTTCTTCCGTACAGTGCGCGCTCCCTGCCATACTGCTGATTTTATTTTCATTCTCCACTTTCACTTTTCTCCTGATCTTTCTTCCATTATCGTTATTTTCTGTTATCTAGTACTAGTTTAGCACATCACGTCTGCTGCCAACAAGGCTTTCTCTGTTTACACTATATCCTTAATATAGTACAATGGATTTCATGGAATCTTAAGAATTTACCCCTTTCGTCTTAATTTCCGGCTGCTATTCTAATAACATCAGGGAGGTACAAAAAAGTGGCTAACATACTTGTTTGCGATGATGACAAAGACATCGTGGAAGCTATCGAAATCTATCTTACGCAGGAAGGCTATCACATTCTGAAAGCCTATGACGGACAGGAAGCACTGGATATCCTGAACAGCGAAACTGTAGATCTGCTGATCATCGATGTGATGATGCCCCGTCTCGACGGGATCCGGGCAACGGTCAAGATCCGGGAAAGCAATCCTCTGCCCATCATCATCCTGTCCGCAAAATCTGAAGACACGGACAAAATCCTGGGCCTTAACATCGGTGCAGATGACTATATCACCAAACCTTTCAATCCTCTGGAGCTGATCGCCAGGGTAAAATCCCAGCTGCGCCGGTACACACAGCTTGGCTCCGCTGCACCGGCAGCATCGGAACACATCTACACAACCGGAGGTCTTACGGTAAACGATGACAAAAAAGAGGTGCTGGTAGATGGAGAAGCGGTACGGATGACGCCCATCGAATATAATATCCTGCTTCTTCTCATGAAAAATCCCGGACGTGTTTTTTCCACCACACAGATCTACGAGAGCATCTGGAACGAAGATGCTCTGGCCGCTGATAACACTGTAGCCGTCCACGTCCGTCACATTCGCGAAAAGATTGAGATCAACCCCAGGGATCCCCGCTATCTGAAAGTTGTCTGGGGCCTGGGTTATAAAATCGAAAAACTGAGCCGGTGAGCCAGCCGGCCATGAAGTATCTGTACTTCAGAAAGGGGTATTATGAATAAAAATAAACATACGGAAAAAAAACGTTCATTTATGCGCATTCCTGCTCTTGTCCTTGCCCTTATCCTGCCTCTGATCATGGTCTTTTCAGCGGCACTGGTGATCCAGGCAGGTATCCGGATGGACTCTGCAGAAGATCTTAAAACAAAGGATTATTTCCAGACCTCTGCTTTTGCTGACAGCTTTTACTCAAAAGCTTCCACAATCCTGTCCGGAATCTCAGCCAGAGAAATCCTGGATAAAACAAACGAAGCTGCATACATTGATCTCGAAGAGCTTTATAACGGAGATTCTCTCTCCTTCAAAAACACCTCCGGACTAGCCTATTCCTTCAATGATCTTAAGGAATGGAGCTCACAGAGTATCCATTCCAATGATGACTGGATCGTCCTGGGCCTTACCACCCCGGAGGTGAAACAAAATATATGTACTATTCCGATTTCAAAAAAGGCTCTGGAAGACGGAACCCTGCAGCTAAATGCCAACTCCGGTGCCCTGAAATACGAGGGAATTTCCCAGAAAGACTGGACTGAGCGTATTCTTTCCGCTCTGAGCGCCGAATATGCAGACGGCGGCATCCAGTCACAGGAACCTTTGAAAAACATCACAGACAAAAACGGAAACGTGGTTTACACAGATGTGGCAGATATGCTCACTCCAATTCTTGAAATCCCCTGTGCACCGGAAGGTTACGACAGCCTCCTGGATTACATGAATTCCACCTCATCCAAAACCAGGAATTTCAAAGGGAACCTGAACGATGCCTTTGAGCAGCTGGATAATGCCCGGGATCTTTTTTTCCAGCTGGACAGAAGCTGCTCAGACACTGGATGAGTACAGCAGTGATAATTCCAATATCCATTATGCCTATACGGATAACACCTCACAGAAAATCTTCACAAATACAGATGCAGCCTATACTTCCGACCTGACTGATATTTCCGGTTTTTCAGACAAAAAGCCTTACGTGTTCCTAAGTGTCAACGAAACTGCCGCAGATGAGAAAAATGCCCGGAATGGTCTTATGAATCTGAACCTTTCCGCTGCTGCAAACTCTTCTGTAGGAAGCTGGATCGATCTCCTTCGAAATTCCACATACGATGAAACTGCAGTTTTCTTGCCTGGATCAATGATACCAGCCTTCCTGTACAGGATTCCATTAAAACTGACAGACAGCATTTCCTGACTTACCGTACTTTATTTATCCCGCTGCTGTGATCACCGTGATCAGTTTTCTGCTCTTTATCATAGTATTTTATCTGGCTTACTGTCCACACCGGAAGAAGAAATTCCGATAGCGATAATGCAGACACGGCTCAGCCAGAACTGAACTTTTTTGACAGGATCTATACGGAAGTAGCAGCTGGACTCGTATGTATCCCGACACTTGGTGTATTGACCGCAGGACTGAGCATGCAAGCTTGCACCTATAACCTTGTCTCCTCCCTGATCATCCTGGGTATCACGATTTTCCTGATCACGTGCCTGTTCTGGATCGGCTATTTAAGCCTGATCCGCAGGATCAAAGCTCGCACCCTGTGGAAAAACAGCTTGCTTCGCAAATGCCTGAAGCTTCCCCGTCTGTGTCTTTGTAAAGCCGGTAAACTGATCGATTTTTTCTCCAGGAATACCATCAGCAGAATACGTATGGTAGTGGGACTTGGCGTATTTCTGTTCCTTGAATTTTTCTTCAGTGCCCTGCTCGCGGCATCTGATGGATGGTTCCTGATGTTTTTACTTCTATTCCTTCTGGATCTGGGTGCGCTTTTCTGCGTCTACAAAATTGCTCTTGGACGGGAACTCCTCCTTGATGGCCTGAAACGGATCACCGATGGAGAGCTCACTTACAAGATCCCGGAAAAGGAACTCCGTGGTGATCAAAAAGCAATGGCACAGTATATCAACCGCATTGGTGACGGGCTGGACGCTGCCGTGGAAAAAAGCCTCAAAGATGAGCGTATGAAAACCGAATTGATCACTAATGTCTCCCATGATCTGAAAACACCACTGACTTCCATCATCAATTACATTGATCTGCTGAAAAGGCTGAACCTCAAAGATCCGGAAGCACTGAAATATCTTGAGATCCTGGACTCAAAGGCACATCGTCTGAAAAGTCTGACCGAAGATGTAGTGGAAGCTTCCAAAGCCAGTACCGGAAATCTTTCTCTGGAAATGACGGAACTGAACTTTGTGGAAATGCTTTACCAGGTGATGGGTGAATTCGAAGAACGGATGGAAAGCAGACATCTGACCCTGATGACACATCTGCCTGATTCTCCTGCCATGATCTATGCCGATGGCAGACGGATGTGGCGTATCCTTGAAAATCTTTTCGGCAATATTCTGAAATATGCATGGAGAACACAAGTCTATGCAGAAGTTCTTCTGGAAAAAGATCAAGTCATCTTTACCCTGAAAAATATTTCCGCACAGCCTCTGAACATTCCGGCTGAAGAACTGACCGAACGTTTCATCCGCGGCGATGTTGCCAGAAATACAGAAGGCAGCGGACTTGGATTATCCATCGCACAGAGCCTTACCCAGCTTCAAGGTGGCACCTTTAAACTTTATCTGGACGGTGACCTTTTCAAAGTCTGCTTAAGTTTTCCACAGAAGATCTCTCCCACAGCCTTATCCGCACCGGAAGATCCTCATTCCGAATCACATTCTTAACCATTCATAAAAAACAGCAGCGGAAGCCCTGATGATATGATGGATCAGGAGCCAGGCTGCTGTTTTTCTCTTATTTTTGTTCTCTTTTACACTTTAATGGTGATCTCACGGTCTGTCCGGTTATATTTATAATACCGGACTCCGGCTGCATCCAGCATTTTTTGGATGCGATCACGACGGAGTATCTGCATATTTATCACAGTCGTATACGATAGTCCTGATCCCTGCCTGGATAATAGCCTTGGCACATTCGTTGCAGGGAAACAGGGACACATAAAGCTTGGCACCTTCCAGACTTCCTCCTCGGTAGTTCAGGATGGCATTGAGCTCACTGTGTGTCACATAAAGATATTTGGTATCCAGCGGATCTCCTTCTCTTCCCCAGGGAAACTCATCATCGGAGCATCCCTTTGGAAATCCATTGTACCCCATTGACAGGATCTTGTTATCTTCACTTACGATACAGGCACCAACTGTGAATGCGGGTCCTTGGAACGCATGCCGGAAAGCATGGCAACACCCATAAAATACTCATCCCAGGAAAGATATCCCTGTCGTTTCTGTCCTTTTTTATCCATACAGAATCCTCTTTTTCTATTGGTTTCTTACTGATCGATCAATCCTCGATCATGTTGATTCTTCTGATATGACGCTCATCCCCGGAAAATGGTGTATCCAGGAATGTATCCACAATCTTCAGAGCAAGCCCCGGTCCTACTACACGACCGCCCATGGCCAGAATGTTGGCATCGTTATGAAGTCTTGTTGCCTCTGCAGTAAAGCAATCTGTACAAAGTGCAGCACGGATTCCCTTGAATTTATTAGCAGTGATGGAAATTCCGATACCTGTTCCGCAGATCAGGATTCCTTTCTCACACTCACCGTCCACGATCGCCTGTGCTACTTTCTTTCCATAAACAGGATAGTCTACAGATTCCGGACCATTGCATCCAAAATCTTTGTACTCCAGTCCTCTCTCTTCCAGATGCTTCTTTACCTCCTGCATCAGCTCATAGCCGCCATGATCACATCCCAGTGCTATCATTTTCTTTCTCCTCCTCAACGTTGATAATTTTATGACCAGCCGCTTTCAGTAAGCGTTCATGATCGCCTGTCCCATTCTTGGTGTAAAAAATGCCTCTGAATAAATGGCACTTACATTACAGCTGTCAAAATCACGCAGGACCTCGTACAGATGATGCGCGATGGTTTCTTCCTGCTCCCGGCTTCCGATACTCTTTACGATTCCATGTGAATATCGGCCTTTTGTTTCATCTGTTGCGATGATCCCCACAGTCAGTCCCTTCTCCTCAGCCTCTCCGGCTCTTTTTTCGATCTCCGCGATCACACCCTCTGTGGCCCCCTCCACAATGGCAAGATCTGCCTTTGGTGCATAATGACGGTATTTCATTCCCGGTGCTTTTGGATGGACCTTGCTGTCCGGTTTGATCAGCCCCTTATCCATCCTTACATCTCCAAGTGTTTCCCGGAGCATTTCCAGGGAAATATATCCCGGCCGCAGGACTACCGGTATGTCTTCTGTAAAATCTACGATCGTAGATTCCAGACCGATATTTACCTGTCCTCCATCAATGATCATATCAATGGCTTCTCCCAGATCCTCTGCCACATGTCCCGCTGTCGTAGGACTTGGTCTTCCGGAAGTATTGGCACTTGGCGCTGCCACATATCCGCCAGCCGCAAGGATCAGCTCCTGTGCGATAGGATCACTTGGAAAACGTACTGCCACACTGTCCAGTCCTCCGGTTGTTTCCTTTGGCACGATATCTGCCTTGGGAAGGATCATTGTCAGCGGACCCGGCCAGTATTTCTCAGCCAGTACTCTGGCTTTTTCAGGAACCTCCGTAACGATCTTATCCAGGTCACGGATATCTGCGATATGTACGATCAGCGGATTGTCCGAAGGTCTTCCCTTGGCTGCATAGATCTTCATCGATGCTTTCGGATCCAGGGCATTTCCTCCAAGACCGTATACAGTCTCTGTGGGAAATGCCACAAGCCCGCCGTTTTTCAGGATCTCGCCACCTCTGGCAATTGCCTTTCTGTCTATATTCTCCGCTGTCATAACTGCTATTTCTGCTTTCATTTTACGCTCCATTTACTGTCTGATATAAATCCCCTGCTCTTCAATAAAATCTTCCAGATCCTGAAGGGCATCCTGTGCCCAGGTTTCGGATTTCTGAAAAGTCTCCGGGAAAAACATGTCTTTTACTATTTTTTTACCTGTTTCTGTTTTAAAGATCTTCTCTGCACTTTTCTTTATATGTTCTTTATCCAGTCCATCTTCAAAATAATTAACCAGAAAATCAGCTTCCACAAGGATCTGATAATCCAGCCCGTCAATATCCTTATAGGTATGATGATGTCCTACCAGATATTCCACTCTGCGGATCACCCTCTCCTGAAAGCCCAGTGCGGTAAGCATCTCTCTGGCAGCTGCCGGACCTTCTGCTTCCTGCGTCTTTCCATCAGAGCGTCCGTATTTTTCCATACCGACTTTGATCCCGATATCATGAACGAGAGCCGCAGTTTCCAGAACATGCATCGTATCTTCATCCAGACCCTCACTCTGGCCGATCAGCCTTGAAAGATCATGCACCTTCACAAAATGCTGGATATGCTTCGGATCCCCCTGATAATAATGGATCATTTCCATATAAAGTCTGTCGATTCTGTTCATAATATCCTCCTCTCTGCTGCCATCCTGCAACTGTCACTTTTTTCTGTATACTGCTCAGCAGAAATCTCCTGCTGAGCATATCCGTTAACAGATAGCTACATAATAGTTACATTATAGCGTTATTATGGAAAAAATGTCAATCCTGCTCCACCTTCACAATGTAGGTTCCTGACATATCATCTTCAAAGACAATGCTTCCCAGACTCTGAAGAACACGGTCATTAAGCTCTGTTCCGTATTTTTCTTTTTCCTGTCCTCCTACAAAGATATAGGAAATATCATAACGGCTGATCAGTTTTTTTACCGTCTCTGCATCAGTAGCTGTATAAATAGTCTGGATGTCCGCACTTTTTTCATTGAGATCAGGTACATTATTTCTCCAGAGCCATTCATGCACATACCATCCAGTACGGTCGGAAGCCCCGTAGATGCAGAAACTCTCTCATATCCGGTATAGCTGTCCCCGTTAGCCTCGAGCACCACAGGAGAGCCCTTGATATTCTGCTTCAGCCAGCGGATCGCCGACGCATCCTGAGGAAAATCCTGCTCAAGAAATGTAGTTGCATCCAATCCCTGATACTCCGAAACCTTCCAGACATCCCCAAACCAGGAATGCACGGCATTTCCGAAATAGCCCACGGTCCAGAGCAGTACAAAAAGCCCCACACCTGAAAGGATCCGGATGATCTTCTGTCTGGATATCACCAGCATACGATAAATCCCATATCCCATTGTCATTCCGAAAAGGATATATGCCTGATACGTCAGCTTAAACATAGTATTGGCTCTGGCATTTCCATTTTCATAAATATCCCGCACATATACAAGCTCCGGGATCAAAACCAGTCCGATAGCACATAAGCCCATGATCACTGCAAAAAGATCCGGAACTGTGATCGCCTCCAGCAGCCTGTAAAGACTTTTATGCTTCAGTCCCTTCATTTTTTCTGTGATGACAGACAGGATCAGCAAAACAGTAAGGAGCACCGGAAGTCCCCAGAGAATCAGAAGCTGATACCACAGTGAATGATGCTGTGCCAGTGCCACCCCCTGTACCATCGTATCAAATTTCAATGTAAAGGGCAGGATCACCAGATAAGAGAGACCTATGATCTCCACTGCCTGTACGATCGTCACTGCCAGGATCCTGATTGTCTTTCCCTCAAATCGTATGATATTGCGATCAGACAACTCCACCGGTCACTACAAAATAGATCACAAAATCCCAGTAATTGGTCCACTGGAACATGCCAAGAAAAACGGACGCCAGAAGGATGTGTGGCATCAGAAGCTGTCTCAGCCAGAAAACACTGCGTTCCTGTTTTTCAGGTTCAGGCCCTCTTTTTCGGATCATTTTCAGCCATGCATAGAACATTCCCACCAGAAATGTCACAAACATCACATTTACCACATGGGCATGAAGATCTCCCAGAACAAAGGAATAGCATGGGAATTCATGTATGGTCTTATCACTGTCATTCACCGGATTATACCCTATGTAACGAGTTGCATCCGGGAACCAGTAGCTGGCTGTTTCTGCCACTCCCTGTATCTTCCGGATCAGCGGCAGTACACAACGGTAGACGATATAATGTACATTTCCCGCGATAGATACTGCAATACCTGCAGTAACTCCTGCCAGTGAAGGAATATATTTCTTCTTTCCATCCAGCCGTCCATACAGCCTGTCCTTCGTCATCTGACGGACCAGGGAAAACGGATACACAAAGGCAAACGCTGCCACAAAGGTACGCATCAGATATAAGTCACTTCCACTCTGCTTCCTGTAAGCTTCGTAAGAAACACTGCAAAATACTGCCCGCCATAGTAATAATTGATGGTTCCCTGTGAATACCAGAGATCACGTGCAGGAAGAGTTTTGCTCCGCATCATGGCCTCCATGAAGCCATAATCCATAAATTTCTCTGTTCCGTATGCCTGCGGCCGGAATCCTGCCAGATAAGTCCACAGCAGAAAGATCCCAAAAAACAGAAGCTCCTCCCGAAAGATCAGCTGCATCTTTCCTGACGGATAACATTCAATGCCATGCTTCAGCTGAACATGAAAAAGTACAGCACATAAAATGCCAACAGCCACAGATACCCCTACACACACTGCTGCTGTAAAAGAAAGGATTTCCACCGCTACCAGAAGCCAGGTGAGAAATCCGGTAACTGCAATGGCAAGTACCTTTGAAAAAAGCCATCCCCGGTCTTCAAAACTACCAAAAAGCCTTCCTGTGACCGGCATTGCCACCATTCCCATGAACAGTGCAAGCAGCCACCAGGTCCAGAATGTCCATACATCTCCTCCCAGGAGATACGCAGAAAGTACTGTCAGGAGCACTGCTGCAGTCAGCTCCGGAAATAATTCTCTGATCTTTTTTTTCATCCTTCTGTTCCTCCTGTATCAGATCCTGCCCCGCAGACGGTAAAAGTCCGCAAATGCCTGTCTTCCGATCTTTATGATCCGTTTCATGTTGATAGAATTTTTTCCGGCCTGTCTCGGTCGGAATGTGATGGGGATATATTCCACATAAAGATGATGTTTTTCATAGATCACGGTCATCAGCACATTGGAAAGGAAAAATCCGCCTGGGATACGCTTCAGTACTTTGGCGAGCTGTTTTCCCTCCATCAGCCGATATGGCGTATTTGCATCTTTTACCCAGGTTCCAAAAATAAGGAAAAGCACAAGCCGCAGTATTCTTGTCACAAAAATCCTGGAAAGCCCATCCTCTCTCTTCTGACGGTAACCGATAAGAAGCCCGCACTTTTGACGTTTTTCCCAGAACTGCCAGAATCCTCCGGAAGTGTCTGGCCGTCTGAATCCGTCTGAAAAATATAATCGGCACCTTTTTCTACTGCGTAACGATATCCCCTGAGTATTGTTCCTCCATGTCCTTCATTCGGTTTATCTATTCCTATAAGACGGTCATAATTTTTCTGATAATTCTGTATTTTTTTGTAGGTAGCATCTTTGCTGCCATCATTCAGGATCACCAGGCGGCTGTCCCCGCCGATCCTCTCCACTACCGGATACCATTGCTCGATCACGGTCCCGATATTTTTTTCTTCATTATATGCCGGCATAATGATATATAAGCTGTCATGTTTCATAGATTCTTATTCTCCCATCCTCTGAGGTATACACCAGTGGATATGTCTCCCTGATGATATCCTCACGACATTCCTGCTGTTCAAATTCCATATCCTCCTCAAACAGGATATATGTAATCTTTTCCTGTTTTACGGTAGCTTTCAGTAGCTCCGGATCATCCGTGGTATACATGAGCACTGCCTGGCCGGCACGATAGCCCGTATCGTACCCTGCAGACCATGCATAATAAGGCCATCCGCAATACAGCATGACACCGGACATGGTGACCTCGTTCATGGTATATTCCGGTGTCAGCAGAAGATCATTTTTCTTAAGATTTGCACTGAGCCAGTCCGTCAGGCTGCTTTCCATATTTACAGTCATCCTGTGTGCGGAATCATTGTCTCTTAAGATGATCACGTAATCATAGATCCCCGTTGCACTAAGGCAGATACAAAGGACCGCTGCCGCTGCGCGACCGGCCCATTTCTTCCAGCTGTTTTTCCCTGCAAGGAAAACACATCTTACGATCCATCCCCAGAAAACTGTCACAAAGGCATAGGAAATCATCACATATTTATGATTGACATTGATGTCCGGAGTCAGAGATACCAGAAATGCAAATGCCATTGGAAGCAAACAGCCCATCAGCACTGCCCGCTGACCTCTCTTCAGAAATACTACTGCCACGATCATTCCCACAAAGAAAAATCCACTGATCTCCACCAGATACCAGAGTACACCGGAAATGCTTTTATTATCTGCCAGAAAGCCCCAGTAAAAGGATGGACTCATAACACTTCCCGACACAAAGATCTTCGACTGCAGTTCCGAAAAAAGCACTGCCAGTCCGGCACAGATCACATAATCCAGTTTACCGTCAGAAAACACTGCCAGTCCGGCAAGGATCAGAAGGCCGCCGATCAGCGCAGCCCCGTTCCAGAAGGCAGTTAATCCCAGAAACAGCCCCAGAAGGATCGCCGTATCCACATTTCTGCAGATCCAGGCTTTTTTTTGTAAAAAAACGGTTACGGACCCACAAAAATCCCTGCTCCTTGTGACTGCATCCGGCTTCCACCCAATCCATAAAGGTCCATACCGCTACAGCTGCCATCAGAAGGCCGAAAGCCAGATGACGCTGGTTCAGATATACATTGAAATTCCATAATCCCCAGTTTTCATTGGTAGTATAACCGATAAACGCCGTATTTTCTTCCAGAGTCCGTACAAGGTCCCCCGCCTGAAGATGTTCCCACAGATAACGCCAGAAGCTGTTCCGCTGCGAAAAAAAAGAAAACAAATGGCAGCTGCCCCTGCCCAGAAGCTTTTGAACATCCGGTAGCTGATCCCGTAAAGCACCATAAGAAATCCCGCCAGAGACAGGATGCTTACCAGATTATATCCCAGATCAAGACGAAGGCCCAGATACTCCAGATTTCCCACAAGGAACTGGAACATAAAATGATATTTCACATCCTGCCCGCCATAATGCGGATACTGGGTAGGAAAATTATTTCCCCGTGAAAAAGATCGCATCATTGCCGTGTGGGGTGCATAATCTCCGTATACCGAAAAGCCGGAGTACAGAATGCCGTCTTTCATATGGAAAACGTAAAACATCATCCAGGTCACAAAAACCGTCAAAATGCCAAAAAGCAGAAGCTCTTTTTTCAGGATCCATTTTCTGCTGATCATCCGTTCGGATATCACAAACATTTTTTGCTGTTTTTTCTTTTTCCACCGGAAGATTCCCGAAAGCAGCAGGATATCTACCAGAAATACGATCAGATTTCCATAAAAAAGAGGATGCTCTGCCCCCGCCGCATATGCTGAACATCCAGGAAAGAATATAGACTGCCCAGGTCAGCATCAGGATTCCCATCCCAAACGCTGCCGGCAGGACCACCCATATCCTGTTTCCTCTTTCAGTTGTTTGACGCGGAAACAGACATCCTGCCATTTCCATTCCTGTTAACATACATAATATAAGATAAATGATTCCAAGCATAGGATTCTCCTTAATTCACGTAAAGTATAGCAGAATCACCTTCCTATGAAAAGGCTATTCACATTTTTTTCAATTATTTTCGTTTTCCTTCTGTTTTTTCAGATATGTAACGATTCCATCAGCACAGCCTCTGCTACCTTTCTCTGATACTTCTCTGTCTGAAGCAGGGCAGCTTCCTCCGGATTTGTAAGAAATCCACATTCTACGATATTGATCACACCCGGACTTCTCTTCAGAAGATAATAGGTTCTGTTTTCTTTTGCCACCCGCGGCCGTGCAATGGAAAGCTTCCGGTTCATGTTTTCCTGGATCGCAAGTGCCAGTTCTTTTCCGCCTTCCGAATCCTCATAATAAAATACCTGCGGACCTTTTACTCCGGGATCACTGTAGCTGTTCTGGTGGATACTCACAGAAAGCACCGGTTCATATTTCCGGATCTGTTCAATACGATTCTGCAGATCCTGTGCTTTCATATTTTTTGTACCATTTTCATAAAGACCTTTATCTTCTTCCCGGGTCATTACTACGGCAAGGCCTTTTTTTTCCAGGATCGTTTTTAGCTTCATGGCAATATCCAGATTGATTCCTTTTTCCTTCAGTCCACCGATTCCCACCATTCCGGAATCCACACCGCCATGACCGGCATCCACCAGGATCACCTGATCTGCTTTTATATTTCCGGATACATCTATAAGTCTGCCTGCAGTTTCTGCCGCTTCCCATGACAGAATATAAAAACAGACCAGCATAAGAACTGCCATTGCCAATTCTATGAAATGTTTTTTCAACGCAAAACACCCCCGGCATATTTATTTTAATATATGTTGCCGGGAGTGTTTTTAGCATTGTGAAGATCACAATGTTTTCTTCTGTTTATGACAGGTTTTCTGTGATCACGCTCCAGATCCCGCTGTTCTCGAATCCAAGCTTCCACTCTGCCACACCTGCCAGTTTATATTTTTTGATCAGTTTAACCTTTTCCGCAATAGACTTAGAGTCCTCCAGCCAGATCTGGTATGTGGCACCGTCCCCTTCATAGGTTCCATAATTCTGACTTGTCTTCTTGTCCCAGTATGTTTCTGCTCCGTTATCACTGATCGTCTGCTGTGCCTGATCCATACCGATGGCCTCACTTGTCAGTGCACCGCCATCTGTAGTCTTCCAGAGCCTTGTGTAGAACGGAATCGCAAGGATCGTCCGTTGAGCCGCTACTTCTGAAAGCGTATCCTTAACCCCCTGTTCTACCCATGCAGAGATGCCACAGAACCGGCATCGGAGCCTACGTAATGCTCATCATAGCCCATAATGATCACATAATCCACAACCTTGCCCTGCTCCGCACGGTCATAATGACTGGTAAAATCTTCCGGAACCGGATTATCTACAGACAGTACCAAATTATTGGCGTGACACTGGATAGAAAGCTCTCTTAAAAACTGAAGGAAATGGATTCCTACTCCTTCGCTCAAAGATTCAAAATCAACATTGATTCCATCCATTCCTACTTTCAGTGCATAAGTGATCAGCCGATTCTCCAGATTCTGCCTTGAACTGGTTTTTGAAAGAACTTCTTTGGTATTCATGTTCTCATTAAAATTATCCACCAGTCCCCATACCTTCAGTCCTTTTTCATGTGCCTGCATCACATACTCCCCAGATGCAAGACTTGAAATATTTCCGGAGTTATCTGTTACAGAAAACCAGGTTGGAGAGATCACATTCACGCCTGTCATATTCTGTACCGCATCTGCGAAATAGCTGTTTGCATCTGTGCTGGTAACCTGGTGCCATGCCAGGTTCACCGGTTCATCCATGGTAAGATATGTATAGGACTCTGTTTTAAAATCCCTTTCATAATCCGTTGTATCCACAGCACTTACTTTTTTCTTCTGAACATAACCGATGTAACCGTCATCGGTTGCCACCTGATCCCAGTCCTCTCCTTCATTCATCAGCCGGAGAACTGTATTCTTCGCCAGTTTGGAAAGGATCGGCGCCTTGATCCCGCCCCGGTAACGGATCACGGTATCTTTCTTCGTGGTCACGGTCTCCACATTGGTAAATTTGTACTGTATCGCAATCCTTGCAGGATCCTGCTCTATATAAGAATCGATATCTGTATACTTTTTTACATAATCCAGTTTCAGATAAACCGTGTCATCCTTCAGCCACACGTTTCCGTCTGCCTTATCTAAAGCCGGTTCCTCTGTGAGACTGGATGGTGTTGCATACAGTATCTTCTTGTTTTCGCTATCCCAGTAATATCTCTGATTCAAATATCCGTTCACTACATCCAGCGGAAGATATACATCTTCTCCTGAGATAAGTGCCTTCTCTTCCAGTTTCTCAGTTCCAAGTATCAACGCAGCCTCACCGTCTGCATTCTGGCCGTAGTATTCTGTCAGATCCATTTGTTTCCTGCTTGGTATAAGCTTATTGATCCCGTAAACAGTCCCTCCGGCAAGAGCGACCAGAACGATCAGCAGACCTACCACAAGGACCGGTATGTGTTTTTTTATCATGTTTTTTTCCTTTCGGTATAAAATGTCATAATTTGCTTTATTATAACATATCTTGTCTACATTTCGTTATAAAAATCGACTTTTAATAATTTTTCACAATTTCTTTAGAATTTCGGTTCCCCGCATGGTATGCATGAGTGCAGGGGATGATCGTTATTCGGGGAACCGTTTTTTCTTATGTACGGTCATTCTTTGCGAATAAGATCAAAGCTTACACAGGCGATATGGCCGTCTTCATCTTCCGTATAATCCCGCATATAGACCCCGTTTTCCGCAATCTGACAGGCTTTTGCGATTTTTTTCGGAGTGCTTGGTGCTCCATTGAGATAAAGAGAAACTCCGTTCTCACGATAAAGCTCCAGTTCCCTTCGAAGGGGTTTTGCGGATTTCTTTTTTTCCTGTGATATATTTGGCGTATCCCGACCTCCTTTCCTGGTTAGATTTTCAGAAAACACCAGCAATGGTTCTCGAAAAGCTGCACCTTCCCTGTTAGGATGATACTTGTAATAAAATATAAATAATAAAATGGGGGGAAATTTCTCTGTGTACCGACAGACTCGCCGATGAATTTCACACAGAATCCTTATCTTCAGAAAAATATGACTTTAAGTTATCGTTACTGTCTTCTTACTTCCGGGAGGAGACAGCTTTTCTGCTTTTCATTATACCTGATTTCTCTTCAGATGCAAGTCTTTTATAAAAGAATCAGAAATTTTCTTTTTTCTCCGGTTTCTACATCTTTACATCTTGTGTATAACTGTTATATAATACAGTATGTAAAAGATTAAATTTATTTACCTATAGGATGTGATCATATGAAAATAGAAAAAATCAATGAAAATCAGATCCGCTGTACCCTGACGAAAGAAGATCTGGACAGTCATCAGATCCGTATCAGCGAACTTGCATACGGTACCGAAAAAGCCAAACGTCTCTTTCGTGATATGATGCAGCAGGCACAGATACAATTTGGTTTTGAAGCAGATAATATTCCTCTGATGATCGAGGCTATTCCTGTCAATGCCGAAAGTATTATCCTCATTATCACTAAAGTGGAAGATCCTGAAGAACTGGATACACGTTTTTCCAAATTTGCACCCTTCAAGGGCAACAAACCTTCCGATACCGTAGAGATCGATGGCGCTGACAATATCATCGATATCTTCCAGAAGCTCTGTGAATCCAAGCTTAAGGATCTTTCACAGAAACCGGAAGAAAAAAGGGCGGAAACTTCCGCCTCTCAGGCAACAGAAACTCCGGATGCATCACAGCAGCCGGCTGAGAGTTCTGTAAAGCTTATACGCCTGTACTCTTTCCCGGGGCTGGATGATGTTATTGCCGCATCTCATGGTATGAATGGTTTCTTTACCGGTGATAATACTCTCTATCGTGAAGGAGAAGACGGTGTCTATCAGCTGGTACTTCATCAGTCAGACTGTACACCAGAAGAATTTAACAAGGTCTGCAATATCCTTTCCGAGTATGGCATCGGCCGCGCATTCACACCAGCCGGTGAAGCCTACCTCAGAGAGCACTGTGCACTGATCGCTGATCATGCACTTCAGAAGCTTCTGAATATCTGACAAACCAAATATCCTACAGACAAACAAACCGCTGTCGGAATGCGATCCATATGATCTGCATTTCCCGACAGCGGTCCTTTTGTTTCAGCAAAAAAACTTCTGTTTATTACTCACCAAGAAAATCATTGATCTGAGCTACGAGGACATCTGCGTCCAAGCCATGGACCATTGCTGCTTCTTCCAGAGATTCCATCTGTGAAGACGGGCAGCCAAGACAATGCATTCCTGCTCTCATCAGGATCGGTGCGATATTCGGGTCTACAGTGAGCAGTTCTCCGATCAGCATGCTCTTTGTAACTTTTGCCATGATTGTATTCTCCTTTACTGTTTTATCGAAATATTTTCATTCCGTTCTGCTATTATAATACGAATCCTGAATGGAATCAACGGGTTACGAATTTTCAGTTTTGTTTATAAATTTATACTTGTATTCTTTATGCAGATATATTAGAATGGGAATAGAATCCTGGTAGGGGATACATATAATACACAATTTAAAAGGAGGATATCAATTATGGCATATGTAATTTCTGACGAGTGCGTTAGCTGTGGAACATGTGAGGGTGAGTGCCCGAACGAGGCTATTTCTCAGGGAGACGAGCATTATGTAATCGACGCAGACGCTTGTGTTGACTGCGGAACATGCGCTGAGGCCTGTCCAGTTGGTGCTATCTCTGCTGAGTAATGCATCATTAGCTTGATAAGCTGCTATAATGAATGAGGCTGCCGGTTTACCGGCAGCCTTTTCTGTTTTTTTATTCTTTTTCCCTCACAGGAAGCTGCCGCTTCTCTTCTTGCCTGCTGCTGCCTGCGGATCGCTTCATCCAGAGAACGACACCGGTACTCTCCTTCTTTCTTTCTCTGCATTTCCTCACGGATCAGGCGTTCCATGATTTCCTGAAACTCCAGTATCTTATCATTATCTGCCTCGCACTTCTCTGTATTCCCGGATTCCGTTTTTTCCATGAACTCCTTTTCAGATCCCGTTTTTTTCATTGGGATATCTTCAAGCTCAACAGCTTCTCCATCCAGGATCCTGATACCAGATTCTGAAAAATCCGGTGTATCTGCCTTTCTTGCCTCCGGTGGGATCAGTGTACGGATTGCTTTCAACTGAAGTCCTTTACTTTTCAGCTCATTTATTTTAAGAAAAAGCTGGATATCAAACGGTGTATAATAGCGATGTCCCAGTTCATTGCGTCCGATCCGAAGCTCCAGTTCTTCCTCCCAGTAACGCAGGACATAAGATTTCACTCCGGTCAGTGTTACGGCCTGTCTGACTGTATATCTTTTTTCCATTGTGAACGCCCCCTTATATAGAGATTCACTGCTGCTGTCTACAGTATAACCCCTGAGATCAGGAAATAGCAAGAATAATCGGTTGACATAATTTTACCAAATATGACTCTTTGCCTATATCCATAGCATCCTGAACTCCACGATCACACAGCCAAAAATACAAAAGGCCATCAGGATAACTATAAGCTTTCATCCTGACAGCCTTTCATTTACCGTCTGCACGGCTCTATTTTTTCATATTTACAAACTGGGTATATCTCGGCAGCCATACCAGCTCCACAGTTCCGATAGGACCGTTTCTCTGCTTGGCTATGATAATTTCCGCAATGTCTTTCTTCTCGGTATCTTTGTGATAATAATCATCTCGATAGATAAACATGACCACATCCGCATCCTGCTCAATAGCTCCGGACTCTCGAAGATCCGAAAGCATCGGCCTGTGATCCGGTCTCTGTTCCACTGCACGGCTAAGCTGTGATAACGCAATTACCGGTACATCGATCTCTCTTGCCAACGCTTTCAGCGATCGTGAAATATCTGAAATTTCCTGCTGTCTGGAATCCGATTTTCCACTTCCGCTCATCAGCTGAAGATAATCGATCATGATGATCCCCAGATTATGCTCAAGCTTATATTTTCTGCATTTGGAACGAAGCTCCGCAATGGAGATTCCAGGTGTATCATCAATAATAAGATTGGAGCCACCGATAATATCCGCTCCTTCTACCAGCTTCGTCCAGTCCTCATCTTTCAGATTTCCGGTACGGAGATTCTGGAATCCACGTGAGATTCCATAGCAAGAAGACGGTTTACCAGCTGCTCCTTGGACATCTCCAGACTGAAAATAGCCACGGTCACATCTTTACGAAACGCCATATACTGGGCAATATTCAATACAAAGGCAGTTTTTCCCATGGAAGGTCGAGCTGCGATCAGTACAAGATCGGATGCGTGCATACCGGAAGTCTTATAATCCAGATCCACAAATCCGGTCGGAATCCCGGTAACGGAGCCTTCAGCTTGGAAGCCTTCTCAATATTGCTGACTGCATTCAACACAACCTGCTGGATCGGCACATAATCGCTGCCATTTGTTCTCTGCAAAATATTAAACAGCTTTTTCTCGGATTCCTCAAGTATGGTTTCCGTACTGTCCTTTTCCAGATAACAGGCATTGGCAACTTCTTCCGTAGTCCGTATCAGCCGACGGAGAACTGCCTTTTCGCTTACGATATTGGCATAGTATTTCACATTGGCTGATGTAGGAACTGCTGCGATCAGATCACGGACATATTCCATACTGCTGATGTCCGGCGGAAGCTCTTTCTCCTTGAGACGATTCTGCAGAGTGATCAGATCTACCGGCTGTCCTTCATTACAGAGCTCCACCATGGCATCAAAAATGATGCCGTATTGTTTTTGATAAAAATCATCACTGGTCAGGATCTCGGAAGCCACCAGGATCGCATCACGATCCAGGATCATGGATCCGATCACTGACTGCTCTGCCTCAATGCTGTGAGGCAGAATCCTCTTGATCAGTGCTTCTTCCATTGATTACGCCTCTTTTACCCAGACTTTGAGACTTCCGGTTACCTTCGGATGAAGTCGTACCGGAACATTGGTAACACCCAGGTTACGGATCGGATTCTCCATCTGGAGCTTTTTCTTATCGATATCAAGATTCAGTTGTTTTTTGGCTGCCTCTGAGATTTCTTTTGAGGATACAGAACCGAATGTTCTTCCGCCTTCACCTACCTTCAGAGTAAGGATAACCTCCTTTGTGGAAAGCTCCTCTGCAAATGCTTGGCAGCGTCCAGATTTTCCTGTGCAACCTTTTCTTCATTTGCCTTACGGAGTTTCAGGTCATTGAGATTCTTGGATGTAGCTTCAACACCAAGCTTTTTTGGCAGGATCATGTTTCTTGCATATCCGTCACTTACATTTACGATCTGTCCCTTTTTACCCAGGGATTTAACATCTTCCAGAAGAATTACTTTCATTTCTATTTGTCCCCTTCCTGATATAACTGGTCTATAATTTCTTTCAGCATTCTTTCGGTCTCATCCATGGTGTCTTTCACCTGTGCACCGGCAATATTCAGATGTCCGCCGCCGCCCATCCGTTCCATCATGACCTGTACATTCACTTCATCAATGGCTCTGGCACTGATGTAAACCTCATTATTATAGCTGGTAAGAACAAAAGATGCCTTGACTCCTGCGATATTGAGCAGCTCATTGGCCGCCTGTGCTCCTACAACGGTAGGACTTTCCAGACCTTCACTCGGACATCTTGCAATGGCAAAATAATCTCTGTAGATCTCCGCAGTACGAACTGCCTCCGCTCTCGCCTTATAGGAATCAATATTATCCCGGAGCATCTTACGTACACGTGTCACATCTGCTCCGCATCTGCGCAGGAATGCTGCTGCCTCAAAGGTACGCACACCCGCTCTTGTTGTAAAGTTGTTGGTATCAATCATGATACCCGCATAAATACAGTCCGCCTCAATACTGCGAAGCTTCAGCCCGTCTGCAAAATACTGCAGGATCTCTGCGATCATCTCGCAGCTTGAGGATGCATATGGCTCCACATAGGACAGAACTGCATTCTGGATCACCTCGCTGCCGCGGCGGTGATGATCCAATACCACAATGGTCTTTGTCATATAGAGAAGATCCTGGCATTCGGTATAGCTTGGCTTGTTGGTATCCACCACAATTACTACCGTATTGTTATCCACCAGTTCTTTGGCCTGATTACTGTCCACAAACATGGACGCTCATAATCCGGATTCTCCATAAATCCACTCATCAGCGGCCGAATGGATGTGGTCGGATCATTGATCACAATATGCACCGGCTTACCAAGAGTCTTACCGGCACGGTAAATACCGATCCCAGCTCCCAGAGCATCCACATCTGTGATCTTGTGTCCCATAACCACCACTCGATCCTTGGTGCTCATAAATTCCTTCAGAGCCTGAGCCTTCACTCGTGCCTTCACTCGGGTTGATTTCTCCATCTGCTGTGCCTTGCCGCCAATGTAGGTAATATTATTTTCATTTTTGATCACTACCTGATCACCGCCACGGCCCAGTGCCATCTCAATGGCAATTCTGGCATATTCGTAATTCTGGATATACGTAGAAGCATTCAGACCGATTCCGATACTTAATGTCACAGCCATTTCATTTCCGATGTTAACCGTCTTAACCTCATCCAGGATATGAAAACGCTGTTCCTTCAGTGTTTCCAGTGAACTCTGGCGCATGATCAGAAGATATTTATCTTTCTCCAGTTTCTTCACAAGGCCGTCAAAGTTGGAAAAATACTTGGTGATCTTTCGGTCGATCAGTGCGATAAGCAGAGATCTTCTCACATCCTCCACGCTCTCCAGTGCTTCTTCATAATTATCCAGATAAGCCAGTGCTACAACAAGCTTGTTATCCTCATTTTTCTGGATGTATTCCTTAAGCTCTGTTTCATCATAAAGATACATGGCGATCAGACTGACATTCTGGGACATATTCTCCAGAATATCCGCATGGCTGACTACTTCACCCATAGTCACCCGCTGCATGGAAACCCGATAGATCCGATCCCCGAAATGTATACTCATCTCAGAAATTTCCGGTTCATCGGCTACAGGAAGCTTGTCCGGAGTAATATCCGGGAAAACTGTGCTGATATTTTTTTTATAAAACTGATCTCTCCCCGTGATCTCTGAAAAAATACGGTTGGACCAGATCATGCGGCCTTCCATATCCATAATGGCATAAGGAAGCGCCAGTTCTTCCAGCATCCGCTTTTCTACCACATCATACTGATTGGCAAATGCGATCATATCATTGATGATCAGCGGTTTGTGATATCGAAAAAGCTGTACTGCGATAAAAATATAGATCACAGTACCTACAGACACCAGAATTCCGGCCTTTACACTTACAATAAACACCAGCAGGTCCAGCAGCACGACCAGGACCGAAAGGTACAGCGGCCAGCGCATGAAGTGTTTCATAGGCCCCTTGAATTTAACTTTGTTGTTCATTGCTTTTTCCTGTTCTTAATGTAATTTAACCCATAAGTTATTTAACATTATACCAGATTCCTTATTATAATTCCATAGCAATGATAAAATCTGTTTTGCTCATAAAAAAACAGGGCCGCTGCCTCCAGATGACTGCTCATCTGTTTCGCAACGACCCCGTATAAGATCAGAATTAGTCCTGAACGTATGGCATCAGGGACATATGACGTGCTCTCTTAACAGCAACTGTCAGTGCTCTCTGATGTTTCGCACAGTTACCTGTAATTCTTCTCGGGAGAATTTTACCTCTCTCGGAAACATACTTCTTAACTTTGCTACATCCTTGTAATCGATCTCGTTATTCTCTTTACCGCAGAATACACAAACTTTTTTTCTTCTGCGTCCGCCTCTTCTCTTCATCGGAGAATCTGGTCTCTCGCCTCTATTGTAAGCCATGATTGTTTCCTCCTATCTTATTCGTCTCATCTGTCTTGATCAGATGTTCTAATTGAACGGCAGCTCCTCATCAATTCCATCTGGAATGTTCATGAAGCCGTCGGCGCTTGCTGCGCTCGGACTCGGCATAGACGTTGCAGGTGCTGCCTCTGTTCTCGGATGAGCTGCTGCATAGCTGTCGCTTGATGCTTTGCTCTCAGCAAATTCCTGATCCTCAACAACAACCTCTGTCGTATAAACCTTCTGTCCCTCACGGTTCGTATAGCTTCCTGTCTGGATACGTCCCGTAACTGCAATTTTCAGTCCCTGTCTGAAATACTTTTCCGCAAATTCTGCTGTACGTCCGAAAGAAACACAGCTGATAAAATCAGCACTTGCCTCTCCGTCACGACGGAATCTGCGATCAACTGCCAGTGTATATCTGGCGATTGCCAGGGCATTTTCTCCTGCGGAATATCTTACCTCAGGATCTCTTGTCAAGCGTCCCATTAATATTACTTTGTTCATCGTTCTACCTCTCTTATGATTTCACTTAACTGAACAGGTTCTTAATGGTGTTTTCAAAAATCCGCTGCAAAAATTATGCCTCTTTCTTGACAACCAGGTATCTTAATACATTGTCCATGATGCGGACATGTCTCTCGATCTCCGCCGGGCACTGAGAATCTGCTTCAAACTGAATAAAATAGTAGAAGCCTTCATGCATTTTCTGAATCTCGTAAGCTAATTTCTTCTTACCCCATTCTTCAACTTCTGTGATCACGCCGTTGTAACGTGTGATGTAGCCTTTTGCTTTCTCAACTACAGCGTCACGTGCTTCGTCCTCAAGCTTAGCGCTCACAACTAATGCTAACTCGTACTTGTTCATGCTTGTCTTAACCTCCTTATGGTCTTTTGGCCCTTTGCCTGTCAAAGAGCAAGGATATGAAATATATCACGATTGTTGATTCTAGCACATCTCTCCCGTGATGTAAAGCATAAATTTAATTTTTTTCAATTTTTTTCAAATCTCGTGTATTTTTCTCAACCAGCTTACGTGCCACCATGATCTGATGTCCGCAGCCCTTGCATTTCAGGCGAAATCCGCTCCTACGCGAAGGATTTCCCATTCTTTACTGCCACAGGGATGAGCCTTCTTCAGTGTGACAATATCTCCAACTTCATAATTTAATCCCATTTGATACTCCTCATTTTTAATTTGCAGATCATCCCAGGTTCCCATATTTTCAGACTCTTATCTGAGAAAACACCTGCCCGATCGGTTCTTTAATAAGAAGATCCGCATATTTATCCCTCGGTGTCGGTGCCTTATTGATCACCACCAGATGATTTCCCCGGAAATAATCGATCAGGCCTGCTGCCGGATATACCGCCAGAGAAGTTCCCCCAATGATCAGCACCTCCGCCTCCGAGATCACTCTTACTGATTCCTGGATCGTATAGTCATCCAGCCCTTCCTCATAAAGGACCACATCCGGCTTGATCATGCGCCGCAGCTACACCGCGGAACACCTTTCGATTCCTTCATATATTTAAAATCATAGAATTTCCCGCATTTCATACAATGATTTCGGTAAACGCTTCCGTGGAGCTCCAGGACCTTTTTACTTCCTGCCATCTGGTGAAGATTATCGATATTCTGAGTGATCACAGCCTTCAGCTTTCCTGTTTGCTCCATCTCCGCCAGCTTAAGATGTGCGCATTCGGTTTTGCAGTATCACAAAGCATCTTATCTCTGTAAAATTTAAAGAATTCCTCAGGTTTTCGCATAAAAAATGTATGGCTTAAGATCGTCTCCGGCGGGTAATCATATTTCTGGTTATACAGTCCGTCCTGGCTTCGAAAATCCGGGATCCCGCTTTCTGTTGAAACACCTGCGCCGCCGAAAAATACAATATTTCTGCTCTCATCAATGATCTTTTGTAATTTTTCTATCTCATTTCCCATATCATTTCCTCCCAAACTTATCCGCAAAAGCTCTACTGTGGGTTCACCGCATTCACTCTTTTTCCCTGTACCACAAAACGTGTTGCCTGATTGCCGGTACAGTTGATAATGTAACGATCTTATCCTTCACATTGGCTTCACTTGCAGTGGCATCTGTTCTGATCTCCGAATTCTGGAACATTTTTTTCTCATATTCCAGAAACTCTTTGCCAGGTCCTTTAAATAAGGTATACGTATCGCTGTTTACAGAAGTCGTATACGCTGCAATGATCTCATACCGGTAATCTTTTTCCGGTGTGAGGATCCAGAAATATTTGCTGGTATTATAAAGCGTCTCATCCGCTCTGTACTTTTTCAGCATTCCAAACATGGAACCATTCTTCATGTTGTGTCCGTACACCAGGGTATTACAATCGCTGAAATCTCTTTTGTTCTCATAATCAATAAAGATCGTTCCCGCAAAATTATAATTTTCTCATATGTCTGGTGCAGATAAAAATTATTATCCTCTCCCTGTACCACCGGATAACTGATCTCAGGCAATGCTTCCATATAGATCCAGCCGATCACATCCTCATTGATACTCCTGAGAGAATCAAAATCAATGCTCACAGGTGCTACAGGCTGTTCATCCGGCTGATCTATCTCTTCCACCTGGTCCGGATCACGTTCTGTCACTGCCATTTCGGAAATGCTGTTATATTCATCGGTTCCTTTTTTATATTCTGTATAAATATGATAAAGGTTAAAAGCTGCATAACAGAAAATACAGATTGCCACGATCAGAACGATCGTCAGAATATGATCTCCAACTGTTTTTTTCTTTTTCACCTTGTTTTTCCTGCTCATAATCACACTCCTTTAAATCTGTCAGGATCATCTGGTTTCTGTATTTATTATAAATATCCCTCCGTTTTCTTGCAACCGTTTTGTTTTTGTCCTGTTTTATACAGAAAGAAGCCGCCTCGGAATGGGCATCCGAAGCGGCTTGTAAGGTATATTCTATTTCAGAGCTGCTGTTATTTTTCAGGCCAGTTCTTTTCCTGTAAGCATTTTGTATGCCTGGAGATATTTCTCAATAGTCTTGTCAACGATCTCCTGCGGAAGTGTCCAGTCGTTGTCCGGATTGGCTTTCAGCCAGTCACGTGCAAACTGTTTGTCAAAGGATGGCTGACCATGTCCTGGTTCATAGCCTTCTGCCGGCCAGAAACGGGAGCTGTCCGGTGTCAGCATCTCATCACCGATAACCATGTTTCCGTCCTCATCAAGACCAAACTCGAATTTTGTATCTGCAATGATGATTCCCTTGCTGAGTGCATACTCTGCACATTTTTTGTAAAGAGCAATGGTGTTGTCACGAAGCTTTTCTGCATACTCGCGTCCTTTTCCTGGGAAGTATTTCTCAAGATGATCGATACTCTGCTCAAAGGAAATATTCTCATCGTGATCACCGATCTCAGCCTTGGTAGATGGTGTGTAGATCGGCTCAGGCAGCTTGTCGGATTCCTTCAGTCCCTCCGGAAGCTTGATGCCGCATACAGTGCCGTTCTCCTTATAGCTTGCCCAGCCGCTTCCTGTGATATATCCACGTACGATACACTCGATCGGAAGCATGTTCAGTTTACGGCACATCATGGATTTTCCTTCGAATTTCTCCTGCTGGAAAAACTCCGGCATATCCTTGGTATCTACAGAGATCATGTGGTTCGGAAGAATGTCCTCAGTCATGTCAAACCAGAATTTGGACATCTGGGTCAGTACAGCACCTTTCTTTGTAACTTCGTTATTCAGAATTACGTCAAAGCAGCTGATACGGTCTGTTGCAACCATGATCAGACTGTCTCCATTGTCATAGATCTCACGTACTTTACCTTCTTTGATTGGTTTTAATTCCTGCATGTTCTCACACCTCATCATTCGGTTATTTGATTTTTGTTTTCGACACCGTTACCGTATCACCTCACAAGCCCTCCTGTCAAGATATCAGGCCCCTTTCAGTCATAAGTATTCGTTAAGGGATCATTCATATTTCTAATAGTGATGCACATTCCTCCTGAAGCTTTTTCTCCTGTTTCCGGTAAAGAAGCTTCTCACTGCAGGCAAAATAAGGATCACAGCCATACTCTCGGATAAAGGCCGCCGCATGGCTGTTCCGGGTCAGTCCGGTGACAAAAAGCACCGTTTCCTGTCCGTCCCCGAAGCATTCCTTCATAAATGCAAATGCCTGTTCCAGCTCCCCGCTGATCTTTTTCGCACAGGCCTTTCTCTTCTCCGCCATTTCCGTAAACAGCTGCCGGATCCGTTCAAAGCCAGCCTCTGTTTCTGTGATATGCTCCTTTCGGATAGTAAGGCTGAATTCCTCCAGAGTGCGGATCACAAGCTCTTCTGTAGTCTGCTGATCTGCGGTAAGAAGCTCCGCCTCCAGACGGACAGCCAGACTTTTCTTCTTCATATCTGTAAATTCATCCAGCGCTGTCATGTCCTTTTTATCCTGAAGAAAAGCTTTCAGATGCAGAAGTTCCTGATAAACAGCACCTGTCTCACCATCCATCTTCTCATAGGTCAGAAAACCTCCGTTCAGACCGTCAAGCAGAAGCCCTGTCACAAGGAAGCGTTCCTCAAAGGAAGCTTCCTTCGCCATTTTTACCTTTTTCTGCTGTTCCTCCTCCGGCATCTCTCCGGAAAGCAGACGTTCCAGGCCATAGTCCTCTCCGTACTTCCGGTACAGCTGATAGCTGGCAAAAAAGCTTCTTGCGATCTCCTCTCTGCATAAATACTCCCCGACCAGATTCTCTGTGATCTCCACGCCCAGCTCCTCATAAGCCTTCAGGATCTCAGACAGGTCTTCCCAGCCTCTTGCTGTCACGAAGAATTTCCCGTCCACTGTATTTTCCACAGAATAAAAATGATCCTTTTTCATGCCGAGATAAGCCAGGATCGATCCGTGGATCTCCTTTTTCCAGGCATACTCCATCCACACCTCAAGATCTGCCTCGATATCCATCCTCCGCACACGGTCCAGTGTTACAATATCAAACTCCCGGACCGATTTATTATATTCCGGAGGATTTCCTGCTGCCGCGATCAGCCATCCTTCCGGCACACTGTGCTTCCGAAGGTCTTGTTCTGAAGGAACTGCAGCATGGTAGGCGCAAGTGTCTCGGAGACACAGTTGATTTCATCGATAAACAGGATTCCCTTCTTCTTTCCGGTACGTTCCATACAATCATACACAGAAGCAATGATCTCGCTTAAGGTATACTCTGTGATGCTGACCTCTTTTCCGTTGTAGCACCGGGTCACGATCCTTGGCAGTCCTACCGCACTCTGTCTTGTATGATGGGTAATGGTATAGGCTACCAGACCTACATTACATTCCTCTGCCACCTGCTCCATGATCGCTGTTTTCCCGATTCCGGGAGGCCCCATAAGCAGGACGGGACGCTGCCGGAGTTTGGGAAATGTGTAGCGTCCGGCTGCATCCTTCCGGTTGTAAGCCAGTAAGGTATGTTTGATCTCTTCTTTTGCCTCTTTTATGTTCATGTTCTGTAACGCACTCCTTCCTGTTCTGCCACAAGCCGGATCGCCCAGGGCGGAACAAGCTCCATTTTTTCTGTTTTATGTAAAAATACAAAGGCCGTTTCATAATCCGGTTTGCTTCCGGGATATATCCCATCCCCGTCTGTAAAATAGATCAGAGCCTTAAGACTGCGGATTTCTTTTTTCTCCTGCTGCTCCTTCACATACCGGAACACCGGCCGGAAATCTGTTCGCCCCGGCCCTGTATGGTGATATTTTTGCTGTATTCCTTCCATTCTTCCTCGGAATGGATCACCTTAACATCCTGGATACAGCAGTCACACTGGATCAGGTACACCTTCATTTTATGGAAAAAATTCTCTTTTTCACTGAGAATGGAATACGTTTCTCCAAGGAATCTCCGCACAGTCTCTCCATCACAGGAGCCGGAAGTATCAATGGCGATCACCAGCTCCTCCAGACGGTTCACTTCCTTATATTCCAGCGGCTCGATCAGCGGAAGATTTCCATAATGCTCCATCCCGTAATTATAAAAAATATAATCAAAGCTTTCCGTATCCAGCTCCACCTCTTCCCGCAGCACAGAAAACTGACGGAGAAATTTTTTTGTAATCGTATCTTCCGGATCTTACCGTTCCTGCCTCTTCCTTCTGGTCCCCTTTCTGACTTCCCCGCCGTTTCCGGTGATCCTGACGGTTTGCGGCAGTATAGGAAAGAAGCTTGTTCCATTTTTCCTTTGTTCTTTTTCCTTTTTCTCCTGTGCAGGCATCCCATAGTGAGTGATCATCAAAATGGAACGCTTCTTCCATCTCTTCCAATCGAAATGGAAATACCTGATCTTTCAGTTTCTGGCAGATCTTTTCTGCGGAATCCGCGCCGTTTCCAAGCATATGGAAAACTTTTTTTTTCCGGATTTTTTTTTTCATTTCCACCTGTCTCCAGAACCGGGATCTTTTCTCTGGAAATGATCTGTTCCACCGCAATATCACAGGCTAGGTTCCATAAACGTCTGTCTTCCTGATTTTCCCGAAAAAGATGCAGATACAGGCAGTGCAGCAACATATGCAAATACCCTCGTCGCACTGCCTCCGGCTTTTTCACATAAAGTTCCAGCAGATATTCCGGAGAAAAAAGGAAGAACTCTCCGTCTGTTCCAATGGTTCTGGTCTCTTCCGAACCCTTCCCGGAAATGCAGGCAAAAGCACCGTCCAGATATGGAAAATAGTAGTACAGTTCGTTCCTCACATTTTCCAGGATATGTATTCCCAGTTCTTCCTGATTCCGGTCCACCGAATCCGCCTCCTGTCCTTCTGATCAAACTATAGCACTCCAAAAAAATACTGCACACTCTTGACAACAGGACTATGATAGAGTCAAGAGGTGATTATTATATTACATGATGAAACACGTAAACTACTTATTGAAGCTTGGAATAAAACGCACAATGCAAAAGAAATCCCAGAGTGTTTTTCTGTGAATACCAGTACTGTTTACCGCCTGGAAAAACAAATGCGTGAAACAGGTTCTGTAAAAACAAGAACATCACAGAGAGGACGTAAACATGCCCTGACACCGTAAGATATCCAAAATATTGACCGGGTGGTTCAGCAGGAACCAGATATCACAATTGATGAAATCATTGATAAACTTGGTCTGCATGTTTGTAATGAAACAGTCCGCAAGGCAGTTATTAAACTCGGGTATTCTTACAAGAAAAAATCTCTTCATACCTCAGAGCAGGAGCGTCCCCGATGTCAGGGAAAAACGCAGAAACTGGAAAAAACATATGTCGGAGAGAGACATAAATCATCTGGTCTTTCTGGACGAAAGCGGAGTAAACATCAATATGACGCGACATTATGCCAGAGCATGGAAAAACCGGAGAGCAGTAGATAAAACTCCACTCAACACGCCCTGCAATACAACCGTTCTTTCTTCCATACGTCTGAATGGAGACTGTGCCTATACAGTCTATCAGGGAGGAACTACTGCAGAGCGGTTTGCAGAATACCTGAAAACAAAGTTGCTGCCGACGCTTTCAGAAGCAGACATTATCGTTATGGATAATATGCGTTCCCATCATGCAAAAGTGGTGAAACAGCTACTGGACAGCTCAAAAGTAACCTATCTGTATTTACCCCCGTATAGTCCGGATCTGAATCCGATTGAAAAGATGTGGTCAAAACTCAAAGCATTTTTAAGGAAAGAAAAGATACGGATTGCATCGGAATTACCATCAGCTATTTCAAAAGGATTTTTAACAATTCGTCCAAAGGATGCATAGGGTGGTTTCATTCGTGTAATTATGTGCAATAATTTATTGGATTGCTATAATAATGTAGAAAGCCTCTTAAGAGAAGAAACTAAACTGTCAATATTGGAGGCTGTTACAAAGTCTCCTTCTTTTACATTCGTATATCCAGAATATAGTGCTTTTTCATCTTCTGTCAGTTTCGAACTGTCTTTCAGGAAAGAAAATCGCAAAACTTCCATACCTATGATATTTGCCAGGCCCTTACATGCAGCCTCAAAAGACTGACCTTCTACACCTTTCAGACTGATGAAAATGACAGGAAACTGCCCCATATAAGTCTCACACAGTTCTTTTTCTTTTGAAATATTCAGACTCTGAAACAGGTTTTTATCACAGCCGATTTCAAAAAATGATTTAAGCATATTCATATTAAGGCTTTTTCCGAAACGACGTGGACGAGTAAAAAGATTCACTTCACCCCAGTTTCTCAACAAATCTGCAATCATCTCGGTCTTATCCACATAGTAAAAATCTTCTCTTATCAACTTTTCAAAATCATCCACACCAATGGGAAGTTTTTTTCCATATACCATGATCCTGCTCCTTTCAAAAGATTATTACATATATCTTATCATTTGACCTGTTTAATGGCAAGTTACAAGGTGATTTTCCACGTGTAAAACACAAGCCTCCACCTACAATTTGTAAGCGAAGGGCTTGTATTATTTCATGATTGATCTAACTTTCAAATCAGATATTCAGCAGATCGCTGAATACTTTCAGTGCTCCATCTGTCTCATGTGCAAGAACACGTTTTGCAAGAACTTTACCAAGCTGAACACCTTCCTGGTCAAAGCTGTTCAGGTTCCACAGGAATCCCTGGAACATTACTTTGTTTTCAAAGTGTGCAAGGAGTGCACCAAGGCTTGCAGGATTTACCTGATCACCAATGATGATGCTTGACGGACGTCCACCTTCAAAGTTCTTATTGCTGTTTTCATCAGATTTACCACATGCAAATGCAACGATCTGAGCTGCAACGTTAGCGCAGAGTTTCTGCTGGCTTGTGCTGTCCTGGATCACTACATCTGTGCCCATCTGGTTATTTCTGTATCCGATGAACTGAAGCGGTACGATATCAGTTCCCTGATGAAGAAGCTGATAGAAAGAATGCTGTCCGTTTGTTCCTGGTTCTCCAAAGATTACCGGTCCTGTTACATAATTTACAGGATCACCGAACGGTTTACAGATTTTCCGTTAGATTCCATATCAAGCTGCTGCAGATGTGCAGGGAAGCGGCTGAGTGCCTGTGAATATGGAAGAACTGCTGTGCTTGGATATCCAAGGATGTTTCTTTCATATACGCCGATCAGCGCATCCAGCATAGCCGGGTTCTGCATAACATCTTCGTTTTTAGCAAGTTTATCTTCTTCTGCTGCACCTTCAAGGAATTCTGCAAATACTTCCGGTCCGAATGCCAGAGATAATACAGCACCGCCAACTGCAGATGTGGAAGAATAACGTCCACCGATATAATCATCCATGAAAAATGCTGCAAGATAATCATCACTCTTAGCAAGTGGAGAAGTCTCACTTGTAACAGCGATCATATGCTTGGAAGCATCCAGTCCTGCATTTTTAAGAGCATCTTTTACGAAGGATTCATTTGTCAGTGTTTCAAGAGTTGTACCTGATTTAGATACCAGTACGAAAATGGAATGTGCAACATCAATAGAATTCAGGACTGCTGCTGCATCATCAGGATCTACATTGCTGATGAATCTGGCTTCCATTTTAAATTTGTCATTTTTCTTTGCCCAGTTCTCAAGTGCAAGGTACATTGCACGCGGACCAAGGTCACTTCCGCCGATACCGATCTGAACAACAGTTGTGAATTTTTCTCCTGCTGCGTTTGTAATCTCACCTGCATGTACTTTATTGGCAAAGTCAGCAATCTTCTGCTGCTGTTCTACATAGAAAGCACGTTTGTCAACGCCGTCAGCTGTAACAGTATCACCAAGCTGGCCACGTGTCAGCTGATAAAGAACGAGACGTTTCTCACCTGTATTGATCATTTCGCCATTGTAGAGAGCTGCGTATTTTTCAGTAAGCTGTGCTTCTTTTGCAAGCTTTTTGAGACCTTCAAGTACGTCGTCATCTACCTGTTTTGCAGCATAGTTATATGCAAGACCAGCAGCCATCGGTACGCTGTATTTTTTAACACGTTCTGCACCATTTTCTCCGGTCATAGCTTCTACAAGGTTTACTTTCTTTACATTTGAAAGTTCTTTGAAAGATTCAAGAGTATCCAGGTTGTTCCAGGTACTCATAATAAGATTCCTCCTTAAAATTAGATGTTCCCGCTGTTTTCAGGATTCGTTTCAATCTCTTTGATTATAATATCAAATGAAGGTAAATTCAAGTCTGCAAACGGAGGTGTGGATATTCTCTCTATAAAATCAACGCCCTTTTTCCCTCATCTGGATCGTACACCTTAAAAAAAATTACAGAGAAAGCTCCTACAATGCCATTCAACACTATAGGAACCTTCTCTGTAATTTTTATTCTATTCTGTCGTTTGCCCTTTCACCAGACAAACATCCTTCAAAATAATATCTTCATGTAATTTTGCACCATTTATTTTCTTTAATAATACATCTACCAATGTATCTGCCAATTCTTTTATTGGCTGTGAAACATAAGTCATTGACGGATAACTTATCTTTGCAATCAGCGTTCCATCATATCCTACTGCTTTAAATTCATCAGGAATACACATTCCCCTCTCACCTGCACATTTTAACGCATTCATAATGATCAAATCTTCCGAAAACATTGCATCCATTTCCGGATATTCATCAAAAAGTTTATTCATTTGCTGATGATATTCTTCTGTTCTTTGTTTTGTATTCCAGATATAATCGATACATTTTACACCATTTTTCTTCAATGTTTCTGAAAAAACCCTATGACGATTAATAGAAGGAGATTTATCTGTTACAACAGCCGTTACATTTAAAACGCATTTGCAGTCATTCTTTATAATTTCATTTGCAGCCAGCAAACCACCCTTATTATGGTCAGAATAGATGGTTGGAATCTCTTCCGCAACTCGATAATCAAATGCCACAATAGGAAGATCCAGATTCTGATATTCGGACTCTGCTAACATATGCGTTCCAAGAATAATACCATCTACCATATTTTCTCTCATCATTTTTATATAATCTCTTTCTTTATCTTCCGTATCTCCGGTATTACATAAAAAAGTTTATAATGATGTTTATAAAGTTTTTTTTTCGATGTATTTCGTTATTTCCGCCCAAAAAGGATGCGAGCTGTCAGGCACGATCAGACTAATATAATAAGATTTTTGTCTAAAAAGGTTTCTAGCAATCTGATTTGGGACATAATCAAGCTGATCAATTGCTTTATATACACTTTCGTATGTATCCTGTGATATATACCCTTTATTATTCAATACTCTTGAAACAGTTGTTACAGAAACTCCAGCCAGTTTGGCCACATCTTTAATATTTGCCATTCAATCCTCCGTGATTTTACAGATTCGCTTGTTTCTTTATATTATAACTATTTATTCATGTATTTCGCAAGCCAAACTCTACTTTTGCACACAAAATCTTCAAAATGCTCTAGTCAACCTCTTATTCTGTTTCTGCTCGGATCAATAATACCCTATTTTCCAACAATTTCTTTGAGAACACCCTGAACAACAGCTTTTACAAGTTCATCCTGGGATGGCTGGTCTAATACACCTTTTCCATTGCTTGAGAAAAGTATCATCTTCTTCATGGTTTCCTGTTTAACAGCCTCAACTGCCGCCGGAATCAAATCAATGATACCTTTATTCATACTTTCAAATTTGCGGAATTCAGCCTCTACTGCTGCCACATTGATATCCGTAAAAATATTGATCTTGCTTATACCTTCCTGAATCGCACGTTTGAAGTCGTTGTCTGTAAGTCCGGAACCGCCATGCAGAACAAGCGGTACATCTACTGTATGAGCAATGGTATTAATTCTCTCAAAATCAAGCTTTGGAGGCAACTTATATGCCCCGTGGGCAGTTCCTACTGCAATTGCAAGAGCATCCACACCTGTTTTGTCAACAAAGTCTTTTGCCATCCTCGGATCTGTATAGAAATCAGCCGGATTGATATGGGCGCTTCCCTCTGCAGAATCCGGGTTGTCACCTACATGTCCGAGTTCGCCCTCGATGGTTGCTCCATAAGAATGCGCGATGTCTGCCATTTCTTTAACTTTTCTTACATTATCTTCATAAGAATCTGTAGAGCAGTCATACATAATGGATGAGAATCCAAGTTCCAGAGCTTTCAGGCATGTTTCTTTCTTAAGGCCATGATCCAGATGAATAACTACCGGAACATTTGCTTTCTTAGCCATAGGAATAAGATAATAGGAAACCTCTTCCAGTGGTCCGTATGGAAGAAGTACTTCCGCAGTTCCCATGATAACCGGTGACTGAGAATTTTCTGCTGCTGCAATGATTCCTCGCGCCAGTTCCAGGTTTACCGCATTAAATAGTCCTACTGCATATTTTCCCTTTTTTGCCGGATAAAGCACATCATTCATATTAACTAACATTTTTTCTACCTCTTACTTTCTTTTTTCCCAACCTGCGGCAATCTTCTTCTGTACTTCATCAAGTGGAATGATTCCACTGAGCGCATCATAGGTCTGTACACAGAGCGCTCCGGTCGCTGTTGCAAGATGAAGAGCATCCTCCCAGCTTTTGCCTTCCAGGATAGCACTTAAGAATGCAGCAATCGTCGTATCTCCGGCGCCTGTTCCAGATGCGACTTTGTCTTTTTCTACGAAATAACTCTTCTCAAAAGCTTCTTTGACTGCCCATGTCTCCGCAATCTCTTCTCCGATTCCACCACCAATCTTCAGAAGCTGTTCCTTGGCTGCTGTGCGAAAATAGATGCCCGGTGTACCACATTTGATCAGGATAACTTTTGCACCATAGGAGAGAAGCTTATCTGCCAGTGGCCTGATATCTTTTTCAACATCAAGGAAGTTCGTTACATCTGAACCATTTGCCTTTCGTTCCATTCATGATAACGGTCACGGTCCAGCATAATGCAGAGTTCTTCAACACTCGGCACAAAGAAATCAATGTACGGAATCACAGATTTCAGAACTTCGTTCCAATCCTGGGTACCTGCTTCTGTACTTTCTTCAAACATTGCCATATCAACAGAGATTGCAACTCCCTGTTCATGAACAGCCTTTAAAAGACGAACCAGTTCTTTGCCGCCATCAATATACATCTTCCGCATCAGCGATGGATAGCCAAAATGGAACAGATTTGCTCCTTTTACCTTTTCCAGATCGATATCATCCAGAGTAAATGTATCATTAGCACCTGAGCAGTGAAGGAAGATCCTGTCAATGCCTGCCGGTGCAAGGATTACAGAATAAGAAGTTCCGACTCCTTTTCTTACAATCATGCTCTCCGGAGATGCACCATATTTTTCCAGTTCGTTGAGAACCATCTGACCAAATGCATCATCTCCGACCATTCCCATTAGTTCTACATCTGCGCCAAGACGTTTCATGCCAACACCTGTGTTGGATACCGATCCGCCAAGACTTACTTTGGCCGCATCCATTGCGATTAGTTGCCCCGGTCTGAAAAGGTCTTTGATGTTTTTTTCTTCCTTGCTCTTAAAAGCCGGTGTAATATCCAGACAGATATGTCCGGCTGCAATTGCTTTCTTTATGCTCATGTTCTATCCTCACAGTTATTTCTTACCATACCGATTTTATTCAGTTTCATAAGCATATATATCCACCTTATGCTCTCCTGTCATTTCCTTGCCAAAGGAACCTTCCACCAGATTTCCATCCATTTTTACTGTATAGCTGTCACCATGCCCATGTATCTCAAATACAAATTTTGCATTCTGATATGGAACAGAATCAAGTACTGCTCCCTCAAATTCATCCAAAATACATGGATGTATCTGAATTCCCTGTTCACTATAACGTATTCCAAAAATTCCATTAACAATAAATCCAATAAAACCTGCCGCATGCCATGGCAGGTGCGGCCATCTCCACGCTCTTCCTGTATCAACATCCATTACTTCATGAAAAGATTTATTCAGGAGCACATTTCTCACCTGTGCATAAATAAGTTTTTTCAGAAACTCTTTATTTCCACTTTCACCAGCTGCCTCTGATAACCCAAGCGTCCATGATACCCAGCATGCTCTCCAGAAATGGTTTTTTTCTTTGCGGAACGGATACCAGTTAATTCCAAACTCAGAAAATGCCTCTGGATTACTTTCGATTGTCTTCAAAAACAGATTTCTCTGTCTCTCAGTTGCAATACCAAATCGTGGCCACAAAACCATTTCTGCCCCAGTCGTCTCCCACCAGCCTTTTTCGTATGCTTCACTTCCTATTGGTCCACTTGTAAAGCATTCTTTTTCTTCATTCCAGTATTTTTCCTTTATGGATGCAAGCATTTCCTTCGAACGACTTTCCCAGAACTTAATTCTCTCCGGATAGCATCCTGTCACCTCACATATTCTGGCGACATCCTGATACATCAGGGCAAATGCAATTTCTGTTCCAAGACAGTATCCGCCATTCTCCGGTTCTTCAAAAGCATCCTGCGCAAGACACATGGTTGCATGAACCAGCTGCATTTCTTCATCATAACGTGCATCCGCTTCTTCTGCATATTTTATAATTCCAGGTAACATTTCATACAAAAGCTGGATATCTCCAGTTGTTATATAATGATCCCATGCTGCAATCGCCGGCATGGCAGCACAGTCAACACCATTATTAAATCCATGTTCAGAAATATAGGATAACGACTCCCTGGCTTCATCCGGTGCAAGTAGATTCTGACATCGAAATGCTGCATGGCAGGTATCTCTTACCCAACTTCCAAAACCTTCTCCTTCTCTTTGAAAAACAGCCGCATTCATCAGACCTTCTTGTCCTGGCAAGGCATACTTTTTATTTCTGTTCTGACACATAATATCTGTTGCAAGCGAAAATGCTGCATTTATGACGTTATGCTCTGTATGTAATTTCGGGTAGGCTGAATCTTCCGGTGCGTCCCAACGCTCGGTTCGGTTCTGGATTCTTGTCATGTCTCCCCACGGAGTATCTCTCCAGCAGAATTCTTCCACCGCGCGTACAGGTGATAAAACTATTTTTCCACCACGCAGTGCCCATGCTGCAGGTTCTCCATAAATACGATCTTCTACACATTTCTCATATATTGTGTAAGATTCAGATTTAAACAACGGCTGTCCTTTTTCTTCCTGTTCGATCAGCCTTCTGTTTTCTTCTTCATATCTCGTATATCTTAAACCCCATATATTCAGACAAATGACAGAGGCTGTTTTTCCATTCGTATGGATTTCAAAATACGGGTCCGCATTATATTGCAGATAAAATGATGGATTATTGATATTTTCCACCTGCTCACTTCGAATCTTATAATCTTCTTTTTTCGGTCCATTATCCTGTACTATGAGCATTGCATTCTTTCTGTCTGCATATAATTCCTGAATTGCCATGTCCCTGTAGAAATGCAGATACAGTCTTCCTTTTTCCGTTGGAATTTTCATTTTATATCCCTGACAGTTCAGTGTCTGATCTAATGCCTTCCAGACCCACTTCACTCCACACAGCTCAAACTCAATTTCCGGTTCCTGTCCGACAAACATCTCCAGTTCTACCTCACAGGCCTTTGTCTGAATATCAGATAAAATATTTTCAGGTGCCAGAAGTCGGACTTCCGGCCATACGTCTGGTCCCTGACGAAATCTCATGAGAAATTCAAACTTTTTATCAATATGCTCATTATGCCACTGTCTAACCCACACTCGCAGATTATCCATCTGTGCAGCTGGCTTTATCTGTTCTCCTGAAAAAACGGATGGAATACTGATTGCATTAGATGATGCAACACCTTCACACGTTTTTTTCGCAGTCTGACCTAGAATCCAGATTTTTCCATCTTCTTCAAATTCTATTTGTTTTTCGACATCTCCAATCCATTTATCTGATTTCCGGCAGTTGATTTCAATTTCTTCTAACTCATTCTCCTCGGATTTCCAGTGCAGCAGATCCTTGCTTACAAGTCTCATAGCTGTTTGATTTTCTTCATTTCCTGTCAGTGAACATGGATCGGTTACACAATCTAAAACCCACTGTTCTCCTGCTTTTTTTACACTGTTCAGTTCCCGGATACATCCGGTTGGCGGCATATAATGAATGACAGACTTAGACAGTTCTCTTCTTCTCTGTTTTTCCGGATCATCAGAAAGTTCTATTGCATTGATCCATCTGCTCGCCGGACCTTCTGCCTGAATATCGTCCCCGAAAAATCTTTCAGGGGATATGCCATCCAATAGTCCACTCTTGTCTTAGATACTTTCATCTGAATAGTTTCTTTTTTTCCAGTACTGTCTGAAATAGTTATAATACATGGATCTGCATTCTCTTCATAAGGAATGCGCAACCAGTTTTCTTCGTGCTTTTTCAGAAAATGCTTTTTCATTTCTGTCTCTGTTCCTTTCTGTTAGCAATCTTCTTTATTCCACTACGTCAATCTTTTTACTTCTGTAAACTTCTTTCAACAGCTCCAGCTGTTTTTCATCAGGTGCTTCAAACATCTGCTGATTCACTCCGACATGTTTTGCTTTTTCAACTCCAAAATCATGATACGGCAAAAATTCCACACTCTTGATGTTTCTTCCAAGAGCTGCAAAAAAATCTGCTGTTGCAACAGCATTTTCTATCTCATCATTGATTCCTTTTATAATTGGAAGCCTGATCATGATCGGTCTGTAATTCACCAGTTTTTTCAGATTCTCTTTGATCAGGGTATTTTCTGTTCCTGTATATTCTTTATGTTTTTCATTGTCAAACATCTTAAAATCTACAAGAAACAGATCTGCACATTCTGTCATTCTGTGTATCACTTTCCAAGGAAAAGCAAGTGCTGTTTCAAAAGCAACTGAAATATGCTCTTTCTGAAGTCTGTTGCACAAATCATATAGAATCTCTGCCTGCATCATTGGTTCTCCACCGGAAAAAGTAACACCACCTTCTGAAATTTCATAGAGTCTTCTGTCTCTGAGCAAAAGTTCCGATAATTCTTCAGCAGAATAATAACTTCCTACGATTTCCAATGCTTCTGTGCAGCAAATTTCCACACACTTTCCACACACAGTACAAAGAGTTCTTTCATAAATATGCTGCCCGTTTTGTATCTGTTGTGCTCCTGAGGGACAGATTTCAATACACTGACCACAGCCAATACATTTATTTTCCGTATAACTCAGTATACTTTCCTTTTTCCATGTCTCCGGGTTGTGACACCATTTGCACCGCAAATTACATCCCTGTAAAAATACAGTTGTCCGTATTCCCGGTCCGTCATGCAGAGAAAAGTTCTGTATCTGACTTACCAGTAATTTTTGCTTCATTTTACCGCTTACCTCTGTGTACGCTGAATTACCTCATTCTGCATTTCCGCAGTCAATGTATGGAAATATGCACTGTATCCACACACTCTTACTACAATATTTTTATGTGTTTCCGGATTTTTCTGTGCCTCTAAAAGTGCATTCCTGCTGATAACATTAAAATCCATAATGCTTCCGCCATTTTCACAGAAGGCCCGCATCACACTTGCAAACAATGACGCTGCGGAGTTTTATACATCAGTGGAATGTCCATATAAATAACTGCCCCACCCGGATATTTCGTGTAATCCATTGTTTTTATTGCATCAAGTAATGCTGCAATATTGATGTTTTCTGTACTTTCACTTGGGTTAACGCCTCGTGAGAGAGCACTTTCACTTTTTCGTCCATCGGCCGTTGCAATCGTTACATTTTTAAACCAGTTATAAGAATAAAAAGCAAATAATGACGCTCAAATTTTCCGCCTCTGTAATTTGCCTGTCCTCCAAGACATTCAGCCAGATCATCCATAACCTTTTTTCCAAATTCTGTAGCATCTTTATCCTTGCAGAATTTTGGGACTTTATGAAGCAAATATTGTCGAAGGATCTCATCATCTCTGAAGTCTTCTTTCATCGCTTTAAGCAGGTGACCAAATGTCGTAATCTTATCTTCATATACTGCCTTCTTTATCGCATATAACGAATCAATTACTGTCCCTGCACCCGCAGCAGCAAAATTATCTGTATTATAGACAGCACCGCCTTCTGAGACATCTTTTGCCGTCTCAGTACATGATGGCATAGTTGCAGAAAAGAACAACGACGGATTTATTATTTTCCACCATGAACCATATTCGTTATATTTTTTCACAAAGAAATTCAGTTCATTTCTATAATTTTCAATTACAATATGATAGAATTCTTCAAAATCGCTCGCATTCGCAGCTGGAATAAATTTAAATCCATCCCTTTTAAATACGTCATTCCAGTACTCTGGATATAAGGATCCATTTAACATCTGCACAAGATTAAGATAGGTATATGCTCTGCTGTTGACTTCATTAGAAAGACAGATTTCCTGGCAGCCACCTGCGACATAAAGTCGACAGTCTTCCAGACTTTTTCCCTGCTTCTGATTTGCTGGAATTATCACATCATCATTAAAGACAGACAGCACATTCAGACCCATTCCTGCCAATTCACCAACCTGCATCAGAAATTCATCCGGATGCTTTGCCGATATTCTCACCTGTAGTTTCGGATTTGCAAAATGATATTTTTTATAACTGTTTATGATCATCCTGCTTATGTCATTATAAACAATATTGCCATTTTTATCACATCCGCCTATAATAATATCTGCATTTGTGCCCCCTGGCAGGTCTGCTTCAAGATCCCATCTTGCATCTGTCATTGATACAAAACAGTCAACCAGTTCCTGCGCCTCATCCGGCGTTATTCGATTATTTTTCAAATCTCTTTCATAATAACTAATCAGGATTCTGTCCAAATGGCCAATCACAGCAAATCCAAGACCATCTAACGCATTGCACATCTCACGCGTAAACCAGATTGCACACATTGCTTCATAAAATGTTTCTGCCGGTTCAGATGGAATTCGGCGTGCCGTAACAGCAATCATTTTAAGTGCCTTTACATGTTCCTCATCGTGTTCTGTTTTCAGCATTTCCTCCGCTTTTTCTGCAAATCTTTCAGAAATTTTTTGCAGACTTCGGCATACATCGACCATACATTTTAAAAAATCCTGCTGATGATCTGTAAGATTTTTCTCTTCCAGACGCATCATTGCATGTCTGATTATTCCTGATAGACCATATTTCAACACAGTTTCACAATTTGCATAGTGATGCGCCGCATCCATAAACTGTGGTCCGTTCATGACACCATATTTTCCGTAGTATCCACTCCATTCTCCATATTCATCTACAAAATCTGGGTATTGCTTCATTAGCCAACATCCAATGCCTGGCTGTGGCGGGAACGATGCCGTAACACTGTTCTGTTCTCTTCCTGTATCAATTTCTGCATAAAACGGACTGGATGGAAAAAGAATCACTTCAGCATCCCTGGCTGCAATTCTGTAGATCCATGTTTTTTTCTGAAAAGAGCTTGCCTTTGGATTTTCTTTCTGGAGGCGGTCCAGTTCTTCTTCCATTCTGGAAACATCGGTTGGATAATTAGAATATACCTCTTTGGTCTCTTTAAAATATTCTTCTTTATTGAATCGATAACCTGCCATCATGCGTTCCTCCTGAGTTGCCTTAAAAATTTAAAACTACCTTCAATGCAGTTCTGTCTTTTACTGCCTGAAATCCTTTTTCATAATCATCTATTGAAAATCTATGTGTCACAAATAAATCGATGTCTATTTTCCCATCCATAATCGCATCACAAACCGGCTTATGTACTTCTGCTTCTACCTCAGGCACCGGCCACTGCACATACTGAATATTGAAATTCCTGAGTTCCGGTAATGGTACATTCAGATTTTCTCCGCTTTTTAAGCCATATACAGCAATTGTCCCTGTCTCTTTAATATAGTCCAGACACTGCGTGATTGTCTGATTTGATCCAATCGTATCTATACAGATATCGGACTTTCTGTCAAACAGATCAGAAGCTTTTTTCTTTTCTTCTTCGTCTTTGTTAAGAAATGTACCTGCTGCTCCCAGTTTTTCTGCTGTTTCCAGCTTGTCTCTGTGATTTCCCAGGACATAAATCTCCTGAATTCCCATCAGTTTGCACAGCTTAGAAAAGCAAGCGCAACCGGTCCGTCTCCGAGTATGACCATCTTCTTTTTATCTTCAACGCCGATTCTTTTTAATGCACTGTATGTTTCCTTTAAAGTTATCAGCATAGAAGCAGCTTCTGCCTGCATTCCTTCCGGGCACACCTGCTGTGTAATTCCAAGATTAATATCTTTTACATCGGCCTGGTCTGCCATGGCTGCTTTATAATCTTTTACAATTCCATATTCAGCAAATCCGCCCCAAGCGCTGGAAAATTTCTCATTATCCGGTTGTCCTGCCCTGACTACAAGATCTCCCACTTTAAAAGAAGTAACTTTTTTGCCGATTTTAACAACTCTTCCTGCATCTTCGTGTCCTAAAACCGCCGGATATCTCGTTACTTCTCTGACTTTTCCTCCAATAACTCCCAGATCCGTTCCGTTACAGATCATACAGCATTCATTTTTTACCAGTGCTTCATACTCTCCGATCTCCGGAATCGGAAGCTTTTCTTCCAGGTACAGTTTATTGTCTTCTGTTACCACTAAACCTTTCATAACTGATCTCCTTTTTACTATTTAATGCCGGTTGCAGCTACAGACTGCATAAAATATTTCTGGAATGCAAAAAACAGAATCAGAACAGGAATCATTCCAATCACGATAACACCCATGATCAGATTCCATGTCGGCTGTTTGATTACAGATGCGCCACAGATTGAACTTATTCCCAATGTTACTGTCCATTTGCCTTCACTTCTGACGGATAACAACATCCAGATCAGATTATTCCACGCAGAAATAAATGTATAAATTCCTAATGTTGTCATACTTGATTTCGTATTTGGCAGTAAGATCTTCCAGAATATCTGGAAATGATTTGCTCCATCAATTTTTGCTGCTTCATCCAGTTGCTTCGGTATTCCCATATAAAACTGGCGCATAAGAAATGTTCCAAACGGAATGGACCATGCTACCTGCGGAAGTATCATCCCCATATATGTATCCAGCATATTGAGATTTCTACACAGATTATAAGACGGAATCAGTCTTACAGTAATCGGAATCATCATCGTTGACAAATAAAGAATAAAAACAATATTTCTGCCTTTGAACTCAAGTCTGGTAAATACATATGCAGCTAAACTACAGAGGAAAATAGTAAGTGCGGTCACTGCTATCGCAACAATAAATGAATTAAAAAAGCACTTGGGAAAATCCAGCAGCTGCCATGCTTTTGTAAAATTCTCCCATTGCGCTGCTTTCGGCAAAATTCTTCCAACACTTGTTGCAAGATCTGTATCCGATTTCAATGCAGTAGATAATATATAAACAAATGGAAACAGCATGATTACTACAAATGCAGCTATAATTACCCAGATTAAGCTGTCTCCCAGAATTTTATTTCTTAATTTTCTGGTCATAATCTCTTCTCCCTTCTCAATCTTTGTCACTTGTCAACTTTAACTGTACAACCGAAATAATAATCGAAAGAATAAAGATAAATACTGCCATTGTACAGGAATATCCCATTTTCAAAGATGAGAAAGCAGTCTTATATAATGTCAGCCCAGTTAAATACGTACTTGTTCCAGGTCCACCATTTGTCATCGTATAAACAAGATCAAATTCCTGGAACGTACCGATTACACACATGAGAATAATATATGTAAGAACTGGTTTCAGCTGCGGCAATGTAATATAAACAAATTTATGCCATGCATTTGCACCGTCCAGATCTGCCGCTTCAAAAAATTCCTGCGAAATTTCCAGACGTCCTGCAACAACCATAACCATGTAATATCCTGCCCATCTCCAGATTGTTACGATTGCCATAGAACCCAGTGCAATCTTGCCATCTGTCAGCCAGCCAATTTTTTCGAATCCCAATACACTCAGGAAGTTATTGATAACACCATAATTCGTTCCCATCAGATATCTCCATGCAACACCGGTTGCAACCAGAGAAAGTGCACATGGTAAAAAGAAACTGCCTCTGATAAATTTCGAAATAACTTCACTTTTATTATTTGCAAACAACACAAGTTCACACATAATGATAGAAAAAATGACAATTGGCGGAACATTCATCAGGATATACTTGATCGTGTTGCCCAGACTTGTCCACCAGAGTTTATCTTTCAGCAGATTTTGATAATTCTCTAATCCTGTAAATATCTTACCTTTTAATGGATTCCAGTCATAAAATGACATGTGGATGGAATCTACCATTGGCCAAAATACAAACAATCCCAGCAAAATCAGGGACGGCAACAGAAACAAAACAGCAATCCGCCAGTCTCCTTTTTTACGTTTTACTACTGTTTTTGCGTTACTCACATGAATCCCTCCTAGTTAAATCCAAGGGATGATACAGAGTATTTTCCATATCATCCTTTTATTCTTAGTTACTGAGCAAGTAAACCATTTAACTGATCTGCCATGCTATCCAGCGTACTCTTGATATCAGCATCATTATGCCAGATTTCATCAAAATACTGTCCAATGATCGTCTGCTGGTCTGCAAATGTTTCTGTAAGGTCAATATATCCTGCATATTTCAGTCCTGTATTAAACAATTTCATATCATGGTTTTCGTCAAACATAGATACGGAAAGATCTGCCTGAGACTTTCTTACTGCAATCTGTGGAGATGTATTATCTTCAAGATATAATGCAAGCCCCTCTTCGCTGGTCAGATATTTAATAAACTTTTCTGCTGCTTCCGGGTTTTCACAGCTGCTTGAAATGCCAATACCATTCAGGAAAAGTACTTCTGCCTGTGTACCATCATTTGCACGTGGCGCATTCATTGCTTTCCAGTTTACATCGTCCTGAAGATATGTTGAATTCCAGAGAGCCACACGACACATAGCAATCTGACCCGCATTAAATTTTGTAATCAGTGCATCATAACCGTCTCCCAGTTTTTCTATTGCCGGCACATAACCTTCATCTACAAGACTCTTGACATATTCGAAAGCCGCAACGGTTTCATCTGAATTCCATCCACAGGTTTCATCATCATTCAAGTAGCTTCCACCAGCTTCTGTAATCCATGGATACATAGTATCGATTGCGGAAGACAGATCATTGATAATTGTCGGATATTCGATTCCAAGTTCATCTTTGTGTTCCATTAATGTTTTACATGCATCTGTAAACTCATCCCATGTAAATCCATCTTCCGGAACTTCAATTCCACACTTGTCAAACATATCGACGTTGTAAACCCATCCATAATTTCCTCCGTCCAATGGAAGTGAATACCAGTCACCATCATATGTACAATAGTTTTCTGCAGCATCCCAGAAATCATCAAATTTATATTCTGTATCTGCTTTCAGTGCATCTACATCGAATTTCTGTAATGCCCCGGCATTTGCAAGAATCTGTGTAGTTCCTGTATTACAGTTGATAAGATCCGGAAGGTCACCCGCTGTAGCTTCTGTCAAAATTTTAGTTGCATAATCTGATACTTCTTCAAAATTAATTTCAATATCCGGATTTTCCTTTTCAAAAGCTTCGACAACTTTCTGATATTTATCATAGCTGTCATAGCTCTGCCAGTTTAATGTAATTTTATCCCCGGAATCTCCCTTGGCAGCCATTACATCCACCCCACTACCAACTGGTACCATACATGCTGTTAATGCAAGTGCAATTACCTTTTTCTTCATTTTGTTCTCCCTTCGTATTGTGACTTTTTCCATATGTCAACCGGTTTCATATTGTTTGTTTTTTTTAATATATCATTTAATTTTTATTTTGTAAATATGCTTTTTTCATTTCATGCATTATGTATGGTTTTATCAAATTATTTTTGTATATTATTCACAATTTCGCGGTTTTTAAAGAATATAAAAAAGCCCCTACAATGCCTTTCGTACACCATAGGAGCTTTCTCAGCAATTTCTCTTTATTCTATTTTTTACATTGATTGCCATTATGATTTTCCTTTTTATTTCGTAAGCTAAAATCAGTTCAGAATACTATCCATCTCATGCCAGGCTTCTCCGCCCCACACAGAATCGCCGATCCCATGGTCTTTAAAGCCAAATTTCTTATACATCTCAACCTTATCCGGGAGGCAGGTCAGGATCAGCTTCTTTCTTCCCCTGGCGCGCTCTCTTTCCTTATATTGTTCCATCAGTTTTCTTGCCAGCCCCTGGTGTTGGTACTCTGGGAGCACATCCAGCCCAAGAAGCATAATGTTTACGCCCTCCGGATCATGTAGATTCGCATCTGTAAAAAAGTCATCTGTCAGATGTTCTCTGTCTGTTGCAAGTCCGTTAAGAAAACCTGCAATCTTGCCTGTCTCCCGATCCACAACAACCAGAAAAAGATCCGATGCTTTTTTTATTCGTGACTCCATATGTTCATAAGTACACGCTTCATTTGGCGGAAAACAGATGCTTTCAATCTCTGCAGCCTGTTCAATTTCATCCTTATGAATGTTTCTGAATTCATATTTTTCATGTATTACTTTGCTGTTCTGTTTCATCAATCCCTCTCCTGCTCATGACAGGTCAATACTGTTATGCTGATCACCTGCTACTATTTTAATATCTGTTTTACATTGTAACATATTTTGTCCCTCACCACATGTAAATAATACCAGCCGACTGGATTACTTCCTGATTTACTTCTCTCAAAAGATCCACTATCTGTTTATCTGATAGTCCATTTAGTTCTATGTCTGAAGATTCTTCTTTCATAGTTTCTTCATCTAGTCAAGCATGTCCTTCATCTTATCATATGATCTCTGACGGTCTGCCAGCGCCTCCTCCAATGAAACATTCTGGTATACATCTTTGACCTGCTCTTTCGTCCAGATATCACCCATTTTACCTGTTTCTCTGATAAAGTTGTTTATTTCCTTATCTTTCATGCTTTCCTTCTCCTTTACTTATTCTTTTTTATAAGTATAGTTCTTTTTAATTCTCTTTGTATTCACGATTCGTGAAGTCTTCTTCCATCAATTTTTCCATTTCGACATGATAACGCTGTGCTATCGCATATGCCGTTATAAGATCCGGGAGACGTTCTCCGCTTTCATAATTAGCAATAGTTGTAGAACCATAACCAATGCTCTCCCCCAGTTCTGCCTGAGTCTCATTATGACTGATTCGCAGTCTTCGTATGTTTTCTCCTATTATTTTGTTCCATGTTTTTTTCTGTTTTTCCATAATATAAGCCCTTTCTGCACTTTGTTTTTTCTTACGTGCATAAAAGGACTTGTATTTTTCGCGTACCACCTGTAGAGGAAAGGGGCTGTCTTTCCGACAGCCCCAGTTCAATACTCACAATATTTTCTTATAGCACTCCAAAAAAATACTGCACACTCTTGACAACAGGACTATGATAGAGTCAAGAGGTGATTATTATATTACATGATGAAACACGTAAACTACTTATTGAAGCTTGGAATAAAACGCACAATG